>Ga0194123_10002835_pt1 | contig 21849 bp, 20 predicted proteins | sample TA2MahsurfametaG_5_FD_155479 | JGI IMG/M metagenome (GOLD analysis project Ga0194123, IMG submission 155479) | Freshwater microbial communities from Lake Tanganyika, Tanzania - TA2015023 Mahale A surface | ecosystem: Environmental > Aquatic > Freshwater > Lake | place: Tanzania: Lake Tanganyika... | reverse complement strand
CCTTTTATGGCTAAATGGTAGTAGGGGTAATTGGTAGTAGGGGCTTAGCGCTTGTAGAGTAAAAGGTATGAAAATCCATATCACCTCCCACCCATTAATAACTCATAAGTTAACGCTGCTGCGGGATGAAAACACGCCATCTCCAACCTTTCGCAGCTTAACTGAGGAGATCGTCAGCCTATTGGCATATGAAGCGATGCGAGATATAAAAACTCAAGCTGTAAGTGTTAAAACACCGGTTGCTATGGCAAAGGGTGCGCAATTAACAAAACCATCACCAGTTGTGGTGCCAATCTTAAGAGCAGGACTTGGAATGTTAGAGGGGATGAGTAGATTAATTCCCACCGCTGAGATTGGCTTTTTAGGAATGGTGCGGGATGAAAAAACTTTAAAGGCATCCACATATGCCAACAGATTGCCAGATGATCTAACAAATCGGCAATGTTTTATCTTAGATCCAATGCTAGCAACCGGTGGCACATTGGTATCTGCCATAGAGTTTTTAGCGCAAAAGGGTGCCACCGAAATCACAATGATCTGTATTTTGGCCTCCCCGGAAGGAATTGCAGTTTTAGAGAAGGCATTTGCCGGTGCTAACTTAAGTTTGAAATTAGTAATTGGCGCCCAGGATGAAAAATTAAATGATAAGGGCTACATCGTGCCGGGCTTAGGTGATGCCGGTGATCGGTTATACGGTGTAGTTTAAGTGGCAAACACATCCCCAGGTTATGGCATAACAATTCGGGTTGATGGCGCGGTAAGTAGCCAACCGGTTGCGCAAATTACCCAAGTGATCTTGGCGATGGGAGCCTCCATTACCGCACTCGATGTTGTGGAATCGGTGTTAGATCGAGTGGTAATTGATGTTACCTGCGATGCGATAGATGCAAACCACGCAGAGTTAGTAACTGCAGAGATCTCTAAAAATCCTAACCTTAATGTTAGAAAGGTTTCAGATCGAACATTTTTACTTCACCTAGGTGGCAAGATTGAGGTTTCATCCAAGGTGCCACTTAAAACTAGAGATGATCTCTCTCGGGCATACACCCCAGGGGTGGCAAGAATCTCTCAAGCAATTGCTAAGGATCCAAGTGATCTGCGCAGATTAACAATTAAGCGCAACACTGTTGCAGTAGTAACTGATGGATCAGCGGTCTTAGGTCTTGGAAATATTGGACCTGGAGCAGCACTTCCTGTTATGGAGGGAAAGGCAGCCTTATTTAAGACATTCGCCGATGTTGATGCCTGGCCGGTCTGCCTAGATACCCAAGATGTGGATGAGATTGTTAGAACTGTGCAAATAATTGCCCCAGTTTATGGCGGAATAAATCTAGAGGATATCTCAGCTCCTAGATGTTTTGAGATTGAGGCAAGGTTGCGAGAGCTATTAGAAATTCCAGTATTTCATGATGATCAACATGGCACCGCCATTGTTGTGTTAGCTGCATTAAACAACGCACTTGCCTTAGTGAAAAAAGATTTAAAAAATACCAAAATTGTTTTAAGTGGGGTTGGTGCAGCAGGGACAGCGGTTGCCAGATTATTAGTAGCAAAGGGGGCTAAACAATATTATTGGCTTTGATAAGGATGGCTTGGTCTATAAAGATAAGGGCGATTCTGATCCAATGTGTAAATGGTTTGTGGAGAACTGCTATCCCGGTGATTTCTCAGGTTCACTCGCAGATGCCATGAAGGGTGCTGATATTTTTATTGGGGTAAGTGCGCCAAATGTATTAAGTAAGGCAGATATCAAAGCAATGGCAAATGATGCAATAGTTTTTGCATTAGCTAACCCAGATCCGGAGATTGATCCAGTAATTGCTCGAAAACATGCCGCCGTTGTGGCAACCGGCAGAAGTGATCAGCCTAACCAAATAAATAATGTTTTAGTCTTCCCAGGAATCTTTAAGGGTTTACTAGATGGCAATATCACTAAGATTACCGATGATATGTTGATCAGTGCGGCAGGCGCCATTGCATCTTGTGTAAGTAGTGAGCAGTTAAATGCAAACTTCATAGTGCCAAGTGTCTTTGATCAAAATGTTGTACAGAAAGTAGCAGAGGCAGTTAAAAAGGAGCGTAAAGTAAATGTCTAACTTTGCTGCCACCTTTGATACTCAATTATCTCCAGTTGCACCATTTCTTTTTTATCTAGTAATTGGCATCATAATCTTTATTGAAACTGGTTTACTTATTGGTTTTTTCTTACCTGGCGACTCCTTACTATTTAGCGCAGGCCTCGTCGCTGCTGCAAGAGATGATATAAATATTGTCATCTTGATCTCAGTTATTTTCTTATCTGCCTTTATTGGCGATCAGGTTGGTTATGTCATTGGCCGAAAGCTAGGTAGACCCTATTTAGAGCGCAAAAACTCACCCAAAATGCAGAAAATGCTGGCTAGATCTGAACGGTTTTATGAACGATATGGCTGGTGGTCAGTTGTTAGCGCCAGATATATCCCTTGGGTTAGAACCTTTGTGCCGCCAATTGCGGGCACAGTAAGAATGAATTACTACAAGTTCCTATCGGCAAATGCATTTGGGGCCTTGCTATGGGGAGTAGGAATTACAATGTCAGGATTTTATGCAGGATCAATTCCTTGGGTAAAAAATGTTTCTTATATACTCGCGACCCTGTTTATCATTTATCTTGTATTAAAATTAATCGTAAATTTTCAAAAAAGAATCTCCTGAATTCCTCTAAATTCCATTTCTATTTTGCTTCATACCAAGATTGAAGATTAATTCGGGGACCTAAATGCCAATGATACTTATCTTTGTATAAATCATTTATACTTTGCTTTTGCCCCATATCTGAAATATTTTTCATAATTAATTTCTTATTAATCAAATGAACCTCTAAAGTAAATGGCCATAAAGTATTATCTGCCAGCTCTACAATAGGAGTAAAGTTATTTGGGGCTATATAAGTAATAAAAAATTCACTTTGTAATTTCTTCAAATTTCCCGTAGCCATTTTCGCGAACTTAAAATCAAAGAATTTTTCTAAATTGTGAAGTTCTACAATAATCTGATCAAATGTAGATAATTGCTTAATCGAATTACTAGATAAGACATCCCACTCGGCACCTTCACAATCCAACTTCAAAATTACCCCATTAAATATTCTAGAGTCGTCACTTATTTCGATAATTTCTCTTAGGGTTTTACATTTGGGAATAGGATTTTTGCCCTTTATTCCATATGGTAAATAAAAAATGCTATTTTTGTATTTCTTTTTAAGTTTAGGGGCAACTGTATGATCGAAGCACCATACTGTCCCTCCTAACCTAGATATACCCTTATCAAAAATTATATTGTTACCTACACCTATTGAGATAACTTTAATCTTATTAAAATCTTGGTACATATAAATCGGATAACTTCCGTCTTTATTAGACTTACCAATCATTTTTAAAGGTACTTCCACCGACATTTCAACTACTAGTTTACGGAAAATTTGACAATTTTTTATGAATCTATCGTTATTTGGATCAATTTTCATTTTTAAAATTAAATTACGAACCTCTAGCAATACTCCACTTCTATGAACTAATGAGTTGAGTAAATTTTCCAAAATCTTCATTTTTAATTAACCTCAGTATTATTTAGAAGAGAGGTAATTTCAAGTTTTAAAATTTTAGTAAGGCGTACAATGCTGTAGCTCTTTGCAATCTGAATTGCATAAGTTATATCAGAATTACTATATCGATTCTGAAGTTTGCTTTCTATTTCTTTAAAATTATTAGGTGAATTGATCAGTTGTTTGCTATAGCCAACCTCTGATAAGAATTCGCTAGAAATTCCAGTTGTAGTAGCGACTGGAATTAATCCGGCCGCAACAGTTTCAATTAGTGTCATGGGTCCTCCTTCAAGTTTACTTAACATCAAAAAGTGCGAGCAGTAGTCTAGATCTTGGGTGCCAATTGGCCCATCAATTTCTCTGTACTCTATATTCGAGATTTTCATCAAGTCATCCCATAAATCATTTTTTCTCCAACCCTTACCAAGAATTCGAAAAAATAAATTTGGGTGAGATTTTGCAAATTCCAAGAATAACTCAGGATTTTTTCTTTTAACAGGGGTACCTACGTACACGATTGTATTGCCTATAAGTACTGGTCTTGAAAATAATAAAGGATTAATAGCACCCATTATTTTAACTATGCGCCCACTTAAGCCCATATTTTCTAATCTAGTTTTATCGTGAGCCGAAAATACGAAAATCAAGTCAACTTTAAATAAAATTTTCTTTTGGAGCTTACTAAATGCTCCATCCTGGTGAGTATAAATCAATATAATTTTATTATGTTTCAACCTAAAAAATTTGAAAAAATTTTCTAAGGGAGTTAAAGATGAAAATAGAATTGGTCCACCCTGAATCTTTACTTTACAAATTTTCATGAAAGAACGGAAAAAAAATCTGCTCTTTAAATTTGAAATATAGGTTGGACTCTCAAAAAAATTTGATTCTAAAGTAGATACTTCACGAACTAATCCTCCAAGTATCCAACTTGCATGCGCTGGATCAATAAATATTTTAACTTTTGCCATAGACAACCTTTATAGAAAATTGGAAGTAACAAGAATACCAAATTTTTCTTAAAATGGTTAATTTATAAGTTTAAAAACGTGTCCTGAATTGTAGATTTCTGCTATTCTTCTGGATGAAATTATTTAACAATTGCTACTGCTCGTGAAAGAGAGAATGAATAATTTAATTGGTGTTTTATTTACTGACCAAAAAAGCTTTAATGAACTTGAGCTACATTTCGATTTCGATTTATTAAAGCCAAGTTATAAACTTAAATATATTTTTGGTAAGACTATAATAGATATCTCAAAAGACTATACCCAATTAAAATTTGATTCTTTGAGTGTAAGAATTCACGCCTTTCTTCATAATTTAATGTTGTGGAAATATAGAGGCTCTACACTTAGTTTCAAATTACGAGCATACGCAATAATTGGAACTAAAAAGCAGCATACAAATTGGACATCAGTATTTAACTACGATAGGCAGAGATTAAGCTTTGTGAAGAGAATCATTGTTAGAACTTTTGGGAAATCTTTCGGAATTCTTGCCACAAGAGTTGTCCTAGAAGGTATATTTCGATTAAAGAAAGTGATGCTGAGAAATCAGTTTTCAAAATTTGATTTGATTTTGCTTTCTTACGGAGGAAGACCGAGTATTCAGCAGGATTTTCTTATATGGCTTGGCAAACAAGAGCAATTCGCAACAATTGCATTCCAGGAAAATTGGGACAACCTAACATCTAAAACTGTTCTGTATCAGCATCCTGATTTTTTTGCTACATGGGGAATGCAATCTTCCAACCATCTTAAATTGATTCAGAAATATAATGGAATTATTGTGGAGATTGGAAATTTAAAAATTGAAAAATTTTATAAAGCGAGATCTCAGACTAAATCACTCCAAAAAAATGTTTTAGATGAAAAATCCAATACCAAAGATATACTCATAATTGGTACAAGTTGGGGTGTTTATGATCTAAAGCTAATAAATTCTTGTGTAAAAGTTCTCAACTCTGACAAAATAAATTCTAGATTTAGGATAGTGTACAGACCTCATCCTTATGGACGTTTAAAAGATAAAATCTTCAATGAAATAAATAGTTTTGATAAATTAGTGGTAGACTATCCAGTTAAGGGAGAAAGTACAGACTATAGGATATCTCAGATTTTAAACTCAACTTTTGTGGTAAGTCTTTACTCGACCACAATACTTGAGGCTTCTATTCTCAATAAAATTTGTATTATTCCAAGTTTTTTAGATGTTGATTCTAATTATCCAATTCAGAATTTTGCGTTTGAATCTGACTATTTTAAAGATATCTCAGTTCTCGAAGGGGTCTATAATCCAACTAGTATCGAAGAGTTTCTTTCGATCCTAGAATGTTATGATAATTTTGAAAACTATAAGATTTCAAATAATTTGAAAATTCTAAAGCATATTTGCGCTCAGACTAATACCTCTAACCAAATCTTGAGTGTAATTAACTTGGCTAGCTCACTTTCCAAAAAGTCAATTAGTTGAGTTTTATTTCAACTATCGATACAAGTAATCTGTCTTACAACCATGATAATTAATGAATTTACTTATGAAAATGCCCAACACAAAATCTATTCAAAATCCAATTCATTTATATGATGATTTGATTTTAGATCTCGATTTGCTATTTTACCAATCAAGCCCCATCGATCATTCCAGCCTAATGGCCCTAAAGGTTTTTTCAAAGTAAAGTTATCTTCTCTAACGGATGATCCCTTAGCTAAACTCTCTTTTAGTGCAAGACCTCTTCCGAATATTTCACGGATTTCTTTCATACTATTGGCGATAGAGTCCTTATCATACCTAGGACTATTCACTTCCCTCCAAACATTTCGAAAATCACTAATAGTTTTTGCTTCTTCGAAAGTTATTGAAGAAATGCTGTCGGGACCAAATTGATCACGACTAAAAACTACATGAAATTCAACCATATATGCATTAACAGCAATTGCTGCCATTGAGGTTAAAGGATTTCCAGTATGGTCACTTAACCCGAAATTATCAGTGAGTTGTTCTAACTCATGTAGATATCTTAACCCTACTTCTCTAAGTGGTACGGGGTATCTACTTGTACATTGCATAATTACTAAGTCACCTTCAAAGTCACTCATGAAATCTAGTAATTTGTTTACCTCTTCTTTTGTGCTCATTCCAGTACTTATAATCAATCTGCTAAAATTATTTTTAGCATATGTCAAAATTTCCCAATTGTTAGCATCCCCAGATGCTATTTTAATTTCATCTTGTCCAAATTCTTTCAATTTTTGTGCTGCCCAAACAGAAAATGGAGTACATAAAAATCTAATACCGATTTGGTTACAATAATCGATAAGAATTCTCCATTCATTTTCACTAAAACTAGTTCTTTCCCAATATCCATGTCTTGTTAAATCTTGAGGGAACACATTTATCCGAAATTTCTCATCTACGGTCGATTCATAATTTGGATTATGAAATTGAAACTTTGCATAGTCCAGGTTTGCTTTCTTACACTCTTTAACCATTGCAAGGGCGATTCCTAGTGATCCCTCATGTGATAACCCTATTTCTCCTATTAACAAAGTATCAGAAATTTTCAATCGAAGCTCCTTCACTCTTAATATCCATAAATTACTGCATTAATTCAGAGATTAAATCTGAAATTCTTTGTCCGGCTTTACCGTCACCATAAATTTCAGAAGGAGCATATAAACCATTATCAATTTGGGTTAATATAGCTTCACGTATTAAACTTTGATTATAATCAACATCAAGCACATTTGAAGCACATTCTCTATTATTTTGCCGACCGCCAATGTTGACAGCAGGAATCCCCAAGAGCGAGCATTCTCTTATTGCTACTGAAGAGTTCCCAATAATGCACTGTGCGTTTTTTAAAATTGTTAAAAACAAGATCGGATCAATAGATCTTTCAAAATGTACGTATTTAAGTTTTCCATTTTCTCGAGCCTGATTAATTTCCCTAATGATCTCCTCGCTTCCCTGATCAGAATTTGGCCAGACCCAAAGAGTTGGATATTTCAATTTCTCTAAAGCTTCAATAGTTGCCCTTACTTGTAATCTTGGAGGTAATGAACTAGTAGTCTCTGAGTGTTGCAAAACTACAATGTACTTATCATTAAAAATATAATTGGCATCTATTCCGACTCCACCAAGTTTAAACATGTCTTGATGAACATTTTCTGCCATGGGAATAAAATCTAAAGATGGGCACCCTGTATTAAAAATGGTACTTGCAGGGATGCCGCAATTTTTTAAGTTAATTCTGGATTTCTCTGTTGCTACGAAATGGAAATCACTTAAAAAACTGTTCGCATACCTAACCTTGTTATCAATATTTCCTGAAATTTCACCTCCTAATAAATGAAAGGTTTTTCGACCCAGATAAGCGCTAGCGATTGATCCTGCAATTGTTTCGTGCCTATCTGCGATAATCAGCGTTCCATCTATATCATTATTAAGTATATAGTCTGATATTCCAGTCATACTGTTTGCTGTAGTGCGAACCATGCTCGAAACTAATGATGTATCTGATTGCGATTCAACTTTCCAATCCATTTTAATTCCGTCTGTTGACAAAAATTTCTCCAACTTACCAAATTTTGCCGACGCAGCAGAAGCCACTAAGACCACATGAGAATTAAGATTTGAACTTTTCTTTAGTGCGAGTAAAACTGAACGCACTCTGGAGTAGCTCGCTCTAGCTGATAATACTGTTAAGAAATTTATCACAGCAAAATACTACCTTATTAGACTCAAGATTAATATGTTATTGACAGTTAATTAATATTACAACCCATCTAATCAACAAATTCTAGGCTTGAAGACATTTTTTGAGCTAGTGGTTTGACTCGATGGCTAAAATCTTAGATGATATCTTAACTAGAAATTTACAGAGTGTCTTACTTAACAAATACCATTTTCTCAATTGTTTAATCTGAATGAAAAAGACGATACTATCTACTCTATGATGGGACCTGGAGTCAAGTCTATTAATTTACTTTATATTGGGTCAAGAAAATTTGAAAAAGAAATAGTTTCTAATCTACCAAAAACATGGAATTTAATTTGTGTTGAGAGACTTAAAGAGTTTAGAGCATTAGGGGCTGAGATTGACATAATTCTGGATGCCTCAATTATTGATATCATCAATCTGGATAGAGATGAGTTCAAAAAAGTTAAAATTATTGGATGTGCCTCCACGGGAACAAACCATATCAAGCTCTCTGGTAGTGCTTCAAGAAATATCAAGGTTTATTCTTTAAAAGAAACCCCAGAGTTGTTAAGAAGCATGAGTGCAGCTGCGGAGTTTAGTTTTTTACTTTTAATGGCTTTAGCTAGAAATTTCGTCCCCGCAATTGATTCAGTAAAAAATGGTGAATGGGATCGTTTAAAGATTCCGGGTTCTATTTTGAAAGGCAAGACCTTGGGATTGATTGGATTTGGCCGAATTGGAAGTGCTATGGCTACATATGCAGAGATTTTTGGAATGACAGTTGTATTTTATGATCCGTTCTTGAAATTAAAACCTAAAAAGATTTTGGAACATAACTCTATAGAGAAATTGGTAGCCTATTCAGATTTTGTGTCGTTACATGTCCCTTATACCGATGAGCTATTTAAGCGTCCTTTGATAAATAAAGAGATATTCGCATCATTTAAAACTGGGTCATATTTTATCAATACTTCAAGGGGAGAATTAATAGACGAGGATGCATTAATCACACAACTTAAATCTGGAAAAATCAAAGGAGCAGCATTAGACGTCTTGATAAATGAACCAAACATACACGAAAATCAAATCTATAAGTATGCTCAAGAATCTGGAGCCAATGTAATTTTGACTCCACATATTGCTGGATATGCTGTTGAAAATGTCAAAATTGCCACACTGGGAATGCTAGATTATTTAGTAAGAGCCGGAAGCGAACATCCTGAACTATGATTTCCAGTTCAGAAGTTGCAAAAAAACTCAAACAAATAGGGGCGGATCTGATCATTGGAGTGCCTGGAAGTGGGGATTCATTTGAAATTATAAATTCATTTTTAGAGTCAGGAGGCAATTTTCTAGGGACTTCTACTGAATTAGTTGCTCCAATAATAGCAAGTACAATAAATAGAGCTGGCGATCAGCAAAGATACTCCGTTTCTATTTCAATAAGAGGTCCCGGGTTAATTGCTAGCTTGCCTGGGCTTTATTTTAACTATATTGAAGATTTAAAATCCATAAGTATTTCTGAAGATTTAGATATTAGCGAAGTTACGCTTAACCATCATAAATCTCTTGACACGAGCCGTGTTCTGGGTTCAATAGGTCTAATTAAAAGCCAAAAAGATGATTTCTATGAGAATTTTTCAATCGATAACAAAAAAAATCAAGTAAAAAGAATGATTCATTTTTCAACTCGAAGTGAAAATGTTTTTACTTACAGTCGCTTACCCAAAGAACTTTGCTATGAAAATCTTAAAACTCTAGAATTTAAAAGGCATAGGAGAATACTAGTTATCGGCAAAATTGGAATTGAAAACTCAGAGGTAAAAAGCTTATTACAATCTGGGTATCCATTTTTTTTGACGCCAGGTGCACTTCCGTATTATGACTTGAATTCTATGAATTTCTTAGGTGTTTGGTCTGGTACAGAACAATTCAAATACCTTTCATATGATCCAAGAATACTTGAAAATGTAGTGATAATAAGAGTTGGTGTTATGAAAAGGGAACTTCTAACGATGAGGCAGAAAGTTCCACATATTGACCTTTCTCTCGCCTCAAAAACGGAGGTAAATCAGTTACTAGATTTAGTAGGGCCTGTATATGAATATAGTACATCACTAGCACCTAGTAATTTACGAAAATCGATTATTCATTCTTCCAGCAACTGGAATGTAAGTTCTGTAATTTCTATTTTAAATGAGTTAAATTTGAAAGCGAATTATTCCTTTGATGTCGGGAGTTTTGGCACTTTAATTGAAAATTTTATTCGCCCATGCACTCCAAATTCACTTTACAGTTCCTTTATAGGAAAGTTCATGGGGACTGCTGTCCCAATTGCAATTGGCCTTGGAATAGCAAAACCCAATACCCCAATTATTTGTATTTTAGGCGAGGGAGGTTTTGCATCTTCTTTTAACGAGATTTCTTTAATCTCAACCTTGGATTTGCCAATTTGTATCTTAATCCTATCTGATAATAGTATGCACAGTGTTGTGAATAACAGAACTATTGATCAAAGTACTAAGAATAAATTTTTCCCCGCTAATTTTCAAAAACTGAAGACTGCAACGCCCCCTGATGTACCATGTATCAATGTAAGTACATCCTCTAAATTTGTTGATGCAATTTCAAATTGGGATATGAAATCCCCAAAGCTAATTTTTTTAGATTTTGATCCATCTTCATACGCTACAGGTGTAGAGTTTTTAAGATGAACTTTCTTATCATCGGATTTGGAAGTGTAGGTAAACGTCATGCAAAGAATTTAACTTCTATGGGCATAAATTGTATTGTTGTAGAGCCAAATATTGATCGTCAAAATGAGGCAACACATTTCGGCTTTAAGGTTTTCAGTTCTATAGAAAAAATTACCAGCGAGTTGGAATTTATAGCCGTTGTGATCTGCACTCCTCCAGTGTTTCATGTTGACCAAACGAAATGGGCTCTTAGTTTAGGAAAAAAAGTTTTTCTTGAAAAGCCTATCAGCTTGGGACTAAAGGACGCCTTAAAATTACGTCGCTATGACTATAAAAATATTTTTATTGGCTACACGTATCGATGGAACCCTCAATTTCATGCTCTAAAAAAACATCTTATTGAGAGCTCGATGGGGAAGCTTTACTATGCAAGTTTTACCATGGGTATGAATCTTGAGGATTGGCATCCTTGGGAAGACTATAGGCATTTTTTTATGTCGCGTATCGATCTGGGAGGAGGTGTATTGCTGGATGAAAGTCACTTTATTGAATTAGCTATTGAACTGTTTGGACTTCCGACAAACGTTTTCGGCATCCAATCAAAGATAAGTAACCTTCAAATCGAAACTGATGATTATGTCTTTAGCCAATTTAAATATGATGGTTTTATAGTTGATATGTGTCTTAATATTTTTAAGCGTCCACATGAATCTAATATTAAAATATATGGGGATAAAGGTTCATTCATGTGTGACTTTATCAAAAAAGTAAATGTCTTTACAAATTTTGATTCTTCATCTGAATTCAAACCTATTTTCGAAAATTTCAATTACGAAAGAAATGATGTCTTTAGAGAAATGATGTTGAATTTTATTGATTTTGTGAAAAGTGATTCTAATTCTGTACTTGTTCCGCTTTCTAGAGGGTTGGAAGTTATGCTCCTGATAGAAAAAATTAGGCAGTCTTCTCAGAGAAAAAAATGGACTAAAGTTGGTAGACTTTAGGATGCAAAGAATTGTCTGTATTATCCCTGCTCGTAAAGGAAGTAAAGGATTAAGGCGTAAAAATCTAAGAATTGTTGGACTTAATACATTAGTTTATCGAGCAATAAAAGTTGCTAAAAGAATTAAACACCCTGTTTATATAATTTTGACAACTGATGATGAGAAAATTTCTAGAAGATATTGCAGAAAAGTTGATATGTGTATCTTGCGTAATAAACACTTGGCCGAGGATAATTCTGTGATATCTGACGTTATAAAAGACGCTCTAGATCGATTAAATGTTTGTTACGATGATGATTTAGTCATGCTTTTAGAGCCCTCCAGTCCGAATCGAACAGCAGATGACCTTAACGCTGCAATTCGAGATATGACTATGAATAACTATAATTCTCTGGTTTCAGTTAATCCGGTTGATCCAAAGTTTCATCCATTTAAAATCTTAAAAATTGAAACTAATGGAGTTCTGGCACCGTACTTAATAGATGCGCCGAGTGTACAAAACAGACAAGAAATTACAGATCCCGCATTTTATCGCAATGGAATTGTTTATTTGTTCAAAATTGGCACTGCAAGAAAAATGGAAAAAACTTTATTTAATGACACAAGATGCATAATTACAAGTAGGGAAGTTTCAAATATTGACTCGCTAACTGATTTATGGTTAGCTCGATATTTGAATTTCAAGTCGTTTATAAGAAGACAACTCCACTGATACTTGTATATTACAGTTGCTGTTAGTGGACCTGAAATTTCCCAAGTTCGTTATTTGGATAGAAAGTGAATTCATTTAATTTTATTTTTAAGCAAGGTGAAGCATACTCTCATACCGCCCGCAGGGATTCGAAGCTCTAAACTTCTGATCCAAATTCAGATGCTCTATCGATTAAATTACGGATGAAAAAGTATTCAATTTTCAAAAGTTAAGCAATTTATTGGGTTGTGCCCAAACTTATTAATCGCTTCCAATCACACTCTTTTACGCGAGGTTTTCCAGCTAACTCACCAGAGATTACCTCTGATGCATTTATTTTTTCCCAACCAACCTGATCTATAATTTGATGTCCTGATTTTATTAATGCTTCAACACCAGCAGTATTTTTTGGCTCACTTAAAGTATCAATAATTAAATCCACTACATCTGCCGAATCACTCTTATTTGTGCCGATAACTCCTACTGGACCACGTTTTGCCCATCCCGTTACATAAACATTATGTTCCACATGCCCGGCAATATTAGCAATTCGGCCATTTTCAATTTTAACTCCTGGGTATTCAACGCAGTCATAGCCAATTGCAGAGACCACCAATCCGGCTTTTATTGAAAAAATATCACCACTCACAACAACTTTGCCCTTTTTTACCTCATTGAGTGCAAAAACTATCTCTTCAACTTTCTTATCACCTTTAATCTCTATTGGTGCAGCCAAAAACTTTATTTCTAACTTTCGTTCTGCACCTTTTTTACTGTTCTCTGCGATTAGTCGCATTACCTCTAAATTATTTTTTAGATCTTTTTCCACCTCACCTATTTGTGTAACGCGCAGGTTAGCCTCATCTATTTGAGCCTGGTCAACATAAACATCGGTGTGCTCTAGCTTTGGTAGATCTCGTAATTCAGAGGCAGTAAAAGCGGCATGCTCTGGGCCGCGCCGGCCACAAATTATTACCTTTCTAATCTTGCTAGATTTAAAGACAGCCAGTGCATACTCTGCAGTATCGGTTGGATCTAACTCTGCTGGATCTTTAGCAAGCATTCTGGCTACATCCAATGCAACATTACCTGCGCCAATTACAACTGCAGTATCAGTATCTAAATCAACCTTCACATCGGTAAAATCTGGATGAGCGTTATACCAAGGAACAAAATCTGCAGCAGATAGGCAATTAGGAAGATTCTCTCCCTTTATCCCAAGCTTTCTGCCAGCAGTAGAACCGGTGGCAAGAACTACTGCGTCATATGCCTCACGTAGATCCTTTAGTAATACATCTTTACCCAACTCAACATTGGCAAATAATCTAAAACCATCCTCTTTGGCAATCTTTTCAAATACTTTTGAAACTGTCTTTATCTTTGGATGATCAGGGGCAACCCCACTTCTTACCAACCCCCATGGGGTGGGAAGGCGTTCAATCATGTCAATTAAGAATATTTTTTCATGATCTCGGGCTCTATGAAATGCTTGGGCAGTAAAATAACCTGCAGGGCCCGCTCCAACTATTGCAATCTTGAAAACTTGCATTTTCCCCCATGAAATAAAGATACACAAAACGAGATCTATAATCTTACAGTGGCCCCAAACTTATACCTAACCCTGTATTCTTACTCTAACTAGAATGCACAAAAATTAGCTGGATCAACCGATGAATTCATAGTCTTTAGCCATTTTTCGCATCATTTTATCTATTGGTTTGTTGGATTTACCGTCATTTCTAAATTTATTTAATCAGACACCTAAATTTGAATAAAAATAAATATTCTTTAGGAACATGTCATAACCAATCGTCTCAGGTTCTTTAAATATTTGAATTCTCTCTTTTGCGATTTTCTAAGTGCGCCCGCAGGGATTCGAACCCCGAACCTTCTGATCCGTAGTTGGCCAGTAAATCTGAGCTTTTAGTTATCTAAAACTCACCTTTACTTGCCTATCTTTCCGACTGTGTTTACACTTGATTATAAGTTAGGGTGTTAAAGTCTGGCTACCAGCCATAAGGTATCGTTTATGTGCGAAGAGACTAAATCCCTCTGATAGCTAATTTCTGTCGCAGTGCTTACTAGATCACCCAAAGCAAAATGCCCTCCGGGTTTCCCTACGCTAAGCCAATGCAAGTGATTGGCTAGTCCATATCTCTGAACGCCAGTGTTTTCAAGCACTGAAAAGCCATTTCTTTCTAACAGGTATCCCAATGAATTGTGTGAATGCAACATAGGGTGGTGAGACCAGTAAGTAAACTTCCTAAAGTCTGCGCTTTCATACTTGGTCAATAATGCGTCTTGGGAATTAGGGGTTTCGATTACTATGAAACCATTAGGTTTAAGAGCCTTACGTATTTTCTGAAGCTCATAATCAGGATCATAAAAGTGTTCAACCACATGAAACATTGTCACCATGTCAAACCTGTGACTCGAAGACAGAACTTCATCAATACTTGAGAACAAACATCCTGACTCATCTACACGAGTATTTGCTAATTCTCGTGCCGCATTGTCTAACTCCAATCCACTGGTCTCAAAGGATTTTTGAAAAACCTCTATCATTTCTCCTTTACCGCAGCCCAAGTCAAGAATCTTAGGTTGGGTAACGTTGTATTTTTCTACCAATTCTGTGATGGAATTAAATCGCCGAAGTTTATCCAGTGAAGGTTTCGAAAAATTATCCCCATAACCACTGGACCAGTTATGTATCGAACCTTCAACATAATTTACTTGTTTGGCGAGACTTCTTGAATGAGTGACGAGTTTACATTCCTGACATTCAATTAATCCACAATCCATGGCATCACGAACTTGACCTGGAATGCTAATCCAATGGCAATTGTCACATGATCCGCCCGAACGAGGGCATTTTATATCCAGACAGCAAACATGATACACATTCGATCGAAATCAATCAATTTCTCTACTAGGTAGTGTAATGTTCGACTCAAGAAAAAATTTGACCTATATGGACATCAGGAAAAACATGTCACTCGTACAATCCAGCGATAACACGCTGCACTTAAAAGATCTGTAACACTCTGCCTGCCCCTTACCCGAAGGCGGAACGATAAATCATAAAGTATCATAGGCAGATGGAAATAAAAGATACTTATCAAAACTGGATAAGAAACCCCAAGTCTTTACCAAATTTGTATTGCTATGTAATTGCTGAAATTGGTATCAATCATAATGGGGACATAGATTTAGCTAAGCAGCTTATTGAGATGGCGAAAGGTGCCGGTTGTGACGCGGTCAAGTTTCAGAAACGGACGCCAGAAATTTGTGTCCCCATAGAACAACGAGACACACCCAGAGAAACACCCTGGGGTGTTATCTCCTACTTTGAGTATAAGAAAAAGATTGAATTTGGACATGAAGAATATAATCAGATTGCTGCTTATTGTGAAAAATTGCAGATCGAATGGTCTGCATCTGCTTGGGACTCCCCCAGCCAAATGTTTTTGAGGGATTTTAACCTGCCATTTAATAAAATTGCATCAGCGATGCTAACGAATATTGAGTTATTGCATGTAGTTGCCGAAGAGCAAAAGCCAACTTTTGTATCGACTGGAATGAGCACGTTGCAACAGATAGATTTAGCTGTTGAAATATTCGAGTCAAAGAAATGTCCAATTGTATTAATGCATGCTGTTTCAACGTATCCTACGCAATTATCCGATTTAAATTTAAGAATGATTGAAACTCTAAGGAATCGCTACCCAAAAATTCCCATTGCATATAGTGGTCATGAATCGAACGTGTCCCCGAGTATTATTGCAGTTGCATTGGGTGCAGTTGCAATCGAGAGGCATATTACCTTAGATAGGTCAGCATTTGGTAGCGATCAGTCTGCTTCATTAGAAAAACGGGGACTAGAAAAATTAGTAAATGAAATTAGGCGAGTGCCGCAAGTTCTTGGTGATGGAGTTAAGGTAATCACGGAAAAAGAATTTAAAATTGCAAAAAAATTAAGATATTGAGAACTAGTGACTAATGGAAATAAAACTTGATGCAGTAATTCCAGCCCGGTCGGGCTCTCAGAGAGTTAAGAACAAAAACATAAGATTACTAGCCGGACATCCATTAATAGCTTATTCAATTGTGCTTGCACAACAATCTAGTATTTTTGACAAAATTTATTGCACGACAGACTCACCGCTTATTGGAGAAATTGCCAACTGGTATGGATGTGACGAAGTGATTTATCGACCAGAATCAATCTCAACATCTCTCTCTCCTGATATAGACTGGATTGAACATTTCTTATCCCACACCAAAATCAATCATGAATATTTTAGTATTTTGAGAATCACTAGCCCACTAAAAAGCGAGTCCTCGCTGATATCTGCATTTACAGCTTTACAAAATGAAAATGCGGACTCCATTAGGGCTGTTACAAAAGTAAGAGAACATCCGGGTAAAATGTGGCAATTTACTAAAAAAGGGTCATTTGAAATGACCCCGCTATTAGTCCCCCAGATCCAGAATGGGGTTGCTTGGCACGCTCGTCAATATCAAGATTTACCTGAAGTGTATTTGCAAACCAGTTCTTTTGAGATTATTCGGACTAAATCGGTTCAAAAATTTAAAACACGCGAGGGAAGGAAAATTCTAGGATTTCCACTTACTTATCCTGAGACTTTAACCATAGATTATGAAGATGAATTTTGGAAATTGGAGATGTTAGTTAAAGATAAATTGATTGCATTACCAGAGATTAGGATTGACCCATACGTTAACAAACATGGCGAGAATTGAGAATTTGATGAGTGATAATGCGATTGTTTTTGGTGCTGCCGGGCTTTTGGGTCCATTTTGGGCTAAGACGATGGGCGCAAAGACTGATCGAGTTTTTTTAGTTGGTTTGAACTTAGAAACAGATAAATCAGTTCAAGAATTAATCAAAAATTACCCAAAAAAATATATAGCAGTAAATGAAGATTTAAACTCAACACCTAAATCGGAGATATGTCAAGAACTAGGCTCGTTTAACTTCAAGTATGCTGTATTTAGTTCAGGGTTAGATAGTATTCCAAATGCTAATCTAGAAAATCAAGAATTGTGTCAATTCTCGTGGGATACTTGGGAAAAATACGTAGTAGATAACATTAGGATATTTGTTAATTGCCTAGACTTTTTTTGCTCCCACAGGACCCCTCAATCTTTTGGCGTTGCCATCGGTTCCATGTATACAACCGTAGCTCCAAATCCAAATAACTACAAAAGAGACGGCAATCCGGCGACATTTATAAAGCACCCTGGATATAGTGCATCAAAAAATGCTGTCCGCGCAATTGTTAAACAATATGCGGCTCATTACGCAAGTCAAGGTCTAGTGCTTAATATGCTCAGCCCAGGAGTTGTTGAAAACAAACAACCCAATTGGTTCAGTGATAATATGCTACCGAAAATTCCTAAGAATAAATTCTTAGTACCCAGTGATTTAGTGGGTCCTTTGAATTTCTTAACGTCACCAGCTGCAAGTCATTTAATCGGACACGAACTTAAAGTTGATGGGGGACACACCCTGTGGTAATGAACAATCAATTCATTCACTCTTCGCCAATCAATCCAAGTTGGAAAAATACCATTACCTATGATAGTTCGGATTCTATTGAGAAGAAATATAATGTTCTAAAAAATGGGCTTAGTGCTTGGTCAGAAAAAACATACCACCAACGTGCAAAATCTCTTTTGGACTTAAGTGAAATTCTTATAGAGAACAAGCAGGAGTTGATTGATTTAGTCTGCCTAGAAACAGGAAAATTAAAGAACTTAAGTGAGGCTGAGTTTGAGTCTGCAATCCGCACACTCAGATTACTTACAGCTTACGAATTCTTGCCCTCTGGAAGAATATTACCGAGCGTAGACCAGAGAAGATTAGTGTTTGAAGAACGTAGCCCTCTGGGAATTGCTCTCTTGATATTCCCGTCCAACGCACCCTTGCCAAATTTCTTAGGAAAAATAGCCCCGGCGTTGATGGCTGGGAACGTAGTTTTAGCGAAACCGTCGCCATATACGGCAGTGATATTTTCAAGATTGCTTGAATTCATGCGCAAAGCAGGTTTTGAAGAAGATGTCATTCAACACATTGACGGAGAAGCTGTTGTGGTCACCAAAATTCTCGAATTAGGAGTTGATCTGATCAGTTTTACTGGATCAACTACAGCTGGCAAAGAAATTTTAAAAATGTCTTCATTCTCCATGCCAAAAGTTATTCTTGAATGTGGCGGGGTGAACTCCTTTATAGTTCTTCCTGATGCTAATTTTGATGAATGTATTAAAGCATTCTGTGACTCAGCATTTAGCAACACGGGTCAAAGGTGCGTAGCCGCAAAAAGAGCACTAGTGCATCAAGAGATAGCAGATGATTTTCAGGCAGCAGTCATAAACCATATGAGTTCAACTAAATTTGGGGCGGATGATGATGCACAAATCGGCCCGATGTGCAGCCCACAATATGTAGAACGGTTATCGAAGTTTGTCGGGGAGCGCAACGACGCGTTTGAATATATCAGCCTTGGCTACCCTGGCATAGAAAATGAGTTTACATATCAACCTAAGTTACTCATCGAAAAACCGACTGGCAAACGAGCTCCGATTGAAGAAATGTATGGTCCAGTTTCAGTCCTAAGTACTTTTAAGAGTTCAAATGAGGCATTAGAAATTGCAAACTCCTCAGATTTTCGACTCTCGACTGCTGTTTGGACACAGAATATACGGGAGATGAATTATTTTAAAAGAAAGCTATGGTACGGAGTAATTAACTTTAATGGACCAACACATGGAAGCGAGCTCAATTTCCCATTTGGTGGTTATGGGATGTCAGGTAATGGAGTGAAGGATTCAGGTTACGAATCTATTAGAGAATACTCAACCACGAAAGTGGTTTCCATGTTTGAAGGCAGAGATTTTCATGGGTAGATTAGAATTTCAGAAGGGCCTCCTTTTTGACGAACTGACATCAGCTCCTTACACCCTGAAATTTTGGTCCCATGACAGAATTCAAGAAGCCTGCGTGATAGCTGATAAGAATTATCACACCCTTGCCGATATTTGCCGGCTTAATGCATTAACCATGATTACTTTTGCAGGAAGTGGCCACATCGGAACTAGTTTTAGTGCAGCAGAAATAATCACTTTTATGAAGGCAATATCCTGCCACGAAGATACTAAATTGAAAGAATTCTTTAATTGCCAATTTTTTAGTTCGAAGGGCCATGATGCGCCGATGCTTTATGCTGCATTGCACGCATTTGGCGAAATAGCAGATGAAGAAATTTTTAAATTTCGTCGGGCTAAGGGATTAGAGGGGCACCCTACAATTAAAACCTCAGGGGTTATAACAAACACCGGATCTCTAGGTATGGGAATCTCAAAAGCTAAAGGTTTTGTTTATGCAAATAGACTTTCGAAAATTTCCAGAAAGGTTGTAGTGCTTTTGGGTGATGGGGAATTGCAAGAAGGTCAGATTTGGGAAGCAATGCCTGGTGCAGCAAGAGACGCGTTACACGAATTGGTGGTTATTGTTGATTCCAATAAGATTCAGTCTGATACTTGGCTAAGTCACACGTTAGACCTAGGAAACGTTAAAGAAAGAGTTGAGTCGGTTGGGTGGCAATTCCTCGAATGCCAAGGAAATTCCATAGATGAACTCGGTTCAGCTCTAGAAAAATCTATTTCAGCAAAGAAGCCAACATGGATTCAAGCCAATACGCTTAAAGGTGCAGGTGTAAGTTTTATGGAAAAATTTGATCCAAATGGAAAGTTCTATAAATACCATTCTGGAGCACCTACAGAACACGAATATGAAATTGCTTACAAGGAGATCCTGCAGAGAGTCCTTTTGAATTTAGGTGATACCCCCACTTCGAAAGAGAAAATGGAGGTTGAAGCTGTCACTTATAATGACTTACCAAAGCACCGAACAAATTCAATCGTGGATGTTTATGCATCTTGTCTTGTTGAACTTTCCACAAAACGCTCCAACTTGTTTGTCATGGATGCTGACTTGAGCTATGACACGGGCACATATAAATTTGCTAGAACTCACCCAGAGAGATATCTCCAGTGTGGGATAGCTGAGCAAGACATGGTTTCTATGGCAGGGACATTAGCTCTATCCTCCTGGGTCCCTATTGTGCATAGCTTCGCCACTTTCTTATCTATGCGCGCATGCGAGCAAATCTTCAATAATGCAACCGAAGATTCCACAATTGTGTATGTCGGATTTTTGGCCGGGGTTTTGCCCGGCATGCCTGGTGTATCACACCAGGCGGTCACAGATACGATTCATATGGCAAGTAATCCCAATATGCGCCTATTTGAACCTAGTAATAAAAGAGAAATAGAACTTTCATTATTAAGGGCGGTTGAAGAATTTGGACCAAGTTACATTCGGATGCAAAGTATTGGAGTTGTGCAAAGCGAGCCGCAGGAGGATTTAGATATCGGTACAATTTGGAATTTAGGCGAGGCAGCAATAATTATTTGTTCTGGAGTTTCTATCCTTGAACAGGCTCAAAAAGCAGTTACTTTGCTAAAATCAGCAGAACTTAATGTTTCATTACTTACAGTTTTTGACATAAATAAGCTTCAAAATTCTGAGGCTTTGAGTTTTATATCAAAACATAGTCTGATTGTTATCATTGAAAACTCACTACCGGGAAACCTGCTAAAGGCAAAAATTACTGATGCTGTATTAAACAAAAGCGAAAATCAATCAGAAATATATAGCCTAGGGTTAAATTCACTTCCAATTTGTGGACAAAATGAAGAAGTCTTGGAATTCCATGGATTAAGTGCTTACAAAATATATCAATATATCCTAGCAAAAGCAAAAATGTAATAAAAACTGAAATTGTTTGTATTAATTTGAGATACTTATGGAACTTAGGTAAAGATAAATGGCCAAGATTTTGATCACTTATGAGTGCAATTTATGAAGTATTCAACTTAGAAATTGATGCTAAATATTAAATAAAGCATGAATTTACTGATTATGAAATAACTAATTTTCTCTTCGCTAAAAATAATATAGAAACTAAAAGTAATAAGATTGAAAAGACTTTAGCATATAAACATTTGTTAAATTAAGTACAGTGCGCCCGTAGGGATTCGAACCCCAAACCTTCTGATCCGTAGTCAGATGCTCTATCCGTTGA
>Ga0194123_10002829_pt1 | contig 21900 bp, 22 predicted proteins | sample TA2MahsurfametaG_5_FD_155479 | JGI IMG/M metagenome (GOLD analysis project Ga0194123, IMG submission 155479) | Freshwater microbial communities from Lake Tanganyika, Tanzania - TA2015023 Mahale A surface | ecosystem: Environmental > Aquatic > Freshwater > Lake | place: Tanzania: Lake Tanganyika... | reverse complement strand
TTCCAGCCGGCGGACATCGTGGTGTCGAACATGGAGGTGATCCCGGCCTACGAACAACTGCTCGCCGAGGACGAGGCGTTCCTGCGCACGCTCGACAAGTACGAACCGTCGTGCTCGGGACTGGTGCTCGAACTCGGCCTCGACCGCCAATACCCGCAGTTGGCACACCACAATTTCTTCTACTCGCGCGATCAGAAGCGCCATTTCCACACGGTGTTCCGCAAGCGCCAACTGCCGCCCGACCCGACGATCTACCTCGTGGCCGCCTCGCGCACCGATCCGACGGTCGCCCCGCCGGGCTGCGACGGCCTGAAGATCCTGCCGCACATACCACACATCGACGACGACGCGCCGCTCACGCGCGACGACTACCTCGCGTTCAAGGAACGCGTCCTCGACAAACTCGAACGCATGGGCCTCGACAACCTGCGCAAGCACGTCGTGTTCGAGCACTGCTGGACTCCGCTCGACATCCGCGAACAGTACCATTCGAACAAAGGATCGATCTACGGCGTGGTGAGCGACCGCTTCAAGAACCTCGCGTTCAAGGCACCCAAACAAAGCGTGCGCTACCCGAACCTGTTCTTCGTCGGCGGATCGGTCAACCCGGGCGGCGGCATGCCAATGGTCGTCCTCTGCGGACAGAACGTCGCGAAACAAGTCGTCGCCTGGGACCGCGGCAGCTGAGTGCTGCGCGCACCGCTGCCCGGCGCTCAGGCCGGCTCGCGATCGAGCCGGAACGCATCGTGCACGGCGCGCGCGGCGTCCTCGATGCGCGTCTCGTCCACCGTCACCGCGATCTTGATCTCCGAGGTCGAGATCATGCCGATGTTGATGCCCGCGTCGCCGAGCGCCTGGAACATCGTGGCCGCCACGCCCGAATGCGAGCGCATGCCGATGCCCACCGCCGAAAGCTTGGCGATACCCGCCTCGGTCTCGATCGAGGCGGCGGCGGAAATGTCGGCCAGCACGCGCTTGAGCGCGGCTTGGGCGCGCCCGAGGTCGCTCGAATGCATCGTGAAGGAAATGCGTGCGAACCCGTCGTGGGCGATGTTGAGCACGATCATGTCGAGGTTGATCTCGGCCTCGCCCAGCGCGCTGAGGATGCGCCCGGTCATGCCCGGCTCGTCGGGGATGCCAGTGATGGTCACGCGCGCCTGCGAGCGCTCGATCGACACGCCGCGGATGACGACGTTTTCCATGTTGGGATGTTCTTCTGTCACGATGGTGCCGGGGTTGTCGTTGAGTGAGGAGCGGACTTCGAAGACGACGCCGAATTTCTTGGCGAACTCGACCGAACGGGATTGCATCACCTTCGATCCGGACGAGGCCATCTCAAGCATCTCGTCGTAGGAAATTTCCGGTAGCTTGCGCGCGTGGCCAACCACCCGCGGGTCGCAGGTGTAAACGCCATCGACATCGGTGAGGATCTGGCAGACGTCGGCCTTGAGCGCGGCGGCCACCGCGATCGCGGTGAGATCGGAACCTCCTCGGCCGAGCGTGTGGATCATCCCTTCGGAGGTCACCCCCTGGAACCCGGCGACCACCAGCGTCCTGCCTTCGTCGAGCAACCGCCGCATCAACGCGGGGTCCAGCGCGAGGATGCGCCCGCGCGTGTGCGATCCGGTCGTGACGATGCCCGCCTGACGCCCGGTCACCGACGCCGCATCGACCCCGAGGTCGCGCAGCGCCATCGCGACCAGTGCGATCGCCTGCTGTTCGCCAGTGGCCAGCAGCACGTCCATTTCGCGCTCGCTGGCATTGGCGGACAAGTCCTTGGCCAAACGGATCAGCCCGTCGGTGATACCCGACATCGCGGACACCACGGCGACGACTTGATGTCCTTCATCGCGCGTGCGCCGGATGCGGGCCGCGACGTTGCGGATGCGGTCGAGGCTGCCGACCGAAGTGCCGCCGTATTTCTGGACGATGAGTGCCATGGGAATGCGCGGGCGCAGAGTGAAGCCACGCGGCCACGACTTGGCAAGAACATGGAGCAGGTCGGTCTCACCAAGCCCGGGGTTGATCGACAAATGCCGGCTCCGGCCGGGCATCGTCGTAGTAGCGGTGGAAAACCGGGCAGGCGGACCCGGACATCGGCGGCACCAGCCAGGACCAGTCTCCCGGGACCTTCCTGCCGCAGGCCTCCTCTCTGGCCACATGCTGCATGAACTGTGCGGAGGCCGTGTGGTGATCGACGATCGTGACTCCAGCCGCGCGGAACGAATGAAGGACGGCGGTGTTGAGTTCGACCAACGCGCGGTCTTTCCACAGCGAGGTGCGCGACGCACGGTCGAGCCCCATCGCCTCCGCGACGCGCGGCAGCAGATGGTATCGTTTCTCGTCGCCGAAGTTCCGCGAGGCAATCTCGGTGCCCATGTAGTGGCCGCTGAAGGGCGCAGCCGTGAACCGCAGGCCGTTGCCGACCAAGGCCATGTCGGAGACCACCGGCAAGGCGTGCCATTTCAACTCAAGCGAGGCAAACCACGGAAAATCGGGATGCGTGATCGGCACTTCGAGCACCGCATCGCGGGGAAGTTCGAACCAGCGCGGCGGATGGCCCGGGCATTCGATAACCAGCGGCAGCAGGTCGAACGCAGTGCGGACCACCGGCGGACGCCACCCCATCGACAGCACCCGATCGGTGAACTCCGCCTGCTCGGGATCACCAAGGATGACGCCGTCCCGCATCCGGTAGCCGGCATAACGGACGAGCTGACGATTCCAAATCCGGATGCCGCGATTCTCGCCGGCCGCGGGCGCGAACACCGTCACCGTCGGCCGGATCCTGCCGCCGTTGGTCGAGTGGCGCAGATGGGTGATACAGGCCTCGAACACCTCTTCGGGCGTCAATGCCGCACGAGCATCGAGCAACTCGAGGCTCTCCCAAAACAAACGACCGATGCATTTCGCATGGTTGCGCCAGGCCAGCTTGGCCATCGCGGCCAACTCCGACGCGGGCGGAGAAGCGGCCTCACTCATAACGCGAAACTCCGCCCACCCCATTTCGCCACCCAGTCGGTCGGCAGGCGCAGCGGCTTGCCCGCCGGCATCGACACCAACGCACACGATTGCAGCGCCCTCACCAGTACGGCCCCATCGGATTCGCGCAACACCTCGAACGCACAACGGAACCTCGCCCGGGCAAGATCTTCGATCCACCCGCGGATCCGCAGGAGATCCGCGAGCTTGGCAGGCCTGATGTAGTCGATTTCAGTCCTTGTGACGACGGGAAACTCGCCCTTGCCGGTCATCGACGCCAGATCCATGCCCATGGAGACCGCAAGACGCGTCCGGCAGGTTTCGATCATGCGGAGGTAAGCGGTGTTGTGCACCACCCCGCCGCAATCGGTGTCGAAAAACATCACCTCTTCACGGGTTTCGACCGATGGCATCGGCTCGGACATGTCGCGAGCTTGATGAATCGATCGATCCCGCGCAACATCGGCGTGGATTGGAACATGCGATTCCCTGATGTGAACCAAACGCCGCCACGCCTCACCAGCGGATGGCGCATCGCGCTGCTGGCCGCGCTGCTGCTCGGCATCGGCGCGACGATCGGTCACGCCCGCTTCGCCGCGCCGGCGGAGGGTCCGGTCCCGTTCCGCTGCGACCGGCTCCCGCTCGATGCCGAGGCGATGGCAGACCTCTCGCGGCATCTCGAAGGACTCGCGCGTTCGCTCGATCCCGCCACCGCGCGGCATCGCCGCGGTGCCGCCCAACTGCTCGCGCTCGCCGCCGCATTGGATCCGCAAAACGCCGATGTCCCACGATGGATCACCACCATGCACCAAGGCGGCCGACCGCCACAACCCGCTGCCGACTCGACGGAACATGCAGTGGAAAGCGTCACGCGCAGCCTCCGCTGGCTCGACCGCAGCGATGCCGGACAAGATGCCCGCGCGCTTGCCGCATGCCTCAAGGATGTGCTGCTGCTGGTCGATCCTGACAACGTCCTGCTGCAACTCTCCTCGGGCGATGGTGAGCGGGGTCATTGGAAATCCTGGATTCCGGAAGTATCGGCCTATGAGCCAGAACCGAAAGCCACCGTCAAAGAGCCACAGGAATCGCCCGCGCCCGCCCCGACCGAAACACCCTCCGCGACGCCCGCTCCGATCATCCCGCGCCGTTCAGAAATTCGTGCGGTCGTCTGGCAGCGGCAAGCCAGCAACGGTGTCACCCGCTGGCTGCTGCAGCCCGCGGATGTGAGACTCGATGCAAGTCGGCTTCCCCCGGCAAGCAACGCCCCGTCGCTCACCATTATTTCCACCGCCGCATCCGCGGCCTATGCCGAGACCTTGCGCTCGATCACCGCGCCCGCATTCCGAAAACACGGACCCACCCTGGCCGGGTGGGGATTCCGCATTTCATCCAAGGCACTCGAGGATTCCCTGGTCTGCGGCAAAGCCCAGTTTCCCGAAGCCGCTCTCGCGGTGCTGACCGCATCCGCACTGAACGGCAATCAGACCGATGCCATCGTGCTGGGTCGGTTTGATGAACAGGGAGGATTCCGCCAAGCCCCGCTGATGTGGGATCAATTGCGCGCCCTCGGCAAAGCCAATCGCCAACGGCTGATCCTGCCGACCGACACCGAAGAACTGGTGCTTTCCTGGTTGGCATGGGAAAAACCGGAATTTTTCATCCACTACGAAGTGATGCTCGCCTCCAACCTGGACGAAGCCTGCCGCTTCGCCGCAGAGCAACCCGATGAGCCATCTGCCGCCGCGCTCAAGGCATTCGAACAATTCTGCACCGATGCCATGGGCCGAAACCTGCGCACCTTCATCGCGCTTTCCAAGGTGAAACGCGGCCTGGGCGAGATCGTCCGGCAGTTGCCCCATCACCTCTCCGCCAAAGCACTGCTGCTGCAAGCGAACAACAAACGGCCGATCCTGCTGCACCGACTCGCACTCTGCTCCGAGCTGCGCCGCATCACGGAACCCATGGAATGGATCACCGGCCTCGAAGACCCGCTCAAGATCCCCGCCGACCGACCGAAGATCGGCGATGTCCACGACGAATGCCGTCGCAACCTGGATGCGCTCGAACCCTACGTTTCCAAACAGGACGACGCGTTGCTATCGGCCTCAAGAACCCTCGATGCGCTGCGCGCACTCGATCGCGCCATCGCCATCAAGTCACGCGACGATCTTGCCGAGCGACTTCCCCGCATCCAGAAAGCGAAGGACGAATTCACCACCGCCCATCGCACGCTCATCAAACTCATGCGGTCGGCCGAGCCCGAGGCATTCCGCTGATATCCCGCTGATCGTACCCGCCCATTCATCAAACCCGGTGCGCCGACGTGATGTGGGGAGGTTTCAGGTACATCGGCCGGGGCGGATCCGCGGTCCACGCTTGGCGCTGCGCCTCATCCGCGGCAGCCCACGCCATCCACAATCCAGCCGCCGACGGATCGACACGGCGGATGGCTTTGCACAGGCTGGGATCGAGCGGATAGACCGATGACTCCATCGAGGCCAGCTCCCAGCCCGAATCGACCGCCTCCCGAACCACTGCGCGCAACTGCTCCGCATCCAGCAGCACGGGCGATTCCATCAGGCGACGCGATGCGACACGCGCCACCCACCACGTGCCGCGCCGCGCATCTCCGATCACCATCAGGCCGCGCAGACCAGCAGACCCGTCCAACGCCAACACCGAAGGCACCGCCGCCACCGGAGCGGAAACCGCCATGGCCACCCCTTGGGCCGCCGCAATGCCGACGCGCGTCCCACTGTAACTGCCCGGACCGCTGCCCACCAGGATTCGACCAACCCGCTCGCCGGACTTCTCCACGGCCACCAGCAGCTCTCGCAGCGGACCAAACAGAACGGCATTGTGGCTGCGGTCGCTCTGGAAAAACCGCTGCTCAATAGCGCCATCGGCCGTCACCAACGCGACCGACGCCCTCGGGGTCGAGGTTTCGATCGCCAATGTCGCGCCAGCTTCCACGCCCGGAAGCCTATCGCCCGGCTCCCGACCATCCAGCCCGGATTGCCCGATCCCACAGCAAAATCCCAAGCTTTTCGCGAAAAACAGATAAAAGGTCTGTCCCTTTATCTGTCCCTTTATTTGCAAACCGAGGCCCGGACGACCTCCCAGAGTATGCCCACAGGTTAGATAAAAGGTCTGTCCCTTTATCTTTCACAGATGCTCCTCGGTGTCGTTCCGCATGGCACCAGGACGTCGCGCGAGATCGGCCTGGAATCGTCCGCATGGATGAAATCCGCATTGCATTCCACCCTCGGCTGTGATGTCGTCCGCGCCCGTCGATTTCATCCCTGCGCGCGCGTGGCGGAATTGGTAGACGCGCTAGATTCAGGTTCTAGTGGGGGCAACCCCGTGGAGGTTCGAGTCCTCTCGCGCGCACTCCCGCCCCAGTTCCCCTAGGAACATCGCTGCACCCCCACTCGCATCAGCACCGCGTCGAAATCGAATCCACACGTTCATTCGCAACAAATTGTTTCTTGAAAAATACAATTTGAATCCGGGTTCGGCCCGGATGTCGTGGTGGCCCACCCCAACTCTTTCGGGAGATTTTCGGCAAAAGACCGTGGAAACCGTGGAATTTATCTTGCCAAGACGAAGGCGCGGCATGCGAGACTGCGCTTGCCATGAACAAAGCCGAACTTATTGATGCCATGCAAACCGCCCTCGGGCCGGAAACCAGCAAGCGTGCCGCTACCGAAACCCTCGATCTCGTTCTGAATTCCATCATTGGTGGACTCAAGAAAGACCGCAAGGTGCAGATCGTCGGATTCGGTAGTTTCGAAGTGAAGCAGCGCAAAGGCCGGACGGGTCGCAACCCGAAAACCGGCGAGCCGATCCAAATCGCGCCATCGACCTCGGTGCGCTTCAAGCCTTCCGCCGCGCTCAAGGACGCCGTCTGATCGCTGCAAGTCCTCCGGTGCCTTCCCACCCGAAAAACCCCGGACCGAAATGGTTCGGGGTTTTTTGTGCCCCGCGCACAAGCGGAACCGACGTCCGTCACGCGGCACGTTCAGGGCACCCCTCGTGCGCGCGGCACATGCGCGTATTCCACGAGCAACATGTGTGGCACCGTGAGGATCGCGAGGCCTACAAAGACGATCTGGATGACCGCGTCGTGACCCGGCAGGGTGCGCACCTGCGAAAAAGCGAACAAAGCCAGTGCAAGCGTGAGCAAAGTGAACAACAGCGCGGTCGGCAACACCTGTCGGGCGGGCAATCCGCATGCGGCATGGACCAAGTGCCGCGGACTGTGGATGGTGCAGAAATAGAGCAGGAAAAAGAGAAGCGGCGGGCAAACCACGGCTGCACCAACGAGAAGGATCCACTCGATCCGGAGACGGGCCGTGACGCGGGGATGGAACAGCGCCGCGATCATCCCGACGCCCGACGGCATCGCGATCATCTTCATGACCTCGAGGATCCAGCCGGCGGAAGTGCCGCCGGCCAACAGCGAGAAGTAGTGACGAGTCGCCTCGGGAAACCAGAAGGCCGGCGCGGACACGATGAAGCATCCCGCAGGCAGCCGCAACCAAAGCGGATGATGCCGCCAGTCGCCCGAAAAGTGGAACGCGGAATAAAGCAGAAAGATCAGCAGACAGGGGCCGGGCGCCGCGATCCAAAGGATCAGGGCGGCCGCGGCGAGCGCGACATACGCCAAGAGGAAGACGACGAGGCCCCGTCGATCGCGCCACAGACCGGCTTCGCGCGCGACCAACGGATCGAGCGCACCATGCGGCAGGCCGACCGCTCCCGCCAGCAGAGCAAGCAGGACCACTTGCGCGGCGGGAGCAACCTCGACCTTCAGCGCCACGGCCGAGAGCAGGAACACGGCCGCGGCGGGAAACAGCATGCTCCGCTCGCCGACTGCCGCGTGGACGCCGGATGACATGGTGGCAGGCTAGCCGCGGCGGCCTTTGCCTGAAAAGACGATTGTGCCGAAAAACAACCCGGCCGGCAATGCCTTCATCACCGCCAGCACGTCCCGGGGGCGCGGCGTGCCATTCATGAAACGCACGAAGGCGTCGGGCGCGACTCGGCCAGCCAGCGACATGAAGATGTCCGGCGCGCGGTCCGGATGCGCAACCAGCACATCCAGCAACAGGCCGTCCATCCAACGCAGCAGCCGCGACCGAGCGGGATGACCCATCGGCAGACCTCCCTCGAGGATGGCGCGCGCGCATTGCACGGCCCATCGCTGGATGTCCATGAACGCATAGCCGGATGAATCGCGGACCGCGCCCGCGCGGGATCCGGCCTCGACGATGCGCGGCGATGCCGGACCGTCACCGGCGGGCAGACCCATGGGAATGACGCCCGATTCTCGGCGCACGATCCGGTGACCGCCCTCCGGAAAGTGCCGCTGCAATGCGGCCTCGAGGTCATGCTCGAGGCGTTCCCGTGGCGGCGGCGCGGCAACAAAACGCGTCGCCTCGACCAGGATACGCCCGGCGTCGAGCGGCACGAGATAATCAAAGTGAAACCCGGACGAATCGCAACCCATGGATTCCATCAGGCCCACACCCGGCCGGTCGTACGGTCGGGGCGTGACGATCTCGGCACCGAGGAAGATTTGGAGCATCCGGCTGTAATCCACGCGCGCGCGCTCCGGCGGACGCGTGTCGACGACGTGCCCGCAGGACCACACACCGCCGGATGTCACGACCTTGACGCGATCCCCGCCGTCGATCACCTCGAGCACCGGAGTGCCGGTGTGGATCTCCACTCGCGGATGGTGCTGCGCGAGGGCCACGGCCTCGTCGAAGAACGCGCGCGCCTCGACCACGGAATACCGCCAGGCCTGCGAGCGATGCGCGCGGACCCTTCCGCCGCAAGAGAACGTCCACTCGGAGAACGAGGCGCTGACCGGCACCGCCGGGCCATCGTCAACCGGATGCCAGAATCCCCAGGTCTTGTTCACGCCGAAGCCCGCATCCGCCTCAATCAAATGAACGCGGGGCATCGCGCGCGAACCCGCTTGGCGGAGCAGCTCGCGCACCAGCGAGACACCCGCGCATCCGCCACCGAGGATCGCCATGTCGCAACACCGCTCCATGCAATCGTCCAGCCTATGGGTTGCTGCCCGGCAGGTCAACCAAAGCGGCGTGCAACGACCTGTCGTGCACGGGCGCGATGACGGACCGACCCGATCTCCAATAGCGCCACGCATCGAAGGCGAGGCGCAGTTTCCGTCGTCCGGTCACGATGGCGCGGCCGTCCCAGACCAAGTGGCCTCGCGCCGCGAGGACGCGGCCGATCTCGCGGTAGACACGGGCGGCGACAAGGATGCCAAGGTGCGCACGCCGCGGAAGGTGGACCAGACCGGCCTCGCCGGACTGATAATACGCATCGGCCAGCGAGAGAATCCGCGCGACGGCGGGCACGACTCGGGATCCGGCGGCAGCGGGGCCGGCGAGGATCTCCGCAGGTGCGAGGTCGCCGGTGAGCTCGCGCGGCAGATAAATGCGTCCGCGCCGCGCGTCCTCGACTACGTCCCTCGCGATGTTGGTGAGCTGCATCGCCACTCCGAGATCCACCGCGTGCGGGGCCGCCCGCGGATCGGCGGCGCGCAGCAGGCGCGACATGTGAAGACCCACCGTGCCCGCCGCGCGGTGGCAATAACGCAGCAACTGCGCGAGGTCCGCCATGCGCACGGTCTCCAGATCGGACTCCATGCCATCGAGGAGCGCCTCGGTGACTTCCGGCGAGAGTCCGTGCGCGCGGCTCAGGCGGATGAACTCCCCGACCACCGGCTCGCGGCTCGACGCGCGGGCGAGATCGCTCCGGATGCGGCGGATCCCCGCGCGGGCCTCTTCGCGCGAAGCCGAGTGATCCACAAGATCATCGACGTGGCGGCAGAAGGCGTACAACGCGGCGCACCGCTCGAGATCCCCCCCGTGCAGGAATCGTCCGGCGAAATGAAACGACCGGCCGTGCCTGCGCAGCACGGCGCGTCCGCCCGGCGACGCCGGTCTGGCTTCGTCGCGGTTCATGTCGGACGAAGTTTCGCGGACCGCGCACACGCGGCACTTGCGTTAGGGATCAGCCGCTCGAGCACTTTCGCGGAGGACAGCACGCCCGGCACACCCGCTCCGGGATGCGTGCCCGCGCCGACGAGGTAGAGGTTGCGCGGCCCCTCCGCCCGATTGTGGAACCGGAACCAGGCGGACTGGCGGAAGACCGGGGCAATCGAGAATCCCGCGCCCTTCGGGCTGAGGTAGTGGGAGGCGAAGTCTGCGGGTGTCATGTGGAATGGATCCACGAGATGCTCCCGCAGCCCGGGCAGGATGGTGGCCTCCAACGCCTCGAGGATGCGCGCCTGCAGCCGCGGACCCTCGACGGTCCAGTCGATCGAGGCATCCAGATGGGGTACCGGCGCGAGGACGTAAAACGAATCGCATCCCGCGGGAGCGAATCCGGAATCGGTGGCCGTCGGGCGGTGCAGGTAGAGCGAGAAATCGTCCGGCAGTGACGAACCGTGGAAGATGTCGTGAAGCAGGCCGCGGTACCGCCGCCCGAGCCAAATCGTGTGATGCGCGACGTCTGGATACGTTGTCCTCGTTCCGAAGAACACGACGAAGAGGCCCATCGACCACTGCGCCGCCGCGCGCTTCACCACCGCGCTGGCGCGCTGCTCGCCCTTGCCGAGCATCCGGCCGTACACGTGGCCGGGATCCGCGTTCGCCACCACGACTTCGGCATCGAGCCTCGCGCCATCCTCAAGTTCGACGCCCACGGCGCGACCCGCCTCGACGAGAATCCTCTCCACGGTCGTGCCCAGGCGCACCGACACCCCCGCTTCGTCGAGCAGCCGGTGCAACGCACCCACGAGCGCGCCGGTCCCGCCCCGGGCGAAATGAACACCCCATTTCCGCTCGAGGTAGTGGATCAGGCAGTAGATCCCGCTCGTTTCAAACGGATTGCCGCCTACCAGAAGCGGATGGATCGAGAAGACCTGCCGCAGGTGGTCGTTCCCCAGGTACTTGCAGACCATCCTCCAGACCGAGCGATGGCAACCCAGCCGGATCAGATGAGGAACCTGCCGCAGGAGCGTGCCGAAGCGATGGAACGGCTCGTCGGCGAGACGGGTGAATCCGATTTCAAAAATCCGGCGCGACCGCTCGAGAAGCGCACGGTAGCCCTCAACGTCCGCCGGCTCGAACCGCCGGATCTCGTCGAGCGTCGACTCGATCGACGGACCGTAGTCGAAGGTCCGGCCGTCGGCGAAGCAATAGCGGTACCACGGATCGAGCGGAATGAACTCGACGTAGTCCTCGCGGCGCTTGCCGAAGAGTTCGAACAGTTCGTCGATGAGAAACGGCGCGGTGATCACCGTCGGCCCAGCGTCGTGGCGGAAGCCCGAGCGTTCGAAAACCTGCGCGCGTCCGCCGAGGCGCGTGCAGCGGTCGACAAGCGTCACCTCATATCCTTTGCGGCGCAGCCGCAGCGCCGCGGCGATGCCGCCAAAACCTCCTCCGATGACCACGGCGCGGGCCATCACCACAGCGCCACCATCCTGTCGCGGATGTTGCGGGCTTCGTCGGCGAGCAGGACGCCGCAGCGCAGGGGCAGCTCGAGCGAGAGGCGCGCGGCCTCTTCCAGATGGCGAACGGCGGTCGACCTCGCCCGATCGAGCGGGTCGCGCTCGCCTGCCCGCGCGTAGGCCAGCACGAGGTTGTGCAGATTGCCCTCGCGCTCGTCCTGCTCGAGATCCTCGAGGTCGTCGTAGACTTGATAGCCGGTGCCGAAATGCATCGCGGCGCGCTGCGCCAACGGAATGCAGCCATCCCTGCCCGTCGCACACAACGGCAGTTCGAGCGCCAACGCGAAGAACGGCCCCGATTTCGCGACGGCAATCCGCAGGCACTCTTCCGGGCCGGAGCCATGCGTCTCCTTCGGAGTGACTCCCGTGTCCCGCAATTGTCCGCGCAACGTCGCCGATGCGGCCGCGTGCAGCCGCCGGATCAAATCCGGCAGGCGGGGATGCGGACCGAGATCGGCCAACAAACCATAGGCCGCCGAGAGCAAAAGATCGGTGAGGCAGATCGCCGTGTCGACGCCGTACGCCTTCCACACCGGAGGAAGACCACGCCGCAGCGAGGTGCAGTCCTGAAGGTCGTCCTGGATGAGCGATGCGTTGTGCAGGCACTCGACCGACGCCGCCAAGGTCTGGGCGACCGCATGATCGAGACCCAGTGCCCCGCCGCAGGACAGGGCGATGTGCCCTCTCACCTGCTTGCCGCGCGCGGACCAGTGGTGATCCAACGCCTCGGCAAGCCGGTCGGTGAGAGGATCCGGGGCAAGCGAGCAATGCCGGACCACGAGCTCGCGGACCGCGTCACTCTCCGTGGCGGATGAAACTGTCTCGGGCATGAGAACCTGCCTGCCGGTGGATGCGGCAGGAGGGTCCGTCCGGAGACGAACCCTCCCCGGATGATGATCAAGCGCCCCCCTCGGCCTCGGTTTTCCTCACCGCGATCATGTAAATGACGATGCCGAAGACCGCCTTGGCGACCACATCGGCGATCGAATAGCCGATCTGGATCGCGGTGTCGGCCGCGGCTCCCTCCAGGCCGAGCATCGGAAGGACGAAGACGACCGGATAGAAAGACCACGAGAGGACCGTCAGCCAACGCGCGCGATTCACCAGTCCGCGGACGGACTCCGGTTGGGCGGCAAGCGAGCTGCTGAGGCCGCCGAAGAGTTCGACGAGGATCCAGAGGAACGGGATCATCGACAGCGCCCACCACAGCCAGCGGACGTTGTCCTGATCGGAGATCTCGCCGGGATAGCCGAGCAGGATCATCAGCGCCGCGAGCGTGCCGAGACGGACGCTCTTCGAGACGGTCTCGCTTCGGGACAGTCTCATCACGAGGATCAGTTCGATAAGGAGCAGGGGCACGGTCAGCAACCAGTCGACGTAGCGGTAGGCGTCATTGAATTTCTTGCCGGTCGCCTGGACGGCGCCGTCGACCACGGTGTAGGCGGCCTCCCAGCTTTCGAAAATCCGCAGGTAGTGGTAGAGCGCGATGAACGTGACGAGGCCGCTGATCGTCAGGGCCGGACGGTAGTAGGAGGCCACCTGGGACCGGTTGAGCCAGAGGAAGGCGGTCGCCGAGCCCATGGCTGCGATGGTGAAGGAGAAGAAGTTGTAAACGAGCTCGTATTGTGCCGGGTTGATTTGCTCCATGGATTTGGGGGGTTGGGTTTTGGGATGGGGTTTTTTCGGGTTGTTTGGGTTTGGGTGGGTTTTGGATGCGTGCGATTCGTGAGGCCGGAGAATCGGTCGATCCGGTGGCGGCCTAGGGCCGTTGCCGGGCCCGGCGGCCCGGGGGGATCGGGCGGACCCTGGTCCTGGCAGGTCCCGACGGGGCGGGTCCTGCCGCAGTGGGCACGCCATAATGAAACGGCTTTTTCAAGACTGTCTCCTTACATAATGAATCTGCTGTCTTGTCAATAGAAAATTCTTCCGTCGATTTTCGCCGCGATCCCGGGCCGTATTCCGATCAAGCTTGCGGCCTTGCGAACGGGTCGGCTGCGGCACACCCTGCGCGCCCAATGAAACCGCGGACGACATTGGCTGAAACCCGCTTGCCCGACGGGGCCACGCTCGCACTGCAGGAACACGACGGGCGCTTGTCGCTGGTGATTCATGGTCAGCAAATCTGCGGACCCGCAACCCAAGCCGCCGAGCGCGAACTGGCCCGCCTGGCCTGCGCGCCATTCCGGCCGGCGCGTCAGCCCAAACTCTGGATCGCGGGATTCGGACTCGGTGCGATGGTCGCCACCGCCGCCGACATCCTGCGGCAGAAGCGCGCCACCTTCATTGTGGCCGAGCCACTTGCCGAGCTGGTGGACTGGCATCGGGCACACTTGCCCGGGAGTCCGCTGCATGAAGATGCGCGCATCGTCATCGAAGGGGACGCCGGTCCTTCCGGGCTGCTCTCACAAATCGGCTCACTGCACGCGATCCTGCTGCACTTGGAAGCATCGCCGTGGTCGCCTCGCAACCGGCCATGGCCGGAGGATCCTCGCTGGTTGGCCGCCGCCTACGAGGCATTGCAACAAGGGGGATTGCTGGCGATCGCCGGATCCCGCCGGACTCCGGGTTTGGCAAAACGCTTGGTGCGGTCGGGGTTCGAAGTCTCGGTCCACGACGTGCCTTCGGCGGCCGGAGCGCGCAAACCGCGTCTGCATCCGCTGTGGCTTGCACGCAAGGGCGGCAAAGGCAGGGGTTGATGCGCGGCGCGGTTCCTGCTTGGCTCGCGCGCCTCATGCTCCGCTCCGCCTGTTCACTCACCGCCGCGATTGCGTCTGTCCTCCTCCCTTGCACGGCCGCTGAAATCCCGATCGAGCCGCAACCGTTCACGGTGACCCGAACCTTGACTGCCACCGTGCGGCCGCCGGACGATGCATTCCCCATCCGCATCGATTGGAAAAGCGGCGTCACCTTGAGCATCGACGCGATCGCCGATCACGGATCGAACGTGAAAAAAGGCGGAGTGCTGGTGCGCTTCGATGGGCGCGAACTGGAGCAGAAACTGGCCGAGACAACCCAAGCGATGTCCATGGCGGATCTCGCCGTCGCGCAGGCGCAGGAGGAACTCGCTCCGCTCGAGGAAACCACGAGGCACAAGCTGGAGGTGTCGCGGCGCTCCGCCCAGGTCGCCAAAGAAGATCACGCGCAATTCCACGCGGTCCAACGCAAGGCACGGGAAGAGCAAGTGGCGCAGCAATGGGAGCGCGCGAACCAATCACTCGCCAACCAACAGGAGGAACTGCGCCAGTTGCGCAAGATGTACGAGGCCGACGACCTCACCGAGGAAACCGAGGAAATCATCCTGAGCCGACAGGAATACATGGTGGCTGCGGCGCAACACGAGCTGCGGATGGCCACGCTCGAGCGCGACCACACGCTCGCCACACTGCTGCCACGCGAAGCCGCAGCGCTGGCCGAGAGAGAACGCGACACCGCGGATGCGCTGCGCGCGGCGGAGTCAGCCATGCCCCTGACGCTGAACAAGAAGCGGCTCGAGCTCGAGGGACTGCGCATCCAAGCCGCCAAGGCGAAACAAACTCTCGCCGATCTCGAGCACGATCACGCGCGGCTCGTCGTCCACGCGCCCGCCGACGGCATCCTGCTCCACGGTGCCGTCGAACACGGACGCTGGGTTCCCGCAGCGAAACCGCTGACGACACGCGACCCGGTCACGCCCCACCGCGCTTTCGCCACTTTCGTTCCATCAGCCTCGCCACCCGTGCTCGCCGCGGCACTCGACGAAGCGAGCGCGCGAGCGCTTTCTCCGGATGCCACAGGCATGGCCGTGTTCGCCGGACGCGAGGACCTCGACATCCGCGTGAAATCCGGCAGCCCCGCCGCCACGACGCTGCCCGACGGCACCTCGCTGGTCACACTCGCGGCATCCTGGCCGCAAGGATGGCAACCGGTCATCGGCTCAACCGCAGAGGTGCACTTGGTCGTCTGGCATGCCGATGACTCCCTCGTCGTCCCCACCCACGCGCTGCAGCCCGGCCCGCGCGGATGGTCGGTCGAAGTGAAACTGGCCGACCGCGGCAGCGCACGCCGCGAGGTGACACGAGGCCGGGTTTCCGGCAGCCAAACCCAGATCCTATCGGGCCTCGAACCCGGTCAGGTCGTCATCGCGCCGAACCCGGGTGGTTGACGCAATGGCAATCGACGTTAGATCTATGGCACCATGAAGGACCCTGAGCATCCGACACCCGACGCACCGGAAAGCGAAGCATCCACGGCAGAGCCGACGACGCCGGATGCGGCGCTCGATCCACTGCAAACGCTCGAAGCCGAGGCAGCCAAGTGGCGCGACCTGTCGCTGCGCACCGCGGCCGAACTCGACAACCTGCGCAAGCGCAGCGCGCGCGATCGCGAAGAGGCGGTCCGCTACGCCAATCAACGCTTGCTCGAGGAACTCCTGCCGGTGATCGACAACTTCGAGATGGGCATGCAGGCCGCCGCGCAGAACAGCACGTCGATGATCTACATCGGCATGGACATGGTGCGCCGACAGCTCGGTGAATTCCTCGTCTCCCAAGGCGTCGTAGAAATCCCCGCAACCGGCGCCTTCGATCCGAATCTCCACGAAGCCGTCGCCCAAGAGGAATGCGCGGAGGGCGCGGAAGGCACCATCCTGCGCGTCACCCGCAAGGGCTACCAATTGCGGGATCGCCTGCTGCGCCCCGCCAGCGTCGTGGTTTCCAAAGTCCCCTCAGCCACGGCATCCGCCGGACCGGACAACGATTGATTCCATGTCCGCCAAACGCGACTACTACGAAGTGCTCGGCGTGGCGCGCAACGCCGGTGCCGACGAGATCAAGAAGGCATACCGCAAGCTCGCGGTGAAGTTCCATCCGGACAAGAATCCGGGGGATGCCGCCGCCGAAGAGAAGTTCAAGGAACTCGGCGAGGCTTACGAGGCGCTCAGCGATCCGGACAAACGCGCCGCATACGACCGCTACGGCCATGCCGCGTTCGGCGGTGCGGCCGCGGGTGGCGGCGGCAGAGGCGGTTTTCACGATCCGATGGACTTGTTCTCGCAAGTCTTCGGCGGCGCGTTCGGCGGCGGATTCGAGGAGTTCTTCGGCGGCGCGCCCCAGCGCGGCCGCTCCGGCCGGCAACGCGGCAGCGACCTGCGTTACGATCTGGAAATCACGCTCGAAGAGGCCGCGCGCGGCATCGAGAAGGAACTCGAAATCGAACGCTACACACCGTGCGACGCCTGTGGTGCCAAGGGCAGCAAAGGACCGGGCGGCGTGAAGTCATGCCCGACTTGCGGCGGACGCGGCGTGATCGCGCGCCAAGCGGGCATCTTCATCCAGCAATCCACCTGTCCGGAATGCCGCGGCGCGGGCGAAATCATCGCGGATCCCTGCACGCAATGCCGCGGCGAAGGCCGCGTCCAGCGCGACAGCCGCATCAAGCTGCGCATCCCGGCGGGAGTCGACACCGGCACGCGTCTGCGCTCGTCGGGCAATGGCGACGCCGGCGTGCGCGGCGGAAGCGCCGGCGACCTCTACGTCTTCCTGCATGTGCGCGATCACGACGTCTTCGATCGCGACGGCCCGGACCTCCACTGCGAAGTGCCGCTCCCCTTCACCACCGCCGCGCTCGGTGGCGAACTCAAGGTGCCCACGCTCGACGGCCAGTCGTCGATCAAGATCCCCGCCGGCACCCAGGGCGGCACCGTCTTCCGCATCCGCGACAAAGGCATACCATCGCTCTCGGGCGGACACCGCGGCGACCTCCACGTGAGCGTGCAGGTCGAAGTGCCCACCAAGCTCAACAGCGAACAGCAGGAAAAACTCCGCGAGTTCGCCGCATCGATCGGCGATCACAATTCGCCGATGCAGGAAAGCTTCTTCCAAAAGGCGCGCCGCTTCTTCGAGCTGTGAGCCGCAAGGCCGGCAATGCCGCGCGATTTCCGGATTCCATCATGCCCCGCTTCCTTCTCCGACCCGAAGACTGGAAGGCCGGTGTGCTGCGCGGCGACGAGGCGCGGCATTTCGCCCAAGTGCTGCGCGGCAAGGCGGGCGATCGCATCACCGTCTTCGATGGCGCGGGCCGCCGTGCCGCAGCCAACGTCCTGCAGGTGTCGCGCGAACAGGTGTCGCTCGAACTGAGTGAGGCCGCCACAACCGCGCCGACACCACCGCGCGTCACCCTCGCCCAGGCGATCCCCAAGGGCAAAACGATGGATCTCATCGTGCAAAAGGCGGTCGAACTCGGCGTCGCCGCGATCCAACCGCTCGTCACCCGCCACACGGTCGTCCAACCGGACGGCGGCAAGGCGGAAAAGTGGACGCGCACCGCACTCGAAGCCTGCAAACAGTGCGGACAAGACACGCTTCCGCGCATCGACGAACCCCTGCCCTTCGACCGCTGGCTCGAACGCGAGTCAGGCGCGCCATCCGCAGCCGGACAACTGCGCATCGTCGCGTCGCTCGCCGCGGGAGCGATGCCGCTGCGCGAACTCCTGCGCGACGCGCGCGACGTCACCGCCGTCACGGACCTCACCCTGCTCGTCGGACCCGAGGGCGATTTCTCCCCGGAGGAAACCCGCGCGGCACTCGACGCCGGATTCCATCCCGCGACCCTGGGCTCGATCGTGCTGCGCGTCGAAACCGCAGCGCTCTACTGCCTCTCCGCGGTGCGCTACGAATTCGCCGGATGAGGCGGGGGGGCGAACCTTCTCGGATTTTTTTCTCTTGAACACGAGATCCGTGTACACGAAATTCGTGTTATGAAAAACATCACCTTCAGTGCCGACGAGCGGTTGATCGAACTAGCGCGCCTTGAGGCACTGCAGTGCCGGACCACACTCAACGGGTTGTTCCGCGAATGGCTGGCGGAACTGGCGGGCCGTTCGGAACGCAGCCGCAAGGCGGACCAGGCGATGCGCGCAATGTCGCGGCGTCTTCGTTTCGACCGTCGGCCATCAAGGGACGAATTGCATGAGCGCTGAGTACTTCATCGACACCAACATTTTCATTTACGCGTTTTCCCCTGCCGAGGCCGACAAACGCAGGATCGCCACCGGCCTGATCCGCGAGGCACTGGAAACGCGCAAGGGCGCGATCAGCAGCCAGGTCTTCCAGGAGTTTGTGCATGCGGCCTTGCACAAGGCGAGCACTTCGATCCCACCCGCAACTCTGCGCGCGTACGCCGAAGAGGTGCTTTCTCCCCTGTGTCTGGTGCAATCGTCAAACCGCCTGATGATCCTCGCGCTCGGCATCCAAGAGCAGAGCGGGTACCGCTTCTACGACAGTCTGATCGTCGCCGCAGCGGTGGAAGCCGGGGTGAAAACCCTGTACTCCGAGGATCTCCAGCACGGCCGATCAATCGGCGGCGTCAGGATCGTCAATCCCTTCGCACCGTGAAATCACCCGGCATTCACCCGATCCGCCCCACGCGCATCCGCTCGGCGACGACGATCGCGAGCAATCGCGAATAATCCTCCTCGCGGGTGGCCGAGAGCAGCAGGTAGCCGTAGTCGCGCCAGTGCGCCATTTCTTCAAGCGCGTTGCGCATTCGCAGCGCGATCGTTTCCTCGCTGTCGGTGCCACGCCCGGCAAGACGCTCGCGCAATTCGCGCTCGCCGGGCGGCATCACGAACACATCGACCACCGCACGCCGGATCCGCAGGTCGTCGCAAGAGCGCACCTGCGCGGCACCCTGCACATCGATGTCCATGACAACGTCGCGACCTTCGACCAGCCGTGCGACCACCTCGGATTTGAGCGAACCGTAACCGTTGCCGTGCACCTCGGCGTGCTCGATGAACTCGCCGGCGGCCACTCGCCGGTCGAATTCGTCGCGCGACAGGAAGTGATAGTCCCGCCCGTCCTCCTCGCCCGGGCGTGGAGCGCGCGTCGCGCAGGAAACCGAATAACTGGCCTGACGCTCGTCGGCCAAGCGGCGGCAAAGGGTGGTCTTGCCCGAGCCGGACGGGCCGGACACCACCAACAACATCCCCGTGCGCGAAGGAGTCATGCCCGCGATGCTGCCGCATCCGGCGCGCCCGGCAAAGCGGGAAGTCAGCGGCTTTCGGGTTTTGACGGAATAAAGCCGGCACCTCATGCTGCGTCCGGATGGATCGGCTCGAATCAATCGTCGCGCTCAACCTGCTGCCAAAGATCGGACCGGTGCGCGTGCGGCGGCTGCTCGAGGTGTTCGGCGGACCCGCCGAAATCCTCGGCGCGTCGAAAGACCGGTTGATGCGCGTGGACGGGATCGGCGAAGAGACCTCGGAGATCCTGCGCGGATGGCGCGACCACGCCGATCCCGCAGCGGAAATCCGTGAAGCACACGAGCGCGGGATCGCCATCGTCACGCAGGACGACGAGGACTATCCGGCACCGCTGCGCGATGCGTACGACCCGCCGCTGCTGCTCTACGTCTGGGGACGGCTCGATCCGCGCGACCGCCATGCGATCGGCGTGGTTGGATCGCGCCGCGCCACACACTACGGACGACAAGCGGCGAAAAAACTCTCGTTCCAGCTGGCCCACGCCGGGTTTTCGATCGTTTCAGGCCTGGCACGCGGCATCGACACCTCCGCACACGAGGCGGCTGTCGCCGCCGGCGGACGCACCATCGCCGTGGTCGGCTCGGGACTCGCCAAACTGTATCCACCGGAAAACCTCGGGCTCGCCGGAAAAATCGCCGAAGGCCATGGCGCGGTGGTTTCCGAGTTCCCGTTGCACACCGCGCCCGACAAACAAACCTTCCCGATGCGCAACCGCATCGTCGCCGCATGGTCGCGCGCGCTGCTCGTCGTCGAATGCCCCGCGTGGTCGGGCTCGCTCATCACCGCCAACCTCGCCTCCGAATACGGCAAACCGGTGTTCGCCGTGCCCGGACCAATCGATAAACCCAGCTCGGCCGGCTGCCACCAGTTGATCCGCGACGGGGCGACCCTGGTCACCGATGCGTCGCACCTGCTCGACGATCTCGGCGAACTCCCGTTTCAGAAAACGCCGTCAAGTGAAACGTCGTCCGAAGAACCCACCGACGCAACGCCCGGACTCCCGGAAGCCGAGGCGGCGGTCTTCGCCGCGGTGGGCGACGATGAATCGCATGTCGATCGCATCATCGAACGCTGTGGGCTGCCGCCTCACGAAGTGACCGCCACCCTGATGAAACTCGAAATGCGCCGCTTGGTGCGCGCACTCCCCGGGTTCCGCTACGCCAAACGCTGAGGCAATTGGGGTCAGGCTGCAAATCTTGACAAACAGTCCGCTTTGCCACTGCGGCCGAGGCTTCAAGACAGCTCGCTCCGGCAACCATGCGATGCGGCATCCTCATTCCCCCCATTCGCCTGGGCGGCCGCAATCTTTCGTTGAACTCCGGACATCAGGGGAAATCTGTCAAGATTTGCAGCCTGACCCCTATTCCCGTCGATTTGATTGCCAAACTTGTTCTTGGATCCCTGATCTCCGTGAGCCTGATCTCCACGATCATTACAACACCGGATCGCGGGATGAGTTGCGGCACCGTGCACAACAAGCTTGAGCCCGTTTACAACCATCCGCCGCCCTGAACGGATGGTGGCATCTGGCCGGGACACCATCCCATCCGGCAGGCACGGGCATCCAGGCGATCGGGATCCGTCCTGAACGCGGGCGCACCCTGCCTTCCCCCCCGCCCACTGCCGTCTGACTGAGTGCGTGGTCGTGATGCAAATAGTAATTTATAAGACTACGAATCTGGCCGAGCAGCCTCTGATAAAGGGACAGACCCTTTATCAGAAATCCCATATTTGCAGGGATTTTCAGCAAACATCAGTCCGTGTCCCGTTCCCCTGAAAAATTAGAGAACAAGATAAAAGGTCTGTCCCTTTATCTGAACCGGGGCCGTAGGAAGGATGTGGAGCAAGGATTCCGCAGTGGCGGGACAGCCGATGGGATTGCACAGTTTCGCCAATTCAAATGGAAACCGTCCGGATCGAACCCGACATCGACGCTTGGCGGATCGCGGCGCGGATCCTGCTCGCGCGCGGCGTCCCGCCCGATGCGGTCTTGTGGACCTGCGATGCATCGGATGGAGCGCTCTTCGACGCGACGGAGGTGTCCGCCGCGCCCGCCGCCGCACCGCCGCCGCTGCGCGTGCCTGCCGCGTTTGCCGACATCGCCGCGCGTGCGGCAGCACACTCCGATCCACGCCGGTGGGCCGTGCTTTACCGCATCTTGTGGCGCATCTGCCGGGACGGCGAGCGCCACCTGCCCGCCGTCGTCACCGATCCGGACGTCCGCCAGGCGCTGCTGTGGTGCAAGGCGGTGGGGCGCGAAATTCACAAAATGCACGCCTTCGTGCGCTTTCGCCTCACCGGCACCGACGAGACCAGCGGACGTGAACAACGAATCGCATGGTTCGAA
>Ga0194123_10002827_pt1 | contig 21906 bp, 20 predicted proteins | sample TA2MahsurfametaG_5_FD_155479 | JGI IMG/M metagenome (GOLD analysis project Ga0194123, IMG submission 155479) | Freshwater microbial communities from Lake Tanganyika, Tanzania - TA2015023 Mahale A surface | ecosystem: Environmental > Aquatic > Freshwater > Lake | place: Tanzania: Lake Tanganyika... | reverse complement strand
GGGTGATCCATGAACATCTTGATGGCCCAGGCGAGCGTGTTGGCCGTGGTGTCCTCCCCCGCGAGGAGTAGCGTGAAGACGTTCGCCATGATGTCCCTGTCGGTGAAGGGGAGTTGCTCCGCCTCCTGCGCCACGATCATCGCTTCGAGAAAGTTCTCAGGCGACTCCCGCAGCTCGGGGCGGGCCGCGAGACGTGCCCGACATTCGCGGATGATCTCGCCGATACGGGTCTGCACCGAGTGGACGGAGCGCTCAAGGGCATGGTCCTTGGGCAGGCGAAACCAGCGCCACCACGGGAGTGGTGCACCGAGTCGCCCGCTCAGTATGGGGAAGACCCGGTCGAGATCATCCTGGATGATGTTGCCTTCGGTCTCGAGCGTGTTGAAGTCGATGCCGAAAGCAAGCTGGGTGGTGATATCCACCGTGTAGCGCATCAGCTCCCGCGGCAGATCGAGCACATCGCCCTGCCGCGCCGCGCGCCGCCAGCGACGTTCCAGCCTGCCGGTCGTTTCGCGCATGGCCTCGAAGGAACGGTTGAGATGAGCTGAATTGAGCGCTGTCGTCACCACCCGCCGTTGACGCCGCCAGTTGTCACGCTCCGCCGAAAAGACGCCGTTGAAACCCAGTTCATCGAACACGGACTCGATGCTGAGCTGGCGACCAAACCGGTCAGGACGGTCCTTCAGCAGTTCCTGCGCCAGCCCGGGTTCGCAGGTGACCATGAATTTCTTCGGTCCGAAGGACATCCGATAGCGGTCTCCGTACTGCTCCGCCCATTCCTCGAGCTGGAGATGGAAGCGGCGAAAGTCGACCTGGGGGAAATTGCCGAGCACAGGCCATCCACGTGGGCCGGGCAGGCTGTCCAGGGTGCGGAGTTCATTCATCTGATTCTCCTTGCTGGAAAAGGCCGCGTGCGCATCAGGAGTCTTCTGCGACGGGACGAGTGCTGAGCGCACCCTCCCGCTCGGACTCCACACGCGCCACATAGACGGCTGCGGTGAGATCGCCTGTGACATTGAGCGTGGTGCGGCACATGTCGAGCACACGGTCCACGCCCAGCACTATCGCGATGAGCCCCGGATCGACTCCGATGGTGGCGAGGATGCCGATGATGAAAGGAATGGAACCCGCCGGCACACCGGCCGTGCCAATGCCACCCAGGATGGCGAGATAGACCACCATGAGCTGTTGACCGAGGGTGAGATCGACACCCGCCAGCTGGGCCAGGAAAAGCACGGTGACACCTTCGTAGAGGGCTGTTCCGTTCTGGTTGGCAGTCGCGCCCACGGTGAGCACGAAACTCGAAATCTGCTTCGGGATTCCGAGATTCTGCTCGGCCACCGCGAGCGTGGTCGGCAGGGTGGCATTGGATGAAGAAGTCGAGAATGCCGTCAGCGCGGCGGTGCGCACCGCACGGAAGAACACCCGCGGGGACATCTTGCCCAGCCAACGTACCGCAATTGAATACACACCGAACATGTGCAGGCCGAGCCCGAGCAGGACTGTCAGCAGGAACCAGCCGAGAGAAGCGAGAAGATCGATGCCGAACAGGGCCAGATTGCCGAACAGCAGGCATGCCACCGCATAGGGTGCGAATTCCATGATGAGGCTGATGAGCTTGCTCGAGATAGCGAACAGTCCTTCCAGCGCCGCCGTGAGCCCCGCCACCTCTTGCGGCGGCAGCAGCGCCATCGCGATGCCCACCATCATGGCGAAAAACATGAGGTGCAGCATGTTCGGGGGATCGCTGGCAACCGACTGGATCGGGTTGCGCGGAATGATCGTCGCCACCACCTGGGCGAGCGGACTCTGTTGCGATTGGGTGCTGGTTGCGGCGGCCACCCGCTGACCCGCGTCCTGTGCATAGCGCGCCTGCAGGGCGGAAGACACCTCGGGGTCGAGTTTGCGACCGGGCTCGAAGGTATTGGCGAGTGCCAGTCCGATGAGCACCGAGATCGCGGAAATCACGAAGCAGTAAAGAAAGGATCGAACGCCGACCCTACCCAGGCGTTTCATGTCGCCCAGCCCGGCGACACCAAGCGCCAGGGACGAGAACACCAACGGCACCACCACCATCAACAGCAGGCTCAGGAAAATCTGTCCCACCGGCTGGGTGATGTTGTCGATGACCTTGGTGACCCAGGGCGCACCCTCAGACCAGGTGTTCACCGCGAGACCGGCCAATGCGCCGACCGCGAGGCCAAGGAAAATGCGCTGGTGCAGAGGACGTGATGCGTTATGGATGGCAGGTGCCGAGGGGATGTCGTTCACGCGGAACTCCGGAAGGGCGAGCTGGCATCCGAGCACAATCACCCGAGGCATGCAACGCCGGCCGCCGCGCCGGTGCGCACTGGCGACCGAAAGGCACGCCATATCTGCGCCGGTGCGTCAGCGTTGTCGCGGCGCTATCCTCTGGCGATGTCACGCAAAATCATCCACGTGGACATGGACGCCTTTTACGCCTCGGTGGAGCAGCGTGATGCACCGGCCTTGCGCGGCAAGCCGGTGGTGGTGGCGTGGAAGGGATCGCGCTCGGTGGTCTGCGCGGCCTCCTACGAGGCGCGAAAATTCGGGGTGCGTTCGGCCATGCCGGCCGTGACCGCCGAGCGACTGTGCCCCGATGCGGTCTTCGTCCCCCCGGATTTTGCGCGCTACCGCGAGGTCTCCCGGCAGATTCGTGAAATCTTCCATCAGCACACGGATCTCGTCGAACCCCTGTCGCTGGACGAGGCCTACCTCGATGTGAGCTCGAACAAGCAGGGGCTGGCGACGGCCACTCTGGTCGCACGGCAGATTCGCCAGGAGATCAGGGCCGTCACGGGACTCACCGCCTCGGCGGGCGTTGCGCCCAACAAGTTTCTCGCGAAGATTGCCTCCGATTGGCGCAAACCCGATGGCCTGTTCGTGATTCAGCCGCATGAAGTCAAGGATTTCCTGGCGCCTCTGCCGGTGGGACGTCTGCCGGGCGTGGGCCGCGCGACGGAACATCAACTGCAGTTGCTGGGCATCATGCGCGTCGCTGATTTGCGCCGGATGAGTCGGGAGGAGCTTGTGCGCCGATTTGGTCGCATGGGCGACAGGCTCGCGCGCCTCGCGCTCGGCGAAGACGACAGCGCGGTCGCACCGGACCGCCCGCTGCAGCAGATCTCCGTGGAACAGACCCTGGCCGAGGATCTGGCTCTCGCCGGGCTCGTGCCCGTGGTGCGCGAGTGTGCGCTCAAGACCTGGCTGACGGCCCAGCGGCGCCAGCGTATTGGCCGCACCGTGGTGCTGAAGCTGAAGACGGCGGAATTCCAGATCCTGTCACGCAGCATCACGCCGCCGCTGCCGGTGCAAAGTGCGGCCGAACTCGTCGAACAGGCGCTGGCCCTGCTCGAACGGGTGGACCTGCCGGCCGCTACCCGCTACCGGCTGGCGGGTGTCGGCATGAGCAATTTCCCGCCGGATCTGCCGCAGGAAAACCTGCTGTGATCCGCCCGCCCTACTCCACCGCCTCCAGGGCGTCCACGCGCTGCAGGCCTCGGGGCAGCTTGTTGCCGCGCCGCCCCCGCTCGCCGCGGTAAGCATCGAGGTCGCGCGGCTTCAGGGTGACATGCCGGTTACCGGCAAAGAGTTTGAGACTCCAGCCGGCAGGAATCGCCGCCACCCCACGCAGCAGCTCCTCGCCCTTCTTTGCCTTTGGCGCAGGAATGCCGATGAGCCGGTTGCCCTTGCCACGCGCCAGCTCCGGCAGTTCGGCCACCTTGAATACCAGCAGATGGCCGGTGGTGGTGACACAGGCAAGGTCATCCAGTGCGGCGTCCGTGACGGGCACCAGCGGCAAGGCGCGCGCACCTTCCGGCAGGCTGAGCAAGGATTTGCCGGCCTTGTTGCGCACGCTGAGTGTCTCCAGGCTCGCGGTGAAACCGTAGCCGGCGTCGGAGCAGATGATCAATCGCTGCTCTCCGGCGCCCAGCGCGAGTCCCACGAACGGCACCCCATCGGGAGGCGTGAGACGCCCGGCCAGCGGTTCACCCATGCCTCTGGCCGAGGGCAGAGTGTGTGCCGGCAGCGAATAGCTGCGGCCGTCCGCGCCGAGGAACACCACGGTCTGGTTGCTGCGTCCACGCGCCGAGGCGAGATATTGATCACCACTGCGATAGCCGAGCTCCGCAGGATTGATTTCGTGACCCTTGGCCGCGCGCACCCAGCCTTTTTCCGACAGCACCACTGTCACGGGTTCGGCAGGGATCAGATCGGTCTCGGCGAGGGCCTGGGCGGCGGCGCGGCGCACCAGTGCCGTGCGACGCGAGTCGCCGAATTCCTCCGCATCGGCCGCCAGCTCATCCTTGATGAGAGTCTTCAATCGTCGCGGTGAACCGAGGATCAGCTCGATACGCTTGCGCTCGGCATCGAGCTCGCGCTGCTCCCCGCGGATGCGGGTTACTTCCAGGCGTGCAAGATTGCGCAGGCGAAGATCGAGGATGGCATTGGCCTGCAGTTCCGAAAGTTCGAAACGGGCCATGAGGCTCGCCTTGGGGTCGTCCTCGAAGCGGATGATGCGAATGACCTCTTCGATGTTGAGATAAGCGATGAGGTAACCCGCCAGGATATGCAGTCGGTCAGTGACCTTCTCCAGCCTGAACTGAAGCCGGCGCCGCACGGTCTCGGTGCGGTACTCCAGCCATTCGGCGAGCAGGCTCTTGAGATTCTTCACGCCCGGCAGGCCGTTCAAGCCGATGACGTTCAGGTTCACGCGGAAACTGCGTTCGAGATCCGTGGTGGCGAAGAGGTGCTGCATGAGGGGCTCGAGATCCACCCGGTTGGAGCGCGGCAACAGCACGATGCGAATGGGTGTCTCGTGATCCGATTCGTCACGCACATCCTCAAGCATGGGCAGCTTCTTGGCCTGCATCTGCTCGGCGATTTGCTCGATGATGCGGGCACCGGAGGTTTGATAGGGCAAGGCATTGATCACGACGTTGCCGTTCTCGACCTCGTAACAGGCGCGCATGCGTACGCTGCCGTTACCGGTCTCGTAAATCTGCCGAAGGTCCTCCGGGGCGCTGATGATCTCGCCGCCGGACGGAAAATCCGGCCCCAGCACGAAGCTGCAGAGATCGGCCACCGTGGCGGCCGGGTTTTCCAGCAGGTGGATGCAGGCCTGCACCACCTCGCGCAGGTTGTGCGGCGGAATGTCGGTCGCCATGCCCACCGCGATGCCGGTGGTGCCGTTGAGCAGCACATTCGGCACGCGCGCCGGTAGCAGGCGCGGCTCCTCCAGGGTACCGTCGAAATTGGGCACCCAGTCAGCAGTTCCCTGCTCGAGTTCGCTCAGCAGCACCTCGGCATAAGGCGTGAGCTTGGCCTCGGTATAGCGCATGGCGGCGAAGGATTTCGGATCATCCGGCGAACCCCAGTTGCCCTGCCCGTCCACCAGTGGATAGCGATAACTGAACGGCTGGGCCATCAGCACCATGGCTTCGTAGCAGGCCGAGTCCCCGTGCGGGTGGAACTTGCCTATCACATCGCCCACGGTCCGCGCCGATTTCTTGTACTTGGCGCTGGCGGCCAAGCCCAATTCCGACATGGCGTAGATGATCCGGCGTTGCACCGGCTTCAGGCCATCGCCGATATGCGGGAGCGCGCGATCGAGAATCACGTACATCGAATAGTCGAGGTACGCCTGCTCGGTGAATTCGCGCAGCGGCTTGCGTTCTATCGCGGCTTTTTCGCCCATGGGTGTTCCCGGAAGGTCTCAGTCGATGATCGCGAGATTGCCCTTGCGCTCGAGCCACACCCGGCGGTCGGACGCCCGCTTGCGCGCAAGCAGCATGTCGAGCAGCGGGTCGGCCGGATGTTCCGCATCGACCGTGAGCTGGACGAGGCGACGTGATTCCGGCGCCATGGTCGTCTCGCGGAGCTGCAGTGGATTCATCTCGCCCAGACCCTTGAAGCGCTGGATGTTGACCTTGCCCTTGATGCGATCCGCCGTGATGCGGGCGAGCAGGCGTTCTTTCTCACCCTCGTCCCGGGCATACAGCACTTCCTTGCCTGCATCGATACGGTAGAGCGGCGGCATGGCAACGAACACATGTCCGGCCGCCACCAGTGCGCGGAAGTGCCTGAGAAAGAGCGCGCACAGCAAGGTTGCGATGTGCGCGCCGTCTGAATCGGCATCCGCAAGAATGCAGATCTTGCCGTAGCGCAGGCCGGTGATGTCCTCGTTGCCCGGATCCACCCCCAAGGCCACGGCGATGTCATGGACTTCCTGCGAGGCCAGGACCTGTGAGGACTCCACTTCCCAGGTGTTCAGGATCTTGCCGCGCAGCGGCAGGATGGCCTGGGTTTCCTTGCTGCGGGCCTGCTTGGCGGAGCCCCCGGCCGAATCACCCTCCACCAGAAAGAGTTCGGATTCCGCGAGGTCATTCGAGGTGCAGTCGGCGAGCTTGCCCGGCAGTGCGGGGCCGTTGCCGGCAATTTTCTTGCGCACCACGGTCTTGCTGGCCTTGAGGCGGGTCTGGGCCCGCGCAATGGCGAGTTCGGCGATACGCTCACCCGCCTCCACATGCTGGTGCAGCCACAGGGTCAGGGCATCCCGCACGGCAGTCGCCACCAGCGGCGCACACGCCTGTGACGACAGGCGCTCCTTGGTCTGGCCGGAGAACTGCGGCTCGCTGAGCTTCACCGAAAGAATGTAGGTGCAGCGGTCGAACACATCATCCGCGGTCAGCTTCACTCCGCGTGGCAGCAGGTTGCGGAACTCGCAGAATTCACGCACCGCATCGAGCAAGCCTTGGCGCAGCCCGTTCACATGCGTCCCCCCCTGCAGGGTCGGCACAAGGTTCACGTAGCTTTCGGTGATGAGTTCGCCATCATCGGCGCGCCAGTGCAGTGCCCAGGCCACCGCTTCCTGCGCACTTTCAAAGCTGCCGGCAACCGCCTCCGCTGGCACCAGATCGGCATCGGGCAAGGCAGCTGACAGGTAGCCACGCAGGCCGTCCTGGTACTGCCAGCTCACGCGATCGCCGGTCGCCACTTCATGGAAGTTCACGGTGAGGCCAGGACAGAGGATGGCCTTCGCGCGCAGCAGATGTTTCAGGCGCGGTGCCGCGATGCGCACGGTGTCGAAGTATTTGGGATCGGGCAGGAAGCGAATCTGGGTGCCGGTGTTATTGCGGCCCACCTTGCCGCTTTCAAGGAGGTCGCCCTGGCGCTCGCCGGAGGCAAACGCCATGGCGTACTCGGCGCCGCCGCGACGCACGCGCACTTCCAGGCGCTGCGAGAGTGCGTTCACCACGGAGACGCCCACCCCGTGCAACCCGCCGGAAAATTTGTAGTTCTTGCCGGAAAATTTGCCACCGGCATGCAGTCGGGTCAGGATGACTTCCACCCCCGAGACCTGCTCGCCCGGATGGATGTCCACCGGCATTCCTCGGCCATCGTCGGTGACGTCAATCCAGCCGTCTTCCTGCAGCACGACATCGATGCGGCTGCAGTGGCCTGCAATCGCCTCGTCGACACTGTTGTCGACGACTTCCTGTACCAGGTGATTGGGCCGGGAGGTGTCGGTATACATGCCCGGGCGCTTGCGCACGGGCTCGAGGCCGGTGAGGACCTCGATATCAGCAGCATCGTATCTGGAGCTCAAAACCCACCATCCTGACACCGGTCACGCGACCGGCGCGGATGTTGGTTGAAGCATCTCACCCCGTCAAGCAAGGTCGGCCACGAGCGATTCGCGCGTGGCGTTGCCGACTGCCTCGATGCTGTGGGTGTAGGCCGGATGATCGACGCCAAAGCCGAGTGCCGCGCCCGCCTTGAGGTCCGCAATGCTGGCTGCATCCAGCGGGAAGCGCAGGAAATGGACCGCTGCGGTCTTGTTGTCGCGACTGCGATCGAGATCTTCATCGGCCACCGCAAACACCGGCGGACGCTGCCCCACCCGAGCCCAGATCCGGTGCTCGATATCCACCATCTTCTCCAGCGCCACGCGACGTTCCTCCACGTCCTCGTACTCGATGAGCATGGTCGCCTTCCAGTTGTCACCATCGGGGATCAGCGGGTTGTAGGCCGCGAGCTCCTCGTCGATGGCCTCGGCTTCGAAGATACGCTCCACGCGCAGCATTTCCTGCACCTGGTATTGGATGGTAAGGGCGTCTTCGAACAGAAGCGTGACATGGGGCCCCAAAGCCACCTGGCGAGTGGTCTTGTGCGCAATGACCCGCGCGCGGAATGTCGGACGCTCGGCGTGGTAACGCTCCAGCGGCATGAGATCGGCGCGAGAAAGTGCTCGAGAGGTCATGGCTTCACATTCCATAGGCTAGTTTGAGGAGGGAGAAGGCAGAGCTGGCTCTTTCGCGCTCCACACCCTGTTCGATGAGCTCACCCGCCATGGGGCAGTCACTCAGGTAGTGATCGAAAGGCTCATCACCCACCCGCTTGACGACCGGCCGGCAGATTTTCTTGGCAAAACCATAGTTCTCGGCCTTCACGGCATAGGTGCCGTCATGTCCTGAACAACGTTCGATGGGTGTCACCTTGGTGCCGCCGGCAAGTTCCAGGATTTCCTTGGTCTTCAGGCCGATGTTCTGCACCCGCTGGTGGCAGGGCACGTGGTAGGCCACGGTCCCCAAGCCGCGCTTGAAATCGGTCTTGAGCAGGCCGGCCTTGTGCCTGAGCATCAGGTATTCGAAAGGATCGAAGAACGCCTGCTTGACCTTCTGCACACCCGCATCCTCGGGGAACATGAGCGGCAGTTCCTGCTTGAACATCAACACGCAACTCGGGATGGGCGCAACGATGTCGTAGCCCTGGTCCACCAGCGCGGAGAGTTGCGCGACGTTGCCGTCCTTCAGTTTCTCGACACCCTTGAGATCCCCAAGTTCGAGTTTGCGCATGCCGCAGCACTGGTTGGCCGGGGCGACCAGGACTTCGAGACCGTTGTGCACGAGGATTTCGTGGAGGTCCTCGACGATTTCCGGCGAATTCTTGTCGCCGTAGCAGGTGACGAAGATGGCCACCTTGCCGGTGGTCTCGGCGGTGGCGACAGGTGCCGTCGCGGGCTTGCCGTCGGCCCGGCGGGCAAGGCGCTTGCGGGCGGTGTTGCTTTCGAACTTCGGTAGCGGCGCCTCGGCATGCACGCCGAGGGTCTTTTCCAGCAGCGAGCGCGCCGGCTTCATGCGGTTGACCGCATTCATGGTCTGCGCGACCACCGGGATGGAGGCAATGCGCCCGACCACATCGGTGGAGGAAAGAATCTTGTCCCGCAGGGGCGTCTCGCCCTTCTCGAATTTCACCGCCTTGGCGCGCAGCATGAGATGCGGATAGTCCACATTCCACTCATGGGGCGGCACATAGGGGCACTTGGTCATGTAACAGAGATCGCAGAGATAGCACTGGTCCACGACCTTCCAGTAGTCCTTCTTCTCGATGCCGTCGACTTCCATGGTCGGTGATTCGTCGACGAGGTCGAACAGCACGGGAAAGCTGTTGCACAGGCTCACGCAACGGCGGCAGCCATGACAGATGTCATAGACGCGCTCGAGTTCTTCGAAGAGCGGCGCTTCCTGGTAGAACTCGGGCTCCTTCCAGCCCAGCGGGTGCCGGGTGGGCGCCTCGAGACTGCCCTCTCTGCGTCCCTCTTTGACTTCGCTCATGCCGCCCACCTCGTTGTATGTCTCTCAAACGCAGGAAGCCGGGACGAATCCCGGCTTCCGGTTACGGTCGCGATCAGCGTCCGTTTCAGCCCATCGAGTCCAGCGCCTTCTGGAAGCGGTTGGCGTGCGAGCGCTCGGCCTTGGCCAGCGTCTCGAACCAGTCGGCGATTTCGTCGAAGCCTTCCTCACGGGCGGTCTTTGCCATGCCCGGATACATGTCGGTGTACTCGTGGGTTTCACCGGCAATGGATGCCTTGAGGTTCAGGTTGGTGGTGCCAATCGGCTCACCGGTGGCCGGGTCGCCCACTTCTTCGAGATACTCGAGGTGGCCGTGGGCGTGACCGGTCTCACCTTCAGCGGTGGAGCGGAACACGGCGGAGATGTCGTTGAAACCCTCCACGTCGGCCTTCTGTGCGAAGTACAGATAGCGACGATTGGCCTGCGACTCGCCTGCGAACGCGGCCTTCAGGTTGTCCTGGGTCTTCGAACCTTTGAGTGACGGCATAACACCCTCCGTTTATGGTTTTGAAATCTGTGATTCGGCACCGTCAGGGGCCATGGATTTAGACTGAGTCTAAACCGGGCAGAAGTGTAAGGACGCCCATGCTGTAAAGCAACAGGCGTCTGCATCCGGCCTGCGCCGCGCGTTGACCATCCGAGCTCCCCCTCGCTACAGTGCGCGGCCTCATCAGGAAGCGCAGCGTGAAACGCAAGACCGGTCCCGACTTCGAAGCCAATCTGAACAGCCTCGAACAGCTCGTCGAGAGTCTCGAGCGCGGCGACCTGAGCCTGGAGGAGTCCCTGCAGCAGTTCGAGCGGGGGGTGGCTTTGCTCCGAAGCTGCCAACAGGCGCTGGAAGCCGCGGAGCAGCGGGTGAAAATCCTGACCGCGGGCGGTCAAGGAGAAACGCTGGAGGACTTCGCGTCTGCCGACCCTGACGACCAACCGGCCGATGAGGCCGAAGACGAAGAGTCCTGAATCCATGTCCTCAACCCAAACTCTTGCCCAAACTCTTGCCCAAACCTTGGCGCGCCATCAGGCGCGCGCCGACGCCGCCCTGAATCAATGGTTGCCGCGCAGCGACCTGCCACCCGTCACCCTGCACGAAGCCATGCGCTACGCGGTGCTCGGCCCGGGCAAGCGCATCCGTCCAGTACTGGTCTATGCCACCGGGGAGGTCTTCGCCACCCCGGACGCCGTGCTCGATTCATCGGCCGTGGCGGTGGAACTCATTCATGCTTACTCACTGGTACATGACGACCTGCCGGCCATGGACAACGACGACCTGCGACGCGGCCGGCCGACCTGCCACAAAGCCTACGACGAAGCCACCGCCATACTGGTGGGGGATGCGTTGCAGGCGTTGGCCTTCGACGTACTGGCGAGTGACCCCGCGCTGGCAGTGGACACCGGCCTGCGGGTAGCCATGCTGCGGGAACTCGCAGTGGCGAGTGGCTCGCGCGGCATGGCGGGCGGTCAGGCGATCGATCTCGCCGCCGTGGGCAAGCGACTCAGCCTCGACGCGCTGGAGAACATGCACCTCTACAAGACGGGCGCGCTCATCCGGGCCAGCGTGCGTCTGGGCTTCATGGCCTCGGGCCAGACCGATGCCTCCCATGCCGAACGCCTCGACATCTACGCCCGCGCCATCGGACTAGCCTTCCAGGTGCAGGATGACATCCTCGATGTCGAAGGTGAGACCGAGGTCATCGGCAAGCCGCAGGGCTCGGATCAGGATCGCGACAAGCCGACCTATCCCAATCTGCTGGGCATGACCGAGGCCAAGGCCACCGCCCGTCGCCTGTGCGACGAGGCCATCGATGCCCTCTCCTGCTTCGATGCGCGGGCTGACACGCTGCGCCAGATAGCGGAATACATCGTCAAGCGCGATCGTTGAACCGCGCCGTCCAGGCGCTAAAGTCCCTGGGACTTGGCGCGGTCCCAGAGCGCGTCCATTTCCTGCAAATCGCTCTCGGCCGGCGTCTTGCCGCCGCGTAGCAGTTCCTCTTCCACATAGCGGAAGCGACGTTCGAACTTGCGGTTGGCGGCGCGGGTCGCCGCCTCCGGGTCGATGCCCAGGTGGCGCGCAAGATTCACCACCGCAAAGATCAAATCGCCGAGCTCCTCTTCCTGCGCCGCGTGCGCCGTGGAATCGGCAACCACTTCGCGCAGTTCTTCCAGTTCCTCCTGAATTTTTTCAAGGACGGGTCCCGGAGCCGACCAGTCGAAACCCACCCGTGAAGCCCGTTTCTGAAGTTTCGCTGCGCGGGTCAAAGCCGGTAGGGCGACCGGCAGATCATCCAGTTCACTCGGCACCGCGTGCCGGGCATGTTTCGTTGCGCGCTCCTCCGCCTTGATGCGCTCCCACGCGAGGGCTTGCGCGGCAGCATCCTGGATTTCCGCTTCCGCGAAGAGATGCGGATGCCGGCGCACCAGTTTGTCGTGCAGGCGGCTCACGATTTCGCCAAAACTGAACTGACCGGCTTCCTCCCCCACCTGGGCGTGGAACACGACCTGGAACAGCAGATCGCCCAGTTCATCCGGCAGCTCGGGCAACGCCTCGCGCTCGATGGCGTCCGCCACTTCGTAAGCCTCCTCCAGCGTGTGTTTCACCAGACTGTGGAAGGTCTGTTCACGATCCCAGGGGCAGCCCCGCTCCGGATCACGCAGCCTGCGCATCAGGGCCAGCAGGTCATCGATGGACCGGGTCATGGGACATGAATCTCCTGGGTTGCCGGAAGGACGCGAGTTTACTTGATCGAGATGCGGCATTCGGGGAACAATCGACCGGGTTTGGTGGTGTCGGGATGCTCGTGCATCCCGTTGGGCTCGGGTCGTTCATTCACTCGAATTCAGGGAAAATGACTGGCGCACCTCTCATCTTGCGACTCGATGTCACGGGCACTCCGGTACGGTGGATTCCGTGGGAAGACGCGGTCTGCCTCTACACCCGTGGGATGGTGGCGTGGACCGCCGGCGAGCACGAATTCGTGGTGCGGGGTGGTCATGCGCGCGCCACCGGCGAGCGTTCCTGCCTGACCATCCACAGCATTGTTGCGATCAAGCGCTCGGGCCGCGGCGCGCCCCTGCCCCGGACCCTGCCTCCGCTCTCCAATCACGAGCTGTTCCGCCGGGACGCATTCCTCTGCATGTACTGCGGGGATCCGTTCAGCGACGGCCAGCTGACTCGCGACCATGTCATCCCCCTGTCGCGAGGCGGTCTGGATGTCTGGTCCAACGTGGTGTCCGCCTGCCGCTCGTGCAATACCCGCAAGGGCTGCAAGACGCCTGAGCAAGCCCGCATGCCGCTGCTGGCCGTGCCCTATGTGCCCAACTGGGCGGAGTTTCTCGCGCTCTCCAACCGGCGTATCCTCGCCGATCAGATGGAGTTCCTGAGCACCCGCTTCAAGCGCCATCGCCCGGCGCGATTGTCCGCATGAGGTGCCCGGATCGTCCAGCCTCGACCTGCGGCTTTTCTCGAACTCCACCACTGCCGGATTGACCGCCATGCCTCGCGCCCACGCCCCCCGCTCCGTGATTCTGTCCCTCCTCTGTGCGACCGTGGTCTGCCCGCCACCCCTGCACGCCACCGACGAGGCCGGCAATTACGCGGTCTGGGGTATCGGTCAGGCCTCCTGCAACCAGTTCGTGAAAGCGGCGGAAAGCGACGCGACGGAAGATTTCGGGCACTACCTCGCGGGCTATCTCACGGCCATCAACACCGTCACGGCGGGCGTGCACCGCATCGGAGAGGGCCAATCGACCAAGGACGGGCTCGCAACCCTGCAGAAGTATTGCGTCGACCACCGGATGGACAGCTTCGAACGCGCCCTCCAGGCCGTGTTGCGCACAGAGGGAGAAGCGGGGGCCGGGAGCAAGAGCGCGCCTGATGCCACTTGGGGTCGGCCGCCCTCTCCACAGTAGGTGCGTCCATGGGCTCGCTTTTGCGGCGAGGGCGTTATCACCACAAACGGGCCGTGATGCCGGTGGCAAACACGGAAGACTGCGGTCAATAAGTGGTCAATTTGCTACAGATCAGTTTGCAGGGCGACGAAGTATTTGCGATAAAGTCGAAACTAGTTCAACATTCAACCGTTAATTCAATCAATTCCTCACTAGGAATGTCGGCTCACGTTGATAGGAGACCTCAGATGACCAAGACCCTTTCCCTTGCCATGCGCGCTGCCCTGGTTGCCGGTGTTGTCGGCCTGATGGCTGGCTGCTCGAACGTCACCCCGGAACAGCTGTCCGCCGTGGAAGCCAAGGCCAGCGAAGCCCTGTCCAAGGCCGGTGCCGCCAGCGCCAACGCCGACAAGGCGATGAAGGCCGCTGCTGACGCCGCCGCTGCTGCCCAGGCTGCTCAGGCTGCCGCCGACGCGGCACAGGCTTGCTGCAACGACAATAAGTCCCGCCTCGACAGCATGTTCGAGAAGGCGATGCGCAAGTAAGCGATTCCAGTCGCTGAACATAAGAAACCCCGCTTCGGCGGGGTTTTTTTTGACTGTCGTCAGCGGTTGATGACCCCGCGCCCTAGCCGGTTTCCCGGCCGGATTCATTGCGTCGCCACTGTACGCCTTGGATAGGCCGCCCCGATGTCGCGCGGCACACCATCCGCCCGATACACCGCAGCCCGCACCGATTCCCAGTCCAGTCGCAGTTCATGCTGCCGGTAGCGGGCGGTGAGCATTGTCATCACATGCGTGAAGCGATCCTCGAAGCGCTTGTGGTCCTCCTCCAGCGGAGGGTGAACCTCGAGCATCACGCGACCATGGCTCAAACCGACCTTGAACGGTTCGTTGACCAGCCGCACGGTGGTGCCCACCGGCACGGAATGGAACACGCGTTCGATATCCTGGGGGTAGAGGCGCATGCAGCCATGCGTGACGCGCATGCCGATGCCATAGGGCTTGTCGGTGCCGTGAATCAGATAGCCGTCAAAACCCAGTCGCAGCGCAAAAGCTCCCAGCGGATTGTTCGGTCCCGGCGGCACCACGGCCGGCAGGATGTCGCCCTCTGCCGCATGTTCCTTGCGAATGGAGGCAGGCGGCGTCCAGCTGGGATCCTTGACCTTGGAAACCACCTTGGTCGTGCCCTTCGGGGTGGACCAGTCCTGACGCCCAATGCTGATGGGATAGCTTGCCACCACCGGCTTCTCACCCTTGCCCACCCTGGGGAAGTAGTACAGGCGCATCTCGGGCACGTTGATCACCACGCCTTCCCGAGGAGCGGCCGGCAGGACATAAAGGCTGGGGATGATGACCTCCGTGTCTTCGCCGGTCAGCCATGGATCCACATCCGGATTCGCCATGCGCATCTCGCGGTAGCCTTGGCTGTAGGTGCGCGCGATGTCGGCAATCGTGTCCTTGCGCACGGTCGAGATCAGCACCAGTTCACCGACCACATCTCCTTCGAGGGCGAAGGTGCGTGCGTGACTCTGGCCAGCCTGGAGCAGGCCGCCGGCGACCAGGGCGAGGGTTGCGAAAATTTTCATCACGATTCGGTACTCCTGCGGGACAAACCGTCAGTGCGGTGCTCGGGGCTTCCGACCGCTCCCTGTGGACGATGGTTCCAGGCGAGCAGCGCGCTGAGGGCGAGGCCCAGCCAGGAAAGAATCAACAAAGAGCCGCCTAACGGGGCGCAGGCCCGGGCCCAAGCCCAGCCCTGCGTGGTCCAGAGCATCAAGCCACCGCTGAACAGGCACATCCCCACCGCCAGGCCAGACAGGCTGATCTGCCACGGCCAGCTGGCGCGGGAAGGCGTGATCTGGAGCCCACAGGCCAGCAGCACCACCGCGTGCAGCAGCAGGTAGCGCACACCCGTGGCGTAACTTTCCAGGGCGGATTCAGGGAGCGTCGCTGGCAGCAGATGTGCGCCCAGTGCATCCGCAGCGACACCGACCATGCCCGCCAAGGCTCCAACGGCACATAGCATTCTAATCATGCGGCGTATTATAGGCGTGTTACTGCAATGCGTCAGACGTGATCGAGCCCCCCATGCGCCGTGTGCGATCCCTGTTGTCCGTACTCATCCTCCTTCCGGGCATCTGCGCGGGGGCCCGGGGTGACGACTTTGCCAGCCCTTTCCGTTTCGAACCGAACACACAGAACACCCAACCTCAAGCCTCGCCCGTGCGCAGCGCCCTGCGCCTGGCCAGAACAGCCCCGGACGGTGGGCCTGTCCACGGCCTGTCGGGCCTTGTCTGGCAGGAGACCAAGGGCCTGCTCCATGCGGTGTCCGATCAGGGATACCTGCTCACGCTGCGCCCCCGGTTTACGCATGACCAGCTCGTGGCACTCGAATTCATTGCACGCCATCCCCTGCGCGACGCTGCCGGAAAGGCGCTGGAGGGACTGGATCGAGACGCCGAGGGCCTGGCCTTGGACGGAGCAGCCGGACAGGAGACCCTGCTGGTGAGCTTCGAGCACAGGCACAGGGTGGCGCGTCACGATCTGGAGGGTCGGTGGCTGGAAGAAATCCCCGCGACGGCACCGCTGGCGGCAGGCATCAGGGCCCTGCCGTCCAACGACGGCATGGAAGCTTTGGCTGTGCACCCGGGGCATGGCGTGCTCGTGGGCATCGAGCGACCTGCGCTCGCCCTGCCCGGGCAGATCCTGGGTTACGCGGAGCCCGCGGAAGGCTGGAGCTATCCGGTGGCCAGCCCCGAGGGCGCTCTGGTGGCGCTGGATACGCTGCCCGACGGCCGCCTGCTGGCGCTGGAGCGTCGATTCATCGCCCCTTGGAAACCGCTGATCATCACCCTGCGTCTGCTCAACCCCGATGCGCCCACCCTGCCCTCGCCCATCCTCGCGCGCTTCAGTTCCGCCGAGGGCTGGCCGGTCGACAATTTCGAAGCCCTCGCCTGGCATCGCGATGATCGCGTCTTCATGCTCAGCGACGACAACGCGAATCCCGCTCAAAAAACATTGCTGGTCTACCTGCAGTTGCCGCTGCGCTGAACAAGCGCCGTCATCACTTCTCCAAGAGCCTTGGCATCAGCTCCACGAGATTGCAGGGTCTGTTGCGGTAGTCGAGCTGCTGGTTGATCAGCGCATCCCAGGCCAGGGTGCACGCGCCGGTCGAGCCGGGCATGCAGAAGAGGTAGGTCGCGTTGGCCACCCCCGCAAGCGCTCTCGATTGCAGGGTGGACGTCTTGATCTGGTCGTAGGAAAGCACCCGGAACATCTCGCCGAAACCATCCAGCTGTTTGTCGAGCAACACGGAGATTGCCTCGGGAGTGCCGTCCCGACCGGTGACCCCGGTGCCACCGGTGGTGAGGACCACGGACACCGCCGGGTCGGCAATCCAGCGCGAGACAATGGCACGAATCGCATAGATGTCGTCGCGCACGATGGCTTTTTCATGCAGCGTGTGACCTGCCGCCTGCAGTCGCTCGACGAGCGCGCGTCCGGAGGTGTCATTGTCCTCGGTGCGTGAGTCCGAGACCGTCAGCACGGCGATTGGAAGCGGGATAAACTGTCGTTGCTCGGCCATCTCGGAATTCCTTGGAAATACCCTGCATCACCTTGGCACCGGCACGGGTGCCACCAGAACCCTAGCATAGCCATGAATGCCCCCCTGCACGACCAGCGACTCGACAAATGGCTGTGGTGTGCTCGCCTGTACAAGACGCGCAGCCTGGCCCAGGAAGCCATCAACGCCGGGCATGTTCTGGTGGACGGGCGGCGCGCGAAGCCGGCACGCACCATCAGCGCCGGCATGCACATCAGCCTGCGCAAGCCACCCTATGAGTTCCATCTCGAGGTGACGGGGCTGGTGCCTCAGCGAGTGGGCGCACCCGTGGCGCAGACGCTGTATCGGGAAAGCGCCGAGAGCCTCACCGCGCGAGAGGCGCTGGTAGAACAATTGCGCATGACTTCGGCGGGCGAGCGGGCGGGTGTCGGCCGGCCCGACCGTCGCGACAGGCGGGAGATCGCTGCCTTCAAACGCGGGGTCGGCAGCGAGGATTGAATCCGGAATCGGCCATTGGACCGAACATGGCGGATCCCGGCTCAGGCCGCGCTGGCAGTTCGACGCAGGGCTTCGGCTTCGGGCGCCTCGGGACGCTCCGACAAATAGCGGTTGATTTCTTCCACGGGCAACAGGCCTGCGGTCGCCGCCCTGGTTTTCTCTTCTGCGCTGATCCCGGCATGCCGCAGGAACCGCGCCACCGAGACCACGCCCTGCTCCAGCATGACCAGCGCCTCGCCGGTCATGGAGCGCATCACGGCGTATTCCGCACCGAGACGTGTGTTCACCAAGGCGGGGGTTGCCAGACGGTTCTGGTAGATGCGCAGCACCTCTAGCTTGTAGCCATTGATGAGCACCGGGTTGATGGTTTCCTCGACCTGGGCTTCAAGACTCGCGAGGCGCGAGATCACCAGATCCGCCGCGCCTTCCGGAATTTCCATCAACGATCCCAGCGCCGCATACACCTCCACCACATCGTTCACGGAAAGTTCGCGGTACCGATCATGGATGAACAGGAAATTGCGGTCGTTGATCACACCTTCCGAGGTGGGATAGCCGAGGAATCGCCCGAGGTCCCGCACCCGCAGGAAATTGGGATTGAAGCCCACGCCGCAGACGAGCTGGGCCTCGTTCACCCCGAGCAGCTGCGCCAACTGGGTCCGGCGGGCCGCGCCCTGGCCCTGCACGCGTTCACGCAAGGGCAGGAAGATTTCCACCAGCGTTTCGCCGCTGGCTCTGATCAGGCTTTCAAAGGTTTGCAACATTGCGCTCAATCCTGCCGGAGTTTGTCGCTGATCGCCATCGGGCTCGGCAGGTACATCACGATGTAGTAGCTCGAGATCACGAAGGTGATCACTGTCGCCAGCTGGACCAGATTTGAACCACGCACGCTGAGTGCCCCCACCTGGGCTGCAAGCACGGCCACGAGCAAGCTGAATTCACTGATCTGGCCGAGACGGGCGCCCGCTTCCCGCGCGATTTTCTCCGGCTCCCCCTGCCAACGCAGCAGGAGACGGAAGATCCAGGGCTTCACCACCAGCATGAGTGCCGCCAACACGGCGGCCGGCAGGAGGATGCCACCCAGCTGGGTCGGATCGAGCGCCGCGCCCACCGAGAAAAAGAACAGGATGAGAAAGAAATCGCGCAGGGCCCGCAGGCTGTCGGCGATGAACTGGCCCGCCGGACAGTTGGCCAGCGCCACACCGGCCACAAAAGCCCCGATTTCGAGGGACAGTCCCGCGGCACGGGCAAGTTCGGCCATCGCGAGGCACCAGGCGATGACCAGCAGGAACAGATATTCCTGGATGCGATCGAAGCGCAGCATCAAGGGCTCGAGCAGCCAGCGCTCACAGGCGTAGGCCACGAGCCCGAGCAGGGGCAGGGCAATCAGCTCGCGCACGAAGCCGCCTGCGCCACGGTCACCCTCCGTACCCTGCAGCAGTAGCAGTACCACGATGGCGACCAGATCCTGGAGCAGGAGCACGCTGATCATGATCTGACCGGTGTGCTGGTGATGAAGTGCGGTGGTCGGCAGCAACTTGAGGCCGATAATGGTGCTGGAAAACATCATGGCCGCGCCGATCACCACTGCGTCTCTCATCGGAAAATCGAAGGCGAGAGCAGCACCCGCACCGAGTGCCATGAAGATCAGCGAGCTCAGCAGGGTCACGCGCGTGGCTGCCCGAAACATCTGCCAGAGCTGCCGCGGCACCATGTTGAGCCCCAGAAGGTAGAGCAGGAACACGATGCCGATCTCGGAGACTTCCTGCAGCCATTCGGCATCACCCACCAGTCCCAGGCCGGAAGGACCCAGCAGCACGCCCACGGCGATATAAGCCACGATGATCGCCTGCCGGGCCCAGAGCGCAATTGTCGCGAGCACGGCTGCGCCCACGAAAATCACGAAAATCGAAAAAATCGCCGACCCGTGTTCCATGCGACCTCATGCCTCCCGAGGCGCTGATGCGAGAAAAGCCTGGATGCGTTGTGGAGAAACTTTCTCCGCAGTCTTGAGGGTGGGCGCGAAAAGCGCAACACGAAGTTCCTGGAGCAGGAATTCGAGGCGCTGTTGTGCGGCAAGTGACAGTTCATCTGCACAGGCCTCCGTCTGGTGCTCGACCTCGCTCAAGCTGGCCCGCTGTTGCCGATCGAATGCGGGGTTTTCCTCCAGCCGCGCAAGTCGAATCCGCAGCGCGTCCAGATAGCGCGGATAGTGATCGAGCAACCTCCGGTGCCGAATCAGGAACCCGGCAGCGAACAGCCCCCCCAGCTGCTGCCGGATCTCGATAGCCACCTCAGGCCAGCGCGCCTCGATGCGCGGCAGTGTTTCTGTGGCAATAACGACCACCCGGGGAAGAAATCCTTCGAGCCTCGAGGCCTGTTCACGCAGAGCCGGGAAAAGGGCTGTCGCGACCGCTGCCGAGGTCCTCGCGAAATCCTCCGCATTGCGCGGCAAGTTCCCCTCGCCCAGCGCGCATTCGAAGCTCGCGTCGAAGAGTTCTTCGCCCATTCTCGCGCCCAGACCGGCGCGGAACGCCTCGAGCTCGAGTCGCGAAAGACTGGCTATTTCCTTGCGCAGACGCTTGCACTCCGCAGGCAGGGCATGACGAAGCAGTCTCAGTACGCCTTGCCGGTGGGCAGTTGCAGCGGCCTCGCGTGAGCTCGCAATCTGAACCCTGACCTCATCCCCTATATCTTCCAGCGCGGGATACCCGTGGATGGCCACCCCTCCGACGTCGTGGACGATCTCCCCCGGCAAGTCCCCGAACAGCCACTGTCGCGCACGGGCCGCTGGCAGCTGCCAGGGCAACTCCCCGAAAGCCTCCGACAGCCGGGTCCGCTGGGACTCCAGATAGCCCGTCAGATCGCGCGTGCTGGCGAGCGTCCGGCCTTCGGCATCCAGCAGCTTCACCCGCATGCAGAGATGAGGCGGGAGATCGTCCAGGTTCCATTCCTGCGGCTGTATCGCAAGCCCTGTGATGCGCTGGACAGCCAGTTGCAGCGCCTCGGTCAGGCTGCCGGGCAGACCTTCGATTGCCGCCGTGAGCGCAGGTGCGAATTCGTTGACCGGCGACAGGAACCGTCGGCGTTCCTTAGGCAACCGGCGAATGAGATGCGTGATTTTTTCGGTGAGCAGCCCCGGGACCAGCCGGTCCAGTGGTGGCGGCGGCATCTGTGCCAGCACCGCAAGCGGGATCCCCACCGTGATGCCATCGTCTTCCTCGCCCGGCGCATAGCGGTACTGCAGGGGAAAGCGCCGACCGTGTGCCTCCAGCATGTCGGGAAAAAGGTAGGTCGTGATGTGTTCGATACCGGTTCGCGTGGCGACCGTCTCGCTCATGACGAGCTTGGTCTCACGCTCCGGATCTTCGCGCAACCACACCAGCAGCTGGCGCCGAGTCGCCACTGCAGAAGGCACACGCGCGCGGTAGAAGTCGAGCAGGTTGGCCTCCTCCGCCAGCAGATCGCGTCGCCGGGCGCGCGCCTCGGCGGCCTGCACCCGCGCCACCAGGGCCAGATTGCGTGTGAGAAAGGACGGGCTCGCGCCGAGCTCACCCAGCAACAGCGCATGTCGAATGAAGGTTTCGTACGCCTCTGCAGGGTCGAGATCCTGCAACGCCACCCGGCGCCCCGAGGCGAGAATCAAGCCATGCAGCGCCTGCTCTTCCAGCACATAGGCCTCGCCTCGCGTCTGGTCCCAGATCGGAGGGCTGTAGGTGCGTCGGATGAGGGCACCTCCCACTTGGGAAACCCACTTCGGATCAATCTTCGCCACCTGCCTTGCATAGGTGAGAGTGGTTTCGACGATCTCCCCGGCCATGATCCACTTGGGGGGCCTGCCGCGAACTGCGGAAGAGGGGTGCAGCCGCATGCGTTGCTGGCGACAGCCTAGGTATTCACTCTTGTTCTCCCATCGCGCCACGCGGGTGACAAGCCCTGCCAGCAGTGCCTGGTGAATGGCGCGATAGGGGGCGGGCTCCGCCTGTGGCTTGGGCTTGAGGCGCGAGACGAGTTCGGCCTGGATGTCCATCCACTCGCGAACCCGCCGCCACGACCAGAAGCGGGCCCGACACCAGACCTGCTGCTGGCGCCGCGACAGCGGCACCATCTCCTGCTGCAGGGCCTGCCAGGCGTTCACGAACCAGAGAAAATCGGATCTGTGGTCGACGAAAGCCGCATGGGCCAGATCAGCCGCTTGGCGCGCATCGTCGGGCCGTTCGTGGGGGTCACCGGCACTGAGCGCGCTGACAATCACGAGCACTTCAGAAAGACAGCTGTAATCCCGCGCCGCCAGCACCAT
>Ga0194123_10002817_pt1 | contig 21956 bp, 18 predicted proteins | sample TA2MahsurfametaG_5_FD_155479 | JGI IMG/M metagenome (GOLD analysis project Ga0194123, IMG submission 155479) | Freshwater microbial communities from Lake Tanganyika, Tanzania - TA2015023 Mahale A surface | ecosystem: Environmental > Aquatic > Freshwater > Lake | place: Tanzania: Lake Tanganyika... | reverse complement strand
TGCCTTGCGATCTGCTGTAATTTTGGATCAAGCGTCGTGCGAACGGAAAGCCCACCCTCATAGAGTGTCTTTTCACCATAACGGTCGAACAATTCACGACGAACTTCTTCCGCAAAGAACCCAGCAGAAATCGTATTCGGTGACACTGCGCGTAATGTTACGCCGAGAGGTTGTGATTTTGCCGCGTCACCTTCTTCTTTTTTTATGTATCCATTTTCAACCATGCGATCGATCACATAATTTCGACGATCAAGCGCGGCTTGTGTGCGACGGAACGGATGATAATTATTGGGCGCCTTTGGAAGAGCAGCGAGATAGGCCGCTTCCATCAAAGTGAGTTCATTCACGGATTTGCCAAAATAATTGAGTGACGCTGCAGCAACACCGTAATTACCAAGACCGAGATAGATTTCATTCAGATAGAGTTCAAGAATGCGCTCCTTCGAATAGGCGGTTTCGATTTTGAGCGCGACGAGCATTTCTTTGATCTTGCGATCAAAAGTTTGCTCTGAAGACAAAAGAAAGTTTTTTGCGACTTGTTGCGTGATTGTTGATGCGCCTTGGCGACGACCGGGATGGGTGATGTTCGTTGCGATCGCGCGCAAGATTCCTTCCGGATCAATGCCTATGTGATGATAGAAATTTTTATCTTCAGCCGAGATAAACGCATTAATGACCAGCTTGGGCATCGTCTGTATGGGAACATAGAGGCGCCGCTCTTTTGAATATTCTGCAAGCAGACTTCCATCACCCGCATGAATTCGGGTGGTCACCGCCGGCTGGTAGGCGGCGAGCTGAGTATAGTCCGGTAACTCCTGCGAGTATTTCCAAATCACAAATCCAGCGCCTGCCGCGCCGAGCACGAAGAGCATCGCGCCGAGCGTGAAGAGAAAGCCGAAGAGACGGAGGAGAAAGCGCATGGCGGCGGGGCGGGTTCGCTAGGTTCACAAAGATTCGAAAAAGGGGCCAAGCCGGCCGCATCCATCTAGTCGCTTCGCACCTTAAATACAAATGCGGCGAGCATGGGGCGCGCTCGCGAAAAAATCAGGGTGAGGGGGGATTTTGAGCCGCATTCACGCGGGTTCTCGAGATGAATTCATTGATTCCGGCCGCGAGACGCTCCGAAGTCCGGTCACGCCATTCTGCAGAGGTAAGCAGGTCAATGTCATTTTTTGAGGATAAATACCCGATTTCGATCAGAACGGAAGGAATATCCGGCGCGCGCAACACGCGGAAACCCGCTGCACGCACGGGATTGCGGTTCAATTGGACGACATCGGCAATCCGCGACGCCAATTCTTGCGCCAAAAGAATGGAGTGGGTGCGCGTCTCCCGAAGCATCAGATCGCCGAGAAGATCGTTAATCGATGTATCGATTTTGCCCTCAGATGCAGCCAAACCGAGATCGGAGCGGTTTTCAGCCTCTGCCACACGCGCTGCTTCCGCGTCAGACGGGCGATCATCTCCCGTATAGATCGTAACGCCACGAATATCGGCTGTAGCGGTAATCGTATCGGCATGTATTGATAGAAACACCGTGCCATTTTGCTTTCGTGTTAGCCGCACGCGATCTTCAAGTGACAAGAACACATCACGGTCGCGCGTAAGGAGCACGCGCAAGGTTCCGCGCTTTTCGAGCTGTTTTTTGAGAGATTTGGCAAAATCGAGGACGATATCCTTCTCGAAAACGCCATTTACGCCGATCGCGCCCAAATCTGCGCCGCCATGGCCGGGGTCGATCACCACGAGCGGTAGTGTCTCGCTATGAAGCTTTGCCGTTGATCCCATCCACGCGCCAATTGTGGCGCTGGTTAGGGTAAAAGCGAAGAAAAGCAAACGGATCATAAGGCTAAGCCAAAGGGGTGGCGGGTTAAAGTTGTGTCAAGCAAGCCGTGTTTCTCCGCAAGCGCCTACTTGGTGTTTCGTATCATATTGCAGGTGGTCGCAACACTGCCCTGCTTGGATAAAGGCTTGCCAAAGCAGGGGGGCGCCCCTTATCTAAGTTTGTGCTCTTGCCAACCTGACCCGAATTGGGTCAAGCGGCGCGATTTTTTGCCCTCAATTGGGGCGAAACTTCGGATTGTGTCCGGCGCGTCACTGGTTTTCCGGCAGATTTGCACACTTTTTCCGATGGGCATCTGTCCCAGCCGGAAAAAGTCCAGATCCAATGCCGCCCGGTTTTGCAACCGATGGTCGGCCCGAACAGTCGAGGTGTGAGACGTGAGCCAAGCGTTTTGGTTCCGTATGAGTGACGCGAGACAGTCCGCCGGGGCTGGTTGTGACGCGTCATCGACGACCGGATTGGTCCGTTTTCCTCCGAAGGCATATCACCCCTTCGCCCGTCACGGGCGGCAACAGGGCGCCTCCTTTCATCTTATTTCGATCCGGTCTTTCGCAGCTAAGAAGGGTCTGTCCGTTATGGGCAGCGAACCCGCGCTAAGAACGGTCCTGAACAGACGGCGGATGGCGCCATTGAGAGACTCTCATGGCCAACAAAATGTTGATCGATGCGTTGCATCCCGAGGAAACACGGGTCGTCGTCGTCAGAGGTAACCGCGTCGAAGAATTCGATTTTGAATCGGCGAACAGAAAACAACTCCGCGGCAATATCTATCTCGCCAAAGTGACACGCGTTGAGCCTTCACTTCAGGCTGCCTTCGTAGAATATGGCGGGAATCGTCACGGTTTTCTGGCTTTCTCCGAGATTCATCCGGATTATTATCAAATCCCGGTTGCTGATCGCGAAGCGCTGCTTGCTGAAGATATGCGCGCTAATCGCGATGCTGATTTTGATGATGAGCGTCCTGCGCGCTCATCACTTCGCGGGGATCGTGCGAAACGGGCATCCTCACAGCATGTCATTTCTGAAGATGCGCCAGAGAGCGGATTTTCGGAAGATACCGCAGCGCTTGAAGCCGATGCCGGCGGTGAAGACGAGCACGAAATTTCAACGGCTCATACTCATGATGATGAAGCGTCCGAAGCGGTACATGACGCGTCCTCGGATGATCTCGCTGACGAGGTGACGGAAACGCAAGATCATCATGCCGCGTTGCATGAAGATCACGGCAATGTCGAAATTGCCTCGCATCATGATGACTCGACCGATGAAGCTGAATCCGGTTCCGTTGGTAGTGAGCCGGTTGAAGTTGGTTCTGACGAAGATCATGTCGTTGAACAGATTGGCGGCGGTGATGCGATGGAAGATATTCCTGAGCGCCCGCGTCAGGCGCGTCGTCATTATAAGATTCAAGAAGTTATCAAGCGCCGCCAGATTTTGCTTGTTCAAGTTGTGAAAGAAGAACGCGGCAATAAGGGCGCAGCGCTCACAACCTATCTTTCGCTTGCTGGTCGATATTCGGTGTTGATGCCGAACACAGGTCGTGGTGGCGGCATATCGCGTAAGATCACAAATGCTGCGGATCGCAAAAGATTGAAAGCGATCGCGCAGGAACTTGAGGTTCCGGATGGGATGGGCGTTATTCTCCGCACTGCGGGTGCCGCTCGCACAAAGCCAGAGATCAAACGCGATTTCGAATATTTGATGCGCGCATGGGAAACCGTGCGCGAAACAACGTTGCAATCAACCGCGCCCACTCTCGTTTATGAAGAGGGCTCACTCGTCAAACGGTCGATTCGTGATCTTTACAATAAGGATATCGATGAAGTACACGTCGCGGGTGAAGACGCCTATAAGGATGCGAAGGATTTCATGCGCATGCTTATGCCGAGCCATGCGAAGAATGTAAAGCCCTATCGCGAGACAACGCCGATCTTCGCTAAATTTGGTGTTGAGCCGCAGCTTGACGCGATGTTCTCCAGTCAAGTTACGTTAAAATCTGGTGGCTATATAGTCATCAACCAAACGGAAGCGCTTGTCGCCATTGACGTGAACTCGGGACGTTCGACACGCGAGCATAATATCGAGGATACCGCTCTTCGTACCAATCTCGAAGCGGCTGATGAAGTCGCGCGGCAATTGCGTTTGCGTGACCTTGCGGGTCTGATCGTTATTGATTTCATCGATATGGAAGAGAATCGCAATAATCGCGCGGTAGAGCGTCGGTTGAAAGACGCGCTCAAAAATGATCGCGCGCGCATTCAGGTCGGACGTATTTCGCCATTCGGTTTGATGGAAATGTCACGCCAGCGCATTCGTACGGGTGTTCTTGAGGGCTCGACCGTTACCTGTCCGCATTGCGCGGGCGCAGGTATGGTTCGTGCAACGCCATCGGTCGCACTCCATGTGCTGCGTCACGTCGAAGACATGCTGCTCAAAAGCGCGTCGCATCACATCACGGTGCGTGCAAGAGCCGATATTGCGCTTTATCTTTTGAATCATAAGCGCATGCATGTGCGTTTTTTGGAAGAAACATTCCTCGTCAACATCACCATTCTTGTTGATGAGACATTGACCGGAACGTATCCGTTCCATGTCGAACGGAGTGATATTGTCATGCCGGGCGATGTGCAGTTGATGCCGCGTCCCAATCCTTCCGCACCTCTTCTCATTGAAGAAGCCGAAGACGAGATCATCGAAGATGAGATCGATGACGAGGCTGAAGAGGCAGAGGATTGCGACGAGTCCGATGACGAACGTCGTGGTAATCAAGAACGCGGTGAAGGCGAACAAGGTGAAGGCGGTGGACGTCGTCGTCGCCGTCGTCGGCGTCGTCGTGGCGGTGGCGAACGCAATGCGGATGGTTCACCCATGCCGCTCAATGCGCCCCAACCAAATTTCGCTGGAGAGCCTTTTAGCGGTACACGTGAGATCACAGCCGAAGGCAATGTCATCGAAGAAACCGAAGTCGTTGCAGAAGGCGGCGAACCTAATGAAGGCAATCGTCGTCGTCGCGGACGCCGCGGCGGTCGTCGTCGTGATCGTCGTGGGCGCGGTGAGGGTGAAACCTCAATATCATCGGATGAAAATGAATCATCATCCGCTTCAGAAAGCGGAGAAGCGCCTCTCTCTTCATATACAGCAGAACCTCATCATGAAGTAGCGCGCGAGGAGCGTGCGCCTGTGGTTGCGCAACAACCTTCTTCTGAAGCGCCGACACATGGTGAAGAGCCGCAACCGCTTCCAGAAGTGATCACAACTGAACCCGTTGTGATTGCTGATCCATCAAAGCCTAAAAAAGGCGGATGGTGGGCGAAGGCGAAAGCTTCGCTTGGCAATTAAGCGCACGAAAATTTGACCAAACAAAAACTCGCTTGGTTCGTTTCAAGCGGGTTTTTTTATTATTATCATTTCATATCAGCGTGTTTTGGTCTTAGGCCCTAAACGCTTGTCGAGATATTTATCAACGACCACCATCAGATCATCGATTTTATCTTCGAAGAAATGATTGGCGCCTTCAACCATCTGATGTTCGAGCTTGATGCCCTTTTGGGTTTTCACTTTCTCGATGATCGGAATGACTTCTTTTGCGGGGGCCACGCGGTCTTGCGTGCCGTGAACAAAGAGGCCTGATGAAGGGCAGGGTGCCAAAAACGAAAAATCAAAGCGGTTCGCGGGTGCCGCGATTGAAATGAAGCCTTCAATTTCCGGACGGCGCATGAGAAGCTGCATGCCGATCCAGGCCCCGAAGGAAATGCCCGTAATCCAACAGGCACGAGCATCCGGATTTATTGATTGTGCCCAATCGAGCGCCGAGGCCGCGTCCGACAATTCGCCCGAGCCATGATCGAACGCACCTTGGCTGCGGCCTACGCCACGGAAATTGAATCGGAGAGTCGAAAAACCGCGCTCAAGGAACGAGTAATAAAGCGCGTAGACGAGCGGGTTATTCATCGTGCCGCCAAATTGCGGATGCGGGTGCAGGATGATCGCAATCGGTGCGCCGCGTGTTTTTGATTGGTTGTAGCGCCCCTCAATGCGGCCGGCGGGACCCGTAAAAATGACCTCAGGCATCGTTCTCTCACCTCGGCGTGGTAACGCGACGGGTTCATAGATCGTTGCCCGCCCTTCCTTCGCTTGACAGCTGCGGATGGCGAAGCGAGAACCCTTGAACGTTCCACGGGACTTGGTAGGGCGGTTCCCAACCGTCTCGGATTCGGTGTTTAGCACGGTGGTCGAGGTGAAATGCAAGCATTTCCGGCAATTGGCTCGAAAAACTAAAGGAGGCGGTCGCGGCCATGAGCGGCGTGAGGTCCTATCTCGATCACAATGCGACAGCGCCGATGCGTGCCGAGGCGCGCGCGTCTATGCTCGCTGCATTGGACGCGGTCGGCAACCCATCTTCCATTCATGCTGAGGGCCGGGCCGCGCGGGGGCGGATAGAGGCGGCGCGGGATCAGGTGGCGCGGCTTTGTGGCGCCTCGTCTCGCGATGTTGTTTTCACAGGCGGGGCGACGGAAGCGAATGTGACCGCCCTGACGCTTGGCCTCAAAACCGATGGCGATCCACGTCCTTTCACCCATCTTCTCATCAGCGCCGTGGAACACCCTTCAGGCCTCGAAGGCGCGCGCGTTCCGAAAGACGCGCATCGGATTTTACCTGTCGATGGTGAAGGACTTTTAAACCTCACTATTCTTGAGGAAGAACTCAACAAAATCAGTGCTCTCAGCGGCAGAGCTCTTGTTTCAATTCAAGCTGCGAATAGCGAAACAGGTGTCATTCAGCCTATCCCATCGATCTCGCAAATCGTTCATGCGCATGGAGGGCTTCTTCATTCCGATGCGGTGCAAGTTGCGGGTCGTTTACCGCTTGATCAGGTGGCGGCGGGAGCCGATATCTTAACGCTTTCGGCCCATAAAATTGGCGGGCCGCAGGGCATCGGCGCGCTCATTTTCAAGTCGGGCGGGGTGAGCTTGCAGGATCGTCTGATCCGTGGTGGCGGTCAGGAAAAAGGCGCTCGCGCCGGCACTGAAGGAGCGGCACTCATCGCCGGTTTTGGCGCTGCCTGTACGGCGGCCGAGGCGGTGCTTGAGGGGGAGGCCGTTCGTTTGGCAGCGCTTAGGGATGAGGCGGAAGCTGGGGTTCTGAAGCTGGCGCCCGACGCGGTTATTTTTGGCAAAAACGCGCGCCGTCTGCCGAACACGCTTGCTTTTGCCATTCCAGGGCTCACGGCCGAGACGGCGCTTATGGCTTTTGACCTCGCCGGGGTGGCGTTATCCTCGGGTTCCGCTTGTTCCTCGGGCAAGGTCAAGAGGTCGCATGTGCTTGACGCGATGGGCGTGGCGTCCGATATCGGAAGTGGTGGGTTGCGAGTCAGTTTTGGTCATTCGTCTTCGAATGAAGATGTCATCCGATTTCTGTCCGCGTCCGAAGATATTCTGAGGAAAATGAAGACGCGGACCCGCGCCGCGTGATAAAAGCGGGTTTGAGGTGACACCGTGCCCTTGAAGCCGGTTTGTCAGGAGAGTCAAATGGTTGCCGTTAAGGAAACCGTCGAGCAGGTCAAACAGCTCGATGTCGATCAGTATAGATATGGGTTCACTACGGACCTCGAGGTCGACAAGGCCCCGAAAGGGCTGAACGAAGAGATCGTCCGCTTTATTTCGGCGAAGAAGAGCGAGCCGCAATGGATGCTCGACTGGCGCCTTGATGCCTATCGTCGCTGGAAAACGATGGATGAGCCGCAATGGGCGCGTGTGCTTTATCCGAAGATCGACTTCAACGATTCCTATTATTACGCCGCGCCGAAAAAGAATGCGGCGCCGAAGACATTGGATGATGTCGATCCGGCAATTTTGGACACTTACAAGAAGCTCGGCATTCCGCTCCGCGAGCAAGAAATTCTCGCAGGCGTGCAGATGTCAAAAGTTGCGGTTGATGCCGTGTTTGACTCTGTGTCGGTTGTCACGACGTTCAAGGAAGAACTGAAAAAAGCCGGCGTCATTTTCTGCTCGATCTCGGAAGCGATCAAAGATCATCCGGATCTCGTCAAAAAATATCTTGGCTCAGTTGTTCCGGTCACAGACAATTACTACGCGACATTGAATTGCGCGGTCTTCACCGACGGGTCATTCGTTTACATTCCCGAAGGCGTACGCTGCCCGATGGAGTTGTCGACTTACTTCCGCATCAACGAGAAGAACACGGGCCAGTTTGAGCGCACACTCATCCTTGCCGAGAAGGGCTCTTACGTGTCCTATCTCGAAGGTTGCACCGCGCCACAACGCGACGAGAACCAGTTGCATGCGGCCGTCGTTGAACTTGTCGCGCTTGATGATGCCGAGATCAAATATTCGACGGTGCAGAATTGGTATCCGGGCGATGCCGAAGGCAAAGGCGGGATTTACAATTTCGTGACGAAGCGCGGCGATTGCCGCGGCGCGAATTCGAAGATCAGCTGGACGCAGGTTGAAACCGGTTCCGCGATCACGTGGAAATATCCGTCCTGCATTTTGCGCGGCGACAATTCGCGCGGCGAATTTTATTCGATCGCGGTGTCGAACGGCTATCAGCAAGTCGATAGCGGTACGAAGATGATTCATCTCGGCAAGAACACGACGAGCCGCATCATCTCGAAGGGCATTTCTGCGGGCAAATCGCAGAACACCTATCGCGGTCAGGTCTCGGCACATCGCAAAGCGACGAATGCGCGCAATTTCACAAATTGCGACTCGCTATTGATCGGCGAGACATGCGGCGCGCATACGGTTCCATATTTGGAATCAAAAAACGCGTCTGCCGTGTTCGAGCATGAAGCAACGACATCGAAGATCTCGGAAGATCAGCTCTTCTATTGTCGTCAGCGTGGCTTGTCGGCGGAAGAGGCGACAGCGCTCATCGTCAACGGCTTCGTCAAAGACGTGCTGCAACAGCTGCCGATGGAATTTGCGGTTGAAGCGCAGAAACTCATCTCGATCAGCCTTGAAGGCTCGGTCGGCTAAATCATAACGCGCAAGGCGAGTCAGACATAATTTTAGGACACTCACCATGTTGGAAATCCGCAATCTCCATGTCGCCATTGAAGAGGGCACGAAGAAGCTTCTGAACGGCCTTAATCTGACAATCCGCGATGGCGAAGTGGCCGCGATCATGGGCCCGAATGGTTCGGGCAAATCAACGCTCTCTTATGTGATCGCGGGCAAAGAAGATTACAAAGTTCTGGATGGCGAGATTTTGCTCGATGGCAAGAATTTGCTCGAGATGGAACCCGATGAGCGCGCGGCTGCCGGTGTGTTTCTCGCTTTCCAATATCCGCTCGAAATTCCGGGCGTTGCGACCATGACTTTTTTGAAGGCGGCATTGAATGCGCAGCGTAAGGGTCGTGGCGAAGATGAGTTGACGACGCCGGATTTTATGCGTCGCGTGAAGGCGGGCGCTGAGAAACTCGGCATTCCGCAGGACATGTTGAAGCGCGGTCTCAATGTCGGCTTTTCGGGTGGCGAGAAGAAGCGTACGGAAATTTTGCAAATGGCGCTTTTGAAGCCTTCCATCGGCATTCTCGATGAAACAGATTCGGGTCTCGATATTGATGCGCTCAAGATTGTTTCTGAAGGTGTGAATGCGTTGCGTTCGGCCAAGCGATCGTTCCTCGTCATCACGCATTACCAGCGTCTTTTGAACTATATCGTGCCCGATACAGTGCATATCATGTTAAAGGGTAAGATTGTGCGCACCGGTGGTAAGGAATTGGCGCTTGAACTCGAAGCCAATGGTTACTCTGATTACGTGACCAATGCGGCAGCCTGAGGAATTAATGTCAAACATCACGCCATTGAAGACGGAAGCCGAGCAGGCGATGATCGCTCAAGGCGCGTCGATTGCGGCTGATCGCAAACCGGCCTTCGCGCGTTTTGCCGATTCGGGTCTGCCGCATCGCCGCATTGAGGCATATCATTACACAGATCTGCGTGCGCTTTTGAAGAACGCACCGCCCCCGGCACAGGCTGGCGGCAAGGTGACGATTGCGTCACCACTTGCTGACATTGATGCATATAAAATCACACTTGTTGATGGTCATTATGAGGCTTCCCTGTCGAGTACTTTGCCGCAAGGCGTGAAGCTTCAATCCGTCTCGACATTGGCTGATGATGGCGCTGATGAGAAGGGTGTACTCTCACCTGATCCTGTAATCGCTTTAAACGCTGCCTTTTCGGAAAGCGCCCTTGATATCGAGATTGCAGCAAAGACTGAACTTACAAAACCAATTGTGATCCGTATTGTAACGACGGGTGCTCATGCATCCTATCCGCGCGTGCGGGTGAATGTTGGTGATGCAGCCAAGGCCTTTATTGTTGAAACCCACGAAGGTGGTGTATCGGGTTCGCTGATTGATAGCGTTTTTGAATTGCGCCTTGGTGATCATGTCGAGATTGATCACTTGCGCCTTAATCTCGTTGATCAGTCTGCCACCGTGCTTACGACTTTTGGCGGTGCGATGGGCAGAGAGAGCGTCTATCGCGGTCATAATTTTGTGATGGGTGGTGCGTTATCACGCCATCAGATTTTCTTCCGTTTTGAAGGCGAGCAATCGAAAGCGGATATTTCAAGCGCGAGTTTGCTAAATAGAAAGCAACATGCCGATTCAACGCTTGTTGTTGATCACGCCGTTCCCGAATGCCAAAGCCGTGAATTTTTCGCACATGTGCTTGATGATGAATCAACGGGTGTGTTCCAAGGTAAAATTATTGTGCGTCCAGGCGCACAACAAACCGACGGCAAAATGATGAGCCGCGCCATTGTGCTTGAAGATGGCGCCACAATGAACAATAAGCCCGAGCTTGAAATCTTTGCTGATGATGTTGCTTGCGGTCACGGGGCGACGGTCGGCGCGCTTGATGAAGATTCGCTTTTCTACTTGCGGGCGCGTGGATTGCCGAAGACGGAAGCCGAAGCCTTGATGTTGCGAGCCTTTGTTGGCGAAGCGCTTGAGAAGTTCGAGCACGATGGCCTGCGCGATACGCTTGAGTCACTCGCTGAAGCCTGGCTGAAAGCACGGAGCGCGTGATGGCTGATGCCAAGAACTTCGATGTAGAAAAGGTGAGGGCAGATTTTCCGATTCTCTCGAAGCAGGTTTATGGCAAGCCGCTCATTTATTTGGATAATGCCGCGTCCGCGCAAAAGCCGAAACAAGTGCTTGATCGTATGGTTTATGCCTATGAGCATGAATATGCGAATGTTCATCGCGGACTCCATTATTTGGCGAATGCGGCAACAGAAGCCTTTGAACATGCACGCGAAACTGTGCGCGCATTCATCAATGCGGCCTCAACGGATGAGATCATTTTCACGCGCAATGCGACAGAGGCGATGAATCTTGTTGCCGCCTCTTTGGGGCGGATGGTGCTCAAAGAAGGTGATGAGATCATTCTCTCGGTGATGGAGCATCATTCGAATATTGTGCCTTGGCATTTTCATCGTGAACGTCATGGTGCTGTAATCAAATGGATTCCTTGTGACGAGCGCGGTGTGCTGGATTTGGAAGCTTACGAAAAGCTTTTCTCGCCGAAGACAAAGATTGTCGCTATTTCGCAAATGTCGAATGTGCTTGGCACAATCAATCCGATTGCCGAGATGGTGAAGATTGCGCGCAAACATGGCGCCTATGTGATGGTTGATGGCTGCCAAGGCGCGGTTCATGTGCTCACCGATGTGCGCGCTCTCGATGTTGATTTTTATTGTCTCACTGGGCACAAGCTCTTCGGCCCAACAGGCATCGGCGTGGCTTATGGCAAACGTTCGCTGCTTGAAAAATTGCCTCCGTTTAATGGCGGCGGTGAAATGATCAGCGTGGTCACTGAAGACACGGTCACTTATAATGAACCGCCGCATCGTTTTGAGGCCGGAACTCCGCCGATCGTGCAGGCAATCGGCTTAGGCGCAGCGCTTGATTATATGCAGAGCATGGATCGCGCGGCCGCTTTGAAACACGAAGAGTCGCTCGGCCATTATGCGATGGAGCGTTTGTCGGAGTTAAATTCACTCCGTATTTTTGGCACTTCGCCCGACAAAGGCGCGATTGTCGCTTTTGAAATGCAAGGTGCGCACGCGCATGATGTTGCAACTATCATCGACCGTTCGGGTGTGGCGGTTCGCGCGGGCACCCATTGCGCGCAACCGCTCTTGAAACGTTTCGGTGTCACTTCCACATGCCGTGCATCTTTCGCGTTCTATAATACGCATGCGGAAGTCGATGCGCTGGTTGAAGCGTTGCGCAAAGCGCAATCGATGTTTTCGTGAATTAAGGGAAGAGTTGGTCATGAATGATGCTGTTCCCAAAACGGAAGAAAAGCCAAACCATCCGGAGCTGACCGCACCGTCAGCTTTGCCGCCGGAAGAGATTGACCGTTTGACCGATGACATCATTGCGGCGTTGAAGACTGTTTATGATCCTGAAATTCCTTCAGACATTTACGAGCTTGGCCTCATCTATCGCATCGCGATCAATGATGATCGCCATGTCGAGATCGACATGACTTTGACCGCACCGGGCTGCCCGGTGGCGGGAGAAATGCCGGTATGGGTGGATACGGCGGTCAGCACCGTGCCAGGAGTGCGCTCGGTCGAGGTGCGGATGGTATTTGATCCGCCTTGGGACCAGTCCCGCATGTCGGAAGAAGCGCGTGTTGCGCTCGACATGTGGTGAGGGGCTTGGCGTTTGGGGCGTAAGCCCCGTATAATAGGATAGATCATCCGCTGGGCCTTGATCCCGGCCGGGGAGTGTAAGATGGCAGGATCTCGTCTCAAACTGATGTCATTGACCGATGCCGCCGCCGCGCGCATCCGGTTCATAATGGAAAATGCCGAAAAGCCGATCGCGGCCATTCGTGTGGGCGTCAAAAATGGTGGCTGCGCAGGGATGTCATATACGATTGATTACGCCGAGAGCCTCGCACCGCATGAAGATGTGGTTGAGGATAAGGGCGTCAAAGTTGTCATTGATCCAAAGGCGCTGATGTTTTTGATTGGCACCGAGATGGATTACAAGACTGACAAATTCACGAGTCAATTTGTGTTCAACAATCCGAACGAAACGTCGGCCTGTGGCTGTGGTGAATCGGTTGCCATTAAACCGGTCGATCCGGCAGCGTTTGTGGTCGCCGAACACTGAAGCCCATTATCTCACGCTTTTGCTTTTATTCCGCGCGTTAAGAAGCCCGGCATTTGATCGCCAAATCCAACAGGCGTTCGTCCATCATCGTCACGACGATGGCGCGGCGTATGCTGTGGCTTCTTGTTCTGCGCTGCGTGAGGACGAGCGGCTGCAGTTTCGCGCTGTTCAGGCTTTGGTGTTTCGCGTTGAACGATTGCTTCTTTTGCTTCTGTGCGCTTTGCGTGCGCTTTTTCCGTACGTGGCGCACGACGGGATGATCCGCGATCAGATCCGCGTGAGCGTGATGATCTCTCTGCACGCGGCGCGGGTTCAAACACGGCTTCGGCAAGCGATGAGCCGAGCCAAGGAATGGATTTCTTGATCAGCGATTCAATGCCGGCAAGACTCTTATCATCATGCGATGTGATGAGCGTATAGGCGGTGCCCAAGCGTCCCGCGCGTCCCGTGCGACCAATGCGATGGACATAATCTTCCGAGTGATGCGGCGCATCATAATTGAACACATGGCTGACATCAGGAATATCAAGCCCGCGCGCGGCTACATCTGAAGCGACGAGATATTGAGTTGTGCCATTACGGAACGCTTCCAACGCTACCATGCGCGCGCGTTGATCCATATCGCCATGGAGCGCTGCAACACTGAAGCCGTGTTTGGTGAGAGATTTATAAACAATTTGCACATCGCTTTTGCGATTGCAGAAAATGATTCCGTTTTTCACATCCGTGGCATCGCGCATTAAACGGCGAAGCGTTTCGCGTTTCTCCGCCGCATGTCCTGAAGACGCCACAAGATATTGCGTGATCGTTTCTGCGGTTGTTGACTCACGCGCAATTTCGATACGCGCTGGATTATGTAAAAACGTATCGGTGATGCGTTGAATTTCAGGCGGCATGGTGGCCGAGAAAAACAAAGTCTGACGCGTGAAGGGCACCATCTTGCAGATGCGCTCAATATCGGGAATGAACCCCATATCCAGCATGCGATCAGCTTCATCAATCACAAGAATTTCAATTCCGGTGAGAAGAAGTTTTCCGCGTTCGAAATGATCAAGCAGGCGCCCTGGTGTTGCAATCAATACATCAACACCGCGTGTGATTTTGATGTCCTGATCACCAAATGACACGCCACCGATCAAAAGCGCGACATCCAGCTTCTGACCCGAACCATATTTGACGAAGCTTTCTTCGACCTGTGCCGCGAGTTCGCGCGTGGGTTCAAGGATGAGCGTGCGCGGCATGCGTGCCCGCGCACGGCCTTGCTCCAAAAGCGTAATCATGGGCAGCGTGAAGGCGGCAGTTTTGCCGGTGCCGGTTTGTGCGATGCCAAGCACATCGCGGCGCTCGATCACGCGCGGAATGGCTTCAGCCTGAATGGGGGTTGGGGTTGTATAACCGGAAGCGGTAACCGCTTCGAGGACTTTGGGGCTCAGGCCCAGTTCGGAAAAATTCATGTTTTAAAGGCCGCCTCTCTGTCGCGGCATGCCGATCCATCAGGGAGCGGCCGGATCACAGGGAAATTCAGGTCAGGCGAAACCAAAAGCCTAAACGCGCGCGGATCATAGGGTTTTGGCCTTCCAAGTCAATTGAGGCTTTTGCTGGGTGAAACCCTCACCCTTTATCCCGCAAAAGCCGGGACTTTTCGCGCTCCCAATCACGTTTTTTGGCGGTTTCGCGTTTGTCGGCCGTGTTTTTGCCTTTGGCGAGCGCAATTTCCACCTTCGCGCGACCACGATCATTGAAATAGATCTTCAAGGGTACAATCGTCATCCCCTCGCGCTGCACCGCGCCAACGAGCTTGTCGACCTGACGGCGATGGAGGAGCAATTTTCGCGGTCGCTTGGTTTCGTGATTGAACTGATGGGCTTCGAGATATTCAGGAATATAGGCGTTTACCAGAAAGAGCTCGCCATTTTTCTCGGCGGCATAGGATTCACCGATCGTCGCTTTACCCGCGCGCAAAGATTTGACCTCGGAGCCTTGCAGCGCAATGCCCGCTTCAAATGTGTCCGCAATCGCATATTCAAACCGCGCTTTGCGGTTTTCAGCCGCGATGCGGCGAGTTTTTGCGTCTTTTTCAGCCATAGGGCCTACATGGCCTCTATTAGCTGTTGATCAACCCGGCATGAACCATTGCGGCGCGGATTGATGCGGCGGTGGATGCCGTCACATTGACGAGTGGAAGACGCACTTCATCATTCATGCGGCCTAAAATCTTCAAGCCGCATTTTGCACCCGCAAGGCCCGGCTCGATGAAGATTGCTTGATCAAGCGGCACGAGCTTGTCTTGCAACTGAAGTGCGCTCTTCATATCGCCGGCGAGGGCTTTTGCCATACGTTCAGCGGACAGGCGTGGGGCCACATTCGCGATCACCGAAATAGTGCCCATTGCGCCACACGCAACCGAAGGCAACGCAATGATATCATCGCCGGAAAGCTGAACGAAATCGGCACCTAAGGCCTGACGTTGTTGCGAGATGCGCGCTATCGAGCCTGTCGCATCTTTCACGCCGACGATGTTTTTGAGTTCATAAAGCCGCTTCATCGTATCAATCGACATATCGACGACGGAGCGCGGCGGAATGTTGTAAATGAAAATCGGAATGCCAATCGCGTCATTGATTGCTTTGAAATGCCGATAGAGCCCTTCTTGATTAGGCTTGTTGTAATAGGGTGTGACAACGAGCACGGCATCAGCACCCGCCTTTTCAGCATGGCGCGCGAGATCAACCGCTTCGACCGTGTTGTTTGATCCAGCACCCGCCATCACGGGCACGCGGCCTTTGGCTTCCGAGATGCAAGCTTCAACCACGCGCTTATGTTCGTCATGCGAGAGCGTCGGGCTTTCACCCGTCGTACCCACGGGTACGAGACCGGTTGAACGTTCGGCGATTTGCCATGAGACATGATTGCGAAAGCTCTCTTCATCAAAAGCGCCATTTTTGAAAGGCGTGACGAGGGCAGGGATTGAACCCTTGAAAATGGCGCGCGACATAAAAAGGGACTCCGGAAAACAGATTTTCTTCATTGGTTTTTTTAGAAACCGGATCCAAGACATAGCCGCTTCTGTCTCTAAACGGAAGGGGTGCTGGCCTTTGTCAACGGCCATCGGCTCGCCGTATTCTTCAATCATAGTCCTTATGGAATGGCGAAGCCCTCAAGAATCGCGCAAGAGCGGGGGTCGATGGTAAGTGGAGGCGTAAGTGATCGTCAGACGGGCATTTCTCGGGACGGTTTTGGGCGCTTGTGCCGCTTGGCCTTTCCGAAGTCTCCCGGCCTTTGCGGATCTTCCTGACAATATCCGCCCATCAGCCGAGCTTTCAAAAGTACTAAGTGCGGCAATCGCTGCTTATCGCAATGAAGATTTGGCGAGCGGGGATGCGGCAGTCGTCGCTCTCAATGATCCCTTAGCGCGGCTTGTTGCGGAATGGGTCGCGCTTCGGACCAATCCGGAAAAAGCGGGCTTTGATCGAATTGCCGCTTTCCTCTCCCAATATCGCGATTGGCCGACGGTGGCCTTTATTCGTCGCAAAGGCGAAGAAGCGCTTTACAGAGACAAACACGCAACGCCTGAAATCCTCTCTTTCTTTGGTGCGCATCAACCGCTGACGCCGACGGGCCGCTATCTCAAAGCATTGGCTCTGCAAGATGAAGGGCGTGTGAAAGAGGCCTCCGACACGATCCGGAAAGCTTGGCGTGAAGATCCGTTCAGCGCTGAACTTGAAAACAACATTCTTGAAGTTTTTGATGAGGCACTCACCACGGGTGATCATCGCGAACGCGTTGAAACCATGATCGCGCAAGAAAATTGGGCGGCGGCATTGCGCGCCGCAGAGAAGGCGCAAGGTGCAGTTCTGGCGCTTGCGAAGATTCGTATTGCTGTTGGCAAGAAAGATGCGGATGCTGAAAAACTATTAAAGAGCGCGTCATCTTCGCTGAAATCAGAGCCGGGTTATATTCTCTCTGAAGCGCAGTTTTTGCGGCGTGCGGATCGTCTGGAAGTCGCTTTTCAAGCGCTTTCACGGATTCCGAAAGATCAAGCGCCACCCCGCCCTGATGAGTGGTGGACGGAGCGCCGTGTTTTGGCGCGTCGTCTTGTTGAAACGCAAAAGCTTGATCTCATTCTTGATCTCTTAAAACCGCGTCCGGGTATGAATGCATCCGCGCTTGCGGATGCCGCTTTTATGTCGGGTATGTTCACGCTTGATCTTTCTGGAGATGCGGCGCGCGCAGAAAATTTTTTCACCGACTCCGAGAAGAAAGCGACCATTGAAGCGGGGCGAATCCGTGCGGCATATTGGATTGCCGAAGCACGCAAAGCACAAAATCTTGATGCGCGTGAAGCGCTTACTCGCGCGGCGCGTGCGCCGCTTTCTTACTATGGCATGCTCGCGCGTGAAGCTTTGCAACAAAACAAAATCAATTTCCGCGCGGCTCCGCAACCTGATTTTGACCGTGCGTCGGGCGATCAACTTTTTCAAGCGGTCACACTGTTGCTTGATGCGGATGCAGGTGATTTTATTGCACCGATTGCAAGCGATTTCATTCAGCGTGTGCCTGATGCGCCAACGCTTTCGGCCCTTGCGTCGCTCGGCGCTTCCTATCGTGATTTGCGCTTAGTGACGATTGCAGGAAAGGCCGCGCAACAAAAAAATTATGGATTTGATTTAGAGAATTGGCCGGTTGACGGTTTTCCCTTGCCTTCCTCACCGCCGCTTGAAGCCTCGCTCATTTACGCGATTACGCGGCAGGAAAGCTCATTTGATCCGAATGCGATTTCTTCTGCTGGCGCGCGCGGCCTCATGCAATTGATGGTTGCTACCGCGCAAGAAACGGCGAAGAAAGCGAATATCAGTTTTGCTGCTGAAAAACTGACCGCGGATCCGGCCTATAATGTCACGATTGGCAGCACGCATCTTGCCGAACTCGTCGAAGATTGGGGCGGTTCCTATTGTTTGGCGATTGCGTCCTATAATGCGGGTCGAGGTAATGTGAGACGATGGATCGCGACCAATGGCGACCCGCGCGACAAAGCGATTGATCCGATCCGGTGGATTGAAAAAATTCCGGTGACGGAAACGCGGATCTATGTGCAGCGCGTGATGGAGAATTTGCAAATCTATCGCGCACGACTTGATGGCAAAAGCGAAACTTCACTGCGTGATGATTTGAAACGGGGCGCTTCACTTTAGAGGTGGAAGCAATTTTGAGCGCACAATCGATTTTTCTTCAATCAAGCGACGGCATTCGCCTTTATGCGCGCGTCTATGGTGATCTGACTTCGTCTTTAACGCCGATTGTGTGTTTGCCAGGCCTGACGCGTAATGCGGACGATTTTGATGCGATTGCCGAAATTTTTGCATCGAACACAAGTCGCCCCGTGGTTGCGTTTGATTATCGGGGGCGTGGACGCTCGCAATTCGCGCGTGATGCTGCGCATTATACAATCATGGTTGAGGCGGTTGATGTGCGGCAAATGCTTGCATCATTGAAGATAAAGCGCGCGATTTTTTTAGGCACATCGCGTGGTGGTCTGATCACGATGCTGTTGGGTGTCACAGCGCCTGAATTGATTGAAGCCGTGATCCTTAATGATATTGGTCCGGTGTTGGAAACGGAGGGGCTCAAACGTATCGCGTCCTATGTTGGCAAAGGCGCGATGCCGAAGACAATGGAAGAAGCCCTCCAACGTATAAAAAATTCGAATCCTGATTTTACCGATCTTGATGAGAGCGAATGGCATCATCTCACAAAGATGAGTTTTCGCGAGACGAGGTCGGGGGGTGTGGCGCTCACTTATGATGCCGCTTTGTCGCGTAGCTTTCTCACGCTTGATTTTTCAAAACCGCAACCAACGCTTTGGCCGTTTTTTGATGCGTTGAAAGAGGTACCCGTTTTGGTGATCCGTGGTGGGAATTCCGATTTGTTGTCGGAGGCGACAGTCAAGAAGATGGTATCGCTTCATCTGCGTTTATCGTCGTTTACGGCCTTGAACGAAGCTCACGCACCGTTGCTCTGGCGGCCAAAAACTGCAAACGCAATTGTAAGATTTGTTGCAGCTAGCTGTTCGAAAAATTAGAATATTAAAATTCAGGTCTTGCCTAGTTAAGCGGACGATTTCGAAAATAGGTTAGCAGGGTTTTGTATTTATCGGAATGGCGATGATTGAAGCGCCATTCTGTTTCCTTGAGATGGAGGTGGAATGTTTAGTCAGGGATGCCTTTGAATTTGGCGAGCCTGACCTTGGCAAAACCCCAAAAGCCCTCGATGCCGTCGATATGCACGCCGCCTCTCGAGAACTCATCTTTCGAATGATCAATTTGAAAATGCCCATATCCGAGATCGACAAGCCCATTATAGCCTCGGCAGCCGTCAGATCGACTGAAAAGTAGCGGGCAATCTCACGAATTTTGGCTTCTGAAATGCGTGAACGAACAAAATAATGATTTCTCATATCTCTCCAGAGCCCTAAATGGATTTTCCGTCACTAAGCTAGGCGAGACCCTAAAATTATAATCATCATGGATGTTCACAGATATTGTTTAATCAATGGTGCTAGTGGTAGAAAAAAGAAAGATAATTGTAATTTCTGTCATGTTTTATTGCCTCAAAGGCATTTATATTTATAATGTATTCGACATTTTCTATCAAAAAGAAATCTCGTGAAATCTATTACTGATGCACGAAGTAAAGATCAATATTATTTTCAAATTTTTTTATAAATGTCTAGAGCATACGATTGAGGCGAGACGAGTTATCTTAGCTTCTTACTAAATTTGTGCAAGTTTTCGTTGCGGTTAAAACACTATTGTCAAATTAGCTAAGCACAGGAGTGGTTATGTTGTCATTACGCCTGAAAAAATATAGCCATCAATCTTCAATTTGAAACCGTTGTTAATACTACCCAGAACATTCAAAGTATTAAAATGGATTATTTCAGTCGTCGTTGCCAGTGGAATGATTGTTGTAAATATCTTTTTGCCAAGTAATAGATTGACGAAAAACACCGAGGAGACTGAAGCTCTCTTTAAATAGAAAAATATTTTCGCGTGCTTTCATATTTATACTGGATGTTCCAAAATCAAACCATTTATAATTTTGTTCTTTAGCACGTTTTAGGCCTTCAACAATAAGAAGTGTTAAACAATGGTTTTCTCGACCATATTTCGTTTGAGTCAGATAGAAACTACTTAAGACACGATCATTTAATTTAAAATAACAAATACCCGCCGCAGGTTTTCCCTGAAAATAAGCGACGTCAACGAAAATATCTTCGCTAAGAGTTTTTGTTAGATAAAGTAAATCTTCGTAAGAATGAGTTGGATCAATTCCATGTTGGGCATATGTTGCTTCAAGCGTTTCCATAAAATCTATTATATCTGAGCGATGTTTTATAATTATGTCTGGTTTTTTTTGAGCTTGACGAAAATTATTTCTGGCTCGTGAGGAAATCGAATATTCAACTGCGTCAATTGATAAATTTACGACACTTGATATGTCCATATTAGAAATTTTGAAGCCTGATTCTAAAAAAGAAAATATGAAAACATCAAGCGGGAGCTCGGAACAAATTGAAGGCGGTAATGTTATGCGACAATAGTCAATATTTTCGTCATTTAAGTGGTTGATTAGAGTTGAAACAATATTTTTACTTTGTGAATAAGAAGGAATTTTTTTTAAAACAATACCACCGAGACTTGCGCCATATGGTGATAATGCAACCCTACGACTTTCCGTATTAGTATCTACAATATAACAAAATTGAGCAATTACATCATCACCTTTTGTGATGACTTTGAACCGTTCCTTATTGGAAAATTTATCTTGATGATAATTCAGAAACTTTCTTTTATGGAACAATGTTCCATTAATTGAATTTTCAACAAAAAAATCCCAATTAGCGAGTTGTTTTTTGGTTGCATCTTTGATTATTAACATATTTAGTACATTATTGGCTATATTTCAGCATAAATCACACAAGATTGATCGAATTCCATATCCTTCAAATCGATGTCGTAGTAATTGCGGCGGATCTTTATGAATTATTCTGGTATTTTCGTATCGGGACATCGTTTCAGTGTTTAAGTAAATATGGATTGGATGAAAGCCGACAACAGTCAGGTTATCTTTTCTTATAAGATCTCGAATATGTGGTTCTATATGACCACTATCTTTGAACGTACAAAATATATCATCTTCCCAGCAATGGGGAACGATTGTTAGGCCATTCCAGATTTGCCATGGCTTCAATGAAATATTTGCCGATGCCGGAATATAAACATTTGCATCATGGGTGATATCTCTTAGTCTGTAAAAATTTTGAAGTTTTGAACTATTTGTAAGTGAATGACCTCTCACGCACTTTGAATTGGGAATTATATTTAGTAGATTGTCGACAATGTTTTGAGCGTTAGTCCCTACCTGACCGCGCCCTGTAAGTAGGTGATCAAAGTTGGGGTGTAAACCGAGTTCAAATTTAGAATTCTTTAAAAGTCTTCGAATGAGCGGCGTTTCATGTGTTACAAACCAAGTTGCACATAGGTTGAGACTTTCCACGAGATCAATTGTATCAGTCAAAACATCGTCATGTGCCCAGTCAAAATCTATGGTCAAAAATAATTTGTTCTCCCAAGAGTTAGGGTCTTCGATTTTGATAGACGAAATTATGGCACTTTCCATTTGACCTACTAATTTTGTTCAATAATTCATATCTCAGACGGTAGTTTGAGATTAATAAAAGATCAATACTTACTATTCTGGGTTATTAGTATGAAAAATGTGCAAAATAAATCTGAAAAGCTCCTAAATTTGAGGAAACGTAGCTATTATGGCGAAGTTACATTTCATAGACGATTCCAAACCAGATTTCGTGGTTCGGATCGTCTAGCTAGGTCTCTCGGCTGCCGATGTTGCGAAGCGGCTGGGCGTCGGCCAGTATTAGCTTTACGG
>Ga0194123_10002812_pt1 | contig 21982 bp, 21 predicted proteins | sample TA2MahsurfametaG_5_FD_155479 | JGI IMG/M metagenome (GOLD analysis project Ga0194123, IMG submission 155479) | Freshwater microbial communities from Lake Tanganyika, Tanzania - TA2015023 Mahale A surface | ecosystem: Environmental > Aquatic > Freshwater > Lake | place: Tanzania: Lake Tanganyika... | reverse complement strand
ACAACACCTACAGACCGGATTCAGCGCTCCAGGGGCGTACGCCCCTGGAGACTCTCCACCAGTGGAGAGCGGCCTGACTACCCACCAGCTCTCAAAAGAACTGGACCAGTAAAGGGGGTCACGTCACAGCAACAGGCTGTCCTCCCGAGCGGCCCGCTGGATGGCGCCGTCATCACTGCGCTGCCAGAGGCGCAGGAGCAACTCGAGCGCCAGGGTGCTCCCCTCCTCGCCAGGCTGGTCCGCCAGGGAGTTTTGGGCGGATTGGGATTTACCGGTGAGCGGCAGCAACCGTTTGCCCTGCTGCTCCACCAGCGCCAGTGCCACAAGATAGGGAGCATCAGCCATCGCAAACAGGCAAGACCTTGCCAACCTTGCATCAGCAGAGCTCACCGCCAAGACCAAAACAAAAGCAATAAGCAAGAATGCTTAGTTTGTCGATATTGCACTGGCCATTGGCATGACTGCCTCCCTGTCGGGCTGCTGGTTGGGACTACATTCTCCGGGCTTATTCGGCACTAAGAGGAACGGAAGCCCATGGCCAGCATTGGGGAGCAGCTCCAGAGCTACCGCTCTGCTCTCGCGGACGCTCAGGCGAAAGGGGATCAGGCGATCGCTCGCAAGATAGAGCAGCAGATCAGCGAGCTCGAGGCTTTTCAGCAGCGCCATCCCGAAGCAACCGAGGCTCCTTCACCCTTTGAGGTGTTCTGCGACCTCAATCCCGACATCATCAACTGCCGCATCCACGACGACTAAGGGCAGTCGTATCGAAATTACCCCCGAAAGGGGGCTTCGCCATAGGGGGCTGACGTTCGAATGTGGAGAACGCCCGCATGCGCGTGAGATGGGACAGGCGACCTTTACAACGACCCTCACCATCGGCGAGCTGGAAGCCAGCTATCCGCTCTACTGCAAGGCACTGCGCATTCTCATCCGGGAAGAAAAGCCCATGGAGCAGATCCAGCGCAGTGTCTGCTGGCTTCGACTAGCAACCCTGCACAATTGCCTGCCTCGCCAGTACAAAAACCCACAACATCTCTACTTTCAGCTCAAGCGATCCATCGCCCCATAAAGAGCGATCTTTCCCTGGGATGCATCACACGAAAAACACGCCGACCCCAGGCGGGAGCCGCCTGATTTCTTTGCCGTGCATTGAGGACGGCGCGCACTTCTGCGGAGAGTGAACGCCAGAGTGCTTTCCCGCCCCACGGGCTGACCGGCCGGGGTGGCAACCCTGCGGCTTGACTCTCCAGCAGCTAGAGACTTCACACTGGATCAGTCCCGTGCCTGTCCCGGCTGCCATGGCCTTCTCCCCTCTTCATGCCGTGCGGTTGTACCGGATGGATCTGCCGGACCATGCCTGCCCCTGGGGTTTGCGGGCGATGCGGCTGCTGCAGGAACGGCACATCCCTTTTGAAGACCACCCCCTCACCAGCGCGGAGGAGGTGGAAGCCTTCAAGGCTGCCCATGGAGTGGCCACCACGCCGCAGATCTTCGCAGAGGATGAGCGCATCGGTGGGTACAGCGATCTGGCAGGGCGACTGGGCGTACGGCCGGAAGCCGCTGAGATCTCCAACGCGCCGGTGGTGGCCGTGTTCCTCACCGCCGCCCTGATGACCCTGGTGCTGGCAGCCGGCGTGGGCGGCTTCATGGGGTTCGCCATCTGCCTGCTGGCCATGCTCAAGCTGATGGATGTGCAGGCGTTTGCGGCCAGCTTCCGCAAGTACGACCTGCTCAGCCAGCGTTGGCGGCCCTGGGCTCGCCTCTACCCCGGGATCGAGCTGCTGGTGGGCCTCGGCGTGTTGCTCCAACCCGGGCCCAGCGCCGCTGCCCAGCTGGTGGGCGCCGTGGCCGTTCTGCTCGGTGCCATGGGGATGGTGTCGGTGGGCAAGGCCGTGTTCATCGATCACCTGGCACTCAACTGCGCCTGCGTGGGTGGCAACTCCAGAACCCCGCTTGGCGTGGTGAGCTTCGCGGAGAACCTGATCATGGCCGCCATGGGCGCGGTGATGCTCGCCGGTGGCTAACCCGACCTCAGGCCTTGGCTCTGCGGGCTGAAAGCAGCAGGGCCAGACCGGAACCGATCACCACCAGGGTGAACAGCCCCAGCAGTCCTGAGTAGTAAGGCTGCAGATTCAGCGGGCCAAAGCGGCCGGCGTGAATCCTGAGCAACCAGAAGGCATCGATCCCCCGCTCCAGCAGCAGGCTGTAGAGCGAGCCGGTGGCCGCCGTGAGCAGCAGCGGCGCCGCCGCGATCGGCACCACCCAGCGGTGCAGCTGGCGCCAGCGGGTTTTGGGCAGGAGAGCCATGGCAAGGCCGGGGTGGTGGGATCAGTTTTGACGCAGGTGCTGGTGCAGGGTCGCCTCGTTGCTGCAGGGCATCCACTTGCTGTTGTTCTGGTGGGTGCCCGTGCAGCCAAGCTCCTTGGCCCGCTGCTCCGCCTGCTGCTGGGTGTCGTAGAGCCCCTTGGGATGAGAGTGGCTGGCCAGCGGCACTGCTGCCAACGCCAGGGCGATCAGGGTGATGCGGCTGGCCGTCGAGAAGCGATGCATCGGCGGGTGTGAAGTTGGCAACGAACGGCTCAGAAGCGGAGGAGTCAGAATCGAAAGAGGGCGTCGTATTGGCTGTACTCCGGCTTGCTCAATCCCTCCAGGCGCAGCATGCGGCGGAGCTCGATGATTTCGCCACGCTGGGCCACGATGATCTCCCGCGCCAGCCGGCGCACGGTGGGATTGGTGCTCTTGGCCAGGGCGTCGTGGGCCATCTGCGAGGCGCCGCCGTGGTGGGCGATCATCCCTTCGAGAAACCACACCACCCGGTTGGCTTTGGTGGGGGTGGAGCCCATCATCTGCATCGCCTGGATCTGGGCCGCGCTCATGCGCTCCAGGCCAGCCATCGCCTTGGGATCGCCGCCGGGCCTCAGGGCCACGGGGTACACCGGCGCCTCGGGATACCAGGCCTTGCGCCACTGGCCCATCGCCTTGATCTCGCGGGCCTGCTCGCGCCAGATGCCATTGGCCAGAGCACCCACACCAGGCGAGCCGATGTTGAACACAAACTCGCTCATCCGCAGCGCACCGGTGTGGTGCTGAACCATGGCGTCGAGCCAGCGAAGGTCGTAGGTGGCGCCAGCCGGGCCAACGTCGTGGCTGTGGTTGGCGTGGCTGCCGTGGTCCTGGCTGTGGGGAGCGGCAGCGGGGGCGGCCTGATGGTGCTGGTGGTGGTTGTGGTGTTGGTGGTGGTTGTGGTGCTGGTGCGGATCGCCCTGGGCCAGCACCGGTGCAACCCAGAGGCCGGCAAGCACGAGCGAAGCGGCGAGCGAGCGCATGAGGACCCAGTCATCGATGCTTCTAAAGTGAGGTCTCCCCTTGGTGGAGAGTCAAGTGGCTGCGCAACAGCTGGCGCAGGGGATGGCCCAGGAACTGGACAAGATCGGTGCGGTGGCTACCCGCTCGGGCGTTTCGGTGAAGACGATCCGCTTCTATTGCGACCAGGGCCTTCTCCGGCCATCAGGCCGCAGTGAGGGGCGCTACCGGCTCTTTGATGCGTCGGTGTATGGCGAGCTGGCCCTGATCCGCACCCTGCGAGCCCTCGACATCCCCTTGCCCACGATCGCAGCCGTACTGGAGGCCCGCCGCTCCGGGGTGTGCACCTGCGACGACCTGCAGGCCACGATCCGCAGCAAGGCAGGTGAGATCGAGCAGCGGATTGCCGATCTCCAGGCCTTGCATCACGAGCTCAACGGCCTGCTCAGCACCTGGCAGCACTGCGGAGGACGGCCGGCTGGGGCCCGTGGAGGCAGCCCCTAGGCTTCGTCCCACCCGTGGCCGTTCTCGAGCATGAGTGCGCGATGCCGGGTTCGAACCAGCGACATCCTGCTTGTAAGGCAGGCACCCGACCCTTGCCCTGACTGGGTTTTGGGCTAGTTTTTGGCCAGGCGTGCGCAGATTCGTGCGAACAGAGCCGACGGCAAGGGGCAATTCGTGCGCACGGCACCGTGAAGGCCCCCTCCTTTGCGGGACGCACAAACGCGGCGGGTAGCTTGTTGGGTCGCACTGCACACATGCCCCGCACCGTCAAGAGCACCCCACTCTTCGTTGCACTCGTTCTTCTGCTTGCGGTTCGTCTGCCGCTCAACCCTGCGCCGCTGAAGGCAGCCTCCCGCTACCTCTACAGCTCATCCATGGGGATCGTGTTCGCCGCACCAGGACTGGTCCACCCGAACGCCCAAAGTGTGCCGCCTGGCCTCAACCGCTGAGCGGCACCTCCAAAAACAGGCCTTCTGCCACCAGTCGGCGGAAGTGGCTGGCCACCTGCTCAGCCCGCCAAGGCTGGCGCACCAACCACCCGGCCTCGAAGTTGTGGCGCTGGGCGGCTTCGCTGAAGTTGGCGCTGGTAACGAGGGCACTGGCGCGCTCGGTGCCTGCATCTGCCACCACCACCTTGGCGTGCTGGTAGCAGCGCTCGGCAGCACCGACCAGCAGTCGCTGATCGACGTAGACCTGCGGTTTCACGGGCCACGGCCATACCTTGTCGTTGAACCAGCGACGAATCGCCGCGAGGGGATCGGAACCCAGTCGATCGACGATCTGAATGGGGTGGAAGAACAGCTCCAGGCGCTGCAGCTGGCCGCTCTCCAGGCGCAGTGCCATCGACTCCAGCAGATCGCGGAACTCTGAGGAGAGGCCGATGTTGAAAGTGGCGATCAGCAAGCTGCTCGTGGCCTGCTGAATCAGCTGATCCACCGTGGCGAAGGTGTCAGCGGTGCGGGCATGCACAGGCTCCGGCCCCGACCAGACGAAACTCCAGGCATCCCGCTCTCGCTGCAGAGCCTCCTGCTGAGACGCCAGCTGCTCCAGCACCAGGGCCATCAGGCGCGGCTGGCCGCCCTCGCGCGCCAGCTGCACCAGCAGCGGTTCGATCTGGGCGCGGCCGTCGTTGCCCATGCCGGCCAGGACGCTCTGCCAGCTGGTGGGCACGTAGCTGAGCTGTCGCAGCGCCGCCGCCACGCCCCGCAGCGTCTGAGCCGGGAGCTTCAGGGCCATGCTCCCGCCTCGGGGTTGATGAAGCTCCAGAAGCTGGGGTCATCGCCGTCGTGGGCCGACACGGTGCGGCTCACCAGCGCGCGATCGAGGAACTCATTGCGCTGCTCGCAGGAGGTTTCGGCGATCAGCTCGCACCCATGGCAGGCGGCGCCATGGGTGGGGCGAATGTCGAAGGGGTGGTTGGGGTCGTGCTCGGAGCAGAAGGGATCGTTGCTGCACAGCTGCCCTCGCTCGAAGGCCCGCTCCAGGAAGGGCACGATGCGCTTGCCAGCATCCACCAGGCCGCCCAGGGTGCCCTCCGAGCCGGAGGTACTGGTGAGCAGCAGGATGCCGTAGCCGATCTCGGGGTTGGCGTAGATCCGCTCGCGGATCGAACTGGAGCCATAACCGCACTCCAGCGCCATCTCGGTGATCAGCAGATGGCTGAGGCTGTGCAACAAGATGTAGGGGGCGCCCGGGAAGGGGAACTGCTCGCTGTCGAGGCCCCTCGACTTCAGCCACTCGTTCTCGAAGGCTTGGTTGAACTGGGCCGCACGGCTAAGCACGGCATCGCTGGCGGCCCAGGCCTTGATGGTGGTGGGGTCGAACTCGATGAAGACCCCCTCGCCCTTGTTCTCGGCGGCCGGCAGCCAGCGGAGGTCGTTGGCGAGGGGCGCGCGGCGGTTGGCTTTGGTGGTGTCGATCGGCAGGCCCCCCAGGCTGCTGGTGCGAGCCTTGAACCGCGTGAAGCCCACGAGGGCCTGCACCTCCCGCAAGCGCCGCACCAACAGCACCCGGCGGATGGCCGTCTGGAACCAGGCAGGTGCATGCGGCGGCGACCAGATCGCGGCTTCGAAGAGGCTGTCCTCCGCTGAGCTGGACACCCCATCCATCGGCCCCACCAGCAGGCGCAGCTCCTCATCCTTCGGCTGCGGGGCCTCCGCCGTTGCGCCACCCCGCTGGGCCTCGATCGCCTGCCAGAGCGCCGCTGGCTCCACGCCCGCGAAGGCACTCTTGAGCCTGGGATTGAACTTCAGGGCCATGGCGACATCGGCTTCCCCCTCGATGGCCTCCAGCTCGTCCTTGAGTCCGGTCACGCGCTTGGCCAGCCCGCCGGCTTCCTCCGGCAAGGAGATCACCGAGATCGTCTCGCTGAAGTAGGCGTTGGTGGCCGAGCGCACCAGGAGGCGGTTGAGCGTGGGCTCCCCATCGGTGAGGCAGCGTTCGTCGTCACGGCTGTAGCGACCGAGCCAGGGTGTGTGCCCCTGGCAGGAGCCGAGGGCCTTGGTCTCGGGGATCAGGGCATCCGCGAGCTTGCGGGTCACGCCGCCCTCCGACTGCACGAAGATCTGGGTGAAGTCGTTGCCGGTGCCGGCTTCCAGCAGGTAGAGGCGCTCCTCGTTCTTGCAGCCGAACTGGTTGAAGCAGAAGTCGCGCCAGCGGATGTCGCTGAGGTGACCGTGGGGGCAGGCCATCACGAAGCGCACCGGCACCAGGGCGTGCTCGCCGTCTTCGTCCTTGTACTTCTTCCAGTCCTTGATGCAGCTGTCGTTGTAGTGCACCAGCAGGCGCGCCCGGCAGTTGATCCCGAAGGCCGGCCGGTCGGGGATCTTCTTCTGCACCACCGACCACTCGGGGAAGCGCAGGGCCTTGATCGAGCCGCTGATGGCCTTGAGCGGATCCACCTCCTTGGGAGGGGTGCGCAGATCCACCCGCGCCGCGCCCGTGGCCTGCCGCGCCAACCGCAGGAGTCGTGGTTCATGGATCGGGTCGCAGCCCCGATCGTTCCAGAAGTCGAGGCCGCCGATCAGCACGGCGTAGTCCGGCAGATCCACCATGGCGCCAGGGCCATAGAGCTGCAGCACCTGGCTCTGACGGGCCTCACCGAGGGGCGGTTGCGCAGGTTTGCGGCGGCTCGTGGGCGGCATCGTTCAGCTCACTCCTCAGCGGTGATCTCTTCCCGGAAGTTCACCAGGCGGATCGGCACCGATGGCTCCACATCGCGCAGGCTCCAGTTGGTGCTGAACTGCTTGTAGCCCTCACCGGCGTAGAGGGCATCGGTATCGAGCGGGGTATGCAGCAGGCCGGCCCCGGCCCCCTTGTCTTCATGGGTCCAGTACTGCAGCTTGGCCTCAGGCTGTTGGGTGAGCTTCCACCAGGCCTCCAGCAGATCGATCACCTGATCGCGCACCTCCGTGGGCAGCAGCTGGTTGTGGTCATCGTCAGCAGCACCGCTGGCGATGCAACGGCTCTGCAGAGCCGCCGCGATCTGATCCTTGATCCGCTGCAGGGCATCAGCAGCCATCGCCCCTCGGGCCGGGGCCAGCTGGGGATCGCTATGGCGGGCCATGGCCACCACCACCCCAGGCAGACCGCGATCAAGCGCGCGGCTGGCGAAGGGCGTGCAGCTGGTGGCCTCCACATGCCGATAGAAGGTCTGGTGCCAGTAGGGGAACAGCTCGTAGTGGGAGCGATCCCGAGGCCGGTTGGGGTTGAGCAACACCAGCACCAGCCCAGGCTTGTTCTCCTCGGGGTTGGGGCTGAGCTGACGACCCACCCGGCTGGTGGCCTGGATGTACTCGGCGGCGGTCTTGGGTTGGTTGAGCACCACCATCAGGCCCAGGCGGGCAATGTCGAGACCCACCGAGATCATGTTGGTGGCCAAGGCCACATCGAGCCGGTCCTTGTCGACGTAGGGCTTGGAGAGGCGATCCTTGGTGGAGCTGATCTTGGCGGTGCTCACCCGTGAGGTGAGTTCCTCCGGCATCTCGGGGCGCCTGCGGCTGGCGAAAGGGTTCTCCAGCCCGTCCATCGGCAAGGCCCGGTTGCTGGCGAACTCCTCCAGCTGGGCTCCCAGTTCGTCTTCGAGGATGCTGCGCGTCACCCCCAGCTCCTTGAGGTTGGAGAAGTAGCCCAGCAGGGTCATGTAGGGATCGGCCGGGTTCTTCTCGCCCAGCGCCTTGTGGTCGTCCCAGGCCTTCTGGGCGGCAGCCATCAGGCCGAGGTAGCTGCGCAGCAACACGCCCTTGAGGTTGCGGCCAGGCGCGGAGAGCCCCACGTAGAGCCGGGCCTGGTTCGGATCGTCGACCGAGCGTGAGAAGAAGTTGTCATCGCGCTCCGGGCCCGGCGGAGGGAACACCCGCGCCTGGGAGCGGCCGAAGAGCGCACGGATCTGAGCCTCAGCGCGCCGCACCGTGGCCGTGGAGGCAATGATCTTGGGCGGCGGCGACTCGGGCGTCGGTCGCATCAGGCGTTCGATCACCGTCTCGTAGAGCCCGGCCAGGGTGCCCAGGGGGCCGCTGATCAGATGCAGCTCGTCCTGGATCACCAGTTCGGGCGGCAACAACCGACCGTGGGGGATCTTCAGGCCGGTCGCCTTCTCGGCAGGCCCCCAGAAACCCGCCACGGCTCCACCGCTCGGCATCTGGACGTGGCTGACGTTGCCGAACAGGGAGGAGGTCTTGCCCACCCAGGGCAGGGCCGCGAACTTGTCGATCGTGGAGATCAGGAAGCAGGGCAGGCGCCGGTAGATCTGCTCGTCCACCGCCAGCACCGGCAAGGGAACAGTGCGGTTGAAGGGGCAGGGGCCCATGTGGGCATGTTCCTGACGCGCTTCCGGCTGACGCGGCTCACGGCAGTAAATCTCCAAGCGATCGGGCTTCTTGGGCGGCAGCAGGTGGAAGCCGTCCGGCTGGAGCGGTCGATTGCACCAGGGACAGGTTTCGATCGGGATCGGCCGATCGCGCTTGCCCGCCTTCCACTTGGTGAGCAGGGCGTGGGTGGAGTTCTGATCGCTGTCGCCAGGGCCGCCGAGGTTGTTGGGGGTGGCGGCCTTGCCCACCCACATGCCGATCTCGAACGGCCAGTCGCCCAACAGATAGGAGTGGCCGGTCTTCGCCCGCTCCAGGCGCTCCAGCTCCAGAGCGCAGATCAGGGTGGCGGCCCGGCCCAGCTGATCCAGGGTGAGCAGGCGCAGCGTGTAACGCATCAGCACGGTGACACCGGCCGACTCGATGCCGGGGTGGGCCAGGCGCCGATGCACCAGGGTGAAGGCCGCCAGGCCGAGGTAGGCCTCGGTCTTGCCACCGCCGGTAGGGAAGAACAGCAGCTCCACCGTCTCGCGATCCCGCCGGGCCCGCTCTCGCTGCTCCTCGGAATGGTTGGGCAGATCGAGCTGCACAGCGGCCGAGCCGCCATCGGCGATGCCGGCCAGCGGCAGCTGCCCGCGAGCGGGCTTGCCCGCCGGCAACGCCAGCCCCGGCAGGTTCATCAGCACAAAGGCCAGCTGGAAGAAGCGCCAGCTGGGGGTGCGGGTGCCGCTGGCCTTGCCGATCTGATCGGGCGACACCTTGGCCGTGAAGGAGGAACGCTGACGCTGGGCCCGGGCCATCACCAGATTCATGGTGCGGAAGGCCTCACGCACCAGGGGATCGGCGAGCAACTGGATGCCGGCCTCGATGCGATCGGCGCAGTCCTGGGCCTGGCTGCAGAGGTTCTTGGCGGTTTCGTTGAGGGCTGGATCGTCGATCGGATGGGCCGGTTGCCGCGCAATCCAGTGCCCGTAGGCCTTCACCATCGGCTGGAGCTTGCTGATCACCTGCTCGCTCTGAGCGAGGTCCGCCAGGGCCTCCATCCCCATCGGCACGCTGGCCACGGAGGCTGGCGGCTCCGGCAGCACCCGCATCACCTCAGCCGTGGGCAGCCAGGTGCTTGTGAGCGTGTAGGCCCGATCCGGGCGTTCCCCTGTCACCCCACCGGGCAGCACCGCCACGTTGTGGCCACTGGCGAAGCAGAAGTCGCGCCGGTATTGGAGCGCCGCCAGAGCTTCGTCGTTGTCCTGGTTGGCCACGTTCTGCAGGGCATCGCGGCGGGGCGGAAAGCCCTGAGGGCAGTGCAGACCCAGCTCGGCCTGGAAGGCCGTGAGCGGATCGCGGAAGCGGATCTGGTTGCTCTCGGGCGGCTGCCGCCGATTGAGCAGGAACAGCGACACCGACAGCTGGTCGCTGGGATAGCCGAGCTTCTTGGGAGCGGGCCGGGCGATCCAGCGCAGGCAGAGACCTTCGGGATTGGCTTCCAGCGGAATGTCGTTGCTGCTGCCGGGGCCCGGCACCGTGAAGGTCTTCTGCACGCGCTGGGGCGTGCGCAACCAGATCCTGGGCTCGTCGCCGTCGGCGGGGGGCAGGTAGTCGCCCCAGCTCACGGTGGCCTCGAGGGTGGAGCCGCGCTCGAGCATGAAGCTCATCCCGAGCGACGACGGGAACCAGGTGCGGCGCTTGCTGGCCTGATCGAGGGAGTCGTTGGCGTCGTCGTCGCGCTCCTTCTTCTCCAGACGATTGGCGGCGTCGTTGCTGTCGTCTTCTCCGGCCAGGTCGGTAAAGCTCAGCCCCTGATCAGCGGTCTGCCGCTGCGCCTCCTGCTGGAAAACGTGGGGCACCAGGAAGCCCGTCGTGTACCAGACCGAAGGGGGCTGGCTGAGCTGTTCGTGGCGCCGGGCTACGTCGTCCCAGCTGGGGCCGATCAGGTCGCTGCGCAGGGCGGCGACGAGCTGTTGGCGGATCTCGGCGGAGGTGGCCATGGTTCAGGGACACCTCTCATCCAGCTGGTTGAGGAGGTGGCTGCAGCGCTTCATCAGCACAGGCAGGTTCGTCTCGATGACACCCCACACCAGGGCGTTGCTGATTTTGGTGTACTCGTGGGCGAGCTTGTTGCGGAAGGCGATGATCTGTGGAGCCTCTTCGATCTGCTCGAACAGTGCGCGATCGCGCTGAGCAAGCTGGGTGAGCGCCTCCCCGATGATGGTGAACTCCCGCTCCACTGATGAGCGAATCAAGCGGCTCTGGCTGTAGCCATCCAGGCTGATCCCATCGACGGCCTCAACGATGGCGCTGCCAGCCTCAATCACATCGTTCAGGAAAGCCCGAGGATCACGCCTCATCACAGCGCTTCATAGATCAGCTGTTTCGAAGCCTCGATGTCGTGGCGCACATAGGGGTTGCGCACGGCGTCGGCCATCACCAGATCCACCGGCTTGCCTGTGATCGAGGCCAGTTGTTGCTCCAGGCCGAAGTAGGCCTGCACGAGGGCGCCTGGCTCGATCGGCTGGAACTCCACCAGCAGATCGAGGTCGCTGCGGCTGGGATCGAAGTCGTCGCGCAGGGCCGAGCCAAACAGATGCATGCGCCGCACCTGGTGCCGGCGGCAGGCAGCGGCGATGGCGTCGAGCTGGGGCTGGGCAAAGGCGAGGCTCATGGCTCCATTGTGCTCAGATCAACGTCGATGCGTTACTGCTGAAGACTAATCAGGGCGAAGCGGTCACTCCTCCAGTAATCGGTGATCAACCGAAGCCGACGCGGGGAATCGCCTGCTGCGGCGTAGAGGACGCCAACCCCATAGCGGTAGTGCCATTTCTTGTCGGGCTCAACGGCCAGACCCATGTAGTAGCGCAATTCCTTGATGATCCCAGCAAGGCTGGCAGCTCCCTGATTGCCGACATACTTCACCTCGCCCAAGAGAGCCAAGGCGGACTGATCGGGAGAAACGATTCCGAAATCTGGGCATGGCCTGTAACCAGGCTTATCGGCAGGTGCCACCTGACCTGACTTGCTGACTCTCTGCCAGTTATCTCCCCATGTAACGCCGCCGAAGCCGGACTGGCCCTCCTTAGGGCTATAGATGCCTGACAGAGTTGACTGGCCCTCGCAAAGCAGTGCCTGGCGGATCTCGTCACGAGAAAGCCCTAGCTCCGAATGGAGAAGCGATGTGGCGATGGCATCAACAATCGGAAGAACGCAGCCTTTGCAGAAGCGTACCTCTGGGAACTTGGGAGCATGGCTCTCGATCTCTTGGACTCGTTCCCTGGTCTGGCCAGGATCGCGCAGGGCTTCAGCAAGAGCATCTGCGAGTTGCGTGATCAACAGCAACGGCAGGTCTGAGTTCTTGTTCACGCGGTCAAACCCTCCTGCAGGATCACCTGGCGCAGGGCAGCGTTCATGCGCTCTCGCAGGCGCACCAGGTCGACCGGCCGCTGCAGCACTGCCTCCAGTTCCTGCTTTAGGTGCACCGTGGCGAAGGGGGTGAGGGGATCGAGTTCGACCCACACATCCACATCGCTGCTCGCGGTGGCCTCGTTGCGGGCTGTGGAGCCGTACAAGCCGATGCGTTGCAGGTGGTAGCAGTCCCGCCACTCGCTCTGGTGGGCGCGCAGATGGGCCAGCAGCTGCTCAGCCAGGGTTGGGGTGTCAGCCAGTGGGTTAGGCATGGTTGAGAAGCCTCGCAACGGTCTCTCGAAGCGGAGGGAGATCCGTGATCACGGTGCGCCAGACCCTGACGAGACTGCAGCGGTGTACTCGGTGATTCGCTCCAGGCAGTCGCGAATGCTTTCGAGGTAGAGGCGGTCCTTGTTCACAGGGCTAGGGCCTGCTCCAGGATCTGGGTGCGAATCAAGGGATGCAGGGTCTCGGCTTCGGTCACGTCCACCGAACAGCCCAGCAGGTCTTCCAGGTCCTGACGCAGGCTGATCAGGCCCAGCAGCGACTGCTCCTCAGGCAAGTCGACCAGCAAGTCGAGATCGCTGGCGGGGTGTTCACAGCCTGTGGCGATGGATCCGTAGACCCTCAGGTTGGAGGCGCCATGGCGGGTTGCCACAGCCAACACCTGGGGCTTCAGGGCATCCAGCCGCTGGCGGATCGTGGTGGCAGCTGAGCTGGTCATGGGGCCAGGGGTCTCTGCTCGGGCTGTTCCTCACAAGTATCGGTCGTACAAGGGATTGTGGCCGACCCGCTCATCTCAACGTCACCCTGGGGCACCTGTCGCCAGCCGATCGACGCTCCAGATCCTCTGGGCGAAGCGGGCGTAGAGCTGGTTGCGGCGTTCCAGCGCTTCGGGGGTGAACTCCGGTTCGCTCTGGAAGGGAAGGCCGCTGCGCTGCAGAAAGGCGAGGAAAGCAGGGTTGTTCTGATAGGCCTGGTCGCAGAAGGTCTGCGCCAGTGGGTTCTGGGTGACGTACTGGCTTCGCTTCTGGGCGAAAGAGCGAGCGCTGTAGCTGGCGTTGATCGACTTCGGGATCAGCAGCAGGGCCCCGATCCGGTTGCGGGCTTCCCGGAAGTTTTCTTCCTGGGGATACCAGGTGCGAAAGCCTTCACGGTCTTCTGCCCAGCTCTGCTCAGCCCAGATGTGCTCCACCTCGTAGGCCTGTCGGCCACTGGCGGTGATGTACTCCACGTAGCGACCGGGCTGGCCAGACTCCTGCTCCAGTTCATGGGTGAGGCGCGCCAGGAAGCGCTTCACCTGGGGCCGGTTCATCCGCCCACGGGTCAGGCCCCAGGCGGGAAGGGCGTCGAAATCGGGGAGTGAGGCCAGGTCATCACAGAGCGCCTGCTGCAACTCCTGAAGGGGGCGCCGCCGCAGCTTGTCGCGCAGCAGCGTGAACATCCGGTAGTAGTTCGTTGAGTAGTCGATCGCCTGGTAGCCCCAGATCCGCCGGTGGATCGTGATGTCTACGTAGTTGGCCACAAGCCGCAACTTGCTCTCAACGACCTCGGGTGTGTCGTCGAGGCTGAGAGCGCTCAGCATCAAGGGCAGCTGCAGGGTGAAGCTGCTGCTGTGGTTGAAGTAGATGGCTTCCAGACCAGGTGTGAGCTGCTCAGAGGCCTGGCGGATCTTCTGGTACACACCCGCAAAGAAGGTGTACTCGCGCTGGATGAAGGCAACAAACCCCGCCTCGTTCGCCAGGCCGAGAAGGTCGGCGTGGTCTTTCACCCAGCGGTGAAACTCACGCCCGATCAGTTCAAAGTCCTGATCAGCAGCTTGCGCACGCCGTTCGCGAATGCTCTGGGCATGCTGGGCTCGCAGCCAGGCCTTGAAGCAGTCGGCCTGGGCTTCCTTGTCGATCCCGAGCAGTTGCTGTTCCAGTCGTTTCCAGACGTCGCTGCAGTGGTTGCGCTGGCTTTCAGTGGGGATATTGGCCAGCAGAAAACCCTTGAGCATTTCAGCGGGGGTGAGGCGCAGCCCCCGGTCGTTCATCGTTTCGAAGATCGTGTACGCGGCTTCATCGCTGTAGGCGGTGATCTCCACCAGCTGCACGTTCTCGATCAGCCAGTCCACGAAGAACGGCAGCGAATCGCCGAGGAGGTCGGCTGGGAACAGCGCTTCGATGTCGTTGTAGCGAGCCAGCATGGTGCGCACGGCATCCGTGGCCGCGCTGGCTTCAAAGGTTTCGCCGTTGAGCAAGGCCTGCAGAAGGGCTTCGCGCTCTTCCACATCGATCGTGAAGGCCTTCGTGCCGTATTTCTCTGCGTAGATCAGCGGCCGGATGTTCGCCTGGTCCTCGCTGCCGGGTAGGGCGCGTAGCAGGAAGATCAGCAGCAGGCTGAGGGTGGTGAGGCGCTGCTGGCCATCAATCAGGAAACGCCTGCCCTCCTTCTCACTGGTGATGACAGCGCCCAGGAAGTAGTGGCGGTAATCGCGGACGATGGCGCGGGGATGGGAGGGGTCGTGATCATCGCCAAACTGGCTGGTGAGATCGTCGATCAGCTCCTCAACCTGGCGCCGTTCCCAGCGGTACTCACGCTGGTAGTAGTCGATCCCGAAGCGTGCCCCGAAGAGCAGCTCGCGAATGCTGGAGACCTTGCCGTCGAGCTTCTTCACAGCGCCAGTCCGATCTGCCCAGTATCGGCTGAATCCGTAGCCCTGGCAGGCCGCTCCCGCCGTTTCCCTAATGCGCCACCAGCACTGGCTACCTGGGCGGCGATTTCATCGGCGGCGGCATCGACAGCGCGCTCGCTCAGACTGGTTTCAGTGGGGGCCAGGAAACCGCTCTGATAGCAGCGGTTGGGTGGGCGATCGAGCAGCTGTGCGCGCCCGGCTGCGCTTGTGGAGTTGGAGGTCAAGTCTCAGCTCTCCTCGTGTTGCAGGCTGTCAATCAATGCAGCACAGGTGGCGCGCAATGGAGAGAGCGATTTTTGAATGACACCCCAAACAAGTGCATCATCCACCCTGTCGTATTCATGGGTGAGCTTGTTGCGAAAGCTGATGATGCGCACAGCCTGATCAATACGGGCAAACACGTCACTGTCGACCCGCGACAGGTTATTGAGCGCTTCGCCAATGGTGATGAACTCCCTCTCAACGGCAGCACGGATCAAGCGGCTGTTGCAGTAGTCATCGAAACTGATGCCCTCGACCGCGTCGGCAATGGCGTCTGCCGATTCGACGACAGCCATCAGCAGCACCCTGGAATCACGCCGCATAGAGCAACTGCTTGGTGGCGTCGATGTCGGCCTGCACGATGGGGTTACGCCTGGCGCTTGCCATCACCAGATCCACCGGAGTGCCAAGACTGCCAGTGAGCTGTTCCTCAAGCCCGAAGTAGGCATCCACAAGCTCGGTGGGTTCGAGCGGCTGGAACTCCACCAACAGGTCGATGTCGCTCTGACCTGGACGGTAGTCGGGGCGCAGCAGCGAACCGAACACATAGAGCCGTGAAACGTGATGTTGGCTGCAGGCTGCCGTGATGACCGCGAGCTGGGGCTTGGTGAGCGGGAGCGCTCCAAGGCCTTGATCGTGCTGGCTCATAACCCCAACCCCATCTGCTCGCTGTGGTTGCGCTCAGTCTCGCCCGGCTGGCTGGCTTTGGGCGGCTGCCCCCGGCGTTTGCCGGTTGCTGGGCCTGATGCCTTCGCCGCCTTCTTGCCCGCCTTGCCATGAAGCCCCTGGGCCACCTCCTCGGCGTAGCGCTCGGCGTTCAGGGCCAGCAGGCGGGCGAGCACGTCGTCGCGCACGGCATCGGGCCAGCGGTAGCGCCAGGGCAGCTTGCGGCGGCCGGTGATGGCGCCATAGGCCTGCAGCTGGCCCTGGAACCCGAGGGCATCGCCGGCATCCCAGAAGAACAGTTCACCGCTGTCGATCCGCTCTTGCAGCGCATCGGGGAGCTGGGCGTCATCTTCAGTGTCGAGGTAGTCGAGGCCGAAGCCACAGGCGATGGGCACATCGCTCCAGCCATAGGCGGCCAGCACCGCCTGATCCATCTCGCCGTGAAGACGGCGCAGCTCCAGGAGGCTGCTGCTGGTTTCAGCAGGATCGTGGAAGCGGTTGTAGGTGCTAGTGAGGCCCTCGCTGTTGCTCACCATCAGCTCAGCGCGGAACTGGTGGTAGTACTGGCCGATGGCTTCAAGGCCCTCCCGTATGTCGCCGTGGCCGGGATCGCTGACTGTGGAATCGAGAAGTGCGGCGGGTAAGGGGAAGGTTTCGAAGCAGTCTGTCGGGGTGTAGCGAAGGTCATCCTTCATTGAGGAACCCAGAAATCTCGCCCAGAGTTCATGCAAGGTCGACTGCAGAGTCGCCAAAGCCGCTGGTGAATCGATGGCGAAAACAACCATTGCCTCCGAGAAGATGCTGGTAGGCGGCATGAACGTCAGCTGCCAATTCGACTGAATTCTTGCGGTTACGAATACCTGTTTGCATCCTGCAATTGCCTTGTAAAGGCCGGGCCTCTTTTCGCCATGATGCCACCAATACCGGCGATACCCTTCTCGATTATTGGTTTCGCGCTCGGGCCTAACTTTTAGCTCTACGATGCCCATCAGTTCGGGCCACTTTCTGCGACACTTGTCCTCGCTTAGATCGCCAAAATTAATAACATAGCGGTGGTGCGCCTGGGTGGGGCTGCTATTTACCTCTTCGCCTCCTATGTAAGGGAAGATTGCCTCGGCGTTTTTTGCATCGGCGCCAATGAGTCGCTCCATCGTGGCGAGCGTAGAGGGAAGGCCAGGAGTTTCGTCATCGGCTGCTCCTGAGTCATCGAATGTGAAGCCTTGGCCATAGGTCTTTGATCCCATGAAGCTCTTGCCGGCATTGGCGGCCAGCTGCTTCGGATCGTCGTGGCCGCCCTTGGCAAACAGAAACGCTGTGATTAGCTTTACCGGCCGCTTTTCAAGTAGCTTCAAGCCGGCGTAGGCCCCCTTGAACAGGTGCACCACGCTCACCACCACGGCTGCCACACCGGGCCACTTGAAGCGCTTGCGCGCTGCGTAGATCGTGCCGCCGTTCAGGCAGATCCAGCGCAGACCGCTACTGCGAGTATCGCCCTGGGCGATGGTGTTCGTGGCAATCAGGCCCAGAGACCCTCCAGGCCGAAGCAGTTGGAAGCAGCGACGGAAGAAGTGAGCCACCAGATCGCACTGCCCACCGCTCTCAGGATGGAGTTGCTTGAACCATTCGAGGATTCCCTCGGGGTAGCCCTGGATGAGAGTGTTGTTCCCAGCGAAAGGCGGATTTCCCACAAGCACATCGAAGCTCGGCTCTGGCCGGCCGAACACATCCGGAAAGGCCAGCTGCCAGTGCAGCGGCTGAATGCCCTTCTCGCCTTCGCGCAGCCTCTCCAGCAGTTCCGCCAGCTCGTCCTTCAGTTCGTCGGCTGAGCTGTGCTGCAGCGTGGCCGCCAGATACAGCTGCTTCAGCTCCTCGCGATCCTTCGGCTTCTTACCGTTGAAGAACGCTGCCACCAGCAGATCGCCCACCGTGCGCAGGTAGGCCGTGCTGGCATTCAGCTCATCAAGGGCCTGACGCTTCTGGGCGTCGTCGGCATCGCTGCGGCTATCGGCACGAAACAGGGCGAAGCTCCTGGCCTCCTGCTGGCGTACCTGATCGAGGTAGTCCATCTGCAGTTCGCGCTGCAGGCTTGCCCCCTTCAGCGCTGCCTCGATCTCACTGCGCTCCATGCCCACCAGCGAGTCGCCGCACTTCAGGGCGTGATCCACAAACGTGAATGGCGCGTCCTTGCTCAGGCTCACCAGCCAGAGGCTGAGGCGGGCCAGGTTTACCGCAAACGGGTTCTTGTCGACCCCATACAGGCAGCTCTGGGCGATCAGCCGGCGGGCGTAGATCAGCGGTTCTTCGCCGTGGGCGTGGCCTCCGGGTTTCAGCGCATCCGGTAGGCCTTCGCGGGTCCAGGCCTGCTCCAGCAGTTCGGCCAGGAAGCGGCAGCTCTCCACCAGGAAGGCGCCCGAGCCCATGGCTGGATCGCAGATCTTCAGATCGAGGATCTGGGCCGCCGTGGGGCGGTGGTGGCAACGCTCCAACCAGGGGCGCAGGGCTTCCTCCACGATCGGCCGGGTGAGCGCACGCGGGGTGTAGTGGCTGCCGCTGCGGCGCCGTTCCTCGGTGGGCTGAAACACCAGGCCGCCCGCCGCCTGGGGGCCATCGAACAGGTCGCGGTTGATGCGCGGAGCCAGGGCCTCCAGTAGCTCGGCTTCGCTGCTGGCGTCCTTCAAACCCGTTGCCGACTTCGCCGGCAGGGCGGTGCCGGCCTCCTCCTCCAGCCAGGCCTTGCGTTTGCCGCCGGGCAATGCCAGCAGGGCATCGAGATCCACCGCCGTGGTGAGCTGCTTCTTCGCGCCCTGGGGCTTGCTCTTGAGGCCGATGCAGCGGCCGGGGATGCGGCGTACCGCGTAGCCCATGATCCCCTCGTACACCGAGCCGATCTGCTCCACGTCGAGGGCGCGGTAGCTGATGCGCTCGCCGTTCACGATCAGCAGGTTGCGGAGCACCGCCAGCACCACGCCGTCGCTCACCCAGGGCGTTTCGAGCCAGGGGTAGACGGTTGGATCGAAGAGCTGGCCGTGGCGTGCCGGCAGGTAGTCGGTGGTGGGTCCGCCGCCGTCGAACACCAGCCGGCACAGGCTCATCAGCCCGGCCCAGGCGCCGAAGCGTTGCTCCATCGTGTCGGGGTAGTCGCTCTCGTCCTGCTGCAGCTGCTCGAAGATCGCGCTGAGCTTGTAGTTCTGCTCGTACACCGCATCGCTGGGCATCAGCGCTTCGTCTTCGGCGTAGAGCAGGAACACCAGTCGCATCAGCACGGTGATCAGGCCGCCGTAGAGCTGTTGCGGGTCCCGCTCCGGTAGATCGCCCAGTAGGTCAACGTCTTGCCGTTGGCTCAGCTCATCGGCCTGCTGGAAGCCCCGCAGCAGATCCCACAGCGCCGCCAGCACCTGATCGGCCAGGGCGTTGCTCACCACCGCCTGGAAGCTGCGACTCTTCTTCAGCACATCCGCCAGGCGGGTGCCATCGGGGTCGAGGAAAACGTGGCTCTGGCCCAGCAAGAGGCCCAGGCCCGAAAACATCAACCGGCCGCTCACCTCGGCCAGATCGGCAAGGCGGAAGGTGAGATGCCCTGAACTCTCGCCCTTCGGAGCCACCACCAGCCGCAGCTGGGCGCCGTTGAACAGCAGGCCCGCTTCCACGCCGGTTTCGCGCAGCAGCCGCTCCAGCCGCTCCTGGGCTGTGGCGCGCCAGAGATGCTCACCATCGGTGGTCTTCTGGTCGAAGGCTGCGGCCAGCGGCAGCTCCATCACCAGGAGCTGGGCGCCCTCACCGGAGGCAGCCGGCACCACTGCTGTGGGGGCAAGGGTTTCGCCCAGCTCCGGCAGCTCCTTCGTGTGGGCGGCAATCGCCTCGGGGCTGCTGTCGAGTTGCCCTGGATCCCAGCCGAGGTGGTCGATCAGCAGATCAGCAAAGCTGCGGAAGCCGCTGGCGCCTTCGTCAGCGTCGTCGATCTCATCGCGTAACGGTTCCAGCGACTCGCGGTAGCGCTCTTGCCGCTCGATCAGCTCACTGCCGCTGCGGGTCACCACCCAGCCGGCCTCCAGCATTGCGGCCGGGGCCACCACCAGGCCCACCGGCTGCAGGTAGCCCAGCCACTCCTGGTGGGCCCTGAGTTCGGAGTCGATGGTGGGGGAACGGCGGGGCATGGCTATCCGCTGATCGGCCAGAGGTAGACGAGCCCAGCCGGCTCCAGCCGGTGGGTCACCACCCGGTAGCTGTCCACGATCCGGGCAGGCTCGCTGCTCAGTTCGGCTTCGATGGTCTCCAGCCGCCGGGCCCAGTGGCGCTGATCGGCGGCCAGCTGCTTGCGCTCCTGGCTGGAGAGCTTCTCCAGATCGAGGGCCGGCACGTTGATCTGCTCCTCCAGGCCAGGGATCACAGCGGAGGGTTCGGCCTTGGCCGCCTGCTTGTCGAGCTTGGCCAGCTCACGCGTGCGTTGCCGCAGCGTGGCGTTGATCCGCTTGCGCTGGCCCCGCAGCACCTCCTTCAGGGCCTGGGCTTCGCTGTTGCCCCGCTGCTTCAGCAGTTCAGCCGCCGCATCGAGCGCGCTCTCAGACTCCCGCTGCAACAGTGGCAGCAGGGCCATCACGTCCTGCTCCGCCATGGCCTGGAAGCGGCTGGTGTCGACGCTGGGCAACCCGCCGGTCTCGGCTTCCTGCAGGGCTGCCTGCAGCAGCCCCCAGGTGTCGGCCCGATGCGATCCGTCCAGCGGCCGCAGAGCGGCCTGACGGTCGTCTCCGGGATGCCAGTCGGCCACCACGGTGATCAGTTCGTCGTGGAGGCGGGCCGCCCCCTGGCCGAACAGCGACAGGCGTCCGAGCACCACCACCTTCGGCTGCGGATCACGGCTGGGCAGCACGCAGGCGCGGCTCAGTTCGTGGTGCAGGAAGCCCTGGCTCAGGAAGCGGCTGAGCAGGCGCTGTGCGAGCCGGTGTTCCAGATGCAGATGCACCGCCTCGGCACTGAGCCGCCCAGGGTCGGAGAAGATCACCGGCCGCACCGGGTGCTCTCGCCGCCATTCGTCGAGATAGGCCTTCGCTGGCTTCACGCCCCGCAGGCTGTCGAGGGTGCCCTCCCAGCTCTTGTCACGGGTCTGGGCCGGCAGGTCTTCCGGGTTGGCCAGGCGCCAGCAGGGCTGGCCGCGCTCATCGGTGTGGGCTTCCAGCCCCGACACGCCGAGCACCTCCAGCGAGCAGTTCAGGGCCTGCCGGAAGCGGTCGTGGGCGAAGGCCAGCCACTGGCGCGACTTGGCCAGCAGCTGCCGCAGGGCATCCTGCTGCTGCTCCAGCTCCGCCACCCGCCGGCTGGCCTCCAGCTCTTCCTTCGCCTTGCTGAGCAGCACGCCGCGATCGCTGGTCGCCGCATCCAGTCCCTCCAGCTGGCCTTCGAGGGCCTCCAGCTGCTCCAGATCGATGCCGGCCTCCAGGGCCTCGTCCACCTGCCGCTGCACCAGTGGTGAGAGCGAGCCGAGTTCCTGGCGGATCACCTCGGTCTTGCGCACCAGCACCTCCATCACCCTGTCCTCCGGCCGGTCCTCCAGCAGGAAGTAGTGGCACCACACCTGCGGGGCCTGCTGCAGCTTGCGGTCGATCCGGCCGTTGCGCTGCTCCAGCTTGCTGGGGTTCCAGGGGATGTCGAAGTGGATCAGGTGCTTGCAGTGGTTCTGCAGGTTCACCCCCTCCCTCGCCGCATCGGTGGCGATCAGGATCCGCAGGGGCTCCTGGTCGGGGTCGGCATTGAACTGGGCCTTGAGCCGTTCGCGGTTGTCTTCGCTCAAGCCGCCGCTGAAGCTCGCCACCCGCCGCTCGGCTTCGCGCTCACCGAGAAGCTGGCGCAACTGCCGCTCCAGGTAGCGCTTGGTGTCGACGTAGTCGGTGAAGATCAGCAGCCGGGTGGGCTGCCACTGCAGATCCTCTGTGCCCAGGCCGGGACAGAGGTTCTGGCGCAGCCACCGCTCCAGCAACGCGATGCGCGGATCCGGCCGGCTGCGATGAGCTGCGGCGATCGCGGCCATCTCGTCCAGCAGAGCCTGGTCGTTCTGATCAGCGGCGAGGGTCTGGCGCAGGGCAGATCGGGTCTGGGCCTCCTCCAGATTCAGCACTTCGTCGTCATCCAGCTCAGCCAGCTCGCTGTCGGCGCTCACCCCGCCCTGCAGCAGTTCCAGGTGGGCGTTGCGCTGCTGTTGTTGCTTCTCGGCCAGCGTGCGCTGATGCACCGCCAGCGTGCGAGCAAACGCCTCCACCGAACTGAGCAGCCGCTTCTGCAGGTTTGTGATCACCAGCCGATCGGCGCTCAGCTGCCGCTTGCTGGCGCCTTCCGCCAGCAGACGGCGCTCCCGCTGCTTGCGGTACTGCTGGAGCAG
>Ga0194123_10002809_pt1 | contig 22005 bp, 17 predicted proteins | sample TA2MahsurfametaG_5_FD_155479 | JGI IMG/M metagenome (GOLD analysis project Ga0194123, IMG submission 155479) | Freshwater microbial communities from Lake Tanganyika, Tanzania - TA2015023 Mahale A surface | ecosystem: Environmental > Aquatic > Freshwater > Lake | place: Tanzania: Lake Tanganyika... | reverse complement strand
TGTTGTTGTTGTTTTTGTTGTTGTTGTTGTTTTTGTTGTTGTTGTTGTTGTTGTTGTTGTTATTATTGTTGTTATTTGTAAATTGTAACAAACTATTACTCTTTTTTTTATTATTTTTTTTTTCATCAAAATACATTATATTCAAATTATTCTTAATTTTCTTTTCTTTTAACTCTTCTTCCAGTTCTTGAATCCTTTTTTTTAGTTGGATTTTTTCCCCAGTAAACTTTTTTAAGACTTCTATATGGTTTTTAAGTAATTTATGAGTTTTTAAGTTATCCATTAATTTATAAAATATTTTATTTTGATGATGCATACAATTTTTATTTCAATATTACTTATTATCATACTAACTTATTACTATTATCAACATATGCAAAATCATTTTTGGTACCATTTAGGCAAAAATCTTGGGAAGCCAAAATTTTATTCAGGTAAACTTCATCCCAGTATATATTCTAAAAAAGATTTAACAGAAGAGGATAAAAATGGACTTGTCCAATTATACGCAAATTATATGGAAGGAGTAGTTATAAATAAAGAAAAAATAGAAAATTTTTTAGTTGAAATGCCATATTCAGAAATTTTTTATATGAAAGTTAATTCTATATATTATGGCGCAGTTATGAATAGTATAATAGAAATAGAGTATAAAAATAAAAAATATCTTTCTAATTTTGTGGATAATGCAATCATAAATAAACATTATCGTGATAAAGGTATTTTTAAAGAATTAATGAATTACATTGCAACATATTCAAATGAAATGAATGCAAAATATGTAATATTTAAGATAGACAGAAATCCAATTCCAAGTTTTTATGAGTATAATTTAAAATCAAACTACTACTACTGCCTCAGCCCCAGCCTCAGTCCCTGCCCCTTTAAAAAAGGGGCTAACCCCCAAATTGTGAACCATTATTTTCAAAAAGCTAAATTAAGTCAGGATTCTGAAAAAGAAGATCAATTTTTTAAATACAAAAACTCAAAAGATATAATTATTCTTAGTTGTCCATTAGATAAAGATATAGAAGATTTACAAAATAATGACAACAATTTGGGGATTAACTTTTTTAAAGGGGCAGACAATTTAGGGATAACGAATAATAAATTATTTGTTAGTGTTTGCCCCTTTAAAAAAGGGGCAGACAATTTGGGGGTAACGAATAATAAATTATTCGTTAGTGTATGCCCCTTTTTTAAAGGGGCAGGGGCAGGGGCTAGGGAAACAATCATGGTTTTCAAACGTAATTCTCCAGAGTCTCTTGAATTATTGTATATATACAATCCAAATCAACAAAATATTCATAATATTGTAGAGTATTTATATAATAATTACTCATTTAAAATTCTAATGGTTGACGATATAGGAAATAATATGCATCTTATAAAAACATATCCAGAGTTATTTAAAATAGCATATCCAGCATATCATTATATTCTTGGTTTAAAAGATAAAATTCCCAAAGAAAATCTTTTCTATTATTTCTAGAAATCAAAATTATAAAATCCATTCATTCCAGTAACATTTGTAGTTTCATAATCAAATCTTGTATCTCTTTTTTGAATAATTGGTTTTGGTTTAGGTATATAAATAAGTTCCTTTGGTTTTAGAATCATTCCACCATCTTTAAAATTTTTTAAATAATCTTTAGGATTATTTTGAAAACTCATAAATGTTATTGATATTCCGAGTTCAAAATGAGATGATGCATCATAATTATCAGTATCTATTTTTGGATTATACTCATTTTTATCATTTGGTACACTCTCTTTCATAACTGCAACCATATTTTCCATAGATAGTTTCAAAACATCTTCTTTTTTAGCAAATTTAGTCTTTATACCTCCAAATTCAATATCACTTTTAGTTAATTTATATAAAATAATATTTGAACTATCACTACTCATTACTCCATTTGTAATTTCATTTAAAGGTCCATTTATTGGCTTTCTATTAGTAAGTATTATTAATTTTCCCATAGCCATATTTACAGGTATATCTCCAATATTTATATTTTGAAAACAAAATACAGGGTGCATAAATCTGGAAGAAAGAACTTTTATTAATTGTGAACAAATTTGATATTCTAATTTATCATTTGGTAAAAATTCCATATTTAAATATAATAATAATGGCGTATTATTTTTCGCCCATGCGATTTCCTTAATAATTTCTAAACAACTCATAAATTCTAAATATTGTTCATCTTTTTTTATATTTTTACATCTCGAACAAGATAATTCACCTTCAATTACATTTCCAACAATAATTTTTGCATCATCTCCAAATGGATCTTTGCCATCAAAAAAAATATCCAAATGAATTACTCTTGCTCCAACTAATAATACTTTTTTAATTGCATTATAAGAAACAACATCTTTTGTATATCCACATGGTAGATATGACTTATATGAAGCAGCATAAAAAAAATCACGCAATCCATAGTAATAATCACTTTGGTAATCATCATTAAAATATTTACCCTCATTTGGAATTGAATTCTGATTTATAATTGGATAATCTTTTTGATCATAAACACTCAAACCTTTCTCAGCACGATTTTTACATCTAGCATTTTCATCTCTTACTATAAATACTGCAACTAATGAACATATTGTGCTAATTATAATAAATGCAATTAATCCGTAAATGATTATTTTTAATTTTTTATTCATTAAAATAATCAGAGATTTTATTTTCTTTATTATTCACTTTTGGTATATAATTTTTTAATAAATCCATTTTTGTCTCTATTTTATTTTTATTATATATATTTTTAGTCTTTGTATCATCTTTCTTCTTTATATTATAAAATGAATTATATAAATTAAGGTATTCATCATTATTATTATCATCTGTTAAAATATTTTTATAAATAATATTTGAATTTAAATTAGAGAAAATTTGATCCTCTGTCATTACCTTTTTAATTGGAATTTTTACATTTGTATTGGATATTAATACTGCTATTGCTAAAATTCCTGCTCTTTCTGAGCATTTTGAATGATTATAATTATAATAAAATAATTTAAAGAGTGATTTTATTATTGTTTTATTAATTCCATCATTCTTTTCAGATTTCTGCCATATTTTATCCCAAATAAAATATTCCCAATATCGCGCAAATTTTTCGTAAGCCCTCATATATTTTGCGTTAGTTGTAAATAAATAGGCTTCTTTTACTTTCTTCTCCATTTTATTCATCCAAGTGATCCAAAATATTAATTTCTCAAAATTAGTCTTATTAAGTTGAAAAGCTCGAGTCTCATTGTAGTAAAGTATTTCTCTAATTCCTCTCGACATTAGGGGCTCTAATTCTTTATTTTGTGAGTCTACTACTGGATAATATTGGCTTAAATTAGAGTGAACTGAGTAATGTTCAGAATTATGAGATTTATTACTGATTTTTATTGTGTCTGTTTTAGAAATAATTTTCGCCGAAAGAAACATTGAAATGATAGTAATATAATTGTTTCGAATTTCATTCGAATTAATCAACCCAATATTTCGATAAGATTTTGGTAATATTTTATGAATTATTTTTCTTTTTTCTATTGCTTGAAGGAGAAAATATCCTGCCGAAATATCGTAGTATATGACATATTTGGATAAATATTGGATAAAGAAATTTTCCAATTCTTTATAATAAGAAGATGCATGTAATTCCGCCATAAGGGCATATGATATTTCTTTGGTTTTATGAATCAAATGATAAAGTAAATGATCAAACAAGGATTTCTTTTTGTAACCAGAATAAGACATTTGCCCACATTTTTTATATTTTATCCCATAATTTAAAATCACATCCATTGAAAATTATTATATAATAATATATTAAAATATATGAATTGTGCCCCACATCGGAAAGGAGATACGACTTGTTATACAAAAGAACAACTCATAAAAATGGCAAAAATTCTAAATCAAAAGGAGGGTTCTAAAATAAAATTAACTGGATCAAAAGAAGAACTCTGGAATGCAATTCGCATACATTTATTCGATGAATGTGACTATGAATGGGAATGGATTGATAATAAGTCTATAAAGGAATTGAATGATCGGGAAATCAAACATGAAACATTTAAGCCTCCTATGCCTTCTGAATGGCTCAAAAATAAATTTACATGGCTAACAACTACAGACATTCTGAATGTAATGCGCCAATATGAAAAGTTGTATACTGAATTTAAATTCTATGGTCCAGTTCCAGTGGATTGCCCAAAAGATATTTATTGCGAACTAACCAATATTAATTTAGGAAAACTTAATCGTAAAGGTGTTAATATGGTGGGTGTCATTTTTAATTTAGACAAACATAATGAAAGTGGTAGCCATTGGGTCGGTTTATTTGCCAATATGCAGGATAATTCAATCATATATTATGACAGCACAGGAAATCCGCCACCAGATTACATTAAATATTTTATGGGAATGCTTAAAAGACAAATGCGAAATGGTGTTGTTATTGATTGGAATAAGAAAAAACACCAATTTGGCAGCAGTGAATGCGGGGTTTACTCGATGAACTTTATAATAGAAAGCATTAAGGGGAATAAATTATCGGAAATAGAGAAGAAAACAATAAGTGATTATTCAGTGAACGTATTGCGAAATTATTTTTATAGACCTTCAAAAAAGTTAAATGATTTGAATACTATTAAAGTTGGTGGGAAAACTAAGAAATAAATAAATATTTTTCTATATATCATATGGAAAAATTAGAAGATAATGATGATTGCGATGGAATAATTTTAGAAGAGCAAGAAGTAATTGAACAAAATGAAGAATGTATTATTAGAAATGCTCTTGGAAAATTGAATAAAGATAATTCAAATGATTTACTAATAAATGAATTAAGTGAATGCTATAAATCAAAGAGAAAATTGGAGAGATTAGAGGACCGATTGATAAAAAAAATATACGAAAAATTCTCTATATCTGAAAAAATAGATGAAAAAGACCCAATTGATTTTGTTTATACATATAGCGAAATTTCTGGATCCGAAACCCGTTCAACTTTTTTCCTTAATTTAGAAATAACCCGCATTAATTTACCATTTTTGCGAAATATTATTATTATTACTCCGACTCCTAATCGAATCCTGGAGTATTACACCAATAACAATCAAATATTTATTCTGCACGTGGATAATATTGAAAAATACAAGACAATAACTAGTGGATTTTATCCTGAATATCTTATTTATTTCTTGAAAGACCTGAAATATGTGTCCAATGTTTTTTTTTATTCAAAATCGGAATGCATCATTTCACAACCGATGAAAAAATCGGATATATTTCAGCTAAAAATAAATATGTCGCGAAAAACTCTGAATGAAGATAAGCATCCAGGTGAATACAGATCAAATCGGGAATTTGAGAAAAAATTTGGCGTTTATAATCAACTAGTAGCCATTAATCAGGTGAATATTATACGCAAAGATGTGCTAATAATGATGAGCAGATTGTTCGGAGTAGAGCAATACCCAGTAGACTATTTAACACTTCAATACATGATTGGATATTATTTTAAAATCTATGATATCGAATTAAAGGAGCACTGTGCAAGTGGTTTTTATCAATATACTCTACAATTACCTTATGAAAGGTTTAATTCACATGTTCGCTATTTTTGCCTGCAATATATAAATCAAAAAATTATCCCATACTTTGCAAAATGGGGTCTCATCCAATTGGGTATTTTGCGGAATACACCGATTTCTGTAATCTATTTGGTAGGGCAAAAAGTAAAGTATTATTTGCCGGCTCTGGAGAGAATGATTGGTGGAATTGTAAAACTAGTGATGCTAGATAAAGGACGAAAACAGAGGGGCAAAATAGGGGATAGTATATTTTTAGTGGATTATATGGAAAAATTAGAAGTAGATACAATTATGCTAAAAATATCTGGAGAATATATTGATAAACTTATTCCGGATATTCTTTACTTTGGAAATATATATTTACCACATAAAAAAGAATATGATTGTGATAAATACAAAGATAAGAGTATATTGTTGCAAGTTGTTTATCCAAAAATAATAATTAAAAACAGAGGATATTTAATAAAATTATTGGGATATGGCGATTCCAATGATGAGGTATTTGGGGTGGTAAAGCAGGGATTCATCGAATTTTTGAATAAAAAATGATTTAAAATGATTTAAAATAATGATGAGTGAATAGATAATAAAACAATGAGCCGCCTATTAGATCGAGTAAAGCAATCCTTAAAGGAAAAAGAGGCGGAAGAAGAAGCCGCCGCTGCTCAAGAACAATCAGATGAAGATGACAGCCCCGATTTTGAAGAATCATTCACATTTTACGAGAAAAAATGGGTGATTGCCCCCTTTATGAATGAAATTCGGGGGGGTGATCTAGAGAAAATACCGATTGAATGCATGTTTTCGCATTATATTCTATTTTCCCGTGAATTGCATTGTTATTATATTGGATTGCAAAATCACGAAAACGGCGATGAATTTGAAATTTATGAATTTGACTGGGTTGGTGAGGAAGAAGAACCTGAATTCAAGGAAATAACCCAGACAATAAACGCCCGTGATTGCGCGAAATTTTTGGCTGAGAGAATAAGTGAGGGTTATTTAATTTATATTCCTGAAAGATTGGAATTTGAAGATGGGGCTTAATCGGCTTAAAAAATATATCCTACAAATATATAACGAGAATGAGTTATTTAAATCAGCAAAATGTATTTGCGGTTGCATCTGATATTTATAAATTAGTAAAGGAGCGCTATGGGCTCGACGTAGAGGGTCAATATTTAGACGATATCCAATTAATAATGTCGAAATTATGGGATAAAAATAAGGATAAGAAATTGAAATCCACCCAGAGTCAGCGCCAATTTTTTGGGGCTTTAAACCGGAAAACGGTGGAATTAATTGCACCTGGTGTATTCCGTAATATTGAAGCTGGGTATTTGAATAAGACGCAGAATAATATTTACGTTGGGGAGCCCCAGAGAGAGCCCCAAAATCAAAATCCAATGGATTTATTCGAAAAACTTAAGAAAGAGCGCGAAATGGAATCCAGTGGAGGCGCAGGAGCCGCTTTAGAGGATCAGCGGAATATTTACAGTAGCAATAATTATCAAAATAAGGAGCTGACATATGATAATAATTTGCCAATGACACAGAAGGTTCGAAATAATATTGAGCCCGATGCTGATGCAGAACGATTTATTGATGGGCAAAACAGCCGCCAGAATATTGTGCGAGATATAGGACCTACAAATACGCCGAGTAATTTTGTGCCAAATATGGGGACTGGCAACCAGGATCAGAGCTCCTCTTTGGACGCTTTTTTTAAATCAGCGGCGAACTTGAAGGGAGAAGATACTACTATTTTCAGGGAGAATCAGGAAGTTGACGATAAATTCGCAAGGCTCAAGAAACAATATATGCAGGATGGACAATTGGATCGCCCCAAGGATTCGAGCAATCGGGTGGACGAAATTGGGGGGAACTATCGCTCCCCCCTTACACTAACGAATGACAAGTCATTCGTTACCCCCCCTATAGATAATATTGGGGGGAACTATCGCTCCCCCCTTACCCCCCCTATGGATAATATAAGTGGGAGAGGTGCAAATAATCGGGTCGACCGGGTAGACGATGTTATTGGAAGAGGAGGAGGGGGGGTAACGAATGACAAGTCATTCGTTAATGTAAGGGGGGAACGTGCGTTCCCCCCAGTGGTCGAGAATTTCTTTGTGGGAAATGACGAGTCCAAAATCGCCGATGATAATAAGAAGAAGGCGGAACAGGAGCTTATTTTAATGAATCAGCAGAGCAATAATGCGGTTCTGAACTATTCTCTTATCCCCCCCGAAAAGCTGAATTACCAGACGCGCAAATATTTTATATCCGTAGACAGTCTCCAAAGGGACCTCGAGGCTTACCCATTGCCGACCAATTTTCAGGTCAGATTCGAGCAGCCAGGGACAGAAGTTGAGGTTCCCTCTTTTTTGAATAGTGATGGAGTGGTTGTGTATGGTCCACCCGTGGTCTATCAGAATGTCGGCGGGAAAGGCGCCAAGCTGGAAAATATTTACCAAAATATTGTGGAGCTGAAATGTTTAGATGCACAGATTCCACTGGATAGGGGCTATGTTGGTGGGTTGGCGCCATATGATTTCAATGGACCAAAAATTGACGAAAACAAGTTGGTCCCTAATGCATTCCCGAGTTATCCATATGGACCCGTCTGGAAGGAGAATTACGGGATAAGCATTGATGTATTGGATGAGCCGTATTTCTTTTTGGTTGTGGACGAAATAGATGGAGCCTATGATGGCACTACTTTGGCGAGTCGGCGGGCACTGGCGAAGTTGAACTACGACAAAATGTATGGAGTGACCAGGAAGTTCGTGAATTTGAAGACATCAACGCTGGAAGGGAAGACATTTTACCCGTCGACTTGGGCGAAATTGTCGCAAATGACGCTCCAATTGGTGACGCGATTTAATCAATTGCTGGATGTTGGCGTTGACAAGGTCTATATTAAGTCGATTGAACAGGGTGAGGAAGTGAAGCCGGGCTTTTTCTGCCCACTGAAGCCCGGTCAGCATTTGACTAAAATACGAATTATTGAGAAGGACCCCAGCTATGGGCAGGAGATTTGCGGCGTTGGACTGTCACCGGGGGACCGCTTAATTTTCTACAGTATTTTCAACTGCAATCCATTGGCTTCGGCGACGAAATTGAACGAGAATGTATATATTAGTTTTACGAATTATCCTACAATATATTTTTATATGGTGTATGATGCACAGACTGGGAAGAAGGAGAAGAAGATAGATGTGCGCCCATTTTTGAAAGTGGGGGACATGGTTATCATAAACAATAAGTATGTTCTGGATATTGAGGTGATTGACGGATCTGGTATCAATGTTCGGGTAAAATCAAGAATGGGTGATTTTGACCCAAGTGTGACAGTGGTTTCCAAGGGATTTGTGAATGTGAATAAGAGAGGGTCAAATGAGATAGATACTTGCTCATTTTTATCTCCAAGTGGAATACGAGTGGGTGGGCGATTGGATGACCCATTGGAGTTCCAATTGCTGTATCCTTTTGAGGACATCCCTAACTATTTGAAATCACCACCTTGGGGATTTTACCGGGCTTATGAGGCGTTTTATATTCATGCAAAGAAACAGATTTCGTATACGTTTGAAGTGACGCAAATGGAGCAGAATATGGAGCGGTTGGATTCGAGAATTATACCGAACGCCAACTAAGGGGGGGAACTGCCGTTCCCCCCTTACCCCCCCATGCTCCTGTAGCCCCGCAATGCTCCTGTAGCCCCGCAATTGCCAGATGGTGGCAAAAATACTGATAAATTACTGATGGAATAAAATTATTTTATAAATAATTTTGCTATAATCTGGCGATTATCCGGGGAATTTTGTTTTTGTGTTTATATATGATAACTTTTCCAATATTGCCAATATGCATGCAAGCGTTTTGGGGGTTAGCACCTTTTGCTTTTGACCAACGATAGTTGGGCAAAAGAGAAAAGGGGCTTTTTGCTATAATCTGGCGATTATCCGGGGAATTTAATTTACAATCCAATTTCCCAATAATTGCCAATATTAGCAATTCTCTAAATCAGCATGGGGGCTGCAGGAGCATTGCGGGGCTACAGGAGCATGGGGGGGTAAGGGGGGAACGGCAGTTCCCCCCGGGGGAAGTGCGCTTCCCCCCAAAAATTGATACATAATTTTAATTATTTTTATACTGTATACCTGATACAATGCAAGTATATAGTATCCCCGGGAACAAACCCGGTGCCAGAGACCAAGAAGACCAAGATGTCGTCATTTGCGGTCCAAATTATGTCATCATTTGTGATGGACATGGTCCAGACGGCAGAATCATCTCAGAAGCAGCCGCCGCATTATGTGCCGAATTGATCCCTCCAGTTGTGGCTGTTTGTCCCGAATCCTGTGCCCAATTGCGCGCCATTTTTATCGAACATGTTTGCGCAAATCTAGAGAATTGGCGCAAACGAATCCCCAATTCCGGGACAACCGTGCTCATTGTCGTTTTTTCCCCTGATGGACAGACCTATATGGTCGTCAAATTGGGAGATTCCTATGTTCTAGAGGTTCCAGAAGGGTTCTGCGGAGATGGGCGCCCATTGGCGTTTGACTCTGTCATATTGGACAAGCGAGACCCAGGTGATCAAACAGAATGGGGCACCTCAATGGCGCCCTGGCAACTCTACATGAAGCACCGCAAGGAACCAGGAAGAGGAACCGGTGGGGAAAATGCATTCTGGAGTTATTATGGAGCAAAAGTTGGAATGCGCGGGCATTTTTTTGTCCGTGATAGTGTCCAATTGCGCACCATGGGTATTGAACCCACACTTGTCAAACCGGAAGATGATATCCGCCGAGTAATGGAGTCTTTCACGGTAAGTGGAGTATTCCAGCGAAAGGCGGGACATCGTCTTGTGATTGCCAGTGATGGGCTACCCATTCAGAAGCCGGAAATTTGGGCAGCCCTCTCATCTGAAGAAGCCCTCCGAGCCTATTTTGCGGAAAAAACTGCACATGATGATGTGACAGTTGTGGTTATGTAAACCAATTATTTATAATCATAAAAAAATGATTTTTTTTAATAGTACATCTATTAAAAATAAAAAATGTGCGAACCTTCAAAGCCGTGGTCTGTAAATCAATTCGAATTACATAGACCAGAAATATGTAGTTTTGTGAATAGAGAACTTATTTATCGAATTGAGAATGAGGATAATTCACAAATAAATAAAATAATTGTGAAAGCTCCAGTTAAATCAGGAAAAAGAGAAATTGTTGAATATACTTCAATGAAAGATTCGGTGACACCACAAACAAGAGTTCACGCATTTATTTCAGCATGGCATAGAAAAGCAGATGAAGAACAAAGAGATGAATTAAAGAAGCATAATTTGAATGTATTTTCAATAATAAATGATGAAAATGCTATAAAATTCAAGAGATGGATTATATCTATGTTATCTACAAATAAGAAAATTGTTATTCATCTTGATGAATGCGACCATGGATCAGGACATACTCAAAAATTGAGTTTAATTTGGAATGATATTAAGGGAAATCGGAATATTTCAATTATCCTTTATAGTGCAACCCCAGAAGAAATCCTTTTCTCATCTGAAATTAAATATAAAGATGAACAAAGCATATTAGATGACATTATACTTTATGCAGAAACATCTGAATATACACCTCCAATCGGATATTGTGGATCGAGGAGATTTATTGAAGAAAATTTAGTTTTCGATGCAAAACCATTTTTCAAAATATTGGATGATGAGTCAGCAATTTTGAGTGATCAAGCAAAAATGATTGTAAATGACTTACAAAATTCGATGGTGCAAGAAAGAAAAAGGAATATTATTATTTTGAGGCTATCATATTATGTAAATAATTTAGAAAAAAAAATCGAGAATAAGGCAATTTATCAGTTTATTAATAAATTACATTATTTCCAAGAACTTTCTAACTTTCTGATTATATTTGACAAAGATAGTGTTGAAGAAAGAGTCGTATTAAGAAATCGAGATAAAATTCTCATTGATAATGTCCAATGGTCTAAAAAAATATTTTGGGATACAAAAACAAGTGAACAACCAATATTGGTAATTATTGATCAAACATCTTCAAGATCGACTGAATGGGCGTGTCATGACAGAGTCTTTGCTACACATGATTTTCGCAAAAAATCGAGTTATTCTATTATTTGTCAAGCTCAAGAAAGAGTGAATCATTATGAGAGAAAATATGGTGGATTTCAAAGAATTCAGGTATATGGTCATCGCAAAAGTTTCATTCTTTCCGCATCGAGAGATCAGAAGTCAGAGTATGAAAATTACTTAAATAATCTATGGATGATTAAAAAAGTCAAAAAACCAATTCCTGGATTTAAGATTGTTCAATCACAAAATCCATCAATGCTTCATCCAGTATATTCTGATATATATTCTACAAGAGAAGAAGTGGAAGAAATACTTTTGAATATGGATTGTTTAACGGAAGTCAATTTATCAACAAGAATCACTGGAAATAAAAAAACATTTCCAAAAATTATTACGGAATTTCATGAATGTAATAAGGAAAATTATGAATCAAAAAAAAGAGAATTACGTAGAAGATTTCCAAATCACAATTTCTCTGGAAATAAGTTTGAAGTTTCTGAAAGAGAAGGATTTATTGATGGGAAATATCAAGGATATTTGAGAAGATGGAAAGTATTTCATTATGAAGAAATAAGAGCAGCACCTGGTTGGGCAGTTCTTATTGATCATCCTAGAATTACTATTTGTTATCAAAATGAAATTCTTGGAATTGCATTATGCATAAATACTGGAGAAGTTATTGAACATGATACACTTTCCGCTATTAAATCTATGTATGGTTCAAGAAGATAATTTGAATCTTCAAGATTTTAAAGTCTGCTGAATTTCCACCTCTTGAATGATTTTTGTTTTATTGAAATTAGGGTCCTTAAATATGCGTTCAAGGAGCTTATCAATCTCTTCTTCTGATTTAAACTCTTCTTTTGTGCACAATTTCTTAATTGCGGACTTAATACGATGGCGCAAAGATTTTTCCTTCTCTTCGTAAGTTGTATTCACTAAATCGACAATTTCATTGTGAGACAACTTTTCCTTCTTGCGTTTTTCGCATTCTTCATTATAAATTTTTTTCACATATTTATAAATAACTTGTTCAGCAACATCTTCCGGGGACATTATATATAATCGTAGAAATACATTTTATATTTTAACCGAAAAATATGCAACGGCTTAAAATATATTTACATTAAAAATTAATGGATTTTCAAAATAATGACACTAGAATATCGCAATCAATTGTAATTGGAATCCGATTAACAATGTTACTCTTCGATTTTTTTTGTGTATATTCTTCATATCATTCTATTGAAAAAGATAGTGTATTTATGCATTATTCAGCCACAATATTTGCAGTTTCTCTTTCCATATTGAATTCAATTCGCTATGAATATCAACATTCGAGATTTTATATTATAAAAAATATCTTCACTATAGAAGATTATATAAATTGGAAGAGTCAAAATTCAAAAACCTTAATGTATTTTTTAGGGACAATTGAATATATTTTGAAAATCACATTCTTCTATCATTCTTTTCCTATTCGAAATCTTAAGCCATATTCTATTAGTATTCTACTACTACATTTGAATATTGGAGTATTTATAATATTTATGAAACTATGTATTATCTATTTTATTTATTGGATCGCCAAAACATTATACAATATTTGGAAATATCCCAAAAAATACAAAAGAATAGATAAAGAATGCCCAATATGTATGCAAACAGGAGATAAATATTGGACCAAAACAATTTGCAAACATGAATTTCACTATGATTGTTTGAAAGAATGGCATAAATATAGTAATATTTGCCCATATTGTCGCTATTTTCTTGAATCAATTTGATTTATAAACATCTTTATTATATCATATATAGCCATGGAAATTGTATTAACAGATAGTAGAAGGTGTCAAATAGTATATATTTTTATTCGATCTATATTTTTTATATTCGATATTATTTGTATCATAAATTCATATAAATCGATTGAAATAAATAATCTATTTTATATATATTGTGCAACACTTATCACAATATTTGCATCTATCACCAATTTAATAAGATATGAGCTAATTTATTGGAAAAATAAAGGTCGAATATTTGAGACAAAAGAGGAATATAAATTATGGAAAATTAAAAATTTTTCAAATATAAAATATAGTTTTGTGGCGATTGAGTCTGTTTGTAAAATTGCACTATTATTTCAAACACCACTAATGAGAGAGGATAATTTGTATTATACAAGTATTTTTATTATACAATTAAATGCAATTGCCATATTGATCATTTTTGGATTATTTTTTTTATATGCTTTCTTTACAATTCTTTGTAATCCATATTTTTGTATAAATGCAGATAAAAATAATAAGATTGAATGTCCAATATGTCTAGACAAGAATTATAAAGAATGGGTGACAACAAAATGCAATCATAAATTTCACAGAGATTGCTTAAATGAATGGATAAAAATTAGTAACACATGTCCGATTTGTAGAAGATAAATCATATTCTGATTTCTGCGATTTTACGTATCTGTGAAAATAATTATAAAAAAATGAAATAAAATAATACAAAAACTACCCCACATATACAAAATGTCAGAATCAAGCATCAAAGTTGGTGGATTCGATGAATCCGGAATTTTAAATGGTTTTTTCCGCAAAGGATTCTCTTTTGCGAAATCACTTAGTGAAATTCATGCAAATTCAATTGATGCAAAAGCAACCAATATTACTTATGTAATTGACAAAAAAATTCGTATTATTGATGATGGATGTGGTATGAATCGGGAAGAATTAAAAAATGCATTTTCAATGTGGAAATCCAATCATTCAACTGAAAAATCTATCGGAGTTTCTGGAATTGGACTGAAAGCGAGTTTAGTGATTCTGTCTGAAAAGACAAATACTACAACTATTACAAGGAAGTCAGGTGGTGAATATTTAACGATTTATGCGCCATGGAAAGAAATTTTTGAAAAAGGTAAATATACTGATATGATTGCAATATATCCTTCAACAGAAGAGGAAATTGTAGCATTTAATAAAGAACGTGAAAAAACCGGAAATTTATTCGGAACAACCACGATTTTTGATTACAATGAGAATCTTTCACAATCAATTCAAATACAATTTGAAAAACCAAATAAGAAAAAAAAACAAGAATCTATAAAAAAATCACCGAAGAAAAAGAATACGAATGTTCAAGATGAAGATGATGATGAAGATGAAATTATTGATGAAATTACTCCTCCAGAAGACCGATTTTCAGTTATTTTTGGTAGATTTACACAAAATGTTTTTCTTGTCAATAAAATCAAAAGAAATAGTATGTCACCTGTTAGTAAATTATCAACATATGACTATTTTGGTGAAAATCAATCTGAATATTATGGTGGTATTATGCGTGAGAAAATTATTTTTATGAAAAAAATAGGTGAAAATGAAAAATATTTATTTATTTGGGAATCTTCTTCTAATGGAAAAAAATATATTATTAAAAAAATAGGTTCTAACAGTTGGACAAAGTCTGCAAAAGAATTAAAGTTTGGAACATCTAATTATGAAGAAATTGGAGAAGCAGACTTCATTTGTGGTCAGCGAAAATGTAAGGAATATTTTGATGAAGATGACCCAAAAATGCCAAATAATGCATCTAAAGATTCAATACATCCATATGATAAGGAAAATATTGGTAATGGTCATGATGATTTTTTGGGAAATATGCAGATTTATCGAAATAATCAAATGCTTGGCATTGCTGTTTTACCAGGAAATAAAATATCATCTGCAAGAGGTAACCCAAAATCATTACATAAAATACTTCTTACACATTGTGCACTGGAATATTATCCTGTATCGAAAAATGATAATACTCAAGATTTAATTATTGGTATTCAAGAATGCAAAACTCAATTTAATGATTCAAATCTAAAGATTAATTTTTTGAATCTTTTAGCATTTATTCGAGATAAAAAAGCAAAAGAGATTTGGAAATACTTTGAAGAATTATGTCCAAAACAAATACCAGACCCAATACCAATACCAATACCAATTCCAGAACCAGAACCAACATCAGAATCTAGCTCAGAATCTGATTCTGAACCTGAACCTGAACCTGAACCTGCTCCTGCTCCTGCACCTGCTCCAGCTCCTGCTCCTGCTCCTGCTCCTGCTCCTGCTCCTGCTCCAGCACCTGCTCCAGCACCTGCTCCAGCTCCAGCTCCTGCTCCTGCACCTGCACCTGCACCTGCACCTGCACCTGCTCCAGCTCCAGCTCCAGCACCTGCACCTGCACCAGCTCCTGCTCCTGCACCTGCACCTGCACCTGCACCTGCACCAGCTCCAGCTCCTGCACCTGCACCAGCACCAGCACCTGCTCCTTCAAACAGAGAAGTGATGGGAATTCATATTTTATCGGAAATAACAAAATTTACTTCCAATCTTGATTCAGATATGAAATATTCAGATTCACTCTATATCGAATTGTATGATTTACTTCAAAGAATAAATCAACCCAGTTAAAATATTTTGACAACAATTGCCCGCCTTTTTCCATGAGTTAACGGCGAGACTTTATGCAAATCATTTGCATCAAAATAAAGAAGCATCCCCTTTTCAGGATAAATTATTTGGTCATGGAAGTGAAATTCACCTCCTTCAAAGTCAATATTATAAGTATCCAAATAAATAATGATTGTAAAATGAATAGGATTTTTACAATATAGCCCATAAATATATTTATCATCCATTGAAACAATTTGCAAACTATGTATTTTTTGCAAATTTGATATTTTATGCTTTATAAGTTGTTTATTATCATAATGCCAATTCATGAAATATTTATCTGCTGCAGTGTGATTACGAAAAACAATTTCGTATTTTGTATCTTGTGAAAAAATATTCTTGATTGGAAATCTCCAAAGATTTTCATTTAGAAAAATAGCAATTTTTTCTTCGGATAATTCTCCCATTTTATCCAAATAATCCAGTCCTCTAAAAAAATCTGTATTGCTTATATTTGTTATAATGCGAAAAGATTTTGGAATCGTTTTTTGATATTCCAAAAGTATGCTCTCAATTTTTGACATTTTATCATAATATCATATTATGTTTTTAAGTATTTCCCAATGATGTGCAATGTTTTTAAGTAAAGAAAAATTTGAGCTATCATCGGATATTTCCGGATCTTTACAAATCTTCTGCGAATAAACATATGTCTGTCCATTCGTTAATAAACCCTTAAACTTATAATATTTATCCCCATCAGGTTGTGGTAAATCGCTGGACACTAATTTTAATTCATCCCCGAAAATTCCGGATATATTCACATCACAACCTTCTGCTAAGCGAACATAAGCTTGTCCTTCATCCGGCTCTAAATCAAAAATATCGCGGTCCTTTTTGCAAGATTTAACCATATCTATTTCCAGTGAATTCAGGATATTCAAGCGACTACTTGTAATATTTAATCCATCTTCTTTTGGCTCAACAATGCGCAAATATTTAAGAGTTATAGCAGAATTCTCCACATCGAAGCCATCATCTCCTGAATAATAGGATACTACTGATGAAATATTCCACTCATTGCTGCCAACACCTAGAACCGATATACCATCAATATCATCAGTTGTGGGGCTATCTCCGCCTTTTGGATCACAGCGACCTAAATATGCGGCGAATATACGGACTGCCGTGAAACTAGATGGTGAGACATTATATTTCACAGTAATCTGGTCTTTTTCTGCATTAGAGGAGGACCCAAGAAACCAGAGCCCCCCATTATTGGCAGTTTTCACAAGATTATACTTTGCATCGCACGCTCTAAAATAAACATGTTTAGCAACTAATTTGGATCCTGAATTAAAAATGAGGCTTGAACGCATTGGACCGTTCACCAATAAAATAGTAGTTCCATTTTCAATTGTTAATTGGACATCTGCTAAAACGCGGACCATACCCTTTATAACATATGTTGTGCTTTTAACGAATGTTCTAGAACTATTAATATCTTTTGTTATTAACAAAAAACCCATATTTTTTATAAGAAAAAAATTTGGGATTATGGGTAAACAACATTCTGATAAGGCCATATTCTGTAATCAAAGTTTCTTTTATTCACATTACAAAGTTCCAGTCTTGAGCGTAAATTATAGCAATAAATTTGCTCACTTGGTGGAGGAATATAAGGCGGATTGGGATTAAACCCATTGGATGCAGTACTCTTCAATTCCACAGGAAAGGGTGGCTGATCACAGCAAGGAAATCCACAGGGCTGGTTCGTTTGCCCTACATAATTACATTGGTTTAATTCGAGAACTTTTTTCACACCATAGGGTTCACTTAAAACTACAATGCGCGGAAAATTCTGCACCTGACAGAAAACTCCCTCTGTGGTTCCATCTGGATATTTAGAACAAAGTGGGGTCTCCTTGATTTGTATTTTCTTTGGGCGCGTATCCACTGCTAGAATATTTTTGTATTTCACCATAGTAGATATAAAGAAAAAAAAATTATAAGTAATATCAATTATGACAGAAAAATTTTGGAAAAAAGACAAAGATAAAAATTGGATTGTTCAAGAAGATGAGACCCTATATCCGCATTTGCCCAATCATGAGATTCGAAATTTAACAAAACTAACCTATATTAATACCCCCGAAATTCTCTACCATTTGCGACATCATTATCAACAGCAAAATATTTATACCACTGCGGGTAAAATTTTACTAGCAGTAAACCCATTTATGGTGACTGATTTATATAGTGATGAGACTAAAGCGGATTTTCTGAATAATAAAGAGCAACTTACTGGGAATCCTCATATTTACCAAACTGCAAATGAGGCGATCCTTTCTGACCAAAAGGTGCAGAACTTTCTAATTTCTGGCGAGTCAGGATCTGGAAAAACGGAGACAACGAAGAAAATACTAGACTATTTGGCGCTTGAGTATCAGGACGCTAACGAAATTCTGCCAATGATTCTGGAATATAATACTATTCTAGAAGCATTTGGAAATGCTAGCACCCAGAGGAATCACAATTCATCGCGGTTTGGAAAGTTTATTCAAATTAACATAAAAGACAATCTGATTTACGCCAATATACGCACTTATCTTCTAGAAAAAGTCCGTTTGATTGGAGATAATTTGACAAACTACCATATATTTTACTCTTTTGGGTATGAGAAGAATCGGAAAACTTTTCAGAGAGATGACTGGAATACAGACTATTTACATCGAGACAACTTACGGAGAATATGGACGAAATATAATATGGGATATGATTGGGCAAATGTGGAGAAAACGATTACATTTTGCATCGAATTATTGGAGAATAAAACGGACACAGTTTATGGGAATATTGGAAAATTGTTGAGTGAGAAGACTTTGAAAACGGGTGAAGAAATGATAAAAGTTCCTCTGGACAAGACGGGATCTAAAAATGTTCGCGATACATTGGTGATGATAATTTATGAAAAGCTGTTCCATAAAATAGTGGGGCTAATGAATGATAGATTAGGCACAAGTGCAGACTATTCTAAAAGTTTCGGAATATTGGACATCTTCGGGTTTGAAGTATTTAATGAGAATGGATTTGAACAATTGTGCATCAATTTTACGAATGAAGCCTTGCAATCTATTTTTAATAGGTTTGTATTTGAAGAAGAAATTAAATTATTCGAGTCCGAGGGGATCTTGCGATCAAAAATAACTTTTGATTCGGACACTCAATTGGGGCGATTGGAGTTTTTCGACAAATTCTTCGCTTTGTTGGATGAAAAGTCAATTGTTGGGGCGAAAGACAGTGACTTATTGCTATCACTGCCGAATAATAAGAAAGTTATTAATAAAAAATTGGAGTCCTTTGTGATTTACCATTATGCGGATAATGTGGAATATAAATTGGGGGAATTCACGGAGAAGAATGTGGAAAAAGTGAATTACGATATTCAGCAATTCATGTCACAAGTAATGGGGGAAAAACAGAGCCAGCAACAAAAAAAGAAGGGTGGAACGCAGACAATAACGAGCAAATTTCGGGATGAATTGGGGGGACTTATGCGAGAGTTGGGGAATAGTTATTTGTATTTCATTCGATGCATTAAGCCCAATGAGGCAAATTTGCCGAATTTATGGGAGAGTGCGAAAGTAGAGGAACAGCTGAACTACTGTGGGATTACAAATGCACTGGATTTGGCGAGACAGACTTACCCTGTGCGAATAAAGAAAGATGAATTCATGGCGAAATATGGCGGGTATTACGCGAAAATATGGGGGATTGAAGTATTGGAGGGGAAAACAATGGTTTTTATGGTGAACGATGCATATAAGAAGTTGAAAACTGTGGACGCATTGGGGAAATTTATTAGGAGGAATTTTCTGAGATGGGAGTATTCTGGTTGTATCTCAAAATATTTGCGGATCCAGAGGGCTTGTTATTTATTTTTGGAATCGAAGAAGAGAAAGAATAGAGCCGCGCAAATTATAAATCAGGCGATCCGAATTTATTTGGCAAAGAAAGAATTGGCGGAATTGGTGCGATTGGATGTGGAGGCTAAATTGGCTGAATTGGCTAGGATCGCTGAAGAAGCTAGGCTAGCTGAATTGGCTAGGATTGCGGAAGAGGCTAGGCTGGCTGAAGAAGCGAGGCTAGCGGAATTGGCTAGGCTTGCTGAAGAGGCTAGGTTAGCAGAAGTAGCTAGATTGGCGGAAAAGGCTAGATTGGCAGAGGAAGAAAGGCTGGCTGAATACGCAAGAACAATGGAAAAAGCTGGGCTTGTAAAGAAATATGAAGAATTGGAGAATGAACACAAGAAGCTGATGTATAACTATGAAAAGAGGGAGATGGAAAATAATGATATTCTAAGTCACAATAAATCGTATATACAAAAATTGGAGGAAATTATTAAAAAAAGGAATGAAGAATACAAAAATATTTCTGATAAATTGGGTGAATTACAAAAAGATTATTCCAATCAGGGCAAAAAATTGGCTGCCTTAGAGGTAGATTATTCCAATCAAGGCGAAAAATTGGCTGCATTAGAGGCTGAGTATTCCAATCAAGGCGAAAAATTGGTTGCATTAGAAGCGGAAAAGTCCAATCAAGGCAAAAAATTGACTTCCTTAGAAGCGGATTATTCCAATCAAGGCGAAAAATTGGCTGCATTAGATGCTGAGTATTCCAATCAAGGCAAAAAATTGGCTGCCTTAGAGATAGATTATTCCAATCAAGGCGAAAAATTGGCTGCCTTAGAAGAGGAGTGTTATAATAAAAATGAAAAATTGGCTGCCTTAGAAGAGGAGTGTTATAATAAAAATGAAAAATTAACTGCATTAGAGGCTGAGTATTCCAATCAAGGCGAAAAATTGGCTGCCTTAGAGGTGGATTATTCCAATCAAGGCGAAAAATTGGCTGCCTTAGAGGTGGAGTGTTATAATAAAAATGAAAAATTAACTGCATTAGAGGCTGAGTATTCCAATCAAGGCAAAAAATTGGCTGCCTTAGAAGAGGAGTGTTATAATAAAAATGAAAAATTGGCTGCCTTAGAGGCTGAGTATTCCAATCAAGGCGAAAAATTGGCTGCATTAGAGGCTGAGTATTCCAATCAAGGCGAAAAATTGGCTGCCTTAGAAGAGGAGTGTTATAATAAAAATGAAAAATTGGCTGCCTTAGAAGCGGATTATTCCAATCAAGGCGAAAAATTGGCTGCATTAGAAGAGGAGTGTTATAATAAAAATGAAAAATTGGCTTCCTTAGAGGCTGATAACGCCAATAAATTCAATAAAATAATTAAGCTAGAATCTGAAATTGAAGTTTTTAATATTAAATTTTGTATATTTAAAAATATTGAAAGTGAACTTGTAATAAAAACTAAAAAAATAGAAAATTTGCAGAAAGAATTAGCAATGAATATACAGAAAATTGAGTTTTATGAAATGAATGAGAAAAACCAGTTTGAAAAAGAAAGTATTATAGTAAAACTTGAAACTATAAGTAAAAATAAAGACTCATATATTCAAGATCTTGAAGAAGACAATAATAAAAAAGAAATGGAAATTCAAAAATTTGATGAATATAAAATGTTATTAGGCGAAAAAATAACAACATTATTAGAAGAATCAATTGTATATAAAGATGAAAATGACCGATTAAAACGGGAAATTCGTAATTTGCAGAGTAGAAAATGGTATGAATCTCTATTAAGTTAGATTATGAGCTTAATCGCTCATAATCTAACTTATTAGAGATTCACAGGGTATGAAAATTTCTTAAATTAAGATTATGAGCTTAATCGCTCATAATCTTAATTTATAAATTTTCACAGGGTATGAA
>Ga0194123_10002806_pt1 | contig 22012 bp, 17 predicted proteins | sample TA2MahsurfametaG_5_FD_155479 | JGI IMG/M metagenome (GOLD analysis project Ga0194123, IMG submission 155479) | Freshwater microbial communities from Lake Tanganyika, Tanzania - TA2015023 Mahale A surface | ecosystem: Environmental > Aquatic > Freshwater > Lake | place: Tanzania: Lake Tanganyika... | reverse complement strand
GCCCCGCCACTCGCCCCGCCACTCGCCCCGCCATCCTGCCCTGCGTCGTATGGGGGCGCAACCCCACTAGATGAACTTAAACGTCAATCCACACCCTCGTTCGTTATCCCATACTCCCGATATTTTAATAATGAAGTGTTGGAACTGCGGCTTATCATATTGCCGCATTTCATTCTTCCATACACTAATTTCTCCGCTTTGAAGCTGTTGATAGATATCTTTGATTTTATACTGATGCTTGTCGTCATCGTTACGCGTATTAGTTATCGAATGTTCCAATCGCAACCATTTATCAAGAATACTCACTTCGATATTATTAAAAATCTCAATCATTCGCTGGTTATGTTCATGATGCGGGTCGAAGTGTAAATTATAAATATTACTATTGAAATTCTGTTCAATTTGTTTCACAAATAATTCAAATTGAATATACACACCATTCATTACGAAATCATTTGTAGAATACGTAATCCGGTTAAATGTGCTATTTGCGATATGTGTATTCGGTTTTTTCTCTGTAAAATAGACTTGTGATGACTTATATTCGGATGCTGTAATAACTACGTTCATTCTCTCCGCACGCGCTGTTGTATAACTACATATCAATCGGTTTAAGCGACAATTTATTATGTCAGGTATATATACAACCATGCCGAGAGAAATAAAAGGAAAGTATCACATTACAAATTATACACGTAAGATGGCGAATAAAATCGGCGTAGTGGTGAAACCATCCACAAACCCGGAAAAAAAGATAGACGTATTCCGTAAATCACGAAAAATCGCGAGTGTAGGTGCGGCAGGTATGAATGACTTTCCTACATATATTCGCACTCGCGGTATGGCTTACGCGAAAACCCGCCGTCGTCTTTATAAAATGCGACACGAACGTGACCGTCATGTAAAATGGAGTAATGGGTGGCTGGCCGACAAGTTATTGTGGTAATTTTTTTGATGTATATAAAAAAGAGGTATAAATCAAGAACAACACATAGATATAATAGACACACATGCGGTTTTTCGAATCACACTTCACAGATTACGTTCATAACGTAGATGAATATTCATTACATCCCGTGATAAAGAAAACATTCGCAACCTTCCCCCGCGATATTCCATCTCTACCAAACATCATATTTCACGGTCCAAGTGGTGTTGGTAAATACAGTCACGCACTCTACTTTCTCTCGCATTATAGTCCTTCCCATTTAAAATACGAAAAGCGAATCGCAATAGCATACAATAAAGACACGTTTTTTATGAAAATCAGCGACTGTCATTTTGAAATCGATATGTCGCTTCTTGGCTGTAATTCCAAACATCTATGGAATGAAATCTACAACCAAATACTAGATATTGTCAGTGCGAGACCGAACACCGCCGCATTCGTCATGTGTAAAAACTTTCATAAAATACACAGCGAATTGCTGGAAACCTTTTATAGTTATATGTTGTCGAATGAACATGTATCGCTGCGTTTCGTCATTATAAGCGATCACATCAGCTTTCTTCCCGATAATATACTTCACCGCTGTAAGCTGATTCCATTCAAACGACCGACCGTTGTGGCATATAATAAATGTTTGAAACTCACGGCAAGCACCGCCACCGCCGCCGCCACACACGCCGTCACCGTATTGGATATCGTCAAGCCATCTCCTGTTCGTCTTAACAGTAAATTTCAGTTGGATACCATTACGAATATTAAGGCTTTGAAGTCGAATGTGACAGAATTAAACGACCAGCATCAAAATATATGTAATCATATTATTGGCATAATCAAGTCGCCGAATACAGAATTAAAATACGACGAACTGAGGGAATGTTTGTATGATATTCTCACCTACGACATCAATATTCAGGAATGTGTTTGGTTTATATTGCGGCGTCTAATCACCGATGGGTTATTGCTACCTCATATGATGAACGACATTATGTTACAGACCTATGTATTTTTACAGTATTTCAATAATAATTACCGCCCGATATATCATTTAGAGAATTTTGTCTTATTATTAGTATGTAAGATACACGAATACACGCATACATTTCCTGATGCCTAGTTCGTATCCGTGTCCGTATCCAGAAGAAATACAAAAATCACTTCATATTCTTGGCTTTGACTACTCCGATACTACAAGTGCGCCGGCGTCGTTGAAAGAGCTGAATAAACGTTTTCATATACTTGCGTTGAAACATCACCCGGATAAGTGTGTTCATACCATGGCCGCAGCCGCAACCACAGCCACAGCCACCATCGATGCCGATGCCGATGCCGACGCCGATGCCGACGCCGACGCCGATGCCGCCGCAACCGAAAAATTCAAAGAGATCAACCAAGCACATAAGTGCCTCGTTGATTATTTTTATTCGGGTGCGGATTTTGACCACAATACCTCTAACCAGGGATACAACAGCATACTTCAGTTATTTATTCAAACGATGATTTCAAAGCATAATATTCGCACAGCGGATTCAATACAATCTCTCATTCATCATATTATCACAAAGGGAGTCCAATCCGCGATATCTCTATTTCGTAGTATGGACAAACAAACAGCACTGATGATCTATGATATTCTCTCAAACAACCAAGACTTATTCGGAATCTCTCGTGATACGATGGATGAAATCACCAACATCATGGAAGAAAAAACGAGTGCTGATATCGTAATCCGGTTGAATCCGTCGTTGTTGGATATGCTACTTGACAGAGTCTATATTCTTCATGAAGGCGGTCATACGTATTACATCCCTTTGTGGCATAGCGAACTTCATTTTAAACTTGGGTCGATGCGTGCCAACACCGCACCAGCGGTAAGCAGCGGTGAGCTCATCGTATTGTGTGACCCGGAACTCCCCGACAATGTAAGTATCGACGACCATAATAATCTCTATATATCTCTCAACGTTAGTGTAAATGAACTCTTTAAAACACAATTATTGCCGGTTGTAATTAACGAGGAAACAAAAGCCAATCGACTTATTTATTATTTACACGCAGCAGACGTTACATTACGAACGGATATCACGCAACGTGTGTTACTTCATGGATGTGGAGGTATTGCGGCAATACATACTACTACGCATAGACACGCCAGCGACATGTATAAAGTCGATAAACGAGCGAATGTATATGCGAATATTCGTTTGGTAGCGTGATAAAAATTGATTTGTTATTGTAGCATACATACACAAACACAACACTCAATCACACACACCACGGACACGAATCTCTCGAACGTCGTCATGTCGGCAGCGCAGTCTTTCTCGGAGTTATCCATACAACTCACAGAAAAATTATCAAAAGAGGAAAAAAAGAACGGAGGTATATTCTTCACACCGCCATCATGTATTCAAGGCATCCTCGCGCTTTTACGTAAAAGTGTATCGAAAAGGATACAACATATACTCGAACCATCCTGCGGATCCGGTGAATTCATAAGTGCGTTGGCTTGCGAATATCCGGACGCCCGCATTACCGGCATCGAGTTTCATCCTTTAATTTATGACTCGGTGGCGAAGAATTTCGCAGGTCGGCCAAATATCATGATTCATCATGCGGATTTTCTCTCAGATACCGCCGTCGCTTCCACCACTGCCACCACACCCCCCGACCTCATTATCGGCAACCCTCCCTATTTCGTCATGAAAAAAGACGCGGTTCCGAAGGAATACTATCCCTATTTTGACGGCCGTCCGAACATCTTCGCGTTATTTATTATTAAGGCGGCTGCCTTGTTACAAGAAGGCGGAGTTTTGTGTTTTGTCTTGCCATCAAGTTTCATGAATTCATCGTATTACGATAAAACCCGGAAATACCTCGTTACGCATTTTACGATTCTCCATGTGATACGGTCGGAGTCGTTGAGTGAAAATGTGAAATATATCGATACGGCACAAGATACCATCGTTCTTATTGTTCAGAAGCGTGACGGAGGCGGAGGCGGTGCCTGCGTATTCGAGAAACATGGAATGACCATCTTATCGGATAACGTTCCTCGTTTGATTCGTTTGTATTCCGGCTCCCAATCTCTAGCCGAACTTCATTTAAACGTTCATGTTGGAACGGTTGTTTGGAATCAATGTAAGACCATCCTGACAGATGACGCATCGAAAACTCGTCTTATTTATAGTTCGAATATTGAAGATTGTGCGTTTGTTCATAAAACATACAAGAATACTGAAAAAAAAGCTTTTATCGACAAGCCAGGAATTCAAGCACCGATGATTGTGCTGAATCGGGGATATGGTGTAGGTGAGTATCAGTTTGATTATTGTTTGATTACGCCAGATGTTGTGGGTTGTCAGTCTTATTTGGTGGAAAATCACTTGATATGTATTACGGCTGCGGCGGGGGTGGCGGGCGGCGGCAGCGACGCGAAGAGAGAAATTCAAAGGGTGATGCGGTCATTTCGCGACCCACGCACAAGAGAATTTATCGAGTGTTACTTTGGAAATAGTGCGATTAATACAACAGAATTGAATCATATGCTTCCAATTTACTGACAGACTACGCTACACTACGCTACGAGATTTGAAACGCAGGAAAGGCAATTCCGTTGCCGTTTTTCCAACGAAGAAGGATATTGATTTTTTTCCCAGTTTCGCTGACGCATTCATATCGCGATTTTTTAGGGTTTTTCGTACAGCTGGCAATCGTATAATGCGATGGATCCACCGTTTGGAGTGTGATGGACGGCAGCGACGACGACGACGATAACGACCCCGCAACGGCATCAACATCGACATCGGCATCGGCATCGACATCGACAGCGGCCGGCTGAAACAGCATATAGATTTTACCTTCCTGACTCTCTCGAAGATAGCTCGTGAGCTTTACAATATCCAGGTCATTTTCTGTAATGAATTTCTCTATACTTTCTTTTGACATCGACTTACAGAGGTTATAGAATGCGATATCGTCGGCTGCGTTTGTAAATTGACTGCTACTCGAACACCCCGCATAATATTTGTCTTGAAGGTGCTTCACGCATGGTGGTGCGTTGTTATGAATTTGTTTCAACCAGTCTTCGCGGGGTGGTAGTGGTAGTGTGCCGGCAATCTTCGTCATGTAATTGTCATAGAAGAACTCTTCATATGACGACGATAAATACTGGCTCGGCTTCATCGGCGAGACAAACTGCGGCGTATCGCTGATTTTTGATGCGTTGAACTTGAATTCGACCTTGTGTTCTTTTTTTGTCGTCCCGTCGGCTCCTGTGAATCGAATTAAGAAGTCATAATTATGCCCCCTACCTGCCGCATGAGAACATTCCACATGCGTATAGCTGCTGCCGCCCCCCGTTGTAAGCATGACTTGATGAAGAAACCCATCGACGGATTGTTTCAAATCCTGCCAGCGTTGTGTCTTGTAGTATGCCTGCGGAACTTTGTTATCGATGACTGCGCAAATGATTGCTTCGCGCAATTTATTGTTTTTATCGTTTTGGCCGCGACCATATGCCCCAATCAACGAGGTGCTACTACGCGATAGAACATCGATGCTTCGTGCGGTAATGATATGTCCCAAATACATAAACGGCAGTAATAATACACATTTGCCGTTGATTCCTTTAACTGATATTCCCTGTTTCATTTCCACGTTTGGAATGCCGATACTACGATACTACGAATGACGATGACGCTGTATTCATTTAGAGCTTGAAATAGCATTTCAATTTTTTGGTATATACGTAAAAAAAATGAAATCACCTAATTTATCATGAGTCAGTTCGCAAAATATTTATAAATTCCGCCGATTATCCAAGCAGTATTTATTATGATGGATTGATACTGTTTTGATGTAATACATACGACAAGTAATCCAGTTGCGCCAAGAGTATTCAATACAAAATCTGTTGTTTTTTCAAAATGAACGACGTATGGACATAATACGAGAATACTTCCAGCCCATCCAATTCCTTCTAATATCATTTTGGCCCACTTACTCTGAGTTCTTACTGTTACAGTAGAAACCGGAGTAGGAATAGGAACTATTTGATTTGATGCGTATGTGTCAGACATATTTTATCCGGATATGCGAGATAATACAATACAATAGATGATAATATATTTACATTATACATACATTATACATACATTATACATTATACATTATACATTATACATTCAATCAAATTAGTATTTCATTTTTATAGTCATAATAAAAAATGAAATTACCTGATGGCGAGTGTTAGTATCTTTTTATTCATCAACAACAACATTACAAACATTACAAACATACCTGTTATTCGTATTCGTGCGATCGCAGCCTATGCTTTATTTACACGATTTTAGACCTTGCGAACAATCTTCTTCTTTGCTGCGGCATCACCACCAGCGGCGGCAGCAGGAACAGGAGCGGCAGCGGCAGGCGTGATAGGCTTGGCAGCAGCGACAGGAGCAACCGACGCAGTTCTGGCAAGAGGAACCGCAGCGACAGGCTCTTCATCGTCATCTTCGATGACTGCGCTGACATTATCATGGTGGTCATCACCATCAGCATCGCCATCCACATCCGTAGGCACAACTTGTGCGACAATCTTCGTCTTGTCCTCATCATCGAGCTTGATGTGGCACTTGCCTTTGAGCGACATCTTGGGCTTCACGATTGCTTGAAACAACTTCCAAGTAACACCAAACTTACCATTCGCGAACCAGATACCACCACACTGAATCGACACAGCGATGTGACTGCCCTTCGCAATCAAATCCTGAGGAGACAGCGCAGGATTCATGGGATCAGGAAACACAGGACGCATATCGGTGTCATACAGCTCCAACTCCTTCCAGGCGCCATCCCAGAAAGGCAACTTCACCTTGATCGTAGGAGCACGAGACAAATCAACTTCAAGCGTGTCCTTGTTCTTGGGGTATTTGAGAACAGGAGTCCATAGCGCATCTACTGCGTCGGCGGTCATTTTCGGCTTGCTGAACCACTCCTTTGAATTCGCGATTGCGTCCCCCTTGATTTTCTTTTCGAATGCGGTCATATTATCAAGAAACTTCTTGGTCGCGGGAGTCTCGAAGCCCTCATTTGGAAACTGGAGCGCGAGATCATAACTTACCTTGCCGGTCTTCTCGTCGGTGAATGATTGAACACCCCATGTAAGCATGAGCGGCGATGACAGATTGAGAACGGTGCTTGTCTTGGCATTCACGATGCCGACGCTGCGACCACCCAAAGAATTCACCTTGGGCTTGGTATATTTCATATCAGAAGCGGGATTGAAGGAAGCACCGGGAATAACCATTTCAGAAGACATTGTGATTGCGAGTAAGAAGAACGACGATGTAATACGTTGAACGATGATATATGTATTCTTGTTGATTGTTTAAATCAATTTTTTTGGCGGATAGAAATTCAAATACTAATAGGGAGGGTTGCGCCCCCCAACGATTGACGCTTCGCTCAATGCCCCGCGAATGCGGGACACGCTAGCTTCGCTATAAATATTTTATCATAACATTCGAGAGTTGTTATCATAAATTTACATCATAATTGAGCGCAACCCTCTTAGCCTCGTTGGGTGGCACATCCCCTCTTCTCGAATATCGAAATGACTTCCTTCACAAGAACATCAAACTCTTCGCGTTGAGAGACAGAAAGTGTAAGTGTATTCTTAAGTTTCGAGAGAATATCTTCGAGACGTTGGCGTTCCTTTTCAATCAAGGCAGTCTTTTCAACCTGAGACTTATATTCATTCGATAAAGTGGTAAGACGCTTAAGTTCAGATGAATATTCGCTGTTATCTTGTTGGATTAATGCCTTGTATTTATTATAATGATTAATGAATGCAGTAGCAACATATCCAGAGATATTATGTGTATTAAAATGAATCCCTGTAAGAAGTGTCATCATTTCATCCTTGTATTCGTCCTTGATGATTTTACTATCAACAACATCTTTCACGGCAGCAATATGAGACGCAAGTTCATCAAGCGATTTGAGAAAACCAGGTCGCATCGCATCCAACGTTTGTAAATAATTCGTATCAGCGATTAGTTTTTTGTAATGCGTCTGAATGGTAGTATTCAAAAGCTGTGTTTCATCAAAGAGAACCTTCATTTGCTTACGAGATGATTCAAGACGAAGTTGTTCATGCTGTAGTGTAACACTTACTCCATTAAAATTATTACGATTCTCAGTTTCAATCTTCGCTTGTTCTCCATCCATTTCTCTAATGATAAAGACAATCTTTGTTTGGAATGCTTCAAGTTTTGTGTTCGTCTTTGGCATCGTTTTAATGATTTCATTCACTACGTTTTCCTTTGGAACGGAAACAACAGAACTGGCAGATGAGCTTGTTGATGTTGTAGTGTCATCAGAGGCAGTATTGGCTGCGGCTGTGGTTGCTGCTGCGACCGATCCTGCTATAACAGTCGCCACGACTGAATTACTATCACTAACTGGTGTGTCAGATGTAACGACCGCAGTTGGTTCAACCGATGAAGGTGATTCATTTGAGGTTTCACGTTTAGAAGAAGATGAAACAACGGAATTTGATGTTTTCGAAATGACCGCAGGCTTGATTACCAACTTAGAATCCGGCTTGACCGCAGTAGAACTACTAGAAGTTTTACGCTCAATAATAGAATTTTTGTAACTAGATGCCGGTTTGGTATTTTTCGCACTCTTCAAACTACCACATACGTTATTCTTTAATGTCGCAAAAGTAAGTTGAATCGCGCTTTTAGCAAGCGTACAATCAAGACCATTACATGATGATTTTTTAACGCAAGATAAAATTTCCTTATTGCAATTAGTTCCACGGGTACTGGGAGTGCCACAGCACTGGTCATGTGCTTTGCAGCATGAATCAAGAGAATCCTTGGGCGCAACACCCCATTTACAATTCGGTCCTTCTGCGCCTTTAAATTTTTCACCGCCACAATAATTTGGACCACAGTATTTTCCATATATTTTGACACCTTTCACCTTTGGAACAACCAACTTAACCTTTGTTACGAGTTTATTTGTATCTTTCTTTACTTTATTGATAACCTTTTTCACATCACTCTTTTTGACCTTTTTAGATAAATATTCCTTAACGGTAGGCGCCACGGGCTTGACCTTGGACACAACGGTAGGCGCCACGGTCTTGACCTTGGACACAAGTTTCTTCACTTTTGGAGAAACCTTATCTTTAATATTCGTTACCGCCTGATGTTCCTTTGGAACAACCGTTTTGATTGTGGTCATAACAACACCGCCACCAGGAATCAAATTGATCGCAGGAACTGCGACGGGTGCTACCGCTTTTACTACGGGTGCTACCGCTTTTGCCACCTTTACAGTAGCGGATGCTGTTTTCTTTATAGCTCCGGGTACATCATCTACTTTATCAGCTACTTTATGCGCAACCTTTTTAATAATAGAAAACCCCTTCTTAAAAAATCCACCCTTCTTTTTTTCTGGTTCTTCTTTTTTAGGTTCAGAGGGAGGACTCAGAACTTTATTTGTAAGAATAACAGGAGCAACAACCGATGATACTGCCTTGATAACAACTGCTGGCTTAGGCACAGGAGCAGGAGCAGGAACTGCCTTAGGAGCAGGCTTAGGAGCAGGAGCAGGAACTGCCTTAGGAGCAGGCTTAGGAGCAGGAGCAGGAACTGCCTTAGGAGCAGGAGCAGGAGCAGAAGCAGGCTTAGGAGCAGGAGCAGGAACTGCCTTAGGAGCAGGCTTAGGAGCAGGAGCAGGCTTAGGAGCAGGCTTAGGAGCAGGAGCAGGAGCAGGCTTAGGAGCAGGAACTGCCTTAGGAGCAGGAGCTGCCTTAGGAGCAGGAGGAGGAGATTTGGGGCGATGGAAAATACGTTGTGCCTGTTTTATAACACGTCTGAATCTTAAAAGCCTGCGATCGGGGCCATCGTTTCCATCAAATTCTTCATCTTGCTCTTCGGCGTCTTCATCATCTTGCTCTTCGGCATCTTCATGATGAGGCTCTTCGGCATCTTCATGATGAAGCTCTTCGGCATGTTCATCGTCATCCGCATAAGAAATCGCATCATCATCCGAATTCATGATATCATCATCATCTGGCTCAAATAAAACAATTCGATTGTGCAGTGTATCAGTCATAATATCTGTTACTTTTGTATTCAAAGGAATCTTTACACCATCTGGATTGTATGGTATTGAATGATCAGCAGGAACATCAATTATCGCAATACTGGAGACGAATGAACTCGAGAGAAGAAATAACAACAGTCCCGATGAAAGACGCATAAAAAAGAGGTTATACTATATCTTCATAAAATATCTTTATGTCTCACTCCAAAACATAATAAACATTATATGGTAATAATATATATTTATAATGTCGTCAGCACTAACAAATGAACCTAACATACATAACAGACAGGAAACACAAAAGTTATATACTCTTCTACTACCGTACAGTATATACGATAATCCTTATAAACAATATTCAAGAAGATTGAAACTTAAAAAACAACCGTTTGTTTTTTCGCCAATACAGGCAGCCTCCGCCACATCTGCCGCAGCAACTTTGAAAAGCGAATTCATTATTTTTTCACCATATTGGGTATCAGCAACATTCCCTGTAAATTCACCTATAACTAATAATCAGGAACCCAATTCCGGTGTAAAGACACGGAAAAAAATGAAACTTACGTCGTCGTCGTCATCCACGACTGCTACGAATGAAAATACAACCGATCATGACATTCCTAAATTATCGAATACAGTCGAAGAGGATTCTCCACCTATAAACATTATTATATTGAAGCCGTCTGAATATGAAAAAATGACATACGCAAAATACAGCCTCACGGATTTACGTGCGTTATGCGCTCATTACAACATAAAAAAATCAGGAACAAAACCAGACCTTACACAACGCATATATACATTTTTGAAACAAACATACTTTATTCGAAGAATCCAGCGTAATTTTAAGGATTTTTTATCCAGAAAATATCGGAAATTATCTGGACCAGGCTACCTCAACTCCATGAAGTGCGTGAATGACACAGACTTTTATACATTCGATAAAATCTCCAATATTAAACCAACACAACTTTTTACATATCAAGATAGCGATAATAAAATATATGGATTTCACGTTGCATCTATATTTCATCTGATCGTCTCTTCGTATCCCACAATAACAAATCCGTATAATCGTAATGTCATCTCGTCATGTATCATCAAAAATCTATACGAAAAATTAATATATGGTTCGCTTATTGGATTTCGGGTATCGATTAAGCTCGATGACAACGACAACGACAACGTCATTGATACTACATGTCAATCTGACACATACTCGTCGAGATTAGCGGTTTTAGGTGGCGGTGGCGGTGGAGGCGCAGGCGGCGGAGTCCAAGTATTATCGCGTGAGAAACAAGAAGAGTTATTTATCGTTGATTTATTTCAGCATATCAATACGCTCGGTAATTATTCTGATTCTGAATGGTTTATCGTATTACAGCGAGAAGAACTTATTCGATTCATTCGACATATTCATGATATATGGTATTATCGTGCGAATTTAACACAAGAAATGAAGGAACGTATCTCTCCGCCAAACGGAAATCCATTTGTTCTTCACAATGCTCATGTAAATTTAAATGTGATTACATTACTCACCGCTGCGGAATTACGAACAATATGCGTCAGCATCATCGAACGAATGACGCGGCGAGGTATAAATCGCGAAGATCAGTGTCTCGGCGCATTTTATGTTTTAGCCACACTGACGATTGTAAATCAAGATGCGCGTAATGCGTTGCCATGGTTATATGAAGCGGTTTTATAACAAACGATGAATGAATTACAATTACTCGAATTATGCTGCTACGCGAAAACAACTTAAAAAGACTTTACTCATATGTGTATAACCAACAACATGGTCAAGTCTGCTCCTTCTTCTTCCGCTGTTTCTAGCTCTGCTACTCCCGCTACTTCTGCTGCCCCCGCCGCAGCTAAGCCTGCCAAGGCTCCCGCTACACCCAAGGCTGCTAAGGCCGAGGTTGCCGCCCCCGTGAGCGCCCCTGCCCCCGCCGTTGATGGCGCTGAGGCCTCTACTCCTGTCGCTGAGCTCGATGGCTCTGTTAGCACCGCTCTCTACTCTAGCGTTCTTACTAAGCTTCAGAGTGCTCAGGCCGTTCTTGCTTCCATTCGCTCTGAGGTGAATGAGCTTAAGCGTCAGCATGCCCGTGAGCTTCGTGCCGCAAACAAGGCCAACAAGCGTCGTAAGACCAGCGCCAACCGTGCTCCTTCTGGTTTCGTGAAGCCCACCTTGATTTCCAACGAGCTTGCCGCCTTCCTTGGAAAGCCCGAGGGCAGCGTTCTTGCCCGCACCGAGGTTACTCGTGAGGTGAATGCTTACATCCGCAACCAGAAGCTTCAGGACAAGGACAACGGTCGCAAGATTAACCCCGACGCCAAGTTGCTCAAGCTTTTGAAGTTGAAGAAGGGTGAGGAGCTTACCTACTTCAACCTTCAGAAGTACATGGCTGCTCACTTCGCCAAGTCTTCCGCTGCCCCCGCAGCTGCTGGTGGCGCTGTCAAGGCCTAAACAAATACTGTTTATCAGTACGCGATGAACAAAAATCATAAAAAATCAACAAAAAATGAATACAACGATAACACTCGTTGGATTCATTTGTCTTTTACTTACAGTTTTTGAAATACTTATATTACTACTGGGATTACCGCTTCTTTTTCTTGTGAAACTTGTGAAGTTCTTGAAATGAGGAAACGTTGATTCCATATACTTCCGACGCCAGAACATTCGCGTGTTTTTCTTCTGGGATTTGATTGATTCCATATACCGGTGAAGATGAGAGGGATCCATTTCCAGACGAAAGTGATTTGATTATAACTTCATCACTTGGCGAAGGTTCAATAAATATGAAGTCTTCTTTCATCATGATTTCGATGATTCGTTTCCTGCGTATATCGTCACGATTTAATACAACAAGCTGCTTATATCCTTGACCGTGACCGTTAGTATCACCGCATATATTTGATGAAATATCGAACATCGCTTCATTCATTAAATATGTGATTGCGCCAATCGCGGGCCCTGATGTGTTAATACGTTTTGCGGATGTATTCATCGTTATTTGTTCCGAATACCAATCATAAAATCCACCGCCACTTTCATGATATTTTTGTATATCTTTTGATGGCAGCGATTTGAATTTTGTTAGTGTTTTGAACACCGCGTCAGGAGACACAAAGGAGGCCGATGACGCCGATGACGCCGATGAGTCAGAATGATGTGAATAATCGGTTCCACTCACGACACACATCATTTTGAACTCTTGTTGTGTCAATCCGAGCGTTTTCAATATAACATTCGTATCATAACGCATGACCGAATGATTCAATAAACTGATATTCCGTAATACTACGGGGCATCCATAAACGAACATGTCAGTGTCATCACTCATACAAGCATCAACACGTTTGCGAATAGATAACTTCGCACATAATGCGTCGGCTTCACCTTCTGCGTCTATCGTGGCAAAGCCAAAACTCACAAGCAACTCTTTTACACTGCTTACATCACAGTCGCGGAGTCGAACGAATTGTTTTTTCAGCTCGCGCATCGTTTCTTCGATATCATCCAACTCGGTTGTTGTAATCTCACATCCCGACGCGTCCCTCTTTTCTTTCGTCATTTTCAGGAGTGTGTCGTATTGTTTCTTTGCTTGGTCCTTCTTTTTTTTGCGTATTTCGATGATCTCTGTTTTTTGCGGAGGAGGCACACCATCAAACACGAAAACCGCGTGAATATTGTAGTGCCGAAATACCGATGCCATAAGATACATATTTTCTAATAATGCTCCTTCGCCGGAATACCGATACATATATATGCTTGTATCCACCGCGATACGTTTTCCAGCCAAGCCTCTTAAATGAACCCGGCATGACGCGTCGGGGCATTTATGTTGTATAAATCGATTCAATTTTCGAACACCCATTTTCTTTATGTAAAGTCAAACACACACTTAACATAAAAAAATATATTTCATTCAATTTTATGGATGGGGTTGCGCCTGGGGTGGCGCCCCACACGACGCAGTGCTATTGGCGGTGCTATTATTTTATTACACTTGTGGTGCTAATTCTTCTTCATCATCGGAACGAAACGTGTTTTCATCAAGAATAATCACGTGCTCTTCTTCATTTTCTGGCTCTGGATGTGGCTGTGGCTGTGGCTGTGGCTGTGGCTGAGGCTGTGGCTGTGGCTGAGGCTGTGGCTGAGGCTCCGGTTCCGCATATTCAGACGCAATAAGTTGAACAGCATTTGTAGGAACATCGTTGTCATGAGGATGATATTTCTTCTCGTGACGGTGGTTGTGACGCTTCACGTAATCCTTCAAGTCATAATAATCACGGTCCATCTCACGATATATATCATCCTTCAATTCGGCTAAATCTTCTTGAAGTTCACAAACATCGGTCGTATTCTGCCCAACTTCATCCGTAAGATGTTCGACATTTTCTTTGACATCAGATAATTCGGCATCCACCATTCCGATACTCTTTTTGAGTGTTTCACCATTCTCTCGAATCTGCTTCACTTCTTCCATCAATCCAAAATAACGATACGAGTGATATTCATTTGAACGCGTAATCATCTCGGTGAGTTCATCATTTACACTTTGAACGAGTTGTGCGCTTGTCTTGCTCTCAAACGCAACTTCCTTCGTAATCGCACGAACAAATTCATCGCGTAAATTGCCTGCCAAGTGGAAATCGTGTTGTTTCATTTGTTCGATCAACTCTTCGCGCACCGTATAAATTTCGTTATGCTTGATATTCAACTGCCGCATAATTGCATCTTCGAAATCTTTGAGACGCGCATTCAACGCCTCATTCATCTTTACTGCTGTATCCAACTTCGCCATCAAGTCATTTTCCCGTTGAACAAACATCTCGTAATCGCGATAGTATGTATCGTTCAGTTCGGATATCTCTTGCTCGCGGCGTGTATTTTCATCTTGAAGATTCTTTATCCTTGAATCGAATTCGCCACGAAGAGTATCGATATACGCAAAGATTTCATCATCCGCACATGAAGTGCCGTAATTCACATCGGATTTCAACTTCTCACATTTCTTATTCACATATTTCCTTATTTTGCGAACATGCTTTGAAAGCAAGTTATTTTCCGTAATCTCGGTATGAAGTCGGCCTTGAACATTATGAAGCTCTTGGTATATTTCATCGGTGCTTCGATTCACGGATTCTTGATGGTCTTGGACCAAACTTTCCAGATTGTCATATTTCGCAAACAAAGTCGCAACGTTTTTCCATAGCATCGTCTTTTCTTCCGAGTCGTTATTATTCTCTTGGTTCGCGCTTGTGTTAATCGGAAGAAGATGAGGTAATGGAGACGACGTTGGCATCCTTGATTCCGCCACAGGAGAAGAAGTATAATAGTTTGGATTATCCACGGTCAGAGAGACCAACTTTCCAATCGATGTTTGAGGAACAGGGCGACGACTTGACGACATAATAACGTTTGATGACAATATATATATAACAAGAACATCGATTTAAATTCAATTTTGCTATATTCAAATACTAACACATCCGACAGATTATTCTAATGTCATTCGCATCGTTTTTTTAAGCACAGACCCCGACGCCGATCCCGACGCTTTTTCAACATATTCAATCATGCTCACTAAGGTCGAATCACTAGACGCATCACAAATCAAATCTGTAAAATCAAAGAGATTCTTGTCTGTTTTTTTAAAACGAATCACCGATGACGTGTTATGGTCACAGCACCAACATATAAATGGAAGAGCGTATGCCGAGAGAATTCCCCCAAATATATAATACGCATACACATTCGTATCTTCCGCGTATCGTTTGCGACACACCGCCATATTTTCCGGTGTTAATATGGTCATTTGTGCGTATTTCAGCTCCATGACATCCAACGCTTTTACCATCTGATATACATGAAAGAACGCGTTCTGCGTGAGTTTCTCTCGAACAACCCGTATAAAATTCGCGCGGTCGTATTCATTTCCTGAAAAATACGTTAGCATCATGAGATTGATAATACGCGCCCATGATTCCGTATATGCTTCGAACAATAAAATATCGTCATGTGGAATACAAAATGAATGACGCAATCTCTCATTCGCGTTACGGAGGTTGGAGTCAATAAAATCGATATTAAAATTGTGTATCGACTCATGAACGAAAACCTTAAACCATTCTTCTGCGCGATATACCACGATTTCGCCATGTCGTTCGCAATTTCGAGTCAGACCAGTATTTACATGAATTGCTGAGAGAATTGCGTGCTTGCGTGCGGATGCTGTTGAAGTTGGCGACGAAGACGGACGCTCCTTCTTAAATGGTGTCATATAAAAATAAATATCCAATTTTTCGGAACATTCTACATCCGACATTCCTGATATAATCGATAACCAAATGAACACCTTATATGCGTAAATTTGATAGACCGCGATTTCGGCGGCACATTGACCGTGGATTGCCGAGGTTGGCCCTGCTACCGTTTTACATATCGATATATGCGACTCCGGAAATGTAATAAAATACAGCGTAAATAATCGACCCCGAATCGTATGTTGAAACCGAATACAATATTCCGATTTTTCACGAATATAACAATATATTTGGTAAGGAATATAACGGTGTCTCGCCGTTTCGTCATCGTCGTCGTTGTCGTCGCGACCGCGGGCGCGGGTAGTGCTGCGTCTCTCGTATTCATGCCGTAACTCCGATAATAATCGCGGATGTGGGAGGTCATTTGACGAGTTTCGAACCTCATTCAGGTCATAAGTTAAATCCGTGCCGTGTTGCGATTCTTTATTTAATACCGAAAATTGCTTATATATTTCGTATTCGGCCTTCCGTATAGAGTCATAAAAATTCATAAAAAAACGCGTCGTATTTTCTTTGTTTTCTCTCATATGCGAACGTCGCACATTCTTGGAGGTATAGCCGCGTGATAACGCATGTATCGAGTGTTGAATCTGTTCTGCGTCCTTTTTTAGTTCGTTTTCTATCCACATGAGGTATAATTATATTATATCACGGTAATATCACAGTAATATCACAGTATTATTATATGACGGTATTATAATATAATCATATGAATGTTCCACCTTATCATTAAGAAATAGTTCAAACCTGGAACGCTACATATTTTCGCATTTTCGTTCATGGTGTTTATCGTGATGAATGTCATCGAAAATGTCATCCATTACAATATTGGTAAATATCATGAAGGCCATGCTATCAAGGCCAAAGGTAGTAATGGTAGCGCGAATGTCGCGGGTATTCATTTCACAAACCCGTCTCAAACTGACTGGGTGCGTATTATCGTGATTATGTTGATTTTCGCGGTATTACAGGGGATTTTCACGTCTTATTTCAGCGTGTGTTAGCCCCCGTCCGTAATTTATGACGAACACGCATCAAGTGATGATATATCTCTGGCGGCGCACCACGCACATAATGAACCAATTTCGCGTTCCTTGTCGCCAACAATAGATCTTTGAGATTCTTATTCTGAGAGAATTTCGCGAATGTAGCATTCTCCATCTCTCGTTCGCTTCGTCCATGATTGAAAAAATCGGGGTCAATCGTAATCCGTGACGGGCGAATAATGGTGGTATGATTCAACTTACCGCTCTTACTCCCCGCCGCCTTCGCTAAAACCGGGTCGGCCGATAATTGCGACCGCGAATCAAGAGAGAATTTCAAGTAAAATTCGCGGTTATTGTTTTTGAATTTACTGGCTTGATAATAATGCTCCACACTCTGCCATGTATGGTTATCAAGCATAAACGGCTCATTCCATGTATTCGCCAATTTACGCCGCCAGTTATCAAACATTGTCGCCAACTTGTGAAAATGGATTTTCTCGGTCTCCGGGATTTTCTCTCCCGCACCCGTTCCTGGAAGCGCATTCGGGTTTGAGTTCGAATAAAACTGGAATACGATATCCGGTGTATATAAATTCGCAGCATTTCGTGTGCCGCTTACCTCTTCAATCAAATCGTCCAAACTCTCGTTCGGCATATCATCCACGCGGATTCCAAGCTCGCGCTGAAATAATTTGAACTGCGGAATCAAGCAAAATGCCCCGGCTTGTGTTTCAAGGCACTTCGTCGTCACCAACAACTTAATATCGTATGGTAATTCGGAAAACGAGAGAACTCCGTGGGTCTTATAGGTAATAAGCTGATACGTCGCAGTAGCCGACATTGAAAGTAGTCCTTCGCGCTTACGTGGCGAACGCGCACCGCGACCCCCTACCGTGGGTCTGGCCGAATTATAACCGGACTTCCCTATTAAAATATAAGCCGTAGGCTCGAATACACCACGTTTTCGAATGGCGGGGTCAATCGACTCATCCACCGAAACACCGTTGTCACACTGAAGAACGTGGTCGATATCGCCAGCTTCATACGCATCTCTCGAAAATAGAATAAACTTCATATTCAATACACGCTCGAGAGTGGCGATGGCCCATCCATCCGGCCAATACACCGAGGTCATCATTCGCTGTTTCAGGTGGTCGAGAGAACGAACATCGCGCATATAATCATAATTGCCCCCCAACAGTTTCGTATATTTCATTTCATCGTGCTTTTGATTATGTTCAATCACCAATTTTTTCGCGTTGGCAATCATAAGTTGTTGTTGGGCGCGATCATGAATCGCAGATATCCTGCGCTTGATATCGTTATAGTTATTCACCAACTCTTTGGTCTCTCGGAATTGCGTTTTCGAGAGATTATGATACATCGCAAATTTCTCTCGGTAAGCACGAAATACCTCGTCGCTCACTTCTTCGGAGAGCTGCTTTCGAAGTTCGAGAATGGTCGTTGTACGTCCTTGTGTCAGAAGTGCGTCTCGAATCACCGCAAAAATCGCATCGCTACCGCCTTCGTTATCTATAAAATTAAAATACTTATTACGGAGGTATTTCTGAATCCAGAGGTCGGTCGCGGGATTCGGTTTATACTGTCGTCTCTCCAATTCGGATTGTTCCTTTGTTTGAAGTGGCAAGATAGACGCACCTGATAATAGATGAACTTGTCGTGCGTCAAGTCCGAATACCTTGGCTGGGTCCGTGTCAGCATCAGCGCCGTCGCTATCGCTCTCGACATCATGTTCATTTGTTGGAACGATGACGCCGGTGGCTGCGGCTGCGGCTGCGGCCGCTGTGGCAGGTTTCACCGGCTCCTTGCCGAGAGATTTCTTGATTTCGTTGATTTCAGTCGCATGCTTCTTGGAGTCGGGTGCCGATGTCATTGACGCCGCCACCGCCGCCGCGGATGACTTCGCACGAGACTTTCGCAATAATTCCGTATTTACAAATCCATATAATAAAGGAGTCAAACGTTTGACATCCAAATCACCAGATTCATCCATTTTGATTTGTCCGGAGGGCATTTCATACACACCAATCTGCTTCATGAATTCCATATCTGTATTGAATAAATAGATGGGCACATAAACGACGTTATAACGTTTCGCAAAATGATAGTTCAATTGGCCAACACCGATCACAACTTTTTGAGGTTCGCGTAATAACTGGACTTGGAATAATGGTGTGTTGTAATTAAAATCTTCTTCTTCTAAATGCGAGTATTCGTGGTAGTTGATATTGGCGTTGAGTTTTGACTTTACCATATATGTAATGGAATGGAATGGAAATGGAATGAAATGTAATTATTATATGCATACAAATAATAATTACTGGGTTGGCGAACGAACACGTTTCAACGATAGATAAGCGTATTCCGAATAACCCCACTTGACGGATCTGTTTCTGTTGTAATAAACGACATTTTAAAATGACGTTCCTTATTTTTATTCAGCGCTGTAATCACGCGCTTATACCGATCAACATTATTGTCTGATGTACCATTGGCGCCCAAATGTAATGCGTCAGTCTCATTTCCATAATCCAAAATCTTTTTTTCATCCCAAATATCATTAATCGAGAGCATTCCTGACATGTTCATAATCGTAATTCCGACATTACGTCGATGATAATAGTTGCTTAAAATAACATCATCCGAGAGACGGCATATTTGATTATCAATCGCGGTGTATCGCGTCATATACTCGACGAAATCATCTCCGAATGTATTTAATTTCACACATACAGAACCATACCCTTCTGCGATTGTCGCGGTGTCTCGATGCGTACGCTTTCCATTCAGCGACATATTGACAAAATCAAACCCTGTTGATGTCCATACATTATGGTCATTCGGCGGAATCATCTGTGAATATGTCTCAACCATTCGCTTCGGATAGGCGATGTCATCATCCAAATAAATGATTCGTGTATATTCGGGGTCGTATTTATCGTCGCGTAAATACATGACCGTCGGTAATATTTTTGTCGCTGGACCATAATCCGTGCTTATCTTATTCACTGTGAGAGATTTACGAATGTATTTTGGGATGATGTAAGATTCACCTGTTCGCGCAAACACTTCTGGAATATTCAATAAAAATAAATCAGGTTTTCGTGATTGGTCCAATATACTATGTATCATCTGCGAACATTTATTGATACGGGTTGGACTTGTGGTGAATGACACGACGATTCTCATTTTCTTTGGTTTCTCTGATACCAACTGTGCTGACGACATATCTATACAGGTGATGCGGTAATACTATGATGCGGTGATAGGTGTTGTTTATCTATATTATACACAGCACTCTATATAACTTTTCTTTCTATTTCTTCGCCTTTCCAGAAATCTCATCCAACATATCCAGATGCTTAAATATTGTCTTATTGGTAATACTGGGCTTGCTCTTTATTTTCATCTTTGAAATCTCGGTGATTTGTTCAACCCGCGTTGTAAAGAGTTCAATCGTTTCCGAGTCATTTGCGCGGGGGTCTTTCAAAGAAGCATGAGCATGTTTTACCATGATAAATAGATTTTCCGCCAACTCATCCACTTCATTCGTCTTTCCTTCTTGACGAATATTCGAATACATGAGTTCTTGGATTTGTTTCATTAAGGCGAGAACCTGTGACTTTTCAACGATACCGATTTTCATCAGATTCACGATAAAGAGCGACATCGCTTTTCGTTTTTCATTCGCCTTATTGATATCGCAAAACTTGTCGTAATTCTTCTTTGGATCGCAATACTCAATCGAGTCAAACAACGACATGAATGATGCTAAATTCTGCTCGAATACGTTGCGAAATACCGCGTATTCTGCGTGGTCAGGTTCCTGCTCCTTCGACATCAAATCTTGAAACAGACGTGCGTATATCTCCGAGTAGAATGCGTTAGAACTTGCCGTGGCGAAAATGGACGACGCAACCCGGTTCATAACCGTTTCGGTGTTGTGCTCATCTGATGTATCATTCTTACATGCTTCAAACAAACTCGAAATCTCTTTCAAAATATTGGCAAGCATCGTCGTGTATGTTTTGTCGGTGAGTTTGTTGAGGAACGAACGAATATTATCAATACTTAGCTCAATACCTTCCTTCTTCTTCAACTCGGTCTTCTGAAATGACAAAATTGTATCCCATTCACTATTCGGAATTTGCTGATTTCGCGAAGAACCCGAACCTGACGACGATTGACGTGTAATCGAATGACTAAATCCTTGTGATGATGTATCTGCACCTCCTCCACCGCCTCCACCGAACCTCGATTGGAATGTATTCGCGCTACTACCAGCGACATGATAACCGCCACCGCCACCGTTGCCACCATTATGAAGCGAACTAGACCGAAAATCGCTTGGGTCACGAACGGGAAATACCGGCGTCTTAATATACGTAGGAGCACCAACTAAATCGGCCAACCCAGATACCGATTTGATAACATCGTCGGGTAATTTCAATTCAAATCCCATATTCATAAAAGCAGCATAATCCGGAAGGTCATATCGATGAGTGATTTTTGCCATGATTATTGTCGTAACGATAACTGCTTATAATACTACATAGTAAAGTTTTATATCAATTTTATACGTTGGAAATCAACA
>Ga0194123_10002795_pt1 | contig 22056 bp, 27 predicted proteins | sample TA2MahsurfametaG_5_FD_155479 | JGI IMG/M metagenome (GOLD analysis project Ga0194123, IMG submission 155479) | Freshwater microbial communities from Lake Tanganyika, Tanzania - TA2015023 Mahale A surface | ecosystem: Environmental > Aquatic > Freshwater > Lake | place: Tanzania: Lake Tanganyika... | reverse complement strand
AACAGACCCCAGGGCAACTGATCCCAGGGCAACTGATCCCAGACCAATCGTGGCGCCGCCGGGCAGCTGCCCAGCTCTACAGACGGCACTCGAGCAGCAGTGGGCCCAGCTCCCACCCCACCCAACCGGCTCGAGCCTGCCCAAGCAACCGAAGCCAGACAAGGTTCCTGAACCGCAATGGTAATCTCAACAAACTGCCGATCTGTCACAAAACGTTGACTCCCTTGCCTGACGGCTCCCGTGCATCGGGCTTTGAGGAGCAGCTCGGTCGTCAACTGGCGGCCTTGGTCGCCAGGGAGGGGGCCGATGCCTTCGCATCCGGTGTTGCCAACCGCCGCATTCAGGCCGGCGTGCAGGATCTAATGGGGGTCGACACCACCCTGGCCACCCCCCTTCGGGATCTGGTGCAACGTCCGGGGTTTCGACTGTTGTTCAGCGACGAGCGCAGAAGCCAAACCATTGGCGCGCGTGATGCCCTCCTCGCCGATCTGGCCCAGGTGTACAGCCCCACGGTGGTGCAGCGCCTGAACCTGGTGCTGGATGGCTGCCTCGGGCAACCTGCGACGAGCTGGCAGCCAGCCTGGGATGAACGCCCGCCTGCAACACCGCCAGCCCCCTCAGCACCGTCCCAGCCGCAAGCCACACCGCATCAAGCTCCGGCTCCAGCACAGGTGATCACCGTGCACTCGCACAGCGGACTGATCGGGGGCCTGGTCGCCCTGATCGCCCTGCTGGCCGGTGCCCTGGTGCTCGGGCTGGCGTGGGTGCTGATGCAGGAGCGACCGCTACCTCCTGGCACCCAGGCCGACAACACGCCCACCCAAGCGCGTCCACGATCCGATCGGGACGCAGCAGTGCCCAGCAATGAAGTGGCTGCTGCACAGGAGGCAGAACCGGAACCCAGCAGAACTGCTGCCAACAACTCAGCCACCAGCGACACCTGGGCTGCCTGCATCGAGGAGGACCCAACAGCGGGGGTGCCTCCCCAGCCCGGGGAGGTGTGGTGGCCGGTGGTGGGGCCGAAAGATTCCCTGGCCGCGGCCCGGGTCCATTGCCGACCCGATGCCTACGTGAATCAATCCGGCAATGTGCAGATCGCCAGCTTTCGCGACCGGGAGAGCGCCACGGCCTTCGCCGAGCAGCTCACCCGCGACAACAGCCATCCCTTCCACTTCTGGGTCGGCGACGCCACGCAGCGCTGATCGCCCCCTCGCCCATCGTCCCTTCCACAAACCCTCAGGAAACCGTCAGGCGACTTCAGGAGACGGGCGGGAATCCATCCCCGCAAGTTGCCTCACCTGTTACTGCCGCCATGGCTGAGATGTCCTGTCCTTCCTGCGGCAGCAAGGTGTTTGAGCCCGGCCATATCCAATCGACAGGCCTGATCTATCAGCGCCTCAGCAATGCCAAGTTCGCCATCCTTGAGCCGTCTGAAATTCAGGTGAAATCGCAGATGTGCATGGACTGCGGCCACATCATGCTGTTCGTTGACACCGAGAAAGCGGCGCGGATTCTCAAGAGCTGATCTCCGTACGCGATCCCCTGCAGCGGAGGCATCAGGGCAGGAGGGCCTCCCGCAGGGGGCCATCGTCGACCCTGGGCTGCGGTGAACCTGGCTTGAGCAGGCCCAGCCTCACGTACACCGCCTGAACCTCCTGCAGGTTCTGATCCAGGGGACCGCCCGGCCGCAGCACCGCCTGCTGCTCCCGCAGCGGCAGATACAGCAGGCCCTGCTCCGCTTCGGCGAACTGACGTCCACTGAGCTTCAGACGTTTGCCCATCAGGGTGCGGGCGGCGTTGGGATCGGCCTGGGCCGCCGCATGGGCAGCCTCCCAGGTGCGCAGCAGGCGGCCGAGCTCACGCCGGTTCCGGAGGGCATAGCCCCGCTCGGCCACCAGCACATCGACGATCTGACCCGGCAGGCGGCTGCTGTCGAACAACACCTCCGCCAGCCCCAGCCGGGTGAGATAGGTGGAATAGGGCGGGAAGGTGGCGATCGCCGCCACCTCGCCCCGGCGCAACATGCCGTCGAGCCTGGGCAGCTCCGCCGGCACCAGCTCCACATCCGCCAGGCCCATCCCCACCGTCTCCAGGGCCTCGCTCACCAGGTAAGGACCTAGGCTCGAGCGGGTGATGCCGATGCGCTGGCCGCGCAGGGCCTCAAGCCCGCCGGTCCCCGGCCGGGCCAGCAGCTGGTCGGCCCCGCGCGACTCGTTGAGCACCAGCACCACCACCGGACAGCGCTTCGGCGCCTGCTGGCAGATCTGGGCCGCCTCGAGGGTGGTGACCTGGGCCAGCTCCAGCTCCCCCCGGCTGAAAGCCGGCACCATCTGCTGGGGGTCGTCGAGATCGCGCGTGCGCAGCCGCAGACCCTCGGCTTCGGCCAGCCCGCGCTGGGCCGCCAGGTCGAAATAGGCGTAGCCCGGCCAGCGCGCCAGGGGCACGGTGAGCGTGGCACCGCCACAACCCTGCAGCAGCCCTGCAGCGAACGCCGCCAGGGCGATGCCGACCGCTCTGCCGCTCCCGCCCATGGCCGCTGTGCCTACTACGCCCCCATGCTGGCGATGGCCTGGCGCAGCGGCTCGTCATCCACCCGCGGCAGGGGAGCCCCCTCGCGCACCAGCCCCAGGGCGACCTGCACCCGCTGCACGGCCGCCAGGGGGTAGGGGTAGTCGCGAGTGCGCAGCCGCAGGCCAAAGGGCTTCGCCAGCCCCTTGCGGTGGGCCAGATAGAGGTATTCGTAGCCGGGCCAGGTGGCCAGCGGCACTTCAATCGTGTAAGGCAGACCGATCCAGCCCAGGCTCCCGGCTGCTGCTCCCGCCACCAGCGTCAGCAGCGCCGCCGCACCGCCCACGATCCCCAGGCGCGTGCGCGTCACCTGCGGCAGGGGGCCGCTGCCACTGCCCAACCAGCGATTCCAGAAGCCGCTCCCTCCAGAACCGGACGCCACGTCGCCTCACCCCTGTGCCGGCGAGTCCGGCGGATCTTCAACGTATCTCCAGGTCACCTCAAAAGCCGTAGCTCTGGAGAGTGGGGGCCTCAATCGCGGCCACCACCTCCGCGGCCAGGCGACTCGCGGTCGTGCTGGTGGGGTGAACCTCATCCAGGAACATCGGGTTGGCCACCGCGTTCCAGGCCGCCGTGCCATCGACAACCAGGACGGCCTTCTGGTCATCGAACGCCTTGGCCAGCCCCCGATTGACCCACTGGGCCGTCCCATCCACCCAATCGAGCAGTGGATCAGCCAGCCGCCGGCCCCACTGCTTCGCCTGTTGCTGGAGATAGGGGGTCGCGCTCAGGGGTGAGAGGCCAACGATCACCGTCTCATCGACCACACCCGTGATGGCGTCCCGGCTGGCACGAATGTTTCCCACGATCCCCTTGGCGGTGCGCTGTTGCAGCCGGCGGTCATCCCGGCGGCCTGGGCTCGCCAGCACGCGCCGCAGACGCGCCCCCTGCTCCACCAGATCGATCAGGTCATTGCTGCCAGCCGCGATCAGGGCATCGAGGTCGCGCTCGGGGAGGAGGGTGCTGGTGGCAACAGCCCGCGCCTGCGACCGCAACCCCAGAGGAAACGCACCTAATCCCGACCGCGCCGATCCGCTGCTGCCGGAGAGAGCACCCGCATAGGCATAGGTGCGCAGCTGGGCGCTGCCGAAGCCGCCCAGGGTCAACCCGGGCAAGGTCCGCAGATTGGCAAGCGTGTTGCGGCGGAGGTCGGCACCGAGCTGCCGGGCGATGTGCTCGCCCAACACCGGCCCATCGGATGCCTTGCGGTTGCCTCCACCGTTGTAGATCGGCTCCTCAAAGGATCCTGGCCGAAACGGCGCGCCAGCTGATCCACGTTGCCCGAATCCATCAGGCTGTCGCCGAGGATCAGCAGTGATCAGGTCATGGGCAGGAGCGGAGTACGCGACCCATCCTGATGGCTCCGGCCAGTGCGACCGACGCACCCACCACAATGGAGTGATCATTTGGCGTGGCCTGAATGGGCGTTCTCACCGCACTGGCGATCCTGGCGGGGCTGATCGTGGTGCACGAGGCGGGCCATTTCTTTGCGGCCACCTGGCAGGGCATCCGCGTCAGCAGCTTCTCGATCGGCTTCGGGCCGGTGCTGCTGGAACGGCAGCGCCGGGGCGTGCAGTTCGCCCTGCGGGCCATTCCCCTGGGCGGCTTCGTCGCCTTCCCCGACGACGACGAAGACAGCGAGATTCCCAAGACCGATCCCAACCTGCTCAGCAACCGGCCCCTGCCCCAGCGCGCCCTGGTGATCGCCGCCGGCGTGCTGGCGAATCTGCTGCTCGCCTGGCTCGTGCTCCTGGCCCAGGGCGTGGTGGTGGGCATCCCCGACGGCTTCAGCGCCACACCCGGCGTGCTGGTGAGTGGGTTGCAGGCCGGCCAGCCCGCCGCCCTCGCCGGCCTGCAACCCGGCGACCGGATCGTGAGCCTGGCCGGTGAACCGATCGCCGGCGGCCAGGAGGCGGTGGCGGCCCTGGTGACGGCGGTGAAATCCTCACCCGAGCAACCGCTGACCCTGGTGGCCGAGCGCGGCCAGCGCCAGCTCACCCTCGAGCTCGTGCCGGCCGATGTGGGCGGAACGGGCCGCATCGGCGCCCAGCTCCAGCCCTTCGGCAGCGAGGCCTTCCGCCCGGCCCGCGGCCCCCTCGAGCCCATCCGCCAGGCCAACAGCGACTTCAGCGCCCTGCTCAGCCGCACCGCCGGTGGCTTCTTCACCCTGATCACCCACTTCGGCGAGACCGCCGGGCAGGTGAGCGGCCCGGTGAAGATCGTGGAGATGGGTGCCAGCCTGGCCCAGCAGGGGGGCGGCAGCCTTTTTCTGTTCACGGCGCTGATCTCGATCAACCTGGCCGTGCTCAACGCCCTGCCCCTGCCGCTGCTCGATGGCGGCCAGTTCGTGCTGCTGCTGCTGGAGGGCCTGCGCGGCCGGCCCCTGCCGGAGAAGTTCCAGATGGCCTTCATGCAGTCGGGCTTCGTGTTTCTGGTGGGGCTGAGCGTGGTGCTGATCGTGAAGGACACCAGCCAGCTGCCGGCGGTGCAGCAACTGCTGAGCCGCTAGTGCCTCGCTTCCCCAGCTCCCGCCGGCGCGCCCCCCAAATCCTGGAGCGCCTGGGCCAGCTCTATCCCCATGCCACCTGCTCGCTGGACTGGCGCAATCCCTACGAGCTGCTGATCGCCACCATGCTCTCTGCCCAGTGCACCGATGAGCGGGTGAACCAGATCACCCCCGCCCTGTTCGAGCGCTTCCCCGATGCCGCCGCCGCCGCCGCGGTGGAGCCGGCGGACGTGGAGCCCTACGTGAAATCGGCGGGCTTCTTCCGCAACAAGGCCAAGAACATCGTGGCCAGCTCGCGGCTGCTGATGGAGCGCCACGGCGGCACCGTGCCCCGGACGATGGAGGAGCTGCTGGAACTGCCCGGGGTGGCCCGCAAGACCGCCTCGGTGGTGCTGGCCTGGTGTTTCGGCATCAACGCCGGCGTCACCGTCGACACCCATGTGAGCCGCCTGGCCCAGCGGCTTCGGCTCACGCGCAAGAGCGAGCCGCGCCAGATCGAACCCGACCTGATGAAGCTGGTGCCCCAGGCCGACTGGCAGACCCTCTCGATCCGGCTGATCTTCCACGGCCGGGCCGTGTGCACCGCCCGCAAGCCGAATTGCCCCGGCTGTCCCATCGCCGACCTCTGCCCGATGGGGGGAACCCCCACGCGGTAGGCTCAGTCATTCCGTACCGATCGCTCTCCAGCCCGCATGGCGAAGAAGTCGATGATTGCGCGCGACGTGAAGCGCAAGAAGATGGTGGATCGCTTCGCCGCCAAGCGCGCTGCCCTCAAGGCCGCCTTCGAGGCAGCTGCCGATCCGATGGAGCGGCTGGAGATCCACCGCAAGATCCAGAGCCTGCCCCGCAACAGCGCCCCCACCCGCCTGCGCAACCGCTGCTGGGCCACCGGCAAGCCCCGCGGTGTGTACCGCGATTTCGGCCTGTGCCGCAACCAGCTGCGCGAGCGTGCCCACAAGGGTGAACTGCCCGGCGTGGTGAAGTCGAGCTGGTGAGCTCGCGTGGGCACTGGGGCCTTCCGCCTGTCAGCCCCGGGCTTCCCCGAATCCCTTCTGATCAAGGCGCCCTCGGGCGCCTTTTTTCATGCCACGGGCGGGCATCGCTGGATGGCGTTGGCGGCCCCGGCCTGTAGAAAAGCCTCTCTCCAACCCGACGACTGCGGCTCGGGTGCGAGAATGCCCCTTGACAAAGAGAGATAAGACCCAGTGCAAGGACAAACTCAGTCGGTCTCCTTCGATGGTCGGGAGATCCGGCTGACCACCGGTCGGTTCGCCCCCCAGGCCGGGGGCTCGGTGATGGTCGAGTGCGGCGACACCGCGGTGCTGGTCACCGCCACCCGCTCCGGCGGTCGCGAAGGCATTGATTTCCTCCCCCTGATCTGCGACTACGAGGAGCGGCTCTATGCCGCCGGTCGCATCCCCGGCAGCTTCATGCGCCGCGAGAGCCGCCCCCCCGAGCGGGCCACCCTGATCGCCCGGCTGATCGACCGGCCGATGCGGCCCCTCTTCCCCAGCTGGCTGCGCGACGACCTGCAGATCGTGGCCACCTGCATGTCGCTGGATGAGCGCGTGCCGCCCGACGTGCTCGCCGTCACCGGCGCCTCGCTGGCCACCCTGCTGGCCAGGATTCCCTTCCACGGCCCGATGGCCGCGGTGCGCGTGGGCCTGCTGGGCGACGACTTCATCCTCAACCCCAGCTACCGCGAGATCGAGCGCTCCGAGCTCGACCTGGTGGTGGCCGGCACCCCCGAGGGCGTGATCATGGTGGAGGCGGGCGCCAACCAGCTGCCAGAGCAGGACGTGATCGAAGCGATCGACTTCGGCTACGAGGCGGTGTGCGAGCTGATCAAGGCCCAGCAGGCCCTGATCAAGGACCTGGGCATCGAGCAGGTGATCCCCGAGCCCCAGGCGGTCGACAGCACCCTGCCCTCCTACCTGGAGCAGGAGTGCGCCCAGGGCATCGGTGAGGTGCTCAAGCAGTTCAGCCTCACCAAGGGCGATCGCGACGCCCAGCTCGATGCGATCAAGGCCGAGGTGGCCGAGAAGATCGCCGCCCTTGCCGACGACAACGCCGTGAAGGTGGCGGTGTGCAGCAACGGCAAGGCCCTGGGCAACAGCTACAAGGCGCTCACCAAGAAACTGATGCGCGCCCAGATCGTGAAGGACGGCAAGCGCGTGGATGGCCGCAACCTCGACGAGGTGCGCCCGATCAGCGCCGCCGCCGGCGTGCTGCCCAAGCGGGTGCACGGCTCGGCCCTGTTCCAGCGCGGGCTTACCCAGGTGCTCTCCTGCGCCACCCTCGGCACCCCGAGCGACGCCCAGGAGATGGACGACCTCAACCCGTCCAACGAGAAGACCTACCTGCACCACTACAACTTCCCGCCTTACTCCACCGGCGAGACCAAGCCGATGCGCAGCCCCGGCCGCCGCGAGATCGGCCATGGCGCCCTCGCCGAGCGGGCCCTGGTGCCGGTGCTGCCCGCCAAGGACTCCTTCCCCTACGTGCTGCGCGTGGTGTCGGAGTGCCTCAGCTCCAACGGCTCCACCTCCATGGGCTCGGTGTGCGGCAGCACCCTGGCGCTGATGGATGCGGGCGTGCCCCTCAAGGCCCCCGTGAGCGGCGCCGCCATGGGCCTGATCAAGGAGGGCGAGGAGGTGCGCATCCTCACCGACATCCAGGGCATCGAAGACTTCCTCGGTGACATGGACTTCAAGGTGGCCGGCACCGAGAAGGGCATCACTGCCCTGCAGATGGACATGAAGATCACCGGCCTGGCGGTGAAGACCGTGGCCGACGCCGTGAACCAGGCCCGCCCGGCCCGGCTGCACATCCTCGAGAAGATGCTCGAGGCGATCGACAAGCCCCGCGACACGCTGAGCCCCCACGCCCCGCGTCTGCTCAGCTTCCGCATCGATCCGGAACTGATCGGCACCGTGATCGGTCCTGGCGGCCGCACGATCAAGGGCATCACCGAGCGCACCAACACCAAGATCGACATCGAGGATGGCGGTGTGGTGACGATCGCCAGCCACGACGGTGCCGCCGCCGAGGAGGCGCAGCGCATCATCGAGGGGCTCACCCGCCGCGTGTCGGAGGGCGAGGTGTTCACCGGCGCCGTCACCCGGGTGATCCCGATTGGTGCCTTCGTGGAGATCCTCCCCGGCAAGGAGGGGATGATCCACATCTCCCAGCTCTCCGAATCCCGCGTGGAGAAGGTGGAAGACGTGGTGAACGTGGGCGATCAGGTGACCGTTCGCGTGCGCGAGATCGACAACCGCGGCCGCATCAACCTCACCCTCCGGGGCGTGCCCCAGGGCGACCCCCCGGTTTGAGCTGAGCGGGTTTGATCAGAAGAACAGCAGGCAGGCCGCTTTCGGCATCGTCACCAGAGCCGAGGGCGCAAAGCCCACGCCGCCCGGCACCACGCTGGAGATCGTGATCAGAAGTACCCCCACCACCGCCAGCAGGCGGTAGGTGGCCGCCGGAAAGGCAAAGCGCTGCAGCAACCGCTGCGGCGCTTTTTGCTGGGCGAAGAGCTGGGGCGAGGGCTGGGCGGCATCCAGCCGCTTCAGGCCGGGCAGCAGCACCAGCAGCAGGGCCAGGGCCAGTGGCCGCAGCCAGATGTCGTCGACCAGCTGATACACGAACAGGCTGAGCAGCAGCGGCAGGGCCATCACGCTCACGCCGCGGCCGATCCAGTGGCGCGGCACGAAGGCTGTGGCCAGGGCCAGGGCCGCCGCCGTGCCAAGCAGGCCGGTCCAGTGCAGCAGGGCCAGCCAAAGGTTGTGGGGGGTGCATTCCGGCGAGGCCGGGGCGATGGCGGGAATGCCTGCCCCCAGCCAGGGCGAGGCGAGCACGGCCCGGGCATAGGCGGGCCAGAGCACGATGCGCTTCTGGGCGGTGGGGGCCGCCGGTGCCAGCTGCTCCGCCCCCCGCTGGGCGAACTCCGTGAAGAAGTCGCCCGCGCTGAGGACAGCGCTCAGCAGCGCCGCCAGCAGCCCGGCGCCCAGCAGCAGCCCCGTGGCCGTCCAGCAGAGGCGACGGCTCTCAGCCGTGGATCGCCAACCGGCCAGGGCCAGGCCGGCGCCCCCCACCACCACCGCCAGCAGGGCGCCATCCCCCTGGTTGAGCACGATCTGGCTGAGGCCCAGCAGCGGCACCGCAGCGCAGATCGCCCACCAGAAGCGCCGCTGCCGCACGATCACCCCCTGCTGCAGTTGCTGCAGCAGCGGCACAAAGGTCCAGATCAGCAGCACCGTGAGCTGGTTGGCCCAGCGGGAATTCAGATACAGGTAGGGGGCCTCGGCCATGCCGCCGCCCGGTTCGGGCCGCAGCACCCAGGCGTAAGGGGTGACCTCGAAGGCGCGCGCCAGCAGCCAGATCCCCACATCCATGCCCAGCACCGCCACGGTGAACAGGGCCAGCAGCCGCACCAGGTCGGCGCCATGCCGCTGCCACACCGGCTGGAGCAGGGGCAACAGGCCGAACTGCAGCAGCACCAACCCCAGGAAGCCGAGGGAAATCCAGGGGATCGCGCCCACAGCGCCCGAGAGCAACGCTGCCGCCGCAAAGCCCACCAGCCCGATGCCATACCAGCCGCTGAGCACGGGCTCCGAGAAAAAAGCCGCCGGCTGGCGGCGGTAACACCAGGCGAGCAACCCCAGGGCAGGCACGATTTCGGCCAGGCGCTGAGCCTGGAACTTGAGCAGGGGATAGCCCTCCAGCAGCGAGAGCACGATCCCCAGCAGCAGGGCAGCGAGATACCAGCGCAGGGGGTTGGCTCGGTCGGCGCGGGCGATCACACCGCAGGGGCAGGTGTACGGACCTTACCGGCGATCAGACGGCAAAGCCCGGATCGATCGTGGCCATCGCCGCCGCCGCCCGCTCACACAACTCGCCGTGGGCCGGGCCATGGCTGGCGATGAGGCAGCCGGCCTGGCGCACGTCGCCGGTGTTGTAGGTGAGGGGCCGGCCGTCGGCATGGGTGAAGGCGCCGCCGGCGGCGCGCAGCACCGCGTCGGGAGCCGCCATGTCCCAGTCCTTCGGGGCGCTCTTGCCCGAGAGCGACACATACAGATCGGTTTCACCGCGCAGGATCGTGGCCACCTTGCCGCCCACGCTGCCGATCGCCTTGGTGTCGCCCAACTGCAGGGCCGCCAGCAGTTGCTCGAGTCGGTCGTCGCGGTGGTTGCGGCTGGCCACCAGCACCAGCTCACCGAGCGCATGGCGACCGCTGAAAGCCACCGGCGTGCGCGCGCCTGCGCGGTTCTCACACCAGGCCTGGCCCGGCTCCCCCGCCAGCTCCTCGGTCACCCCCAACCAGAGCTGCTCCATCTCCGGCAGCAGCACCACCCCCAGCACCGGCACGCCCCGGTGGGCCAGGGCCAGATGCACGGCGTACTCACCGGTGCCCTGGAGGAAATCCTTGGTGCCATCCAGGGGATCGAGGATCCACAGCCACTCGGCCGCCAGGGGCTCACCGGCGGTGAGCTGCTCCTTGGCGGTCTCCTCGCTGAGCAGGGTCCAGGCGGCGCCGGGGAAGGCGGCGTTAAGACCATCCAGCAGCCACTGATTCACCGCCAGGTCGGCGGCGCTCACCGGCCCCTCACCGCCGTCATCGACGCTCAGGGCCGGCGGGAAGCCATAGGGGGGCTGCTCACCGCGGCCGTAGGCCCGCAGGATGTCGGCTGCGCCCCAGCTCAGCCGCCGCAGCTCCACCAGCAGCGCCTCCAGGGCAAGGCCCGACGGCAGGGTCAGGGGGGCGGCGGGCGACGCGGCGGGAGTGGCGGCCATCGGCAACAGACTGGGACCTGCATTGTGCAGGAGCCTGGTGGCCCAGTCCCCCGAGCCGGCCGCCGGCGTGCTCTATCTGGTGGGCACGCCGATCGGCAACCTGGGCGACCTCTCGCCGCGGGCGCGGCAGGTGCTGGCCGGCGCCGACCGCATCGCCTGCGAGGACACCCGCCGCAGCGGCCTGCTGCTGCACCAGCTGGGCCTGCGCCAGCGGGACCCTGAAGCCGATGGCGCCCCGCGGGCGGCCCGCCTGGTGAGCTTCCACCAGCACAACCAGAGCAGCCGCATTCCCGAGCTGCTGGCCGCCCTGACGGCCGGCGAGGCGGTGGCCGTGATCAGCGACGCCGGCCTGCCCGGCATCTCCGACCCTGGCGAGGCCCTGGTGGCTGCCGCCCGCGCCGCCGGCCACCCGGTGATCTGCGTGCCCGGCCCCAGCGCCGTGACCACCGCCCTGGTGAGCAGCGGCCTCCCCACCGGCCGCTTCTGCTTCGAGGGATTTCTGCCGGCCAAGGCCAGCCAGCGGCGGGCGCGGCTGCAGGAGCTGGCCGGCGAGGAGCGCACCCTGGTGTTCTTCGAGGCGCCGCACAGGCTCCTGGAGCTCCTGGCCGACCTGTTGGCGGAGCTGGGCGATCGGCCGCTGCAGGTGGCACGCGAGCTCACCAAGCGGCACGAGGAGCAGGTGGGCCCCACGGTGAGCGCGGTCCTGGAGCACTTCCGGGCCACGCCGCCCCAGGGGGAATGCACCCTGGTGCTGGGGGGGGCGCCCGCCGTTTCCGCCGCCCCGAGCTGGGATAGCGCCCAGCTGCGGGCCGAGCTCGAAGCGCTGGTGGCCTCCGGCCTCAGCAGCAAGGACGCTGCCCGGGAACTGGCCGCGCGCAGCGGCCACAGCAAGCGGGAGCTCTACGCGCTCCTGCATGCACCGGTCCAGCCAAGCGGGGGCTGAACGGGCAGACTCGGGCCAGTACTGCCCGGATTCTGGCCATGCTGTTGCGCCTGCGCCTGCTGCTGGCCAGCTTGGGGGGTGGGCTGCTGCTGCTGCTGCTGCTCTGCCTCGGCGCCCAGAACCTCGACCAGCGTCCGCGGCTCTGGCTGGGGTTCGGTGGAACGGCGCCCCTGCCGGCCGGTTTCCTGGTGGGCGTAGCCCTGGTGGTGGGCGTGATGAGCGGGGGATGCAGCGCCGCCCTGCTCACCCCGCGGGCCGATCAGCTGCCAGGCAGGGAGTAAAGGCTGCCCTCGATCACCACCCGGCTGATGCCCTGGGCCAGCAGGTAGGGCGCCGTGCGGTGCAGCAGGGTGACATCCGGCAGCTGGATCACCCGCTGGCTTCGGCCGCAATGGCGCTTGGCATGGCGGGGATTCACGTAGACCAGCAGGGCCTGGCGGTCGGCCTCCTCGGGGGGCAGGGGCCCGAGATCACTGCACGCGCTCAGGGCCGTGGGCAGCAGCTCCACCGTCTTATCGACCAGCAGGTAGGCACTGCCCACCAGCGCAGCCTCGCTGAGGCAGCGGCACTGCACGGGCGCCAGATCTGCCGAGGGCTCGAGGGACTCGTCGTCGCCCTCGCCCCCGACCTCATCGTCCTCGTCACCGTCGCCGTCGTCGCCGGAAAAGTCGTCGGCGTCGTCGATCGGCAGCATGCCGGGGCCGTCGCTCTCACTCTCGCCGTCGGGGGCGTTGTCGCCGCAGTCGTCGGGGTCGTTGTCAGGGGTGGCATCGCAGACGGCCTGGGCCGGGGGCAGCTCGGGGCCCTCGGCAGCTGCAGGCTCCGGCAGGACACCAGCGGGCGCCGTCGCACGGGACGCCCTACCGCGCTGCTGCTTGAGGGCCTCAAGTTCGTCCGGGGAGAGCGCGCCCTTCACCACGCGGCTCACGGTGTTGGGGCTGCAGCCAAACGCCTTGGCGAGCTCGGTGCTGCCCACCCCCTCCCGGTAGCGCTCCACGATCTCCGCTTTCTGGGCGTCGCTCAGCCGAGAAGCCGCCATTCGGCAATGCAGTCACACCAGCCCCCCACTCTATGCCGCTTCCCCCTGCCCCAGCCGAACGCCGCACCACCGGGCGCTGCCACAATGGCCCAGCTGGCTCCCTTAGCTCAGCTGGATAGAGCAGCTGCCTTCTAAGCAGCCGGTCGATGGTTCGAATCCATCAGGGGGCGCTTCAATCAGGGCCTAGTTTCTCAGCCCAAAAGCCATTCTGTCACTGGCTTTTGGGCAGACAGGCTTTGCCTACCTCTGCTCGCCCGTGCCAGGCTGTGAGGCGGACCTTCTCACATACCTTCTCACAAGCCAGCGGTCCCGGAATGGGATGTTCTGCTCCGCGGCGGAGTCCTGCGGGCCCTCAGCCAGAGGGGCTGCCGCAGTGGCTGGACGGTGTCGAATTTCAGGGGACGGGCTCGGCTTCACATCACGGCCCGCGCCGGGGATGAGCATCGCAAGCAGCTGCTGCTGCCCTACCCCTGGGAGTCGGACCAACTCGAAGCCATCCGCGACGGCGTGGTGACGATCTATGAGGCCTTCCAGAACGGAGCCCCTCTCGATCTATCCATCGCCGAGCTGAGTGCAGCCAAGGCTGAGGCTGAGGCCAGGCGCCAGGCAGAAGCCCTGGCCAGCCAGCCCTCAACCCTGCAGCACAGGGTTCCACCTCAAGCAACAGCCAGCCGCCGCATCTCGATTGACTGGGCTGGCCTGATCCGCCGCTACCAGCAGCACAAGCTGCGCAGCGGCGAAATCAAGGAAACGACCTGGGAGCGTCTCTATAAGCCGCGGATGGCGCTGCTTTTGAAATCAGCGAAAGGGCCACCGCCTGCCCGCGATGCCACCCAACTCTTGGAAGCGCAGGCTGATCTGTGGAGTCAGCGCCCTGGCTGCCGCACCAGACGACTGCAAATCCAGTGCACCGCTGCCCTGCTGCGCTGGGCGATCAGCCAGAAGCTGCTTCCAGTCCAATGGGCACCGCCACCTGACCTCTCAACAATCATCGGCCGGTCAAGGGAGAGCCGAGTGGTCACGACGCCGATTGCCGTGCCAGACATCCTGGCGATCGTGCAGGCCATCCCGGACCCGCGCTGGCGGCTTGCCTTCCAACTGCTCAGCGCCTTTGGCCTGCGACCGGAAGAGCTGCAGCATCTGCAGCTTCGCCAGGGACGGCTCTGGTGCACTTATGAAAAGGTTGCCTCTCGCGGCAAAACCAAGCCAAGGCCCCTGCGGCTGCTGCCCTGTGACCAATGGGCTATGGAATGGCGTCTCCTCGAGACCTTTGATCCGGCAAAGCTCCCGCCCATGCGAGCAGGCTTCAGCTCGGATTCCTTCAGTCGCTACCTGCTGCGGCGAGAGCAGTGGCAACACCTGCGCCAGCAGTACGAAGCCGAGGGAGAAAAGCTCGTGCTCTACTCCTGCCGGCACGGTTACGCCCACCGGGCCCACGTGATCTGTGACCTCCCTCCCAAGGTGGTGGCCGCCGCGATGGGCCACAGCGTTCAGACCCATTTGGCGGCCGACAGCCGCTGGTGCGGGGATGACGTGGTGGATGACGCCTTCAGCAAAGCGGCACAACGGCTCACTGGCATGACGCCGTGAGCCTGTTGTTTAGGAGAGCTACTGCTCTCCTGTCGGCTTGATGTAACCGGTGTCGATCAGGAAAGCCCGCAAGGCTTCCGGAAAGGAGCTGTAGACAACCTCCCGGCCCAGGCATTTGCCGTTGTTGTCCAGCTCGCCCTTGCATTCCGTCAGCCCCCAGTCGGACGAGGCGTCGTAGCGCTGGGTCATGCGATCCCAGCCGTCATAAAGCTCGCCCACCAGCGCCTTGTTGGCGACATAAGCGGCCAGGAAGCCATTGGGTGATTCAGGGTTCTTCTGTTGGAACCAGTCGGCCATGCGCTGCAGGTTGCGCCGATGAAGTGGTTTGAACTCAGGCCGATGGGACACATCCACAAACGCATCCCCCTGCAGCTGCCAGATGCGAGCCGGTGCCGTGCTGCAGGCGTAGCAGGCAAAGCGATAGAGGAATCGGTTGTCAACGTCGACGATCAGGAAACGGCCATTCCGCAACGGATCCTCGGCCGGTGAATACCCGCCATCAAAGGGCCCGAGTGTGACCTCTCGCCAGTTCTGGCCGCTGCGATCGCTGGTGAGCACCTAGATCTGATTGCAGCAGTGCGCACCTCCGGTGAAGGACGAGAGGAGAACTTCGGGGTACGGGTTGGCCGGATCCATCTCCGCGATCTGGACCACCGCAGCCGGACTGCCGCCCCATTTCTCGGCGCCAACGAGCCGACCGACCTCGTTGCCATTCACACGAACGACAGCCACCGGCTGGAGCACATTCGATCCGGACTCGTTGATCCGCCGCTGCTGCTGCGCGTTAACCTCCACGGCGCCACTGCGTAACGAACCGCTCATGCGGTTGTTCTGGTAGTCCATCTTCAGGACCTGGGCGACAGCCGGACTGCCGCAGATGGCACCCACTCCGATCAGGACGGCAATGAAACGAGCTCGCAAAGACACCGGGCAATCGGCAGGCCGCCATCCCGAACCGTAGGAAGCGACCAGCATGTGCTGATCCGCCAGGGCGGGCGGATCGTGGCGCGCCATTGCCGCCAGGCCGCCAACCAGCGCTCCCGCCAGGTGATCGCCGGCCACTGGGAGGGTTTGATTCCGCAGCGGGCGATCGAGGCCGCCCAGGCAGACAACGGCGCCGTTGCTGAGGTGGTGGTGCTCGATGCGGTGCGGCGTTCGTCACTGGCCCGGCCACTGAGTGACTACGCGGCTGTCGTCGCGGAGGTGGGCTGATGGCACGCAGCAAACAACCGCTACCTGAAACCGTGACCACGGCGAGCGGCTTTGCTGCCGCCGAGACAGGTGACATCGCGCAGCTGGTGGAGGATCTCGACGGGATGCTCACCCGCCTGCGGCTGGGCGCGATCCGCGAGCAGCTCGAGGGATTGCTGGAGGAAGCGGCGCGGCGGCAGCTGAACCTGCGCGAGGCCCTGGCCTGGCTCTGCGCGGCTGAGGTGGCGAGCAAGGAGCAGCGGCGGCTGTCGATGGCCATGACCATTGCCCACTTCCCCTTTGTGCGCACGCTGGAAGGCTTTGAGTTCGAGGCCCAGCCCTCGATTGATCCAGCCAAGATCCGCGATCTGGCCACCTGCCGCTGGGTGGCCAATGGCGACAACGTGGTGCTGCTGGGCCCGCCCGGTGTGGGCAAGACCCACCTGGAGGTGGCCCTGGGCCGTGAGGCGGTGAGCCGTGGCTACACGGTGCAGTTCACTACGGCGATGGAGCTGCTTGGCTCCCTGGTCAAAGGCCAGCAGCAGGGAAACCTGGAGATGCGGCTGGCGCAGTACAGCAAGCCGAAACTGCTGATCGTCGATGAGCTGGGCTACCTGCCGCTTGAACCGCAGGCGGGACACCTGTTCTTCCAGCTGATCTCCAGGCGCTACGAGCAGGGCAGCGTGCTGATCAGCTCCAATCGCCCCGTTGAGGAGTGGGACGAGGTGTTCGGCGATCAGGTGGTGGCTGCCGCCATCCTCGATCGGTTGCTGCACCACAGCCATGTGCTGACGATCCGCGGCGACAGCTACCGGCTCAGAGAAAAGCGCCGCTCAGGCCTGTTCCGCCCACCAGCGGGCGGAAGCCCTCCACCGATACCGGCCAAGGAGACCTGAGGCCAGAGCAGCCGGCTGCAGCCAATGGCATCAACGACAGACAACCATCAAGCCAACGCAAGACCCATGAGCAAGAGCAGTAAACACCAGGCAACCAGCGCAAAACCTCCGGCCCGTACCGGGCCGGAGGTGGCTCACTTTTCAATGTCGCCTGTGGCTCGGTTTTCGATGTCGCTTGACACGCACCACGCTCGCTGGCGATACAACGCTCCATCTGGGTGTTGGTGGGCATTGCGTAGACACCCCTCGGCGATGGGCTCATCAAGTCTGCCTGCATCGCTCTTGCACGAGAACGGCATCAGACCGATCGTTGGGCCCCCAGCCACCGGCCAATGCCCCCCGACGCTTCCAGCGACGATCCCTATGTGCGGGTGACTCTTGAGCTCCGCCAATCCACCCTGGTGTGGCTGGATGGCTTGCGCGAGGAGTGGGGACTGCGCAGCCGCGGGGCACTGGTGAGCCGCCTGCTCGATGAACTGGCCCAGCCCTCCAGCGATGCTTAAGACCCTGTTGATTGCTTCCGGGGTGCTGCTGAGTGCCAGCGCAGTGCTGGCCCAACAGCCGGTGCAACCCCTCCCAAAAGTGGGAGGGTGTCCGCTCGGCTACACCAGCTCCGGCAGCTACTGCGTGCCCAGCAGCAGCGGCAACACCAAGGGCGCCATTGAGAAGAGCGGCAACAGCTGTCCGCTCGGCTTCTACGCCTCGGGCAACTACTGCGTCAGCAGCCCCAGCAACGACCGCGAGGCGATTCAGAAGACGGGCAAGTCCGGCCCGCTGGGTTGGTTCAGCTCCGGGAGCTACTGCATCAAGAGCCGCTGATCGCCATGGGCTTTCGCTTTCGCCGCTCCTCCCGCCTGGGCCCGTTGCGCTTCAACTTCGCCAAGGGGGGCCTCAGCTCAATCTCCGTTGGCGGCCGTGGCGCCTCGTTCAACATCCCGGTGAGCCGCAGCGGCGGCCCGCGCACCACCGTGGGGCTACCGGGCACAGGCCTGAGCTGGAGCGTGGAACACACCCCGGATCGGCCCACCGCGCTCCCCGCCGGTCCTGCGGCGGGTCTGCCCAACAGCCGCCGGTTGCGGCCGGGGCAGTTGGATGCCTTCAAGCAGTCGCTGCTGGGCGTGCTGCGCCAGGAGCTTTTTTCTCCAGGGTCCACAGGGGAGCAGCTGTGGGAGCACGGCCTGGTGAGCCGGCTGCTCGCCGACGGTTCTCTCGGTGCGCGCACTGCCGGCCTGCTGGCGCTGATCGAAACCCCGGAAACGATGGATGGCTACCTGCTGCGGGCCCAGGGTCAGGACGATGCCAAACGCCGGGCCCAGCGCTGCATCGCGGCCGTGCAGGAGGCCTCAAGCCTGGCCGCTGGGCGTGGCTGGCTCTCCTGACCTGACAAGGGCAGGTCCAACCCTCCAGGCTTTGTTGTGGTCAGACCTCTTCTTGGAGTACGTGCTGCATCACCTCCAGCAGTCCATCGGCGAGGGGGCGGTGAGCAGCGAGCTTGGTGCTCCAGATCGAGCCCGTCAGGAGTTCCTCCGGACTCACCAAGCCAAGGTCCTGGCCCTCCAGCAGCTGCAATTGCTCCAGCGGCACGGACAGCTCAGCCCGAAACAGGTGGGCCGTGCGCCGGTGGATGTGATGCACCATCACCTGCTCCACCTCTGGGGGTTGCCAGCTGATTTCCTCCAGCAGCTCCCGCCGCAGTGCCTGCTCCGGCGTTTCGCCCGGATCGAGGTGCCCGCCAAAGAGTCCCCAGCAGCCGGGCGCGACGATCGTGGGGATCTCGTCGCGCAGCTGCATCAGCCAGCGGCCATCCCTATGCAGCATGGCCAAGGCGACTTCAACGGCCATGGCTCGGGCTCAGGCTGCTGCCGGCCGGCGCCGCTGCGTGGCATAGACCGCTGCTCCACCAGCCGCCAGCACCAAGCCACCGCTGATGGCCAGGAACACCAGGGTCTGCAGCAACAGCAGAAAGATCCCCAAGGCCGAGCCAGCCGCGATCTGCATCCTGGCCTTGATCAGCAGGGTGAGCAGCAGCAGCACGGTTGCCTTGAGGGCCAGCACCTTGGCTCTGCTGAGCGGACAGAACGGGTTCAGAAGCACGGCGTGATCACAGGTATCCCCATGCTGGCGGGCCGATCCGGGTGCGGTGGTTTCACTCAAGACCTGGGCGGCTGCGGTGGGATCCACTGAGGTGGACAGGCCCGCCACCCCTGCTGCTGCTTTTGCTGCCAGAGCTTGATGGCCTGCTCCCGCGTGAGCTCCTTGCGGCGTTTCAGCATGGGTGCCGCCTCCCCGGGGATCAACTCCCCGAGGGTCACCTCCAGGCTCTGGCTCCAGCGGTCGTAGCGGCGCGGTTGGAAATGCAGCACCTGAAGGCCATCACTGAGCCAGCCCTCCTGCGGGGAGAGCGGCGGCCGGCCGATCCTGTCCGTCACATTCATCGGCCGTTCAGGCCACCTCAGGCGCCCAGCCCTGTGTCCTCACCATGTCGTCGGTCAAGCCCTGGCAACGGCTTGTCAGGTGCTCGCCATGGGCGATCAGGCCCTGGTGCAGCTGGCAGGTCAGCACGGGGATGCAGTTCACCCCGGCGTGATGCCGGAACCAGTGGCAGGTCATGCAGACCTTGCGGCTGCGGGTCTTCACCAGCACCTCGCTGTCGAGGAAGGGCCACTCCTCGACAGGGGTTTCAATCCGGGCAGCCAGGGCCGCGGGTCGGGGCAACGGGAAACCCATAAACCATTTCAGATGCGTACACCTGTACTAGCACGCATTGCTGGGGGTTGGCAGCCGTCGCTTCTGGCTGCTGCAAGGGCATTCGTGCATAAAACATGGTCATTGGGCTAACCCGGTGCAGCAATGGCATGAACTGCGGTTGCGAAGAGCTGCTACAACCCTGAGCCCCTCTCACCGGCACTGCTAGAGCTGTCCAGCAAGGGTCATGTCGGTGGCCCAAGTCGTACCCGAACCGTTCAGCTGTCACCGCGATGATGCAACGACGCTCCTTCCTCGCCGCCGCCGGCGCCTTGGCCGCGGCCACTCAGATTCCCTTCGCCAAAGCCAAAAACCAAGGGGCAACCAGCGCGGCGTGCAACCCACCAGTCGTTCCCTCATCCACCAAGTCGCGTTTTGCCCCGCTGATCAGCGGCAAGGCGCCAGGCACATTGCTTTCCAAGGAGGAGATTGAGGCCTCAGTCAACGGAGCCCGCGCCTGGAAGGTGCGCTACATCTCCAAAGACGTCAACGGCGTGCTGAACGAGGTCAGCGGATTGGTGATCGCGCCGGCAGCCACAGGCAAAAACCGCAAACTGCTGACCTGGTGTCACGGCACCACCGGCCTGGGCGATGCCGCCTGCCCTTCAGCACAGCCAGGGCCGGCATGCAACATGAACATCTACTTCGATACACCATCCAGCCAGCAGATCGACTACGGGGTGCCAGGCCTGCAGGATTGGATCAACGATGGCTACGTGGTCTGCGCCACCGACTACCAGGGACTGGGCACCCCGGGGCAGCACCAGTACGTCGTCAACCGCACACAGGCCCGTGATGCCGTCTACCTGGCCCGAGCCGCCAGGAAAATGGCTGTGGGTGCTGGCACCAAGCTCGGCTGCGCAGGATGGTCGCAGGGAGGTGGCGCGGCCGCTTCGGTCGCCGAGCTGGATGCGGCCGACTATGGCGAGCTGCAGCTGGTCGGCACCGTGGCGATGTCTCCGGGCGTTACGAGCATTGCTTACGGAATGCCGAAGGGATTAACGGCTGCCCTAAGCAATCCCTCGATTCCACCGGATGGTCACCTGCTGATGGTGCTGGCTGGCTTTCAGATTGCCAACCCTGATGTGCTGAAGCTCTCCGATTACTTCACGCCCCTGGGGATCGAGATCATCGAAACCTCCTGGAACATCCAGCCAGTTCACCATTTCGGTGACACCGTCGCGCGACTGTTCCGGCTCAAAGGCGCGATCATGCAAAGCAATCCGAAAAACCTCGATCGCTGGCAGGCCGCGATCACGGCTGGTTCGGCAGCCACGCGCAAACCGGTTGCCCCGGTTCTGCTGTGCATGGATCTGTTCGATGGCGGCACCGTTATACCCGTGACTTGGCAGACCGCCTATGCAGCCAAGGTGCAGCAGTTGGGCGGCAGCATCAAGACCCTCGAATACCCCAATGATGACCACTTCTCCCTGCCCGACAGCTGCACTCCTGCCGCGCGTCAATGGCTGAATGGGCTGTTCTGAGGTTGGCAGAATAGGTTTCATCAAGCCTCTGCTGTGGCGGATGCTTTTGCATCGTTATGCGGGAGAACCCTTCGCCACTCGGCTTCAGTGCTTGCACCTGATGTGGCGAAAGTTTGCTGGGTTATCTGCCACAGCCTCCTACCGCGTGAATACGGTGCAGATGGCTGCTGGCAGAAACGATGCTGCGCGAGCTGGTTCAGGCCATCGGCATCCCTTTGGCGCTGCTGCTGCTGGCGGTGCTGGCGCTGGAGCACTGGGGTGATCGGCTGCCGCCCTGGCTGCAGCGGCTGGCCGAGCGCCCGGCATAGATGGCCCGGAATGCCTCGGTTCTGCCTGTTTAGCGGCAGGATCCGCACGCGCTCACGGCGTTCATCGGCCACCACAGGAGCCCCTTGCTCGATTTCGGGGCCATAGGTCTTGAGCAGTGACAGCACCAGCGTGCCGATCGACTCGGGCAAGACGTTCAAGCAGCGCACCTGAAGCACGCTGGGCCCATCGGCACCGCTGAGGGCGAGCATCGTGGCGAAGTCAAGGTCATGCGTGAACACGGCGTAGTCATCGGCGATGGCCCATTGCATCAGGGCCGTATCCGGCGCCTTGGATCACCCACCTCCGACCAGTGCACGGCTTGGTGGCCGGCGGCCTCCAACAGAGGGATCCATTCGGTCGACAGGCTGTTGCGTTGAAACAGCCATATCGACCAGCAGCCTGGCCATCAGCTCAGGACCAGTGCCTCTTCCCGCTCTTCCATCCGCCAGGCGGCATAGGCGAGAGCCTCATCAATGTCGGCTGGTTCAAGCAGCGGGTAGGCCTGCAGGATGCGCTCACGGCTGCTGCCGCTGGCCACCAACCCCACGATGGTGCTCACCGTGATGCGCAGCCCACGGATGCAGGGCTTGCCGCCCATCACGGTGGGATCGTGGCTGATACGTGGGAAGGCCATGAGTCAATCGTAGGCAGACGCAGCCGTTTCGCCGCATCAGCCGATGGGTGCTGCACAAGAACCGCCTCGATCCATTCGTGGTGCCTCCGCTGGCAGATCCGATCGGCGATTGAAGCGGCCTCGGCTGGCACCTGGAACCGCTTGCGGAATGCCTTGGTGAAGCCATCCAACTCCGGGCGAGGCAGCACCCGCACCGTGGCCAGGATCTGCTGGATGGTGGCTGGATCGAGGGGTTCCAGGCCCACCTCTGTTGTTTGCTCGGTAGCGGCGCTGTTGCGCTGAAGTGCCGGCATGTGGCGAGCTGACGTGGGAGCGGTTGAGCTGGTGACCTCCCGCTGCTGCTTGTCGTAGAGCGCCA
>Ga0194123_10002794_pt1 | contig 22057 bp, 33 predicted proteins | sample TA2MahsurfametaG_5_FD_155479 | JGI IMG/M metagenome (GOLD analysis project Ga0194123, IMG submission 155479) | Freshwater microbial communities from Lake Tanganyika, Tanzania - TA2015023 Mahale A surface | ecosystem: Environmental > Aquatic > Freshwater > Lake | place: Tanzania: Lake Tanganyika... | reverse complement strand
TAGATCATCGAGTTAGATTCTCTCCCTCTGAGTTCTTGTTACTCAGACTGAGGGATTCACCCTCATTTGTTGTTAGCTGCCAGCTCTATTGCTGGTGAATGTTATGGACATTAAGACCAACAATCAGCCACGCCGGTTGTTCTTTGCTTGTGAATTATCACAGCCCGAGCGTACCAAACTCCGTCAACAGTTTGACTGGATGGATGACGAACAATTTGATCACGATTGTTCATTCTTTAAGTACCGCGATTGGTATTACAATCTCGCGGATTTCATGCGTATAGAGTTTGCCGCTAAGGAATCTGAGTTCCAAGGGTGGCACGCATACTGCAGCGATTCATACTTCAGTGGAACTGTAATCAAACTGTGCGGTAACGATATTGTTGTCGGGCGCTATTGCTGCTGATAACTGTAACTAACACCATCGCAATTTGATTCATGCAAACACTCTACATCTACGATCCTCGTTATTCAGTTCACATCAATCAGCCAACCACGTTCACTTATTGGGAGGCAACTTATGCTGCAGCCGCTGCAGTTCGGAGAGGTAGAGCCTACGAACTATGGGAGAATGGGCGCATGGTCGCTAAAGGTGGACCGTCCAGTTCTTTAACTTCTGGCTCCTGATCTTTGTAACTAACCCAACGCAACTTGTCACCATGTACTTCCAACATCTTTGCACACATAACGACAGGAATGGTAACCCACGCCGCCTGTATGTTCTAGTTGATGACGGCCAACGTGTTGCCGTATGGGATGAAGGATACCGGGGCCATCATGCTGTGCCTGGTATCTGGCGCGATGCTGCATACAATGCCGAACGTTTAGAGATTACCGTGAAACTTTATAGAGAACTGCTGCGCGAATTGCCCTCACCTGAGTGGGCACATGATGTCCCCGGTTATGCTCACCTCCGCTCACTTGTTTGATTCACCATGAACTACAACTACCAGATGTCACATTACCCCAACACTGTCAGTTGGTATAGAGAACTTGTCTGGCTTGATGATGAACTTGCCGGGGAGATTCGTGAAACCACAGAGTCACACTTTGGCGCCAGACAATACGAAGTCGCTAAGTATGTTCCCCTCAAAGTGTTAGATGGTGTGGTGCACATCGCCAACATCCGCGCACTGTTTAGTACAGTCTCAGACTGCAAACATTACATCAACAACGGAGGTATCCTGTGAACACTTTCACCCTCGCAACTGGCCGACAAGTTGAGAAGAACGCTACGCATTGTGTGGCTGTTAAGACTCGTGGCCGATGGAATCATCAATTCTTCAAGTCCTACAAAGGTGCACACAATGAGGTGGTGCGTCTGCTCAGTTACAGTGCAGATACTCTTGCTTATTATGACATCCAAGAGTACAAACTAATCAAACCCAACTGATTATGTACTACATCCAACGTCGCTCCATCAATCACAACTACCTTGAAACTGTGGACGAGTTTGATTCACACAAGGAGGCTACATCCACGCTGCATGAGTATCAGCTCGCAGACTATTCGGCTGACTATTACATCAGCACACGATGCTGTAAAGCATGGAGGGAATCATGAATCAACAACAGTTCGACAAGTTGTACACAACCATCTACGACGCTTATGAACAAGCTGCACTAAAAGATGAGTACGTTCGCTCCACATTGGGCGACGCATTAGATCACATGATTCTGCTCAAGCAACGCAAACTAATTACACCAACTGAACATGTACAACCCCAACTTTCCTGAGTTCCACAAAGATCAACTCCTCGCTGTAGTTAATCACTACATGCACAGCGACATGCGCAAACATTTAATGCGTGAATGTCCCGCAGCGTATAACTCACTGTGCGGCAGAGTTGTTGTCACTTCGCAGGTCGAAGATAACGGCGACAAAGTAATCTCCCGCTAACGCGGGGCCAACTCACACAATCACACCAACATCATGATCGAACTGATTGTAGAGGATGAGTACGGTCAACATTATGTGACCGAGACTTTTCTAGACATCGCAGATGCTAAAGCTTATCTATACCTTCTCGATTCTTTGTTGGATGATGCTAAGGGTCCCGCAGAGAGTGATAGGTTGCGCCGCATGATTGCGCAACTAGAGGAATCAATTATTGAAACTGAACTACAACAGGAGGCCGACTAATGACGCTGCCAACTTACACCATTGGTAAGACACAGTTTGCATACGAACCACGCGCAGGTTTGACCAGTTTGTGCTGGTACAACATCGCAAATTGTGCACGCAGGCGAATGTCTGAAGCTAACTTTCAGCAAACAGAAGGAGATTCCGACGGTTTCTCTTTGTGGAAGCGTGAACGTGTAACTTTCTGGACACTCAACCGAAAGTCAATCCCCGACAACTTTGTGTAACTAACTCAAACCCCACGGAGGCCAATTCCACTTATCTGATTCTGCAACTGTTTCAATGTTTCTGTGTGCTTGGTAGGATCACCTAGCTCGCCATTTATTATCATTTTGTAGAGTATCTTAGCTTCTTCGCGTTGCCGTATGCGATCTTCGTAGGATTCTGCGATCAACGCCTCACTTTGCTCAGGATTGAGCACCTCACCTGCAAACCGCACCGAACCCTCTACCCAACAACCATTTCAGTCTACACCTTCACCCAATTCACCATCATGCGTATCATCGAACGTCAAATGTTGGCAGCCATTCTTGACCATAAAGACTGGAAGTCTGCGAATACTCGTGTGGGTGTCACCTATTTCGCCCACGCCGATAAGCCAATCGACCGCATAAATGTGTATCTGCACGATAATCACATTGCGCAGATTACCCCAGACTCTGTAAGTATCTGTGACTGCGGATGGCAGACGCCCACTACAAAGTCACGCCTAAATGCAATCCTGCACGAATTGTGCGGCGCGGGCATTTACCAGAAGCAAGGTAGGTGGTACGGTACGGCGATCGACGAAACTGACTGGGAGATCGAACCCGACAGTCGGCACGTATTTGTCCGAGGTTGACTGCAAGGCCATGGTACGTCCAACGCCGAACAGCTAAGAATCACATCGAGACTGTAGGCGAAACGGATAATAGGAAAGAAGCGTACCAAATAGCTGCAGAATTGGCCTCACTTGATAAGATGTCGCGGTATTACGTGCAGAAAATTGCATGTAAGGCATACCGTGATACTGATCCCCCGCCGCTTCGCGGGGCCAAATCACACAGTTACACCTGACACACCCTAATTATGTATCAACTGGAAGCATCCGATGATTACGGATTGCAAGGCATCAAAGACCGCGAAGAACTACTGCAGTGGTTGGACTCGTGGCTTCAAGATCCTGACAGTCTTGAGTGCAAACTCGAGAAGCTAACTGACTACAAACCCAACCTTTACGTCGACTTATGAACATCTACAAACGAGTTCATGGGCAATCAGCTCAAGACAAACTTCGTGAACTAATTGATCTCCACGGCTACGAACTTTTTTTAGCTCGTGTACTTCTACTTGAAGTCGATGAGACAATCTGCGAAAAGATCTTGAATAACATGGAGGATGGCAGCCTTATTTAAGTGTGACTGATCCAGTTTGGTCGATCTTTATCTTCCTTGGATTCGGTTTGTTCTATGTTCTCGGTGTTATCGCATGGTTTATGACGCGTAACTAATCCTGCGCCCCGACATCAACAATCAAATCATTTGCAATCATGAAAACTGTTACAAAGTCCACGCGGGCTCCGCGTATGGGCAAGATGATCTACTGCCCGAAATGTGCAACTGTTCACCGTGTGTTTCACTTTTCTTGGTCTGCTCTCATTTGTCATGACTGTGGCAGTCTGATTGATAAGTACGAGTATTTACTGGACAAACCCACACACATTGAGAAACCTAATCGACCCGTTTACTCCCTAGTTTTTGACAGGAATTACTGTCAATGCGTTCTGGAATTTAGCGAGGTAGTTCTACAGCCAAGGGGTTATTACCTTGACGAAGTTGATGCGTCAGGTAGTCGTCAGGTTTGGCATTACATGCCTATCGACAAACGAGATTATGACGACGCTGAAGATTTACCTCTCCACGTTTGGGACGACTTTATGTTGTGGGTTTGGGATCAATTTAAAAAGAATCCGGATGATTTTTCAGTGTGCAGGCGCATGATTGATCCGGGTTTAGGGATCATGCTTCCTGAGGATTTTCAGCTGATCGAACAGGGTAGTCTGCCCGACGGATGCTTCAAAATTGCAGACAAACAGCAAACTAACAACCATGATTAACCACATTCCGCACACAGTTGAAGCTGTTCTCGATCTCTTCACTGCAGATCAACTACAAACAGCTATCGAACGGCACACTCGTTTAGACGAAACTTTAGATGATTGGGAGCCCCGACATCTTTTAGCTGCTGAGTATTTATGTCTTTACGCAGAACTTACATACCCACGGTTGCTTAACCAGCGGTGTTATGCCCTACGTGAAAAACTCGAACTTCTGGGAGATAAAGCGTGACTTATTACCTTCACTACGAAAACTCAAACTGCAGACGAGTTAATAACGTGCTGCACATTTGCACATCTAATGACGCTAACGGCAACCCGCGCAGACTGATCGTGTGTCTGGGATCTTACGGTCACATCGTTGCAACTTTCGACGAAGGATGTGACTGGGGCGGACTTTACCAACTCGATAAAGACTTCGCTAGTTGGACAAATCGGCACAGCGTTCGAGTCAACGTAACCGTGTCTGAGTTCAATCGGTGGAGCTCATTCGAGCCCGGTAAGGTCTACAAAGTATCCATGCAACCTGAGCTTCCTGCATTTCAGCACTAATGAATTTCTTATGTGCAACCCTTACCTGTGTTCAAATGTTCACCGGGATGGGTTTTGTATACGGTACAACTCCAAATAGTTACTTAGCCTCTACGCAAAACAATTTTGTTTATTGTGAAAGATCAAGTATTCAGTATGGTTGCCGTAACTTATTTAACGCTTCATCAACGGCAGTTTCTGGAGAACGTCCGGTAAACTCTGGTCGTCTCGATTGGTAATTAACGTAAATCGAAGGATCGGAACCAAATGAACCTCTTACATTAAAACGAGAATTGGCTGGTGCAATTTCAAATCCACCTTGAGGAGTAATTCCAACAGAATTACCTTCCTCATCGCGTATTTGACCGCGCATTAACAGGTTGCGTAATGTATCTAACTCACCCGGTAAAGGTGTGTCACCGGCATAACGCATAAAAGCACTGTTTAACAGCGTCCCGTAATCCACTCAGTTTTAAATTCCTTTCACCGAATTCTAAATTAAACAATGCCCTTTTACTTCATCGAAGTCACCGATACGTTCGGCGGCCAAGCAAATTACAGCTGGGTCGAAAAGTATTGCGTTGAAGCAACGGAAAACACCGTCATGCGTCGCGCCAAACGTGAGATTGGATGGAACGGTGTGCGGTGTGACCGTTATGAGCTGGGAGATGTTGTAGAGTTGCGTCCTCGCGGCATGGCCCAAGTTGCTTTTATTTATCGCGAAAACCCTTACAAATGATTATGAACTACTACAAGATCAAAGTTCAAATTGAATCACAAACTGGCGAAATGCTAGAGCTTGAGACACATAGAAACTTCATCGTTAACAAAGATGTTTTTATCTTTGCGAGCGGATTTGCTGATGGTTTCGCAATGGCGCACAACGGTTCCATTCTTGAAAAGCAGATTGAGAAGTTGAATGACAGTAGTTTTTGAGAGGGCTAGTGTACGGCGACTAAAACACTTAACGCACACAAAATTTTATATACATAAATGCAGCAATTCTTGTTAAGTTTTGAGTTGTTTAAAAAAGTTTTATATTATGGAAAGGTTTACCATGCTGCAGCACCAAGACAAACGGTGTGCTATATGGAGTCACATCAAAATGATTAAAGAATGCTTTTGTCAGTTGTGTAAAACGTGGGCTGAACTAAGCTTTTACTGCTTTGTTTTTTCCCACAGTGCGTCCCAAAGCACAGGTCAATCTTCAAAAATTCGACGCTTTTCTCAAGAAAACTAAGGAGGGGTGGCGTTTTGAACGGATCGTCGAAGCTACGACGGCAAATGAAGCTAAAATGTTGATGATGCAAGAAAGCGGAATCACAAACCCGAATCGGGTCTCCGTTTATTTGCGTCGATAGCCCGGAACGTCTGGCGACTGCTGTAGATCCCGCTAACAGCACGGGCGGGGTTCGATTCCCCCGGTTCCGATCTTGACAACCGCACTTAGCCGCAGTATTGTGGCACCCAGGGGGCACCGCCCTGACCCAACGTGGCGCGAATTCACTTGTACTTTCATCATGAACATTAAAACTGTCGATCTTGTTAATCTCGGTGAAATCGCAGCTCAAGCGTGGGATGAGTGCGATGTTGCCCTTCAACAATTGAATGAAGGATTCGGTCGCCCTTACGAAAGCGCCAAGGATAACCTCCTGCGCGATGTAACGCTTGCTGATCAGCAAGGTCTAGATCTGTCATTGTTCTCTGGAGAGCACAGCAGATTTAAATTCAAACAATTTAATACAAACATTGTTGTGCGTATTCACCGCAAGCCTACAGCCCACGCTCGGCTGGACAAGCTTCTCGAACGCATCCAAAAAGCTGAACATGAGCTGAAAACTTTAAAGATGAAGTTGAAGCATGAAGCAGAACAACTGATCCATGCAGGTGAATGCGACAATCTGACCGATAAAATTGTGTTGGCTTTCGGTCGTATTAAATGAACAAGATGCTGATCCAAGCACAGCAAGCGACGATGTTCTGCTTGAGCACTGCGATCTTCTGCATGGCAGCCTTAGGTGCGCTGGGTGTCAATCCATTCGTATCAAGTAATACAGTAGAATTCTGTAATGATCCTAAAGTTGGTAGGTATCCCTGCCGGACCCGTTAAAATTCCACGGAGGAAAAGCCCCCCTCGTGGTTTCAGCGCCCGGACTCTCTGAAATAAGAGGGTCTTTCTCTTAGGTAGACCACATCAATTTGTTTAACTAACCCAAATGACTTCTCACTATCTTCTTACCTGCTCCATTTCGGCTGACGTTCGACAGTCCGTCCAGATCAAGTTTGACGATCTCAAACTCCCAAAATCTGTGATTGAGACTTTACAAAAGAACAACACAGTCAGCCTTCGTCCTAATCTTTCGAATGCACTTAAGGCAGAACTTGACTCGCTTCGTGTCATGCAGCGTGAATTGTATGACAGCTATTGCATTCATTACGGTGATGCTCATTTCGTTACTGGATCTTATTTTTTCGCTGCTAATGATCTCATAAAGCAGATCAAAAGAGCAGCTCAAGACGCTAACGAAAAGCTCAAAGATCTTTGGGAGGATGAACACACAGCCTGGCAAACTACCGCAGAAAACATTCTGCGCCCTCTGTTTGCAGATGATATGGAATACAAACTAGCGCTTGACGCTTACATGAAGTTTTTCCCGACTAAAAATGAGTATCAAGCACCTATTCGAGTACATGTTTTGGGTCCGCTTCCCACTTCGCTGCAGAAAGTTAGTAAGCCTGTCGAAGGAGATATTGATTCCTGCATTGCTTATGAAAATCAAATCAACACTCAACAGGTATTGGAAGCTGCCCGTAAAAATGCAGCGGATAAAGCGCTTTTAATTTCGGCTGAATTGTTAGATGATCTGGACGCCAGAAACATTACAAAAATAGGCAAACAACAGACAGGCAGCGAGAAGAAACGAGGTTCGTGGCAAATTACTGCCGAAAAACTCAAGTTAATCAGCAACAGTGTTCCCGGTTTCGACAAGCTGACTGAGCTTGCTGAATCATTGCTGCAAGCTGGAAACGATCTTCAGTCTCCCACACGGCAGGTTAGAAACGACGCCACTAAAACGTTTTACGAAATCCAAGATCAAATTAAAGAGGAGCTGGCAGGCATCTGCGATAGTAGGGAACACTCAGCAGGTCTAACGAAACTCAAAACATCTCTTGCACTTTCAAATACATACAAATCTCTTTGCGACCGGATTAAAGCTGCTGAAAATCCTCAGTCCCTTAATCTGTTGATGAAGGATGTAAACCTTGAACTTGACATCTATGCACAACGATCCAAACATCTGCAGAAACTCATTCAACAGAGGAAAGAGCTTATTGGTACAGCAGGTGAGGAGCTGGATGATCTAATTACTCAGGTGAAACAAAATCCTCAAACTCTTGAAACTATGGAGGCCGATTTCTGATGGACCGCAATCTTTACGCTATCGAATCGTCTAAAGGTTATCTGTGTGACATTGAGGAATATACAAAAGACATACTGCAAGCTCCGACATTTGCAGACTATGACAACGCTGTCAAACGCCTGACATCAGTTAGCGGTTGTCTAACTGAAGAATGCTGGATTACCGTCGCTCAAGTTCCATTTCCCCGACCGATCGGGATCAAAGTCGCTTAACTTCACTCTTACGCTGAAACCACTAATAACCATGGACGACAAACTTTTTCAGAAGCTTCAAAGCTTTCGAAGCGCACTCAATGCGGCCACGCTGGAACGCGAAAACGTAATTGATGGTCTACTAGCTTCACTGCTCAGCAAACAGAACGCCTTTTTGTTGGGTGTGCCGGGCACGGGTAAATCTGATCTTGTACGGAACATCTGTACAGGTATTTCCGGAGCTAACTTTTTTGGTTACTTGCTGACCCCAACCACAGACCCGTCTGAGGTTTTCGGGCCGGTTGCCGTAACGAAACTGCTGAAAGATGAGTACACCCGCGACGTTGACGGATACCTCCCCTCGGCTCATATCGGATTTCTGGATGAACTGTTTCGTGGAAGCTCGGCAATCTTGAACTCCCTGCTGACGCTTCTGAACGAACGCACGTTTAACAACGGTAAAGAAAACATCCAAACACCGATTCAGTCGATTATTGCAGCAACTAATAGTTGGCCTGATGAAGAATCGCTTCAGGCGTTTGCTGACCGATTTCTCTTCAGGCCCACGGTGGATCTTCTGAAAAAGCCTGTGTCTAAAAGGGTCTTAGATCAGTGGTCGCTCGGTTTAATGCAACGACCTGAAGTGCAAGAACATCTGACACTGCAAGATCTTACAGATCTTCAGAAATCCTCAAGTGAGATCACCGTCACTGAGGATTTCTTAGATCAGTACAGTTCCGTGTGGGATATGCTCGGAAGTAGAAACATTACGGTCAGTGATCGTCGCCGGTCGCAAATCCTTAAATTCCTCAAAGCTTGGGCGGTTGTTCAAGGTGACGATCAACTGCACCCTTCACACATGCACGGTAGTTTGATTCACATTGTGTATCAAAATCGTGAGGATCAAGAAGCCATTCAAGAAGTTCTAGAGCAAGTCATTCCGACAGCAGAAAAGACCTTGAATGATGCCAAACGGGCAGCAGCAGGAATCATGGCTGAGGCCAATGCCTATTCCCACAGGCATCGGTCAAACGAATTAAGGGACTTGAATGAGTACGTCGTTCAGGTACGCAAATGGCACAAAGACATCACAACTGTTCGCGACAAAGCAACTGAAGTTCTTGACGGCGGTCAGTATAAAGTTTCCGCTTCTACGCGGGCATCCGGGGTAAAAATTATTCAAAATATTCAAAGCCAGTGCGACGCTTTAGCTAAAGCAATTAATGAAATCAGTAACTGACATGAAAACTCAGAGTGAATTTGTTCGCATTATTGACAATCAACCGCTGACACTTGCGTGCTCGGCGCTAGCAGACTTTCTGTGGGAGGATTTCATTCGCGATGCGAGACCGACAGTTAAGTACTTGGTAGATGTTTACAACATCCGCCAACTGTCACGATTCGGCAAAGAGTTGTTTGATCGTCTTTATAACGCTGACAATGTTAAGTGGCTGATCACTGAACAAGCGTACGAAGATTACTTCCGTAAAGTTTGTGACGGAGATTCCACAGCATTGCCGGAAGGTTATAAACCTGAAAACGGTATCTGGTATTCAATCATGAATGATTTGAGCCAGTCCGCTGCTTGGTTTGAACTACTGCGTCGAAGCGTAGGGGATCAGTTCAACTCAGGTAATAACGCCATAAACATATTGAATCAGCTCTCTTCGGTTATCGAAGAAGCAATTCAACAAAATCAGTTTGATGTTGAGCTGCTTACTAACTCGGGACAAACGCTCGAGAATCTCAGGGAACAATTTAAAAAAGCGCAGGAAAAAGGTGACGAAGCTGCTGCCAAAAAAGCTCGCCAAGCCGGCAAAGAACTTGTGAACCGAATAAACGATGCTATACAAAATGCAAAGGAAAAACTACAAGCTAATGCACATAAGATTGTAGATAATACAATCAAACAAAATGACGAAACGCAAAGTGCTTTATCTTCCTTGTGGGGCTCCGACCCAGGTAAAAAAGATAAACTAATGGATTTGCAGGCCAAAAAAGACCTTGCAAAAAAACTAGAAGGAAACAAACAGCTCAAAGCTTTAGTTAAAAAGCTGGGAACACTGCGTCGGATTTGGGAAGAACGTAAGCGTGCTCGCCCCGCAAAATCAACTTATGAAGGAATTACTGGAGCAGTTTTCAGTGACGATTTGACGAGAACTTTTCCGATTGAACTCGCACTAGCCAGCTCAGAAAAAGGTAAAGCATTGTTTGCCTTAAAGTATTCTCAGAAATCCCTGCTCACTAAAGACTTTACAGCACACCGTAAAGACTTAGGCAAAGGACCTATCATCCTTTACGTCGATGTTTCTGGCTCGATGAGCGGCGAGAGCGAAACCTGGAGCAAAGCAATCACGTTTGTTATTGCTGAACAAGCACTGAAAGATAAGCGTGACGTTCACATACATTTGTTTGATACCAGAATCGATATGTCAGTTGAGCTTAGTAAGGATCGTAAAAACAATAAAGAGTTGCTTGACTTTGTTGGGCAGTGGACTCTTGGAGGAGGAACAAACTTCAATGCCGTAATTGCCCACGCGCTCGATAACGCCAAAGTTGAAACAAATGCGGATGTTCTCTTAATAACAGACGGACACGCCGAAATCCATGATAATTTTGTTAGACGCTTACAAGCCTTCAAACAAAAGCATGGTCTTCAGTGGTCGACTGTCTGCGTGAACACTGACATTCCAGATGTTTGTCACAAAATTAGTGACGAATTATTCTCTGTAAACCTGTACGATCAGGAAAACACGATCGACGCTATCCAGAAATGCATCAGATAAATAACGACAAGACTTCGGCTGATCCTGGCGATGTGATACGCCGTATTAAAACTGAATATGAAAACACTAAAAAAAATCTTGAAGTTGCGGTGGATCCCAATCTTCCAGATGATTCGTCAATCGGAACAATTTGGTTAAACCCCAACACAAACGAAATGTTTGTTTGCAACGGGAAAATAAACGGTAAAGCAGTTTGGAGTAAAGTTAACGAAAGGGACTCGAAAGTCTGGGTTTAAGATGGGTATAACTGCGACCCTCGAAGACTTAATAAAAGAATATTGTACTTACAACTCAGACTATGATGACCTGAAAACTTGGATATTTAGGTGCCTTAGAAAGTCAATAGATAATCACCACAGCGCGACTGTCAAAGATACTTACAGTCATTGTGCGTGTCAGATTAATTATCTATCTGACAGCATGATTTTCTCGATTTTAAAAAGCAAACAAACTGATTCTTTATGTTTATTAGGGGAAGAAGTTTATGAAGTGGGTGTCTGGGTGTCTGCGTATTTGATGGACAACTTTGGACAGACTGCGCTCGAGTCCATTCAGAAAGAAATATTTTTTTCTGATTTAGACATCTATGAATTAAGTCAAGAAATAACTTACGACATAAATGAATGGTGTAAAAATATTGAAAACGTGTTCATGGGGCTTGCAGGATAGCCTCAGATGACTCTATGCAAGTGAATTCTTAAAAAACTATAAACTGCTCTTGCTTGTCTTTGACACCTCGTTACCCTTGACAAGCACACATCTTTTAAAGATGAACTTCCAATTTTTGCTCCAAGGAACTCCGATTGAAAAGGAAGAGGCTGCTGCCTTGTTCAAGGCCACGCAGTCCGCTAAAACCGATTACTACCCGATTGATCTCGAAAAAGTTATTGATTTAAAAGTAATTGACAGTAAGAAACTGTTTGACCTGGCAGTTGAGAAGAAAATCCCGGATCTCGCTTCTCTCGCTTTTAAAGTTTCCTTAGCCACCAACAGCAACGCAAGCAAACCTAGGGTGCGCAATCCGAATCGGATTGCACGACGGACGGCACGCGTCCGGGGCAGCTCTTCCGAAGAAATCATCGAACTACTGAATCAAACATCCTCTTACTGGGCCACGGGGGCCGCCAGCATCCTTCTGGAGACCAGCAGCACCGAATGGTGCACGCTCCGGGAAATTGCGATCAACATCGTGAACATGCTGGATAGGCAAACCCGAATGCCGAAAAATTCGGTTCTGTATAGAGGGTTCACTCAAACTGACGAAGGTTGGGAACCGTTAGATTTCAGCTACGGCGTGGAGCGTAAAAACACTTTCCATGTATCACCGGTTTATATCGGTCTCAGGGAAGGTCTGTTGTGGTGCGTTAAAAACGGTTTGGTGGAACAGAAAAGTCTGATGTCCGTCACCCCGACAAACGAGAGCAACAAAGGCACGATGAGCCGGATTTTTTACAAGATCAAAGCGACCGAAAACGCTAACTCCATCGTTGGGCTGTGGGCAGATCTCCCGAATTACATCGAATCGTTCTACCGAGCTCGTCGCATGGCATGAGCGTTTAAACTACCGTAAGCAAATCACGCCTCCGAAAGGGGGCGTTTCTTTTCCTCATGAACATCAAATACATAACGACAGCTGAAGAATTTCAAGCGGCGGTCAGCGCTTTAAACGATGAGCCGAAAATCTGCTTGGACTTTGAGACCACGGGGCTGCAAGCAGGGATTGCAAAACCGCGTCTGCTTCAACTCTGTTCTGCTGATCCTCTGATCGATGACAGAACTATTTATGTTTTTGATCTTTTTAAATACAACGATGTATCTGCGCTAAGGGGCTTAATCGAGAAGCGGGATATGGTTGTGGGTCACAATTTGAACTTTGATTTTCAATTTTTATTTTTATTGGGCATTGATTTCAAGGGAAAAGTGTTTGATACTTATATAGCTGAACGGGTTTTAAGAGCTGGCTTTAAGGAAAAACGCATATCGCCACAGGCTAAAAAAACCTACTTTGCTGATGTTTCATGTTCTTTGCGAGCTGTAGTCAAACGGAGATTCGATATCGATCTCAGTAAAGAACAACGTCTAACGGATTGGAGCGTCGACCAGCTGACGGATGAGCAAATTGAATACGCAGCAATCGACGTGGACATTCTCCCTCGGGTAGCAGCGGATCAGTTAAAGGAAATGAGAGAGGAGAGTTTAGTAGAAATTTATAGTATTGAATCTAAGTGCGTGCGTCCAGTTGCGCGTATGTGCTTCCGAGGATTCGGAGCTGACATAGAAAAACTTAAATATCTTAAAAATAAAATCCAATTAAAGCTCGATCAAAAGACAGACGATTTTGTTACAGAACTGGATTTGCGACTTCCCGAGGATCAGAAGCTTCCTCGAGGTGCTGATGAAAAGATTTGTGTAGGTAAAAAACCAAAGAAAGATTTTAACCCCGGCTCTCCCACGCAGGTAGTTGCTGCCTTCACCTCAATCGGGGTTGCGCTCCCAGAGGATGCGAATACGGGCAAACCGACTCTTAACCAAATTGCTTTGTCGGAATTCGACAGCGATGACCTGACCTTGAAGCTATACAGAGAGCGGGCAAAAATCGAAACCGAATTAGAGCACGTTACTAAACTGATTGATAATATCAACCCTGTTACTCACAGAATACACTCTAATTACAACCAATTTGGTGCAAACTCAGGGCGCTTCACCAGCAGTGGATCCCCTAAAACAGCCAAAACAAAACAGAAAAACGTTTTTGCAGTAAATATTCAACAGATTCCACGATCAAAAAACTTTCGGGAATGCTTTATTGCTGCGGAAGGCTATCAATTAGTTATTTGCGACTGGGCGCAGATCGAGCTGCGTTTAGGCGCTGAGCTCATTGGTATTCCTCAAATGAAACAGGCATTTGCGAACGACATCGATCTACATACGATGACAGCCAGTTTGATTTATAAGAAAGATCTATCTGAGGTTACAAAAGACGAAAGGCAAGACGGTAAAACCCTGAACTTCGCGTTGCTTTATGGGATGGGTTTTCGTAAATATAAAACTTACGCTGCGCAGAGCGGAAAAATGCTCACGCTTTCGGAAGCTAAGGTTGCCCACGCTGCGTTCCATAGTGCTTATCCTCGACTGAGAGCGTGGCACCAAGAGCGTGCAGCGTTAGTGAATGACGGGTGGGCTTACGCACGTACAGCGTGTGGACGCAGGCGCCTTCTTAGTTACGACGATGCCACAATGATGTGCAGCGCCAATACGTTGATTCAGGGCTCAGGCGCAGACATACTTAAAATCGCAATAGCGAGAATCGGTGAGCATTTGAGTGATGACGTGCACTTAGTAGCATGTATTCACGATGAAATTGTGCTTGAAGTAAAAGAAAAATTAGCTGAAACTTATAGGAAAATTCTTGAGCAGATAATGCTTACAGCTGCGGAAGTTGTGTTAAAGTCTGTTCCAGCATCAGCAGACGCAAGCGTAGGTAAATCCTGGGCATCTAAATAGTCATGGAACTTATAAGCATCGAAAAGAATCCTGAAAAAGAAGTATTCGCTGTTAAGATTAACGGCTTTTACCACGGTGCTGTAACCGGTAAGAATGAGATTTATTTGACTACTGAAAGCTTTGAGTCCCCTTTGAAAGCAAGTAATAACGCGAGAGCGCTCAAGAAAAAACATCAAATTAATGCAGATATTAAAAAATTTGAAACATTTAAGAAAAGTCCAGTAGCAACTAAGATAGTTCGAACTGTTTATTTATACACCGAAGCCGAAATGGCCTCGATAACCCATTTACGGTTTCGCGAGGCGTGGGTGATCGTCAGCCCCACGGGGGGATTTGTTGTCGATCCCAAAAAACCAGGGATGATTACGGAATACGTTAAAACAAAAGAGCAAGCGAAAATATTTTCGTCGTACGAAGCAGCAAATTTACGTTTAAAAACTCTGGATATGGTTGTGAAACGTGGGCACTCCCTGCAACGCTTCTTTATTAAAGTCGACACTTAGAGATAAAAAACTGCTATAAAATAGAGAAAGATAGCTTCTGACGCACCGTGGCTTTTCGTTTCGCTGGCGGTTTACCCTTAACTGGTTTTGTTGGCAGTCCTAAAGGCTCGCGTGGCTCCCGTCTGGGTCGCGAAAGGGAAATGGGCCAGGAAGTATATGGCGGTGGATATGGGATGGGCAACTACGTAAATATCGAGAATAATCCTATTCAAAACGTCTCCACTATTTCAAACACCGGCAACATTGGTGCAGGGGGTGAACAACCTAAGCCTCCCACTCCGACGCCTCCTACCCCCACGCCGAGGGCTGGTTACACCTCTGATGATGTTCGTTTTACCTCGACTTATTCGGCTGATCTTCCCAGCCAAGCTGCTGCAGGTAAAGCAGCTCAACTTCTAGAGCGGACTATTGGTTCCAAGAACATTAAAGATCAATCGACTTTCAATAAGCTGTTCGAGCCTCTTTATAAAGATCTGCAGAGCGGTATGGACTACGGCGCAGATATTGATCGCTTCTATAAGGCTAGTCGTTCTGCTGGTTACGAACCTTATAAAACCACGCAGACTGACATCCGCACCGACCTTCAGGGCGCTGAAGGTTACGCTCCTTTCGTGACTAACTTGCTTCAACCCTCCAAAATGGGAGAATTTTACGATCCCGCTGACTACGGGCGTCGGATTCTTGAGGCAAAGGCTTACTACCGTCCGGGCGGTGTGGGCACAAACCTTTCAGCAATTGGCAACGTTCAAAACGAAATCGACCGTTTGGGCGAAAACGTTTTCTACGGCAAAACCCAACCCTATAAAGGGGGTTACCGCGCAGGCATCCCCGCCAATACCAATGATCCGTTCCGCGCATACTACGACGCTTATTTAAAGGGTCTGTGATACATGCCAGCTAGATACGCGGGCGACATTTTTTACCGCCCCCTTAGTCGGGAGGAGGATCGAGACTACGGACAAAAATCCGAATTAGTTCGGCGTTTCACTGACCTCCGGCTTTTAACTCCAGAACAAAAGCAATTCCAAAAGAAGTTTTTGGCTGTCGACAAGTTAATATCAGGACTAGCCTGACGCTAGCTCATTTGAATTTGTGAAAGAGGCAACGCATGAGGCGCATTGCCTCACAGTATTTAAAAATAAAAAACAGTTTGAACTCGCCTTAACAAGCTTCGATTCAAACCACGCGCAGGCCCAAGCTTCAGATATATGTCGTGCGTTGGAAGCTGATTCGTTTTCTCTGAGCTACAAACAAATTGAAGAGGATTGCACGGCTAGATTATTTAAAAAATTAGCTTTTAACGATTTCGGGTCGAAAATTTGTTCAGATTGGGACGGTAAATACACAAACGGAAGTCCCTGTGTTTATATATTCGGCAAACGAATTTACGTAAAAAACTTAATCCTTAGATATTTAGATATACCTAAAGACGAAACAATCACAAAAAGCACCTGCCGTTGTAAAACCTGTATTAATCCGTACCACTTCATGTATCTCGACGGAAGAAATAGCAAACTTTCATGCGGTGATTTGAAACTGCTCCTAGCGTACCGGGGCCAAGGGACCTCAATCGAAAAGGTCGCTCAGGCTTTCAACGTCCATCGCTCGACTCTTTACCGACGCTTAAAAAATGAACGTCTTTCTACTGGGACTTCGGGTCACAAATGAAGTCGAAGAAAGCGGAGATGTAGCCAACGTTTTGGCTGAGAGTCTCCCTTCAAACGACAAACGAGTTGTCACTAAAGTCCAACTTCTGCAAAACAAAAACCACTACGTAGGCAAACTTTTAACCAACCTCAAAAAAGACGACACTCTATTGGCTATAGGTCCCACGAGGGCAACGCCCGATGGGGTGCTTCAAATGCAGCCGATCTTGATTGTCACTAAAGATAACTTCGAGGATCTACTGGCGGTCAATCTGTTTATCGCAACCGGTGGTCTAGGGCCTAAGGCTGAAGAAGTTGAGCTTAATGACACCACGGTGACTAATCGTTCGCTTGCATGGCAAACAGAGGAAAAAGAAACTGCATGGTTTAAATTGACTGCTTGGGCGGAACTATCTGCTCAGCTTGCCGACCTTGCTCCTGGAACTCCAACTATCGCAATTGGTAAAGTTTCGACAAGTGATAAAGACGATAAGAGTTATCTAAACTACACAGTGGACAAGATTCTCTATCTGCCTAAGTCCTACAAAACCGCTCCTAAAAAAGCTGCTGATCCCGAAAAGGGAAAGATAGCGGCTGCCGCTCTCGGTTCGATTGATTTTTCCCTCTGATTCTGGAGTCCTCTAATGGTTTTTATAGCCGGTCATTTTTCGGAAGACGAAATTCTTTGTAACGTCCCTCCGCATACGCTACGGATTGATCTTCAAGCTCGACGTTGGAAGTCCGACGTTGATCCTGATAGCGCTATTGTCGACAAAAACGACAACGGTATTCCCATTGAATTTATTCTTCTCGGCTTCTCACCCTTCTTCGGAAATTTAGGGATGCGAAATCAGGAAGAATTTTTGCGCATCGCATATATCGGTGTAAGTCCTAACCACAGGCTTCTGCCTCCGCGCTGTGTGACTACCTCGATGATCTCGGGTAAGTCTTCACAGAAGAACTTTATCAGCTATTTCCAAACGCTCTATAACAATCGTATCAACTGTGCGTCGGTGATCACCGCGACCAAGTTTGTTACGCGTAGCTTTAATGAGCGGGATCCCGTCACCGGTGCAGACGGGGCGAAGATCAATTTCAATGCACTCGAATTTTCGGATCGCCCTGCGGCCTCCGATGCTGAAACCAAACTCATCGAAGATGTCAATGCGTGGCTCACAGATAAAGGAGCAAACTTGGTCGCGTCGGCGCTCAAGTCTCACATTCCTGGATCGGATCTGGTTGAACTACCACTTGGGACAGATCATGCGGAGATTAAGGCGCGATTTGCAGAATCGCACCCATCCGGAGCTCAGGTTGCACTGGCCTCAGCTCCTGCTCCTAAAGCTCTACAGTCTGCTGCTGTGGAACCAAGTGACACCGATGAGAGACCGGCGGTTCCAAAAGCTAAAAAAACGGTACAGCTAAGCGAAGAACAGGCAAAAGCGCTTGGCATTGATTTCTAATACAGTTACAATCAATTAGGACATGGAAGGCGGCTAGCGCAGCCGCCTTTTTTTATGTCAATTCAGTTTCCGTCTGATCTGGATGAACAGCAACCTTGTCTTCAAACAAATCTGTAATAGGCGGTAGCTCCACGCCGTTTCGAGCGCACCAACTAATCAAGTTAGTAAACAGCCTGTTACGCAGCAAATAGTGCTGGTGCACCGAGTCGAATATTTCAATCAGTTGCTCTTTGTCTAACTTCTTAGCGTCCATCATCACCCGCTGATGTAGGAAACTCTGTTCCGTTCCAAGCCAAGCGATGTTTAGCACAATCTTGAGGTGCAACAAGACCATTTTAGGTATGGGTTCCATCGACAACATGAATAGAAACCGCTATGCTCTATTCGATCTGACCGTGATCATCAATGCAGGACTTTTACAGCATCCCGGACGGAGTGACGCACGCGCTGATAAAACATACCTACATGACAGGCTCCATCTTGGTTCCTCACGATCCACTCGGGATTTTGTCGGATCAATTGCGCAGTCATAACTTCCAAGTCACACGTAATGAATGTGAGGAAAATTTAACTGACCCTGTGTGGTGGGTGTCAGAGAAACAAAAAAATTACGACTGGGTTGTAGCCAGCACGATGGGCCTTAATGAGCTCAGCGAGTACATATTGGAATACGGTATGCAGATTGCCATCGAAGGCATCGCTGTACTCGATCGTCTTTCATTCATTGAACCTGTGGCTCGCAGACGGAATTTTCTTTTGAAGCACAGGATGTCAAACATGGTCGTTTTGAACCCACGCCCGAAGTTTCGAGCGATCGGTTCGACTAAAGACTCGGTGACAAGCTGCTGGTTTGTTTTCCAGCATCCCGACAAGTGGCGGGATAACACACAGATCTCTTTCGGCCTAAATTGGGACCGCGTTGATCAGCTCCCCGCATTACCGGTATGAAATCCAGATCTGAAAAGTTTGAAAACTTCCAGCGTTCAATGATCGAGGGCCTCCAAGCTACAAATGAAAAGCTGGATAAAATCTGTGCGCTCCTGATCTCTAATCAACTTCTGCAAGAGTGTGTGTCTCCTGAGGGTCAACCACGCTCGGCAGAGGAATGTGCGGAAATAGTCAACGACAGCTTCTGCGCAGGCATGTGCTTGTCGGAAGAATTAAATGTCCGTTCGAAGGAATTCGATTATCAAAAATCTGAATTTTTTATTGAATCAGATGAAGATGAAGACAATATAGAAGACATAAACGATGATGAAGAGGATGATGAACCTCCTACCCGTTCGACAGTTTCGATGAAGTTTTAGTTTCTACCACTAAACTTGAGTTAATTTGACACAGATTAGTGTCCCAAACTAGATTAACTCTCAACGGTTTAAGGCACTACAACTGCTCTGGAGTACCTGTACCGTTGGCATCAGTCACGAGTATTCTTTCGGCTACGCAGTCGGAAGAAACTCAGAAAAAACTGGCGCACTGGAACTTAATTAACCCTGGTGCTGCGGACAAAGCAGCTGAGCGGGGAACGTGGATCCATGGTGCCGTTGAGAATTACATTCGAGGTTTGGACGTACGCCCACCGCGTGACTACGAACCTTACTGGACGGACATGCCTCAAAAGCTCGATGAGCTTTTGGATAACGGCAAGGTTCTTTGGAGTGAAAAACCGTACAACCAACCTCAGTGGTCTAGGTACGTTGGAGAAGATGGTGTAGGTCGTATACATTACTATGACGAAAAAACAAAACAAGGTTGGGCTGGCTGCTGTGATATAATTTATAAAGACACAAATGGCGAAGTCATTCTCGGTGACTTCAAAACTTCTAACGGTCCTTATAGCGCACGCTTCCCTAAAGCTGGTGCAGCAATTGATGATAGGACCAGAAAAGCTTTAATTTCAGGAGTTTACAAACTAAAGAAAACACAATTGCAACTAGCTGCCTATAAAATTGCTGCTGAAAGTTGCTTAGGCATAAAAATAAGTAAGACGCAAATTATCGTCTCTACAGCGGTCCCCGGTTTCTCAGTACAAGTTTTTACTTTTGGAGAAAAAGAAGTAGAGAAAAATGAAGCTCAGTGGCACCAGATTGTACAAAAATTTTACGCAAACCTGCGCGGGGCTTAAGCTTCATTTCCGTGGCCGGCCCTCGAGAGCCGAGTCATAATGGCAGGACTGAGGGGACCGATGCAGTTTTACCACAGCCGGAACGATGAGGTTAAAAAGCATGTAAGCCCGAAGACCGGCAAGATCGCACCCGGCGGTAACTTCAAAGCATTTAACGAAAACTGGGTTAATAAGTTTGAAACAATAGAAGAAATCGTAAAAGATATCTCAGAAGGTGCCGGTCTTTGTGCGTGGCATTTACTTGGAGGCAAACGTTCAAAAAATGAAACTGAGTGCATCAAAGCCGGTTTAATTATTATTGATATAGATAATCAAGATGACGGAAAAGACGAAGACGGCAATAAGATTCAAAAACAAGAACTTACAGAAGCGCAAGCATTAGAGCTTGAAGTTGTAAAAAAATACTGTTCATTTGTCTATAAGTCACCCAGTTATACAGATGAGTGGCCACGCTTCCGTCTGGTTTTTGGTTTAGAGACACCGATTATCGACACAGATTTTTATCAATGGTTTACGCGTCATTTATCAAAACAAATCCCTGGTTCGGACATACGTGCCACTTCTGTGCCCAATCTTTTTTATGGCACTAAAGGGGAAAATCCCGCTGATGAACTCTTTTATACGTCCGATAAATATATCCCAAAAGAAAAAATTAGTGAAGCCTACCAGCATTATTTAACTTTACCAAAAGAACAAACCTGCAAGGGTTACGCCCCTGATTACTTAAAAGCTGCACTTAGTTCTGACGGAATTAACCTTGAAAAACTTTTAAGTAATTCTGTAAGGGAAATCCTCGAGGGAGGCGTGGTGGAGGATCGATCCTTCGCCATGGCAATGGCTTTCAAAGAAATTATCGGCTGGTGCAACTGGCTCAACCGGGCAGAAATACCTGTGATGGTTGACCCCTTGACAACCGCACAGCTTGTGTTCGAGAATATATACGACTACAGCTCGGAGCTCGATGGCAAGTTCTACCGCATCCTGAACAGCATCTCGGAAAGCAGCGACCTAAAGCCCGCTTTGGTGATCGCATCCGAAGATGGTGAACTGGCGGTTTGGAAAAAGGTAAAGTATTTAAACAAGGACTACTTTAAAAACAAGTGTCCTGAAGAGATCAAGCAAACGATCTCAGAGCAAAAACCCAAACCAGTCAGCAGCATTTTTACAGTCGAGTTTGAGCAGACCTCGACGCCCATCACATCCTCATCAACATCAACATCGACTCAGGAAAGAGAAATGGCATCATCCACGCCGAAAAGCCCGGCTCAGCTGATCAAGCTTCAGCAAGATTCCAAACAGTTTTCCGAGAATGACGTTGCAGACATAATTGTAAATAACTACGGTGAAGACTTCTTATTCGATTCTTCGTTAGACGAATTCTTTACCTATGACAAAGATGAGGGCGTTTGGTATATACAGGATGAGCAGCATATTAAACGCCGTATTGTAAAAACGTTAGACACCTTTATCACCGCTGGTGTGCTGCAGCGCTACAACTCAGCTACTGTCAGCTCGGTATTTCATATTTTGAAAGCCAAGCTTCTTAAATCAGTTAACGGTGGTCGTGTTTCCATATGGAGCAAAAACAGAAGCTATATCCCCTTTACCAACGGCATCCTGAAGTCTGATGACTTGGACTTTGTGTCGGG
>Ga0194123_10002790_pt1 | contig 22073 bp, 22 predicted proteins | sample TA2MahsurfametaG_5_FD_155479 | JGI IMG/M metagenome (GOLD analysis project Ga0194123, IMG submission 155479) | Freshwater microbial communities from Lake Tanganyika, Tanzania - TA2015023 Mahale A surface | ecosystem: Environmental > Aquatic > Freshwater > Lake | place: Tanzania: Lake Tanganyika... | reverse complement strand
ATATTATAGAAATCAAAGCTAAAATAATAATGTGCCCCGCTGTAATATTTGCAAAAAGACGAATCGTCAAAGCAAAGGGTTTGGTGAAAATACCCACAATTTCAATTGGAATCATGATAGGCATTAAGGCTACTGGAACTCCCGGGGTCGCAAAAATGTGTTTCCAATAATTTTTATTTGAGGATAACAAGGTGAGCATAAGTGTGCACAATGCCAAAAAGAATGTGACTGTTATATTACCTGTTAGATTCGCCCCGCCTGGAAATATCGGAACAAGACCAAGCAGGTTATTAATCCAAATGAAGAAGAAAATGGTTAACAAGTATGGTACGTATTTGTGGTACTTATTGTGATTAATGTTCTCTTTGGCTATATCGTCTCTGATAGTTATTACGAAAGGTTCAATAAATTTGGCGATTCCCTTTGGTGCAACAGCCCCATTTTTCTTGTAGAATTTAGCCATCGATAACATTATTATTAGTAGAAGAATGGATCCGATAATCAAAGAAACAACATTCTTTGTTATTGATAAATCCAATGGTTTGCTGTTAGTGGCATGCCCATCCTCAAAATTTAATTTCCCTTTATCGTCTAGCTTGTATATTTTTTCATGAAATAATGCATACCCCGCAGCAGGTCCTATACCAGACATATAATGAATCTCATTTCCTTTGGCATCGCGAACATGTACTTTTGTGCCGTGGTAAAAATAATATGAGCTGAAGGATTTTAGTCCATTATCACTTAAAATTATAGGGAGATAGATACTCTTACCTTCCAATTCGTCACCCCATAGGTGCCATTCGTGCGCATCTTGAACGTGGTGCATGATCATTTCACCAACATCAAATTTTTGCTCCTTTTCCAGATGGTCACCTTCAGAACTTGCAACAGAGGGAAAGGCGAAACACAAAACTAAGGAAAGAGAAAGGAAAATAACTTTAACTAATTTATTTTCAAACATTTACTCGTGATTTTAATTTGTGTTAGCGTTAAATTTTGTGCAAATTTAATGAAACTTTCGAAAGTAATCAAGGTAAGAAAAATTTATTTTCTGAGCTTTTGGTATGCTTTTACGGCCAACATTAAGAAAATCCCCACGACAAAAAATCCTATTGTTCCGTATATCCAACTTAAATTCGATTTTAAAACCACCACAAAAATAATGGCTACTAAAAATAACGTGGCTACCTCATTCCAAATTCTCAGTTTTATGGAACTCAAGCGATGATGACCTGAGGCTAATCTGTACATTATTAGGTGAGAACACACATGATAAATTAGCAGCAAAACAACAAATCCCAACTTCAAATGCATCCAACCAAATTTAAGCAGTCTTGGATTGAGAACAAGCATCCAAATCCCAAAAAACAAGGTCAGTACCATAGCTGGAGTTGTTATGATCCACCAAAGTCTGCGTTGCATTTTTTGATATTGATCAATAAGTATCGCTTTTTTGAATTCTTCCTCCTTCAGCGCCTCCACGTGATATATGAAGAGTCTGACCATGTAAAATAGCCCCGCAAACCAACTTACGACAAAAATGAGGTGCAACGCCTTAATAACTTGATATTCCATGACACAAATATAAAATCATTGCAAGTCAAACAAACAAAGATTCGTACTTTTAGACATGATTTTCCTTATTTTCGACAACTCATGCATCGCATTTTACTGTTTTTAACGATATTTTTCCTCTCTCCTGTTTTCAGTCAAGAAGGCCTCCTTTCCATTCAAGGAAACTATCAAGGGAGTAATTTGCTCATTTCCAACCCCACACAATCGGATGGATTCGGATTTTGTGTAACAAAAGTTACGGTAAACGGCGATATTCTTCCAGCAACAATTCAAAACAGCGTTTTTGAGGTTGATTTTAATCTTTTTAATCTAAAAATCGGGGCTCCTTTATTTGTGATTTTAGAACATGCAAGTGGTTGTAAACCCCTTTTTTTAAACCCCGAAATTTTGCTTTCAAAAAGCACTTTTGTTTGCGAAATTTTAGAGTGCTCTTCATCGGGAGCCCTTAAATGGACTACCATAAAAGAAAGTGGTGTTTTGGATTTTATCATTGAACAGTTTCGGTGGGGCAGATGGGTAGAAATAGGTTTTGTAAAGGGAAATGGAGGGGGAGGAAGAAATAACTACACGTTTCAAGTAAACTTACACTCAGGGATAAATAAAATACGAGTTTCCCAACGCGATAACACCAATAAACTGAGGTCGTCACAGTCCACTTCCGTTCTTTCTAATGTCAACAAAGTATCTAAATCTCCAGCGCGTGTTAAGGACTTTATTTACTTTAAATCTAATGGAAGTCCTGTAAAAACTAAATTTGAAGTATATGATGCATACGGAAACCTCTTGAAACAAGGGTTTGGAAAAGAAGTAAACTGCTCTAATTTGGTGAATGGAATTTATTTTTTAAATTTTGATAATTTCTCTGAAAAATTTTACAAGATCGATTGATATGATAAAAAAAATTGAACATATTGGAATTGCTGTTGAGGACTTAACTCATGCTGTAGATATTTATGAAAAATTACTTGGTGTTGGTTCATACAAACAAGAGGTTGTAATAACAGAGGCGGTAAAAACTGCATTTTTTTTAATAGGCGACACGAAACTTGAATTATTACAAGCCACCTCACCCGATTCTGCAATTGCAAAGTTTTTAGAAAAGCGAGGCCAGGGATTTCATCACATCGCATTTGAAGTCGAGGACATTGAATGGGAAATCTCGCGTTTACGTAACGAGGGGTTCAACTTATTGCATCAGACAGCAAAAGAGGGGGCAGATAACAAGCAAATTGCATTTTTGCACCCAAAAAGCGGACTTGGGATGCTCATTGAACTTTGTCAAGAAAAAAATTGTAAAAATTCTGTCTGATTTTTATAATAAAAAGTATTCAAGCCCGCTTGGGTTGCACCCAAAATATGTTGCGGACTGTCATCGATAAAAAGTGTTTTGGAAGGATTCACTTTCAATAAATCACAAACAGCAAGAAAGGTGTCTGCATGAGGTTTTCGCATCCCAATTTCGTGAGATAAAAATATTTTTTCAAAATAATTATTTATGGGAATATTACTCACTTTGCCCCATTCTATTTCTACTTTTTTCCAATGAAGAGAATTGGTGTTGCTCAACATGGCCAATCTTTTACCTTGTAGAACCTCTAATAATTTCACTTTTTGCAGAGGAAATACGCCAATCATTTTATTCCAAGCGTGAACAAGTTGATTTGGAGTCACTTGAGTGCCTACAAAAGATTTTAATTGGTTTATGAATGCCTGCTCCGAAATTTTTCCGGTATCAAAATCATCAAAAAAAGCTTGTTGATCCGATTGTGAGTAATATTTATCAAAATTTAGAAACCCTAATTTTTTCATTTCGAAAGAAGTGGCAGAATAATCTAAATCAATCAATACGCCACCTAAGTCAAATATTATTATTTCAATTGATTCTAAATAAGCCTTCATTCAAAAAAAAAATAAATTATGACAATTTTATGACAATATTACTAGCAATTGAGGAGATATTTGCAGTCTAAAGTACTCAATTCTTCTGTGAATAGACTCTATTCGATTGCATTTACGCATAAGAACTTTCCGCTAGACACGCTGGGTTTGTTGCATATTGAGCAAGGGCAGTATGCTGTTCGACTCCCAGTAGCAAAAGATATTCTTTCTTTGTCAGAGTTGTTTTATTTATCAACCTGTAATCGGGTTGAATTTGCATTTGTTTCTGATTCAAACATCCCCGACTTACCAGAATTTACTCAAACATTTCTCCTGCAAATTTTTCCTGAAATATCCAAAGACAATTTAAACTTACTAATTCAAAATGCAACGTATCACAATGGAATCAACGTTGTTGAGCACCTTATCTCAGTAGCGGCCTCTATTGACTCAATGGTTGTCGGCGAACGGGAAATAATAACACAAGTGAGGAAAGCCTTCGAGCTATGTCAAAAAACGGGTCTAACAGGAGATAAAATTCGCCTAGTGATGAGGCAAGTAATAGAAACTGCGAAACAAGTATATTCAAAAACTAGTATTTCCAGAAAACCCGTGTCCGTTGTTTCGCTTGCCTTCAAAGAGCTGAAACGTTATAAAATCCCGCTGAATGCTCGCGTTTTGGTCATTGGTGCGGGAAGCACCAACACCACACTTTGTCGTTTTTTGAAGAAACACGGTTTTCATCGTTTTTCTGTTTTTAATAGAACCTTCTCACATGGGGGGCAGCTTGCTGGAGAATTGGGGGGGCAAGCATTCAAACTCGAAGATCTTGAAAACTTTCGCCTTGGTTTTGATGTTTTGGTAACCTGTACATCAGCCGACCACCACATTATCAATAAGAAATTATACAAGTCCTTATTGTCTGGAGATCAAACTAAGAAAACAATAATGGATCTCGCTATACCTCAAGATATTGATCCTGATATTCTTGATGAGTTTCAAGTTCAATACATTTCCATTAGAGACTTACAACATCTATCCAATGAAAATTTAAAAACTCGGCAAGGGGAGCTATCGCGAGTGCGACAAATCATTAACCAATCCATAAATGATTTTGAAATTATTTACAAAGAACGCCATGTAGAGATTGTCATGCACGATGTGCCTGTAGAAGTAAAAAAAATTAGAGAACATGCGTTAAATACGGTTTTTAGAAAAGAGCTTCAACATATCGACAAGGAGTCGAGAGAACTTCTGGAAAAAATAATGGAGTACATGGAAAAAAAATATATCAGTGGCCCAATGAAAAAAGCAAAAGCCATTTTGCTCTCGAACGTTCACGGTGATGAAGATTAGAATAGGGACTCGGGGGAGTGATCTCGCTTTATGGCAAGCAAATCATGTAAAAAATTTACTGGAAGCGAAGGGGTGTAATGTCTCCCTCTCCATAATCTCAACAAAAGGAGATCAAGTTCAAGATTTAAGTTTTGATAAAATCGAGGGGAAAGGTTTTTTTACAAAAGAAATAGAGTCAAGTTTGCTTCACAACGAAATCGATTTAGCCGTTCATTCGCACAAAGATTTGGAAACCGCAGAACCCGATGGACTCTTTACGGCTGCCGTTTCTTTTCGTGAGGATCCCTGTGAATTATTACTTATTAATAATATTTCTTGGAGTAAAGGTGAGATTTGGGAGTTAAAAAAACACGCGATTATTGGAACTTCCTCTGCGCGAAGAAAATCACAAGTACTCGCTTTACGTCCAGATCTTGTGATAAAAGATTTACGTGGAAATGTGCCATCAAGAGTGGAAAAACTAAAATCTGGTGCCTACGATGCAATATTACTGGCCTACGCAGGTATTGTTCGGCTGAGTCTGGATTTGAATGGCCTCAAGCTTGTAAAACTCGACCCGGAAGAGTTTGTTCCTGCTCCAGCCCAGGGAGTACTCGCCTTACAGATTCGCAGTAATCACTATGCATTAGCAGATCTACTTTCACAAATCAATAATCCCAATGTTGCTCAACAGATTGAAGTGGAAAGAAGCGTTCTAAAGAACATGAATGGAGGATGTCACTTGCCCCTTGGTGTATACAATGACGGTCAATTTGTTCATGTTTCCTACGCGCAAAAATCAAGCGAACCCTCAAGATATTTTCGCTTTCGCTACACTGAGTCTACTGATATGACTGAATTAATTATCAGACAATTAAATGCCTGCGTTTAGAGAAGATGAAGCACATTTTTATTTCAAAACTCCGTGATGAAATACCCCTCTTTGACTCATATTGTCAACAAAATGGGATCTCATTGGTTGCAGAATCCCTCATTATATTTGAGCCTGTTCCTGCAAAAATTCCCGAAGAAATGGATATTGTATTCTTTACAAGCCCTCGCTCAGTACATTTTTTTTTCGAACAAGTTCCTGCTAAATTTAAGTGTAATGCTTTCGCATGCATGGGAAAAGGAACCGAACTAACCCTTAATGAAAAAGGGCAATCTGCATATTTTGTGGGATTATTTTCATCGGACCCAAAAAAAGTTTTCGCAAATTTAAAATCATCGGTTGGAGATCGAATCATAACAGTCCCACATTCTTCCAGCAGTCTTTTTTCTATAGGACATTATTTTCCAAAACATCAACTACACTTCATTGAAGTGTATAAAACATTGTCATTGCAAAAAGTAATCCCCTCGGTCTCGATTTATATTTTTACAAGTCCAAGTAATGTTAAATCATTTCTCGCGAATAATATAATTCATTCCAACGCAAGAATTATCGCATGGGGCTCAAGCACCAGAGAATTTCTTAATGCCAACAATGTAAAAGTAAACGATTGCCTAACTAGTGGGAATGAAAATGAATTAATCCAAATATTAGAATTGAGCAATACCAATTAAATTCTCTTGGATATTTTTTTTGATCAAAAAAAATCTTACTTTTGAGGCCTAAAAACAATTTAAATAAAATAACTCATTTAATTTAAAGATATGAAAAGAATCCTCTCCTCACTAATTATAACTTTATCTCTCAGCTTTGTTTTTATTGGCAAAAGCTTTGGACAAGAAGAATCCTCAAACGACGCTGCCGCGTTGACGAATGACGGCGCCGCTATTTCTTCCCCAGATCAAACCGCAACAGAAGCAGGAAATGAAGGCTCTGTCAACAATAGTAACCCAGAGGAAAAAGATGCGTCCGAAGATGTATCATTCATACAGCAACTTAAACAAAAGTATATTGAAGGGGATGTTCTGTGGATGACTCCTGTTTTGATTTGTTTGATAATTGGCATGGCCTTGTCAATTGAACGAATAATATATTTGAACCTTTCCACCATCAATACCTCTAAATTTTTACAGGATGTAGAGAAAGCTCTTCAACAAGGCGGGGTTGATAAGGCAAAGGAACTATGCCGAAATACGAGAGGGCCAATCGCTTCTATTTTTTATCAAGGACTTGATCGCGCTGGTGAAGGATTAGATATGGTAGAAAAATCAGTCGTTGCTTACGGGGGAGTTCAGATGGGGAATATGGAGAAAGGTTTATCTTGGCTACAGTTATTTATCGCCCTTTCACCAATGCTTGGTTTCTTGGGTACAGTTATAGGTATGATTCAGGCATTCGATCAAATTGTTAAGGACGGTCAAGTTTCTCCAACGACGGTTGCTGACGGGATTAAGGTGGCTCTTTTAACCACAGTGTTTGGTCTAATCGCGGCCATTGCGCTTCAAATTTTCTACAACTATATCACTTCAAAAATCGACGGTTTGGTTAACGAAATGGAGGACGCTTCGATTTCTCTTATCGACATTCTTTTGAAAAACAAAGCGGTTAAATAAGAATAATTTAACCTCTAGACTTCATACTATGAAAAATTTAAATTACATCAATATCCTGAAGTTCGCACTCGTATTAATCGGTGTGGGCTCAAGTCTCTTTCTTTTTCTTGGTCCTTCAGCAACCGAAAGTGTAGCAGTCCGTTTAGAATTTAGCGAGTCCTTAGAAATGAATGTAGCAATTTGGTATTCAATCGGCTTATTAGTTTTTGCAATGCTGATTGTGGTTGGATTTTTTGTTTGGAGCCTCATCATTCAACCAAAAAAAACGTTAATTTCAATTATAGGACTGATTGTATGTTTTGTAGTTTACTTCATCTTTTTGGGAATAGGAACATCTGATACCGCACAAACCCTTTCATTGAAAGAATCTACAATATCACAGGGCATTGTAAATACTACCTCAGCTGGAATATTCACAATTATTTTTTGTACAATCGTAGGCTTCCTTGTGATACTCATCGGACCATTTTTCGGACGCTACAGAAATTATAGAAAATAATTGCACAATGGCAAGAAGAGAAATCCCTGAAATAAATGCTGGTTCCATGGCAGATATTGCCTTCCTTTTACTGTTGTTCTTTCTAGTTACAACAACAATGGAGAAAGATCAAGCATATATCAGGGATATTCCTGAAGAATCAAAAGTCCCTCCGGAAAACCAGGAAATTCAAACAAGAAATGTCTTTCATATTTATGCTAATAACAAAGATCAATTATTGCTAGTAGACAGGAATGGCCCTGGAAACAGTGTTCCAGTCAAAAATATTGAAAATCTTTCGGAAGATATATACAAATGGTACCTCTCCAACAGAAAACCAATAAATAAGAAAATGGCTGATATGTTTCCGAACCCCGGAAATAACGAGAGCTTTCCACAATATTATGGTATGTCAGCAAAGGACTGTGAAATTGAAATTGAAAAATTTGAAAAAAGTTTGACCCAAATTAAAGATCCTGTAAAAAGTAAAACTGTTGCGAAGGATATTAGAGAATATGAAGTTAAATCGAGGCTTTTTAAAAAATTCTATGGTGACGACGAAAAGGTGCAATTAATTAACGTTAAAGCACATATTCGTATTGAAATTCAGCCAAAGACGTCTTACGAATTATTTACGCAAATTCAAAGCGAAGTAGAGGAAGCTATTTGCAAAGTAAGGAATGAAATAGCTTTAAATCAGTTCGGAGAAACTTATGAAAAAATAAGAACGAAAGCATCGATAGAAAACGATAAGAAATACGATGAGGATAGAAAGAAGCAAAAATTGCTTCAAATTCTTGTTCCACAAAGAGTCATTGAAATATTAACAAAAAAATGATACTGCTTGCCAATGTCAAAATTTAAGAAAAATAGTAGAGGGGGTGGACCGACAGTCAATACTGCTTCGCTGCCTGACATCGTTTTTATGCTTCTATTTTATTTTATGGTAGCAACCACAAGTAAAGAAGTAGACCCTACGGTAAAATTAATTCAACCTAAAGCCCGTTACACTGAAGATCTTACTCCATACAAACAGCGCTCTGAAATAGATTTTATTTACATAGGAAAACCAAATAAATCCTCTAGAGAACAAGAATTTCCTGAAGGTGCTTTATCATTAGATAATGTGGCTCAAACATCTAGAGACCCGGACGACCTTTACAATACAGAAAAAATTGGAGAATGGAAAACCCAAAAATTTGACGCCAAGAAATTAAAAACCAATAAACCAATCGGGGAAATAGTAACTTGTATCAAGGCAGATAAGGACACCCCAATTAATATAATTTGGAAAATTAGAGAAAAACTAGAAGATGTAAAGGCACTTAAAATTGCCTATGCAGTTAATCAAAAAGGTAGAAAAAAGGAATAGTGTCAACACTATTATTTAAGAAATCCTACTCGATTTTTTTTACCCTAATTTTTCATTGTCTTTTGCAATTTGATGTATTTTTACCAGATTAGATGAGCTTTATGAAAAACCGTGGCTATCAAAATTATGTATTGGGGAAATGGATTGCTGGAGACGGTGTTGAAACTCAGTTATTCCATGCAATAAGCGGGGCCTCGATCGGAGCATGTTCTAGCATTGGTATCCCTTTTAAAGATGTTTTAGATTACGGAAGAGACAAAGGAAAAGCCTTACGCAAAATGACCTTTCAGGAAAGAGGTCGTATGCTTAAAGCACTTGCCTTGTATTTAATTGAACGAAAAGAGTTTTACTATGAAGTTAGTGCTTGGACGGGCGCAACCAGAGTAGATTCTTGGATTGATATTGAAGGAGGGATTGGAAATTTATTTGCCAATGCCAGTTTACGCAGACAATTTCCAGATTTGCCATATTACGTAGATGGAATGGCTGCTCCCCTTTCAAAAAATGGAACTTTTATCGGTCACCACATCATGGTACCAAAAGAAGGTGTCGCAATTCATATTAACGCCTTCAATTTTCCCATATGGGGAATGCTGGAAAAAATTGCTGTTAATCTCATGGCGGGAGTCCCTGCAGTAGTCAAACCCTCTGAATATACTTGCTATTTAACCGAAGTAATGGTCCGTGATATTATTGCGTCAAAGATACTGCCCGAGGGTTCTCTTCAATTGGTTTGCGGATTAGGAAGAGGTATCCTTGATTCAGTAGATTCTCGCGATGTAGTGACTTTCACTGGTTCTGCAGCAACAGGTAAAATATTAAAAGCTTCACCTCTAATTACACAAGAAAGCGTCCCCTTTAACTTGGAGGCAGATTCTTTAAACGCCACGATCCTTGGCCCATCCGCGACACCCAACACCCCGGAATTTGAATTATTTATTAAAGAATGTGTTAAGGAAATCACTATAAAAACTGGGCAAAAATGTACCGCGGTGAGAAGAATTATAGTGCCTGAAAATCACATGGACGATGTTCAGAGGGCCATTTCATCAAAACTTTCCTCCATAAAAATTGGAGACCCTAGTATTGAAGGGGTAAGAATGGGGGCTTTGGCAACTAAACTGCAAGTGGAAAGAGTTCGAGAAAGTGCCAGAAAATTAGCAGCAAGTCAACAAATAGCTTACGGTTCAATAGACGAGGTCGAAGTAATAGGATCACATCAAGGTGTTGGGGCCTTTATGTCGCCTATTCTCTTTTCAAATGATGCTCCTTTCAAAAACACTGATGTACATGACATAGAAGTGTTTGGTCCAGTTTCCACGATTATGCCCTACAAAACCCTGGACGAGGCCATTGAATTAGCAAAAATGGGCAAAGGGTCATTGGTTTCTTCGATAGTTACACCAAATGATGCAGAAGCCACTGAATATGTGTTGGGTGCGGCAAATATGCACGGTAGAATCCTTGTGCTTAACGCCAATTGTGCCAAAGAAAGCACGGGTCACGGTTCCCCTATGCCACTCCTTACACACGGAGGGCCAGGAAGAGCAGGAGGAGGAGAGGAGATGGGAGGGAAACGCGGTGTTTTACATTATTTACAACGAACATCCATACAAGGCCATCCCACAACAATTTCTAAAATAACACGACAATTTCAAGTTGGGGCTGAAATGACAGAAGCGAATCCTCATTTATTTCGTAAACATTTTGAAGAGCTCGTGGTGGGAGAAACTGTTTTTACACACAAACACACAGTAACAGAGGCCGATATCGTAAATTTTGCCAATGTTTCAGGCGACAATTTTTATGCCCATATGGACGGAACTTCATTGGGCGGAACTATTTTTGAACGACGCGTAGCTCATGGTTATTTTGTGTTATCCAAAGCAGCAGGATTATTTGTTGACCCTAAAAAAGGACCTGTCCTCCTGAACTATGGAATTGAAGAAGCAAGATTCACAAAACCAGTCTATCCTGGGGCTACCATTGGGGTTCGTTGTACAGTTAAAGAAAAAATAGATCAAGAAAAACGAAGTGAAGAGGATATACCGAAAGGCATTGTAAAATTCTTGGTTGACGTGTACGATGAAACCGGAGAAACCGTTGCATTGGCTACTATACTTACCATGGTGAAAAAACTAGATACATAATGGCCTTGATAAAATCCTGCAGAGGATTTACACCTGAATTTGGAGAAAACTGCTGGTTAGCAGAAAACGCAACTGTTGTAGGCGATGTCGTTATGGGGGAGAACTGCTCGATTTGGTTTAATGCCGTGGTTAGAGGAGACGTAAATTCGATACGAATTGGAGACAACGTGAATATTCAGGATGGCGCTGTTTTGCACTGCACCTATGAAAAAACCACCGTTATGATAGGAAATAATGTGTCCGTCGGCCATAATGCCATAATCCATGGTTGCACGATTGAAGAAAATGTACTTATTGGTATGGGGGCAATCGCAATGGACAATTGTTATATTTCCTCAAATTGCATCCTTGCCGCGGGCGCGGTATTGTTAGAAGGCACGAAAATGGAATCATGGAGTATATTTGCCGGAATTCCAGCAAAAAAAGTAAAACGTTTAAGCCCCGAACTTTTTAAAGAAGAAGTTCGGCGTATTGCCCAAAACTATTCCCATTATGCCAGCTGGTTTAAAGAATAAAGAACTTTAATCGCCTCGTCTTGTTTTTTAAAAAAATTACTTATTTTTGTGTTCCTAATATGAATCTGCGTAAATTCTTTTATTTAAGTGTAGTAGTTTTTGCAAGTGTTTTCATTTTTTCGTGCAAATCGAAAAAAGCTGGATGTGATGCTTACAGTGAAGACAAAAACCTGAAAAAGACCACCCAACAAGCTAGATAATTTAATCTTTCCTTCGTTTATTGTATCTTCGTAAGCAAAAATAAATGCATATGAAATATCATGAAATTCCTGCTGATTTATTTTCTAGGAACCGCAAAAAGTTTACGTCCCAAATGGAAAATGGCTGTTTAGCTGTTTTTAATTCCAACGATATTTACCCAATTTCTGCGGATGGCACAATGCCTTTTCAACAACACAGAGACCTGTTTTATTTATCCGGTGTTGACCAAGAAGAATCAATACTCGTACTTTTTCCCCAAGCCAATAATACGGCTCACCGGGAAGTACTTTTTCTACGGGAAACCAATGAACACATCGCAATTTGGGAAGGAGAAAGACTAACCAAGCAAGCTGCATTTCACACCTCAGGAATTAAAACAGTTTATTGGCTCCAACAATTTGATGTAATATTTAAACAGTTAATGGCAGAGGCAAATGGCATCTACTTTAATACCAATGAACACTTAAGGGCTAACACTGAGGTCGAAACACGCGAAGATAGATTTATAAAAAAGATAAAGATTGAATTTCCTGCACACCAAAGTTATAAGTCTGCGCCTATTCTCCATAAAATAAGATCGGTGAAGGAAACTACAGAAATTGATTTAATGCAACAAGCCTGTAAAATTACTGAAGCCGGTTTTAGAAGACTACTTTCTTTCATTCAGCCTGGAGTTTGGGAATTCGAAATTGAAGCTGAGTTAGCGCACGAATTCTTGCGAAATCGCTCAAAAGGATTCGCTTATACCCCCATCATTGCTTCCGGGAAAAATGCATGTGTACTGCACTATATTCAGAATAATCAACAATGTAAAGATGGGGATGTTATTCTTCTCGATGTCGGTGCCGAATATGCAAACTACTCCTCAGACCTAACCCGCTGTGTTCCTGTGAACGGAAAATTCACGGCAAGGCAAAAAGCTGTATATAATGCTGTACTTCATGTAAAAAATGAAGCGCAAAAACTTTTAATACCCGGTACTATCATGGCAGAATATCACAAACAAGTTGGAGTTCTTATGGAAGAGCAGCTCGTAAAATTAGGATTGATTTCAATAAACGATATAAAAAATCAATCGACTGAATTTCCTGCATACAAAAAATATTTTATGCATGGTACCTCGCATTTTCTTGGTCTAGATACGCACGATGTAGGACTTTGGCATCTCCCGATAGAAGCAGGAATGGTCTTCACATGTGAACCTGGTATTTATATTCCGGAGGAAGGATTAGGCATTCGTTTAGAGGACGATTTAGTCGTACAAGAATCCGGGGATCCACTCAACTTAATGGGAAATATCCCAATCGAAGCGGATGATATTGAAGCATTGATGAACGCATAATGGTTCACATCATCACAAATGGTGAAGGGGCTCCGCATTGGCTTTTTTTACACGGATTTCTCGAAACTTCTACCATTTGGTCATACCTGCCTCTCGAAACACTTCCCGGAAAGAAAATTCTTATAGATTTGCCAGGGCACGGGTTGTCTCCACTCCCTAGTACCTTGGATAATCCTTCAATCGCAGTCTTTGCTGAGGAAATCGAAACCCATTTAAAAGAAATTAATACACAGCCCTTGACTGTAGTAGGTCACTCCATGGGGGGCTATGTAGGATTAGAATTACTCTCACGAAAAAACTTACAAATTCAGCGACTCGTGATGATAAATTCAAACTTTTGGGGCGATACAAAAGAAAAAAAGAAAGACAGAATACGCGTTGCTGATATCGCTTACAAAGCCAAAGCAATATTTATTAATGAGGCCATTCCAAAACTTTTTTATAATCCGAAATTGTATCACAAAGAAATTGAAGCCTTAAAAAAAGAGGCGCTTCTTATCAGTGCAGACGGTATTGCCTATTCGTCACTTGCGATGAGAACTCGCGCTGATTTTTCGCAACTTGTAAAAGAAAATCCAGAGGATTTTATATTTATTCACGGGTCTCAGGACAAGCTTATTCCAATTAAAAACATCGTTGAAGTTGGAGAAAAAAGCCGGATACACATTTTGAAAAATACCGGCCATATGGCATATATTGAGGCTAGTGGTGATGTTTGTAATATTCTCTTAGAAATCGGTATTGTACTTAAAAATTAGTTTTAATACGCGTGTTCTTTCTAATTGTCATATTAATTTAAATCCCCTTTAAAGCTTAGAATTCTAATTCTTACATGCTATATATAATACCTCTCCTTTCATTAAACGATAGCGATCAATTTCTGCCTCGGAGAAATGCTTGTTTAAGTCAAATTCTTTTACACTAAACCCCGCTTTTTCCAACCAGCGCGGATAATCTCTTCCAAATAAACGTATGTGGTCCTTTTGCCAAAAATGTTTTTCTCTTTCCTCAGGAGATGTAATTTCCGCATTCTCATAAGTTTCTTCTCTATTGAAATCTTGAGGAACTTGCATGATTGCCCATGCTCCTTTATTCATTACACGATAAATTTCTTTCATACATTGCTTCGGATCACGCACATGCTCCATTACATGGTTACAAAAAACCACATCGAATCTATTATCCTCAAGAGGAATTGCATGCAAGTCAAAGTGTATATCGGCAATTGGAGACTCTAAATCCCCTGTCAAATAGGTGAGGTTAGATTGCTTCTTAAATAAAGGTAAAAAACACTGTTCAGGGGCAATGTGCAACACCTTGAGTCCTTGGGCAGAGAAAAAGTTGCTTTCTTTTTTCAAATATAACCACATCAACCGGTGGCGTTCCAGGGTTAAATCATATGGACATAAGACATTTTCACGGTGTGCAACACTTGACCCATAGGACAAAAATTTAGAAAAAGACCGCTCACATACCGGACAAGTGACATTGTTCCCTCGGTATAACAATGGGGCGAAAATCTTAAAGACATAACTTAATCTAATCAATACAGGCCTTGGTAAGGTATTCAGAAGAAATCTGTATATTTTTTTCACATCACTAAATTACGCAATCTGCAAAAGATTATCCGTATTTTTGCTTAAATCATAACAATGAAGCGGTCTCTCAATTTTTTATTTTTCACCCTTATGACGAACTTTTCATTTGCTCAGGCTCCATACGCTACAAAAAAACCTCATATACTTGAAGAACATGGCCATCAGCGCGTGGATGACTACTACTGGATGAAAGAACGCGACAGTAAGCCTGTTCTTGATCATATCGCTAAAGAAAATGAATACCAAAAAAAATATTTTGCTCCACTCACCCCACTCATTGATGGCTTACTCAAAGAATTCGACCAGCGCATAAATCCAAACGAAGTTAGCTCTCCCTATATTCTTAATGGATTGACATTTCAAACAAGAAATTTGGAGGGAAAAGACTACCAACAAGTAGTATTATTAGGAAATAAAAAAAATTCGGTTTTCATCGATGAAAACGAACGTGCAAAGGGGAAAACTTTTTACGAATTGGCAGATTGGTCTTTGTCTCCCAACAATAAACTTGTTGCACTTACAGAAGACTTTGTGGGAAGGAGAAAATATCAAATTACATTTCGTATTAATAATTCTGGTAAATTTTTGGCAGATAAAATTGAAGACGCCTCGGGATTAGTTTGGGCAAATGACAATAAAACAGTCTTCTACACCAAAAAAGATCCACAAACCTTAAGAGATTATCAAATATATAGACATGTTCTAGGAACAGACGCTAAAAAAGATGAGTTAGTATATCAAGAGGAGGACGAAAAATTCAGTGTAGGCATTGGAAAAACAACCACAAACAAGTACTTATTTATTTACTGTTACAGCTCAACAACCTCGGAACTTCATTGGATAGATGCCAATAATCCCGAAGATAAACCACAAGTATTTTTTCCTCGTCGAAGCGGACATATGTATGAAGTGGCACACCACGAAAAGGGTTTTTATATTCTATCAAATTACGAGGGAGCTAGTAATAGAAAAGTGCTTTATGCCCCTTCTTTCCCAAAAAACATTAATCTGTGCAAAGAATTAATCCCACACAAAACAGAAGTGCTTATTGAAGGCTTGAGTGCTTTCAAAAACTATCTTGTAATAGAGGAAAGATCAAACGGTCTTCGCGGAATAAAGATGATAAACTTAAATGATCAAGAAGAAAGTACTATTGCCTTTGGTGAAGAAACTTATTTCCTTGGTCTGGGTGTCAATGATAATTACAATACAGATGATTTGTTTTTCGCATATAATTCTTTAACTACACCTCCCACTGTTTACCGATATAACATGACAAACCAAGCTAAAACAATTTGGTTTAGAAAAGAATTATTGGATAAATCCTTTAAACCAGAGGACTATAATTCCCAACGCATTTGGGCAACAGCAAATGATGGCACAAAAATACCGATCGCTTTGGTATACAAAAAAGGGACGGACCTAAAAAAAGCACCTTGCCTATTGTATGGATACGGTTCTTATGGGTACACCCTTCCGGATGTATTTAGTGCCACCCGATTGAGTCTATTAGATCGAGGCTTTGTTTATGCTGTTGCACACATTCGTGGTAGTAAATACATGGGTGAAAACTGGTATGAAGCAGGTAAGTTTCAAAAGAAGATTAATACTTTCACTGATTTCATAAACGCCGCCGAGTTCTTAGGTCACATGGGTTACTGTGATAAAAACAAAATATACGCTCAAGGAGGAAGTGCTGGGGGCTTGTTAATGGGAGCTGTTACTAATATGGCCCCTTACTTATGGAAGGGAATCATTTCTCAAGTGCCCTTTGTGGATGTGGTTACAACGATGTTAGATGAATCTATCCCGCTTACTACAAGTGAGTATGAAGAATGGGGGGACCCCAACGAAGCTGATTTCTACTACTACATGTTAAAATATTCACCCTACGACAATTTACACCGAATGGATTATCCAGCCATGTATGTGACGACAGGCTATCACGACTCTCAAGTGCAATACTGGGAACCTATGAAATATGTTGCCAAACTGCGCGAGTTTAAAACAGATGATAATCCCTTAATTTTCGATTGCAATATGGATGCCGGCCATGGCGGTGGTTCCGGCAGAGCATCGGAGCGAATGGAAGTAGCAAAAGTTTATGCATTTATCCTTGGACTGGAAGGTATTATTCGTTAGCATTGGGATCACGGGGCGGCTCTTAGCACAATCAGCCATTGATACCGTTGGTATTGAAGACTTCAGAAATCAGTGGGTAGTTTATGCAGATATTGGATATAATACAGCTCCGTTCAATATCTCATACCCATTTTCAGGAGATCTCGATAATATCGAGTACCGCAATAATTTTCGCACTATTTTAGGTATCGGGGCCGCATATAAATGGTTTGCCGTACGGGTAGGAATCCCTATTCTTAAACATTATCGTCCCACAGATATGTATTCAAAAACAGATCAATTCAATATTGCATTGGATTATTCTTATAAAAATTTTTATGCCGATGGTCAATTGAATATTTGTCGCGGATACGCCGCACTTAATGCAAAGCAATGGAATCAAAACTCATCCGCAGAAAACGAACTTTTCCCTTCGGCTTTATCGTATAATTTATCCATTGGCGCTTGGTATTTTCGTAATAAAAATTTTAAAATAAATGCCCTGCTCGGGAAGCGGGCGCATTGCCTAAAAGAGGGAAAAACATGGTACCTAAGAAGTAACGTGAGTTTTTTTGGGTTAAACAATGCAGGAAATCCCATTTTTCCTATTAGCTTAATAAACAGTCAAGAAATACAGACTTCTGCCAGTAAGTTAGAAGCATATGATTTGGGGTTAACCCCCGGCTACGCATATGGAACTCGGCTAAAAAACTGGCAAGTTTCTGGTTGGGCAGGTGTCGGCGCTGTTGTTCAAGTAAAAGAGTATAGTACAGGGCAAGCAGAGAGCCTTTCCTTAGGGCTCGCTCCAAGATTCGACATTCGCCTAATGGGAGGTTATTCAGTTCCCCAATGGTTTATATTTTTGATTACCGACTTTGACAATAAGTCCATGCGGTTCGATGACCTTGACTTTAGGCAGTACTTTTATGGTATTAAGCTAGTAATGGGAAAGCGATTTGGTTAGTGACTAATTTTTAATGCTTTTTCCCATACTTTTGTGCTGTATTCCAAACGCAAAAGATAATTCCCTGCGGGTAAATGCGATAAATTGACCAATTGACTTTTATTGACCAACGTTTGAGAAAACTCAGAAGAAGTTTTGTTTCCCATTTGTGATAAACTCATATGAACAGCGGTAGAAACACCTGCCAACGTCACCTGAACTACGGTTCCTTTATTTTTAGTGGGAAGAATCGAAATGAATCCTTCTTCTTTTTTTAAGTCCCTCTTTTTGTTAAGTCTCTGCGGCTTTTCATTCTTATTCATAATTGCCATTTCCTTTTCATCCGATGCGTTTCGATCCGCATAAACTCCTTTATTGGGTTCGTAGTTTGTTTTCCATAAGCGCACGTAATCAACCAAAAAAGTGTTTGGAAAAATTGTATTGGCATCTGGGCCGGGCTTAAAAGCCTGACCATTTGCTGCTACTGATGAATTTAGAATAATGTTCTGATCGGTAGCAAAATCACCCTCATAAATCCCTGTTGGCATACCATCCATAAAAAACACGATTCGCCCGGGCTCCCAATACCCTGAAAAGGTCACCCACCGCTCGATGATGGGATATTCAGATTTTATCCATTTGCCGAAGCGAAGCCTAAATCCTAAAATATTTTTATATGTCTCTGCTTTTTTATCAGGATGGTGTATGTCAATGTGGTAATTATCCAAACGCTCGCCTTTTAGCTCAGTAAAATCGATTTCATCTTTATTATTATGCCCAAAAGTCCAAAATGCTGGCCATATCCCTTTTTCTTGCGGAGCCTTCACGCGTGCCTCAAAATACCCATACCGAAAGTCTTCCTTGGAATAAATCGCCGACGTTAGGTAGTTGAGTTGTGCTTTGTTTCCGTCAATAATATGCTGGGCATTTTCTCTCTTGTATGCCTCTGTGAGCATCCAATCTGGAATTGTTAGCTTCCTGTCCGTTTTTGAAGTGCTCAAACATAAAAACCCGTTTTCTTGTCTCACCATTTCAGGGGAAGAAACCAAATTATCGCGCGTATTAAGTCCGCCCCAAGGATAATTGTCGTGCCACTTACTTAGGTCTAAAGCGTTTCCGTTGAATTCATCCCCAAAGTGGTAATAAAGAGTCTGAATACTGTCTTTTTTCACGCGCAACAGTAAAGGTTCTTTCAAGGACCATTCTTGTGCAAATGCAACAGAAATAGCAAAACAGCTGATTAATACACAAATTATTTTCATGACTTAATGAATATATTTTTGGCCTCCGTAAAAAAACGCAACCCTTCCCAACCTCCTTCTCTTCCAATACCTGAGGATTTCATACCTCCAAATGGCGTGCGCAAATCCCTTACTAACCAGGCGTTGACCCAAACAATCCCAGCCTGCAGGTTATCAGCAACCCTATGTGCCCTTTTTAAGTTACTGGTCCACACCGTCCCAGCAAGCCCGTATTCTGTCGAGTTTGCCATTTTTAGTGCCTCCTCCTCTGTGTCGAAAGGAGTAATAGTTACAACAGGCCCAAAAATCTCTTCTTGATTTGTTCGGCACGTGTATTCCAATCCTTCTATTATTGTTGGTGCGACGTAGTAACCGTTTTCGTAGGGTGGTTTTAGTAAAACTCGATGACCACCCGTCAAAACCGTTCCACCCTCTTCCTTTGCTAAAGCGATATAACTTAATATTTTCTCCATGTGAGGTTTTGATACCACAGCACCAAGTTTGGCCTCGGGATCAGCAGGAAATGAAACTTTCAATCGGCTAACTTTCTCTACAAAGGCTTGCTTAAATCGCTTATAAAGTGGGCGTTCTATAAAAATTCTCGAACCGCATAAGCAAATTTGTCCCTGATTTGCAAATGAAGAACGCATAGTGGTACTCAACATTTCGTCAAAATCACAATCCGCAAAGATGATATTGGCATTTTTTCCCCCTAATTCTAGGGAGAGCTTTTTAAACATTGGACCCGCTGTTTGAGCAATATATTCTCCAGTCTTTGTTCCTCCTGTAAACGAGATTGCTTTTATTTTCGGATGCCTTACAATGGCGTCACCTACTTGTGCGCCCATACCGTGAAGAATATTGAGAACTCCCTGGGGCATCCCCGCTTCTTGCGCTACTTTGCCTAAAAGATATGCGGTGTAAGGGGTTACTTCCGAAGGTTTAGCAATCACACAGTTTCCAGCGGCTAAGGCCGGAGCAATTTTCCATGAGAAAAGGTAGAGCGGTAAATTCCAAGGAGAAATACATCCTACAATTCCAATGGGCTTTCGTGTGGTATAATTCACTCCGACTCCCTCCATGTAGTGCGATTCTGAAGCAAAATGAAGGATGGCCGTTGCAAAAAAATGAAAATTGGAGATCGCACGAGGAATATCTACTTGTGCTGCTAGCGATAATGGTTTTCCATTGTCTCGGCTTTCCGCGGCGACAAATTCTTCCATTCTTGTTTCAATCCCCACTGATAAGCGAATGAGAATCCTACTTCTCTCCTCAACAGACATCGCACTCCAAATAGGATAAGCCGCTTCTGCTGCACTTACAGCGCAGGAAACGTCCTCGCAATCTGAGTGAGGAATTAGGCTGTAAACTTCACCGGTTGAAGGATCGTAATTATCAAAGTACTTTCCTGATGCAGGGGGACAATAAACTCCGTTGATAAAATTCTGTAGTTTTTTCATCGCTTTCTGTTAAACAAATTTCGCAAAAGAATTTAAATAGACGTGCTAAAATAACATGGCTTGTGTAAATTTGACGTATGAATGAAAACTTAACAATTCAAAGGGCACAAGAAATTGTAGACCAATGGATAAAAGGTGTGGGGGTTCGTTATTTCAATGAACTTACCAATACCGCGATACTGATGGAAGAGGTGGGAGAAGTGGCTCGTATCATGGCACGACGTTATGGCGAGCAAAGTGAAAAAGAGAGCGACAAAGATAAAGAGTTAGCAGATGAATTGGCAGATGTATTCTTTGTGCTTATATGCCTTGCCAATCAGACAGGTATAAACTTAGATGAAGCACTCCAAAAGAATTTGGACAAAAAGACAAGACGCGATGGTCAACGACACCTCAACAACGCGAAGCTAAAGCGATGAGCCTATCATTACTCAGTCTATTAAAAGCAGGAAACCATGTTATGGTGAAGGGACAGCCGGGAGATTATTTAACGGAACTCCCTGAAATATTAGCGTTTTTTGTGCCCAAGGCAGAAGAAGGTTCTCCTCGCGCCTTAATTTTGTGCAATTCTGACGATCAAGTACGAATAGTAGATGACTGCTTAAAAGAATTAGCCAAAAACTTGGATTTGACTGTAGATGTGGTAACAGAAAAGGGAAATAAACTGAAACAGCGCAATGACCTTTTCGATGGAACTGAAGTGATTATTGGTACAGTTAAACGCACCACAGAACTATACTTTCAGAACGGCTTTAACACGGGAAAAATTAAATTCTTCGCTGTTCTCGATGCTGACCAACTGATGCGCCTTGGGATGAAAGGAAATTTAACACGATTGGCAGAAAGCCTCCCCAAATGCAGGGTATTGATTAGCGCGCTGAACACGGATGAAGAACGACTTCTCGATTTTCAAACACAGTTTTTTACCCCAATTAGTGAGGTGAAACTTTGATTTCTTAGCAAGAGATGACAGATTAGGAGGAAATTGACTCCTTTTTCGTGCTTTCCTTGTACTCTAACTCAACTTTCTGTGAATTTGATAACCCATGTTTGATATATCAAACTTGTAAATTTTTTCACGGCGAACTATAAAGCTCACTTTATGTAAACTTCTGTATTAAAAAAAAGGCCGTGAAAAATCACAGCCTTTCAATAATCTACGATTTTTTGCTTACTTAATTACTACATTTTTAGTAGTCGTTATTCCATTCGAACGAACAGTTACAATGTAACTTCCTTTTGCTAGATTTTCAGTTCCAAAGGCTAAGGTTTGAGAACCAGAAGCATTGTTTAAATTCATCGTTGAAACAATTCTTCCTTGAATATCCATCAAAGAAACAACGTAATCAGCTGTTT
>Ga0194123_10002787_pt1 | contig 22078 bp, 21 predicted proteins | sample TA2MahsurfametaG_5_FD_155479 | JGI IMG/M metagenome (GOLD analysis project Ga0194123, IMG submission 155479) | Freshwater microbial communities from Lake Tanganyika, Tanzania - TA2015023 Mahale A surface | ecosystem: Environmental > Aquatic > Freshwater > Lake | place: Tanzania: Lake Tanganyika... | reverse complement strand
TTGATCAGTCCGCCTCTCAGCTTCGTCAGCTCAAGGCGCGCTTCCGTTCCGGGCAAATCACCCTGCGGCTCAAGAAGGAGCTCTTGGCCGCAGTGAAAATGCTCTACGACAATGGTGGCTATGCCAAGTTCAGCTATCTCAGCCAGGCTGATGAAGTGCAGCAGCGCGAAGCTGAATTAATCCAAATTCAGGAGCAGATGGCCACAGTGATCTCCAACGCAGGCCGTCAGGTGGCCAACAACAACCGTCAGATGCTGGATCTGGAGGCTCAGCTCACTGGCCTTAGCGAGGGGAGCCGTAATCTCAACCTGATCGCCACCACCAGCGGCCGTGTGTTCAATCTGCAGGTGGGTAAGGGTTCAGTGATTGGTGGTGGCTCTGAGGTGATGCGCATTATTCCCGAAGGCAGTTTGCGTGCAAAGCTCTACCTCTCCAATGCAGATGTTGGCTTTGTTCGTCAAGATCAGCCCGTCAAAATTGCAGTGTCTTCCTTCCCTGCAGGTGAATACGGCTACCTCAATGGCGTGGTGAGCCGCATTGGCGCCGATGCCTACGAGGGCTCCGAGTCAAGCTCAGCCCAGCAGCGTGCTAACACCTTCCCCATGATTGTGTCGTTGCCCCTAAGCGACAACAAAACCAAGATTGCCTTGATGAATCGCCTGCAGCCCGGAATGCAGGTTTCCGCCAACATCATTGTTCGTCAGCGCCCGGTGGTGTCACTTCTCACTGATGTGTTCACACAGAGCCGTGACAGCCTTAAGAACAGTCGTTGATCACCAACCTTCGGGCGGTTCAAATCCCCCCTGGTGAGTCCAGCGTGCTCCACTCAAGAGTGGCATCCCCCAGAGCTTGCGTCCAGCGAAATGAATGAAGTAGCCGTCGTTTAGCAGTCGATAGATCATCGACAGCGCTCCGGTTTCCCTGGGTTTTGCCAATGTGTCACCACTGAGCAACGTGTCGAGGAACGGCACCACGAGCAAGTTGTAACGGGGATCCAGAGCCTCGAATACTTGCCGGCGGTGCAGTTCTTCAGAGAGGGGCACCATCTCACCCCAATGTTGAACGTTTCGATCGTCGTACGTGTCGTACACCTCCCTCAACAGTGCTCCGTGGCACTGCGGTTCAAACAGAAAGAAGCCGCTGTTGATCAGGGGGCCTGCACTGGGGTCAAAACCCCAGAGCTTGGGGTAGCTCTCAAAGTCAATCCCTGCTTGCGCAAAGGTGCGCCGTTGCTTTGCCTTCCAGCTCGCAGCAAGGTGGGCGGTTTGCGGATCTTGGCCCCAATCAAACTCCAAGCAGGCGCCCACCTTGCCGGCTGACCGTTGGTCGGCTGGATCTGGCGCGCCAGGGTTGATCACAATGTCAGCATCAAGCCAGACCAGCAGGTCGTAATCATGGAGGATCTCCTGCTCGTGAGCGATTAACTTCTGCCAGGCAATCGAGCGTTCCGTCGCACGATGTGTGGTGTCAATCGGTTCGCTGAAACAGTACAGGTCGTAGTTGTGGCGGCGGCAGAATAGTCGCCAGAACGGTTCCGCGAAGTTTTGCCACAGATCGAGGTGCTGCCCGTAGGCGATCGTAAACAGGGCCTTGCGCATGGGATCAGCTGCTCCGGAGCAGGCCCATGAAGTTGCGGCCGGCGTGCTCCACGCTCAGGAAGCGTCCGTTTTCCCAGCCGGGTTTCATCACCTGAAAGGTTTTCATCATTCCGAGGCTGGCCGCACTCTCAAGCGGTCCATGGAAGCTCACATCGAGCTCTCGGCTGGCCTCACTCCCGAAATAGCGGGTCGCCTGGGCGTTGTTGAGGAAGAAGCAGCCGGAGTGGGGATTGAGTGGCTGTCGGAAACGGACCGCTTGACCTAGGTGCTCAAGGCACAGTTCCACCCCCATCGATTGTCGGTAGGGCGCACTCGAGGGCGGGTTGTAATCGCCGTCGATGTAGAAGCGGCAGAGGTTCTGAAGATCTTCGCTGGTTTCAATCCGGTTTGGTTGAAGCAGGTAGCCATCGCCAAAAGCCCGGTTGAAGCATTGCAACTTCAGGAAGAAATCGGCGTCACGCAGAACAATGTCGTCTTCTAAATAACAGCTGTAATCAAAATTCTGATATCGCTCAGCCAGCACACGGTGACAGCCGAAGCCGAGCAGCTTCGGCTGCTCTGGATTGCAGACCACCACCGAGAAACCGGCACTGAGATCGCCCAGGGCGTCTAGCAGGTGATGTTCACCGTCTGTGAGGATCACCACCTCTAGTCCTTGGCAGCCGTCATCGGCTGGATCGAGACGCCGCTCCATGTGATTCAGCACCCCAGCCCTCGGCCCGAACAAACGGTGCAGCTGCAACACCACTTCCCGCAATCCATCGATCCGCGGCTGGGGATTGGGTGCCAGAGATCCGTGGTGCCCGCCCCCTTCCGGGTTGAAGTAATGGGCTATGGCAAACAGAAGCCGCATGACACCGGCTGGCTTGAGGCACTGTAAGCAGCCTCGCCGCGTAGGGTGACCCCAATGTCTACAGACCTTTGAACCCTCGACCCCTGCCATGGCGGCGAAGGTTGCGCCGAGTACTGGTGAGGTTGCGTGTTTCGCCCCTCACGGTCCCCCTGGCTCTGCTTCTCTTTTGGGCCGGGGTGATGGTGCTGCTGGCTCAGGTGGCTGATATCTGGATTGTGGCCCTTGCTGCCATGCCCTTGTTATTTGCGGCCCTGCTCACCCTTGTCTGCTGGCTTCTTTATCGGCGTGATTTCTATGCCTGAGAAGCCCCCTGCCCCTCAGGCCTTTCCTGCGGTGCTTCTGCTGCCAGGTGACGCCTTCGACACCCAGGGGCATCAGGTGATGGGTCGTCGCGTCGCCGGTCGCGAGTTTGCACGTGCCATGGCAGGCAGTTTGCGTTCAGGTGAGCAGTTGGTGGTGGCTGGTTTGGCTGGAGAGGAGGCCCGCCGCCTGGGATCGCTTCTGCAGCCTCGCCTGGGTGGTGGCGGCCAGCTCGTGATTACTCCACACCTCCCCGTGGCCCAGATCAGCGCCAGTGGCTGCCTCCATGTGCCCGATCCCAACCTCGGGCGTTGGACCTGGCTGAGGGCAGCACAAAGTCATCAGGTTTTCTCACTCACTGGAGTGATCCACACGCTCTGCTCAGAGACGGTGGTGAGCTGTCTCCACAACCTGCTCCATGCCCCTCTGCAGTCTTGGGATGCCTTGGTTTGCACGTCCGCGGCGGGGCGCTCAGTGGTCCAGGCAGCCCTTGAGGCTCGGCTCGAGCAACTGCGTCAGCGACTGCACATATCACAGCCTGTTGTCTTGCCGGACGGCCCCCAGCTTCCTGTGATTCCTCTGGCCATTGATCCTGAGCCCCTACAGGTTCCTCTGGATCGCCAACAACGTCGTCTGCGGGCCCGTCAAGCTCTTGGGCTTGACCACGAGGGCTTTGTTGTCAGCTTTGTGGGTCGCCTCAGCTTTCACAGCAAGGCCAATCCCCTGCCGCTATACCGCGCACTTGATGAGCTGGCGCGCGAATCCCCTGGGGTGGTGCTGCTCGAATGCGGGCATTTGTTCAATGCCCCAATTGGCCAGGCTTTTGATGAACTTGCTTCCCGCTTTCCTGCCTTGGCAGTCAAACGTCTCGGCGGTTTGCAGCCAGCCACTGAAGCGGAGAAGTTGTTGACTCTTGAGGCGGCTGATGTATTCACCTCGCCTGCCGACAACCTTCAAGAAACATTTGGACTCTCCCTGTTGGAGGCCATGGCTGTGGAGCTTCCCCTCGTGGTGAGCGACTGGGATGGCTATCGGGATCTGGTGGTCCATGGGGAGACAGGTTTTCTGATCCCCACGGCAGATGCCCTCTGTGGTCAGTCCCAGCCTGATGAGGTGGAGCTGGCCTATCGCCTTGGTTTTCTTGATTACGACACGATGATTGGCTGCCGCAGTTCAGCTGTGGTGGTGGACCACCCCGCACTGTTGCAGGCGTTCCGGACCCTCCGGGACAACCCCCAGTTGGCCCGCAGCATGGGTCGCCGGGCAGCCCAGCGCTTCGAGTCGTGCTTCAGCTGGCGTGTGGTGGGCGAGCAATACCGCGAGCTCTGGCAAGATTTGGCTGCCCGTCGTCTGGCCGCAGCAGCCCCAGCAGGTGCCACGGCTACGGCTGAGGCTAGTTACGGAGAGCTGTTTGCGGCCTATCCCACTCAGGCCTTCCGCACTCGTCAGGGCCGGCGTTCCGCCCACTGCCTTGATCCTGCCCTGCTGCAGTCGCCCATGAACCAAAGCTTGCTGGGGGTTATCAGCGGCCAACGGCTGGATGCCGTGCGGCACCTGATGGAGCGTCAGGCACAGCTCAGCCTCGAGGATCTCACGGGCCTCGGCTTGTCGCCGATCCAGGCCACGCAGATGTTGGCCGCCTGCTTCAAGCTCGGCCTTTTGGAGGAGGTCACCCCTCGTGAGTTGTGATCTACTTCAGGGGAAGCGATTGTCATTTCTCTGTTACCCCGACACCAACCACACCATCGGTGGCGTGAAGCAGATCTACCGTCAGGTGGAATTGCTACATCAGGCCGGCTGCCAGGCCCAGGTGATCCAGGAGCAGCGCGGTTTCCGTCCTGATTGGTTTGGCAGCGACACCCCAGTGCAGTGCCTGGAAGATTTCCTTGCCAGCGGTATCAGTGCGGATCGTGATCTGATCGTGATGCCTGAAACCTGGCTCACCAACGTGCCGCGTTACTTACCGGGCGTGCCCAAGGTGATCTTCAATCAGAACGCTTACTACACCTTTGGCTTGGATGGTCGCGTCGATCCCTGCACCATTGGTCTTTACCGCCATCCAGATATCGCGGCAGTGGTGACGGTGTCTCGCGACAACGCCGATCTGCTGGTGGAGGCTTGCGGTGTCGACCCCAGCCGCTGCTTCACGGTGATCAATGGCATTGACAGACAGGTTTTTTTCCCCCCCCCGGTGAAGGTGCGAAGGATTGCCTTCCTGGCTCGAAAGCATGTCCACCATGCCCGAACTCTGCAGTGCATGGCTGAGGTGCGGCCCACTCTCGCGGCCTATCGCTTCCATGAGATTCCCCGCTGTAGCCATGACCAGTTGGCTGCTGAGCTTCGAGATTCACTGGTGTTCCTCAGCTGCGGCCATCCGGAAGGATTTGGTTTGCCTCTCGCTGAAGCCATCGCTTGTGCTTGTATTCCCGTTGGATATCACGGCATGGGCGGACGTGACTTCTGTCACCCTGCCCTTTATTCCGTCGAATACGGCGATCTGCTCGGTTTCCTCCAACAGCTGGAGGCCGCCGTCTTGCGCTTCGAACAGGACCCGCAGACCGTCACCCAGGAGCTTCTTCAGCGCTCGGAGCAGTTGTTGCATGCCTATAGCCTTGAGGCGGAGGAGCAGCGTTGCCTTCAGGTGTGGGCCGCCATCGCCTCTGGAGTACACGACAAGCTTCGATAGCCTCACGCCAGGGATGATCTTGTCAACCTGATTCCCCTCGAAATTGTTTTGCTGCAACGCTTCGACGGCCGCGACCTGGGCCATCACCCACACATTGCGATCCTTGGTTCCAGCAAGGTGGGCAATTTTGTTGTAACCGTGCCTTTGCTGGTGGCTTTGCGAAAGCGCTACCCCGGTGCCGTCATCGACTTCTGGGGATCGGAGCTCACTCGCGATTTTGAGGAGCGCCTAGAGGCGATCGATTGGCGTACGTCCTGGGATCGTGATGACGCAGGTTTGCTTGATGCTCTCGCCGCAGCAGCCAGGGAGCGCTGCGATGGGCACGGGCCGATCGATTTGCTGGTGAACTGCGACGGTTTTAATCCGGTCACGCAGGTGTTGGCCTCGTGGCTTCGGCCTGCTTGGGTGGCCGGTGCCGCCTTGGTGGCCAACGGTCGGCGCAGCGTCTCCTGGGGAGATCATCCCTACCAACGCTTTCTTGATGATCCCGACTGGGATTCGTTGGCGTTCCTAGAGCGTTATCGGGGGCTGTTCCGCTCGAACTACATCGCTGAGCTGATGGCCCGTATGGTCTTCCTGGAGGCTGATGTGACACAGGTCCCTTTGCCCAGTGAGGCCCCTGGTTTTAAGGTGCCCGACCTCTTGATCCACTGCACCACCACGCGCGCCGCAAAGATCTGGCCGTTCGACCGATGGCAGCAGGTGGTCGCCTGGTGTGGCGAGCGAGGTATTTCTGTCGGCTTGGTGGGCGCACCGCCCAGTCGCCAGCAGGCGGAGTATCACGCCGGCGCCGGCGAGGATCAGCTCCTGCGCAGTGGAATCCTCCAGGATTTACGCGGGCGCACAAGCTTGATTGAACTTGCTGGTGCCTGCCAGCAAGCTCGAGCTGTGGTGAGCGTCGATGCCGGTCCCCTCCACATCGCTGCGGCGATGGGTGTCCCCACTCTTGCTGTGGTTGGGAACGATGCGGCCGCCGTAGGCCCCAGCCCAATTCGTTTGTGGATGCCCAGGGCTGCTAATTGCGAGCGAACTATTTCCACCCATAGTTGTGATGGTTGCGATGCCCTTCGATTCCGCAACGACGACTGCGTTAAGGATGAGCACAGCTGCATGCTTGGAGTTAGCGCCGATCAGGTCATCCGTTGGTTGAAGAAGCACTTGAGCCACTCCTGATCGCTTCATCGACACAGGCTCCCAACCTGGCCACCGCTCCTCGCCAATCGCCCCCGGCAGGCTGGCGCAATGTCCAGCAGTAGCGGTACCACTGCTTGCCCCTTTCTCCGTAGTTCCAGCGCCAGTCCGGTAGCCATGGCAACAGCACCACCACAGGTCGCCCTAGTCCCCCTGCCAGGTGTGCCACAGCCGTATCCACCGTGATCACCAGATCGCAGTGGTTGATCCAGCGAGCTGTCTCTACCCAGTCTGCCGTCTCTGGCAGGACAGCAGCCAATTGTTCCCGATGTTCTTCTTTGCTGGTTAGTTCGCCCCGTTGCAAACTGATCAGCTGATCATTTAATTGCCAGGATGTCTCTAGCAGAAGGCCTAGAGACACGCTCTTGATTGGATAGAGGCTTGGATCTCCCGGGTTGCTGGCCCAGCAGAGTCCAATTCGCCGGCCGGCCGGCAACTTCAGCAGGGCCTCCGGACAGGATTGTTGTTCGGGTGGTAGATGGAAATAAGGCTCCAGATCATGGGGCCCTACTCGAAGGTCCGGATCCACGGCGAGGGGCAGGCCCATCAGCGGTAGATGGCGTTCAGCCTTCCGCCATGGTTGCCCATCCCGACTGATCACGGGACCTTGGATCGGTCCCAGTTGTTCGAATAAGGGGATGAGCTCGGGCTGCACGGCCAATGTCACCGTGATGCCTTGCCGTTCGAGAGCCGGCAGATAGCGACAAAACTGCAGCGCGTCCCCCTGGCCGACGTCGTTCCAAATCATCAGACTTCGGGCTGGATCACCAAATCCTCTCCACTGGCGATGTTGAACACCAGGATCCGCGAAGCGCTCGTGGTGAAGCCGCCAACCCTCCTGCGGCTTACCCTGCCAAACCCTGAGAAATCCCAGGTTTTTCATGGCATTGTGGCGGCAGTTCTGTTGAGCGGAAGCCGCGATGTAGCAACGCGAGGCTCGATCGAAATCTCCCTGTTGGGCATAACTCAGCCCGAGGTTCACTAGGATTCCTCGCTGATCCGGTGAGGCTCGATAAGCCTGCAGAAAATGCTGCTGTGCCTGGTCTGGCTGCACTAGGCCCAGCGCCCTCAAGCCTGCATCGTTAAGGGCTGCTGCCTGCTCGAGCCCGCTCATTTGCAAGGGCATTGTCTTAAACCCCGCTGATCGCCTCCATCGCAATCGCCGCGATCGCCTGATCGCTCGCCTTGGGTAGATGCACGTATTTGCCACCGGCGGCATCGGCGAGGTCTTTACCCATGCCGCTGCCGATGAATTTGCGCTCGGTGTCGATCACCAGAAGCTTGATGCCCAGAGCACGGTAGCGGCTCGCCACCTGCTTCACCTCTTCTTTGAGGTCCACGGGTTCATCACCCTCCAGTTCCGGCTGCCCGAGGGAGCGCCCGAGGGGCACGTTGCCGCGTCCGTCGGTGATGGCCACCACCACCACCTGGCCGAGATCGCCGGTGGCCAGAGCATTGGCCCCCACGCGGGCGGCCTGGGACAGTCCATGGGCCAGGGGGGAGCCGCCGCCGCAGGGCATCGATTCCAGCCGCCGGCGCGCGGCGGTGATCGAGCGGGTGGGGGGTAGAAGTACCTCGGCTGCTTCACCGCGGAAAGGGATCAGGGCCACTTCGTCGCGGTTTTCGTAGGCCTCGGTGAGCAGGCGGATCACGGCGCCCTTGGCGCTCTGCATCCGGTTCAGCGCCATCGAGCCGCTGGCATCCACCAGGAAGATCACCAGGGCGCCGGCTTTGCGCTGCAGCTGCTTGGACCGCAGGTCGCCGTCTTCCACCACCACCTTGCGGTGGGGCTCCCGTTCGCGGCGGGTTTTCTGATACGGCGCTGCGGCCCGCAGGGTGGCATCCACGGCAATCCGCTTCACCGGCCCGCGGGGCAGCATCGGCTTCACGTAGCGGCCGCGCGAATCGCTGAACACCACGGCGCGGCTGCCGCTGCCACCGCTCTTGGCCTTACCGGCGTTGAACAGCAGCAGGTCGGGATCGATGGCGGTGGCCTCCGGATCCAGCAGGAATTCCTCCGGGATCGATGGGGGCGCCTGATCCTCAGGGGTGTCGTCGTCTTCGTCGTTGTTGTCGTCTTCGGGCTCGTCGGGCTCCTGCTCGTTCTCAGGTTGCTCCGGCTCCTCGGGTGGCTGTTCGCCCTGCGGGGGCGGCGGCGGCGGGGGTTCCATCGGCTGATCGGGATCCGGCGGCGGCAGCTGCAGGGCGCGGGGGGCGATCACCAGGCGCACGGCGACCTGTAGGTCGTCGGCCTCGACCCGATCGCGGCCGCTCAGGGCGGCATGGGCACGGGCGACGCGCACGGCATAGAGCTCGCTGCGGTGGCCTTCCACGCCGCCCCGCAGGGCTTCGTTCACCAAATAGGCGATTTGTTCACGCGTGATCTGTACATCCGGCAGCCACTGGCGGGCCAGCAACAGCTGTGTGGCCAGGGCGTCGGTGTCTTCCTGGAAGCGGGCGGCGAAGGCCTGGGTGGATTCGGCGTGCCCGATGGCGCTGCGAGCGATCTCCACCCGTTGATCGAGCTCCAGCACCTGGTTGGCCGAGAGGGCGATCGCAAAGCGATCGAGCAGGTGGTCGCGCACCGCTCCCTCTTCAGGGTTGTAGGTGGCGATCAGCAGGCAACGGCAGGGGTGGCTGAGGCTCAGACCCTCGCGCTCGATCCGGTTCTCGCCGCTGCCGACAGCCGCCAGCAGCAGGTTGGTGATGTTGTCGTCGAGCAGGTTCAGCTCGTCGACGTAGAGCACGCCCCGGTGGGCTTCCGCCAACAGGCCCGGCTGGAACACGGCCTGGCCGCTGGCCAGCGAGGCGGTCACGTCCACCGATCCGACCAGGCGGTCTTCGGTGATCCCCAGCGGCACCTGCACAAACGGCGCCGGAATCACCTTCGTGGGTAGCAGCGCCGCTGCATCGTTACCGCTGGGATCGGCCCCCAGCTCGGTGAGGCGGCGACGCGTGGGTTCGTCCCAGTCGTCTGGGCGCTGTGGGTCGATGTTGAGCGCCGCCGGGGCCGGCTGGCCCGCGGGTGCGCTGCCCAGATCGAGCACATCGATCGGTGGCAGCAGGGCGTGCAGGCCCCTGGCCAACACAGATTTCCCGGTGCCTCGGCCGCCGGCGATCACCACGCCCCCCAGTCCTGGATCCACCGCCGCCAACAGGAGCGCCAACTTCAGGGTGCCGTGGCCGGTGATCGCTGCCAGCGGAAAGGCCCGGGCCGCGGCGTCGCTGATGGCCGTTCCGCTTGCTACCGATCCACTTGCAACCATGGAGTGGCCTGAGCCCTTGAGTGGTGCGCGCTAGTCTCGCTGATGAGGGCAGCTCAGGCGGCCCCGAGGCCACGGCGCAGTTGGCGATTGGCCTGGGGGCCAACCTGCCCAGTGCTGCCGGTGGTCCGATCGACACCCTCGTGGCGGTACGCCCCCTCCTGGCCCAGCTGCTCCAAAGCTGGGCGCCTCAAATCTGCAGGCTGCATTGGTCGCCGCTGTTCCGCACAGCACCAGTGGGCGGCCCCCCCGGCCAGCCGGACTATCTGAACGCTGCTGTGGTGGCCCAGGTGCTGCTTGCGCCCACCCCTCCCGCTGCTCTGGATCTCCTGGCGGGTCTGCAGCAGCTGGAGCGTTCCTTTGGCCGGGAGAGGTTGGAACACTGGGGCCCCCGCACCCTCGATCTGGATTTGCTGTGGTGGGGGGATTTGCAGTGCGATCTCCCGGCGTTGCAGCTTCCCCACCCCCGCTGGCATCAGCGCGGTTTTGTGCTGGCTCCGTTGGTTGCGATTGAGCGCAGCAGCGACTCCCCCTTGCGGGTGCCTGCGCGTTTTGCTCCGCTCTCCGGCTTGCGCCCTGATCCCCAGGAGCCTCCGCCTCAGCCCCTCAGCCCCGAGCCGCTTGGCTGGCCTGCCTGAGCGGATCAGGTCGATCGGCGCTCAGCTGGGATGGCCCTCACCACAAAGTGCGGACACTCCGATCGTGCAAGGCGGGGTCGTGGCTCACGAGCGTGAGGTTCTCAATCTGAGCCTGCGCCAGCAGCAGGCTGCCCACCGGGTCTGGTGGCTGGGAGCGCGACGCTGAGCGCCATTGACCAGCGAGCAGGCTGTGGCGCGCCGTGATGGGTAGCAGCTCAAAGCCTTCCTGGCTGATCAGCTCCGGCAGCTGCCAGATCACCGGTGTCAGCTCCGGGAGTTTGCGCGCCTGCTCAGCTCTGCTGAGCTCCCAGAGGCTGGCCACGCTCACCAACACAAGCTGTTGCGGATCGGCCAGGTGTTGCCTGACTCGCGGCGAGAGCAGTTGCGGACAGCACCACCACCACAGCAGGACATGACTGTCGAGCAGGAGCTTCATGGCCGCAGCAGGATGTGCGGTTCTCCCAAGGGGCCCAGCCAGCGCAGCCGCCCAGGGACTCGCTGCGGCGTCTGATCCTGTGCGGGTACCGCCAGGGGTACGAGCAGGGCCCAGGGCCGGCCGTATTTCATCAGCACGAACCGCTCACCTGCATGGGCGCGATCCATCAGTTCAGCGAGGTTCTGACGGGCGGCATGGGCGTTGATGCGTTGCGGGAGTTCCGTCATGGGGTCTGGCCGGTGCGGTGCGCTGGTTGGAGAGCCTTGAGAGCGTCTGGCACTGGGCTCACAACGAACGGCGGACGGGGGTGATCGATCACTGCGCCATGGCTTGAGTGTTCCCCAGGTCTTCGGCAGTGGGACCGTGATAGCCCCCTGCGAAGCTGGCCAGATCGATCGTTGGACCGCCGCCATGGCGCCCCTGCCCGCCCCAGAGCCTGCGCGCCACCTGGAGACCACCGCCAGCCTTGATGCGCGCAAGCTGCGCTTCGAGATCAACCGCGTGGAGCTGCCGATGGGGGTGGAGGGCAGCTTCGGGGTGATCAAGCACCCCGGTGCCTCCCTGGCGGTGCCGGTGCTTAATGACGGCCGCGTGGTGGTGTTGCGTCAGTACCGCTTTGCGGTGGCCACGCGATTGCTCGAGTTTCCCGCCGGCACGCTCGATCCGGGCGAGACGCCGCTCTCCACCATGCAGCGGGAGCTGCAGGAGGAGGCGGGCTACAGCGCCAGCCGCTGGGATGAACTGGGCGCGATGTTGCCCTGCCCGGGTTACTCCGATGAGGTGATCTATCTCTTCCTGGCCCGCGAGCTCACCGAGCTCAGCGAGCGGCCGGCCGGCGATGACGATGAAGACCTCGAGGTGGCGTTGATGACACCGGCGGAGCTCGATGCCGCCATCGCCAGCGGTGATGAATACCTCGACGGCAAGAGCATCACCGCTTGGTTCCGGGCCAAGCAGCTGCTGGGGCTCTGATGGGGGCGGAACGCTGGCTGTTCTGGCATCGCCGCGACCTGCGCCTGGCCGACAACCTGGGCCTGGCCGCGGCGGCGGCCGCCACACCGGCACTGACCGGCGTGTTTGTGCTCGATCCCGCGATTCTTGGCGCTGCCGATATGGCGCCGGCGCGGGTGTGGTTTCTGCTGGAGAGCCTCAAGGAGCTGCAGCAACGCTGGCGTGAGGCGGGTGGCCGACTGTTGGTGTTGGAGGGCGATCCTGAGCTGGTGCTGCCTCAGTTGGCTGAGGCGCTGGCGGCGCCGGTGGTTGCCTGGAACCGTGATGTGGAGCCCTATGGCCGCGCCCGCGACCGGCGTGTGGCCGCGGCGCTTCAGGCGGCGGGCCGTCGCGTGTTGGTGGATTGGGATCAGTTGCTGGTGGCGCCGGAGGCGCTGAAAACCGGCGGCGGCGATCCCTATCGCGTCTATGGACCGTTCCAGCGCAACTGGCGCGGCCAGGTGGAGCGCAAAGCGGCGGCCGGTTCAGCGCTGCAGGGAGGCCTCGACCCGCTGCCCGCTCCCACTGGGCTGATCGATCTGGATCCGGCGGCGTTGCCCGAGCCCCGTGCGGTCCTCTGGGCGCAGCTGCCCCTGAGCGACAGCCTGCCCACGCTCGCCCAGTTGGGTCAGGTGTTTGACGGGGCGGAGTGTTGCCCCTGCCGCCCTGGGGAAACCGCAGCGTTGGCGCAGCTGCAACGCTTCTGTGATGGTGAGCCCGGGGCTGGGCGCGGCATTCCGCTGCTCGGCTACGAACCGGGCCGCAACATGCCGGGGCAGGCCGGTACTTCCGGCCTGAGTGCAGCGCTGAAATTCGGCACCCTCAGCCCCCGGCAGGCCTGGGCGGCGGCTCAACAGGCGCGCGAGGTGGCCTTGGCCATGGGCGGCGCCGATGAGGCGCTCAGCTCGATCGGGGTGTGGGAGCAGGAGCTGGCCTGGCGCGAGTTCTATCAACAGGCGCTGTTCCATTTCCCTGAGCTGGCGGAGGGTCCCTACCGACCCCAGTGGAAGCTCTTCCCCTGGGATAACCATCAGGGTCGCTATGAAGCCTGGTATGAGGGGCTCACCGGCATGCCGATCATCGATGCGGCGATGCGCCAGCTCAATGAAAGCGGCTGGATGCACAACCGCTGCCGCATGATCGTGGCGTCCTATCTGGTGAAGGATCTCATCTGCGACTGGCGCTGGGGCGAGACCGCCTTCATGCAGCGCCTGGTGGATGGCGATCTGGCGGCCAACAACGGCGGCTGGCAGTGGAGTGCCAGCAGTGGCATGGATCCCAAGCCGCTGCGCATCTTTAATCCCGCCACCCAGGCCAGCAAATTCGACCCCGAGGGCGCCTACATCCGCCACTGGCTGCCGGAGCTGCGCCATGTGAACACCAAAGATCTGCTCAGTGGCGAGATCGCTCCGATGGAGCGTGGTGCTTACCCCGCGCCATTAGTGAGCCACAAGCAGCAGCAGGCGCGCTTCAAGGCTCTTTATGCAGCCTTGCCCAAGGGTTGATTGTCGTCTATAGGCTCATTGCGAAGGCCTTTAAGTTGTGGTTCCAGCAGACTCGCTGTTTGTGCGAATGACTTGGAGTCTTGAGGAGTCCAGTGAGTGATCAGGGTTTTGGGGTACCAGCGTGAATGCCCCTGTCCGTCGTGTTGCCAACGCCAGTCGTGATTGTTCTCGGCGAGAACCAGCAAGCAATGGACATTCATCCAGCCCGCAAGATGCGCCATGAGGGGATTGCTTGTTATGAACAGATTGCAGTGTTTCAGTACGATTGCTAGGTCGGAGAGGCGATGCAGCTTGGCGAGTTGCGTTTGAATTTTGGCTAGCTGGAAGGACTGATTAAGTGAGTCGAGTATATTTTCATTCTCAGATGGATTCAGTGCGATCACGTTTGCTTTCTTGTCGCAAATCAGCTCGAATAGATCGCTAGTCTGCGGGGCTTTTGCATCATGCGTTTTTGCGCAGATGGCTACTAGATTGTTTTTATGCTGGCGCAGCGATTTGTACCAGGCGCGCTGTTTTTGCTGTCGCTTGATGAGTTGCGGTGTGCTGCCTGACCGTTGTTGTTCGCTCAGCGCTAGGGCGTCAAGGATTGGGATCCATACTTGATGGGGACGTACTACCAAGTCCTTGACGGTGATAATCTCATGACCGATATCGGTTTTGCGGGCGAGTTCAACAAGTTCATCCGGAAGGCAGATGATCACCTTAGCTGCTCCTGCATTGATGACTTTTAAGCGCGCTAGGGCGTGCAGGCTGTGGCCAGCATCCCTATCTCCAAGGATGATCAGGGTCTGGTCTGGGTTGGTCAAAGGGATGCCGTTCCAGCGAGTTCCCAGTTCGCCGGTTGGGTGTAATGGTTCGGCTAATGAAGGATGGTTGCATTGATAACATCTCATCACGGCAAAGGCTTGCGCGTTGTGGCCAGTCTTCAGTAGAGCAATGGCCAGTAAAGAAGGAGTAGAAGGTGGCCACGATTCTTGTAGAAGCAATCGTTCGTAGATGGCAATCGCTTGCTGCGACTGTCCAAGTTCTTCGAGAGCAATGGCTTTCTGCAAAATCACCTCGGAATCGCTGCTACCCAGCTCAATGGCGCGGTTGTATGAGCTCAGGGCGTCTGTCGGTCGCCCCAGTTTCATCAGGGCGTCTCCCAGCCAGCCGTGAGCTTGAGGCAGGCTAGGCGCTATGCGGATCGCTCTCCGGTGATGATGAGCGGCTTGTTTGTAGTTTTTGGATTGATAACAAGCAAGTCCACTCAGGCAATGCCCTAAACCATCATTGGGTCTTTGATCGATCAGGGTCTTAAAGCTAATCAGTGCATTTTCGGATTGACCTAATTTTAGCTGAAGGAGCCCCATTCGTCTCCATGCTTGCAATAATTTTGGCTGCAAGCGCAATGCTTCACGGTAGTGAAATAGCGCGGAAGATTGCTCCTGCGAATCTTCTAGGGCGATGCCCAGGTTGAAGTGCAACTCTGAGGAGTGAGGGTTAATGCACAATGCCATTTTATAGGATGAAATAGCTTGTTCGATTTCGCCTACTCGACGCTGAATATTTCCAAGATCGTTCCACAGCTCATAGGAGTCTGTTTGTATCTCTAGCGCGTTGATATAAAGACTTTTAGCCTGTTGAAGGTTGCCGCCAGCTTTGGCTTGAGCTACTGCTTTTAGTAGTGAATTAAGGCCGACTTGTGCTGATGACGCTGATGGGGGTTGGGGGTGCGTGCTGGCCGCGGAATCGATGTCGTCAAATTGATTCGGACGTTGACCGAGTGCCTTTGGGTGACCGCTTTTATTCGCCCCGTTTGCGCGTAGTTTCTTGTCTTTCAATGGCGCAAAAAAGTGCTCGGCAATAAGGTTGGCATCATGGATTATGCTGCCACGATCTCTTGTTTTGCCAAGTGCTTTTTATTGCTTAAAGCGAATATAGCGTCAATCACCTGTTGCTGCTGCACGCTGCTGAGCTCCGGGAAGATCGGAAGACTGAGCACTTCGGCGCAGAGCCGCTCGGTGACGGGCAGGGATCCCGGCGCGTAGCCCAGGTGGGCGTAGGCGGGCTGGCGGTGGATGGGAATCGGGTAGTAGATGATCGTGGTCACACCAGCTTCCTGGAGCTGCTGCTTCAGCCAGTCGCGGCAGCAGGCTTCCGGTAGCCCGAAGCTGGCGCTGTCGGACGACGGGGTGCAGCTCTGGTTGCAGGCGGGGGTGGGGCTGCAGGCGGGCACGCGCACCACGAATTGATTCCAGCTGTGGCCCTCAGGGCCGGCCTCGGGTAGGCGGATCGTGCTGGCGGCGTTCAGTTGGCTGCGGTAACGGTCGGCAATGCTGCGGCGCAGGTCGATCCAACGCTCAAGGTGCGGCAGCTTCACATTGAGCACCGCTGCCTGGATCGCATCGAGGCGGCTGTTGTAGCCGAGTTCGGTGTGCAGGTAGCGGCGGGGCATGCCGTGCACGGCCAGCTCGCGCATTCGTTGGGCCAGGGCCTCATCCCCGCAGGTGAGCGCACCGCCATCGCCGGCGCCACCGAGGTTCTTGGTGGGGAAGAAGCTGAAGCAGCCCACATTGCCCCAGCTGCCCACGGGCTTGCCGGCCCAGCTGGCGCCGCTGGCCTGAGCGCAGTCTTCCACCACCTTGAGGTTGTGGCGATCGGCGATGGTGCAGACCCGCTCCATATCCACCGGCCGGCCAAACAGGTGCACGGGCAACAGCACCTTGGTGGCGGGTGTGATCGCCGCCTCCAGCTGATCGAGGTTGATCAGATAGGTGCTCTCCTCCACATCCACGAACACCGGCGTGGCGCCCACGGCACTGATCGCTTCGGCGGTGGCGAAAAAGCTGAATGAGCAGGTGATCACCTCATCGCCTGGGCCGATCCCCAGGCCGCGCAGCGCCAGGATCAGGGCGTCGGTGCCGCTGTTGCAGCCCACGGCAAACGGCGTGCCCATCGCTTTGGCAAAGGCCTGCTCGAAGGCGGCGATCACGCCACCACCGATGTATTGGCCGCTCCGTAACACCTGCAGAACGGCGGCATCAAGCTGCTCGCCTAAAGCATCGAGCTGCTCGGTGAGGCTGAAAGGGGGCACCTGCATGAAGGCAACCTTAAGGCCCCTGTTCGGATCACCGCCCCGCTGTGCCCTCGGGGTGCCATTTGATGTTGCAGCCGATCGAAGGCTGCTGGGGCTCAGGGATCGCTTGGCCGTTGAGCAGAGCTTCGATCGCGGCTCGCAGGTCGCGACCATCCAGCGGCTGATCGTTGCCCGGGCGGCTGGCATCGAGTTGGCCGCGATACACCAGCTGATGGGCGCTGTTGAACAGATAAAGGTCCGGGGTGCAGGCGGCGTGGAACGCCCGCGCCACCGCCTGGCTGGCATCGAAGAGATAAGGGAACCTCCAGCCGTTGCGTTCGGCTTGCTCCCGCAGGCCCTCGGGGCCGTCCTGGGGGTGGGTGAGGGTGCTGTTGCTGGCGATGGCCACGATCTGGATGCGGCCGCTGGTGTCGCGTTCCAATCGGCTCAGCTCGGGCTCGATGTGTTTCACAAAGGGGCAGTGGGCGCAGAGAAACAGCACCAACACGGGCGCCCGCTCCAGCGCTGCACTGCTCCAGGCTTCGCCGCGATCACCCTGGCCCACCGCCCCCTGCGCTCCCCACACCTGCTCGAGTTGGAAGCTGGGTAGGGGCGTTCCCAGCGGCAGCATCGTGGAGGGGGTGAGCACCATGGCAGTCGCTGCGGCTCAGTTCGGGCAGGATGCGGCGATTGTGTCTCAGCTGCCTTGATCCCTCCTGCGCTGCGTCGCTTCCGCTGTTCGGGGGCTCTGCTGTTGCTGCTCGCCGCGGCCGTGGCGGGCTGTGTGCCGGCGCATCGCAGTGCCAGCTGGGCGATTTTCCCGCTGCAGCGCAATCAGCCCCATGACGGCCTGGCGGTGGTGAGCCAACCCGATGGCTATGGCTTGCACATCTGGCTCGAAACCGATACCGCCCAGCAAGGGGTGTGCCGGCCCCGCTGGCTCGTGGATCCGGCCCGGTTGTTCAACGGCAATGGCAGCGCACCCTTCAGTTCCGGTCTTGCGACCCGGGCTGAATTCTTCGAGGCCGTGGCCCGCAAGGACGTGCAACGCGCGCTCAAACGGGAGCTGGAAGCGCTCTGCAAGCAGCGGGCCCCGCGGGCGCAGTGGCAGTGGATCGATCCGCCGCGCAAGCCCGCCGATGTGAAGGTGCAGACCTTCCCCCTGGTGGAAGAGCAGGATCTGCTGCGCTCTCCCTATGAGGTGCGCCAAGAGGAGGAGGAGCTCATGAACGGGGCTCCACCGGCTTCCTGAGCTGCGGCGGCCCTAGCCCTCCTGGCCCCAGCCGGCCCAGACCTCCCGTTCGGCGCGGCGCCAATAACGGCTGAAGCGCCCCAGATCCGCTGGACCCTCCAGCTGCACGAACGGCTCCACCGCAAGCACCTGCACCGGAAGCTGCTGCTCCAGGGTTTGGCAGATGGCTTCCACGCGGGGGTCTGTTCCGGCGCTGGTGACGATCCCGTCGGCGCCATGGGCCCTGGCGAAGGCCAGCACCTCCTCGGCCACATCACCCTTGCGCAGGCTCACGGGCAGCTCCAGCAGGCATTCGTAGAGGAAGCCGATGCGCTTGAGGCTCACGGGCTCGGTGGCGCCTGCCGGGTCGCCTGTAGTGGGGCTGCGGCCGGCCAGCAGAGCGCTGTCGAACACAAACACGGCCGGCCGGCCCGGGTAGGCCAGGAAGGCGGGGTTGGCGCGGCCGAGGGCCTCGCCGTGAATCCAAAGGATGGGGCGTTGCATCGGGCTCCGTTCAGCGTCGGCGGGCGGGACGGCTCAGGGCTGCGGAAGGCGCTCCCTGGCGAGTGCTGTTGCGGTCTCGGCTGCGGTTGTCGACCGCGCGAATCGCCGGCATCGGCGCGAACAACTCGGCTTCCAGCTGCTCGTAGCTGGCCTCAAACGGACAGCCCTGCTCGCGCAAGGCGCAGCTGCGGCAGAAGCTGCCGTTGCTGTAGCGCTCGAGGTTGCCGCGATTGAAGAAGTAGGGCTTGTGGCTGAAGCTGCTGGCCACCCACTGCCAGCTCAGGTTGTTGCTGGCCGGATCGCCATCGAGCAGGTGGCGCAGGAACCACTGGGCCCCGGCTTGCCAGCGGATCCGCCGCCAGTGCACCAGGTAGGCCGCCAGCCACATGCGGGCGTGGTTGTGCAGCCAGCCGCTGTGGTGCAGCTCTGCGATGAAGCCATCCATGCAGGCCAGGCCCGTGCGGCCCTCGGCGATGTCGGCGGGGAGGGTGGAGGCATAGGCCGCAGCGCTGTGGCCGGTTTTGAGCTCCTCCTGATCGCGCCAGATGCCATCGCCCAGCTGCTGCCAAAGGCGCTGCCAGTAATCGCGCCAGCCCAACTCATTGATCAGCTTCTCGCTGCCCTGCCGGCTGCGGCTGCGGGCGAACACGGCATCGCGAACTTCGGCGAGCGTGAGCACGCCGTGGCGGATGTAGGGGGAGAGGCGGGTGACCGGCCCATCAAGGAAGTTGCGCCCCTTGGCGTAGCGCTCCGGCTGGATGCGGTTCAGCAGCGCCTCGGCCTGGTGGCGGCCGCCGCGGATCGGGCTGAGCGCCCCCGGGGCCTCCGGGAACAGCTGCTGCAGTTCGGCCTCCAGGGCCTGGCGGCTGTTGAAGTGGCGCGGCAGTTCGCCCGGCTGCTCGGGCCAGGCCAGCGGCATGCCGGCGAGGGAATCGGAGGCCAAGGCTTGCGGCGGTGGTGGCGTTGATCCTGCCGGCTGGCGGCCCCTGGCCGCGGCTGGGGGAGAATCCCCCGATCGCAACCGCACCGGCGTCGTTTCCCCATGCTTCTCGATCTGCGCGGCAAGAAGGCCCTGGTGACGGGCATCGCCAATAACAAGTCGATCGCCTGGGGCATCGCCCAGCAGCTGCATGCCGCTGGCGCCGAGCTGGGGGTCACCTACCTCCCCGATGAGAAGGGTCGCTTCGAGGGCAAGGTGCGCGATCTCACCGCTCCCCTGGCTCCCACCCTGTTTGAGCCCCTCAACGTGCAGGACCCGGCCCAGATCGAGGCCGTGTTCAACCGGGTTAAGGAGCAGTGGGGCTCTATCGATGTGCTCGTGCATTGCCTGGCCTACGCGGGCAAAGACGAACTGGTGGGCGATTACTCCAATATTTCCCCCGAAGGCTTCGCCCGGGCCCTAGAGGTGAGTGCCTACTCCCTGGCGCCGCTGTGCCGCTACGCCAAGCCCCTGTTCAACGAGGGCGCCAGTGTGATCACCCTCAGCTACCTGGGGGCTGAGCGGGCCATCCCCAACTACAACGTGATGGGCGTGGCCAAGGCGGCTCTGGAAGCTTCGGTGCGTTATCTCGCCGCTGAGTTGGGCGCCGAGAAGCAGGTGCGCGTGAACGCGATCAGCGCCGGCCCGATCCGCACCCTCGCCAGCTCCGCCATCGGCGGCATCCTCGACATGATCCACAACGTGGAGGAGAAAGCGCCGCTGCACCGCACCGTCACGCAAGACGAGGTGGGCGGCACAGCGGCCTTCCTGGCCAGTCCCCTCTCCAGCGGCATCACCGGCCAGGTGATCTACGTGGATGCGGGCTACTGCATCACGGGGATGTGAGCCAGGGTTCAGCACCGCTGGTGACGCGCCAGGCTCGCGGCTGAGAAGAGAAAGCCTTCCTCGCGTGCAATCGCCACCACGGCACTCACATCAGCGGCGGCATCGATCCGCTGCTGGATGGCGGGGATGGCATCGGCCTTGGCCAGAAAAGCCATAAGTTGTGCTTTTGACATTGAGCTGGCCAATAAGTTCAGTTGAACCCTAGGTCGCTTGGGCGTGTGGCGCCCGGGCATGATCAGAATCTCCGATCTAGGGCCCGCCAGCCGGTGACTGACATGCGTAGCGGCGAGATCCACCGCGTCACCGGTGAAACCGATGTACGCGTGCAGCTCAACCTCGACGGCACCGGTCGCTGCCAGGCGAACACCGGCGTGCCGTTTCTGGATCACATGCTCCATCAGATCAGCAGCCATGGGCTGATCGACCTGGAGGTGAACGCGGTGGGCGACACCCACATCGACGATCACCACACCAATGAAGACGTGGGCATCGCCATCGGTCAGGCCCTGGCGCAGGCGTTGGGTGACCGGCGCGGCATCCATCGCTTCGGGCACTTTGTGGCCCCGCTCGATGAGGCCCTGGTGCAGGTGGTGCTGGATTGCAGCGGCCGGCCGCACCTGAGCTTCGGCCTGCAGATCCCGGCTCAGAAGATCGGTAGCTACGACACCGAACTGGTGAAGGAGTTCTTCGTGGCGGTGGTGAACAACTCCGGCCTCACCCTGCACATCCGCCAGCTGGATGGGGTGAATTCGCACCACATCGTGGAGGCCTGCTTCAAGGCCTTCGCCCGGGCGCTTCGCCTCGCCACCGAGATCGATCCGCGCCGCGCCGGTGCGGTGCCGAGCAGCAAGGGAGTGCTGGAGCGGGCGGGCGCCTGAACAGGGATGAGCGGCTGCGTCTGCTGTCGTGTTCGCTCGGTGGTCTTGTCGGTCTGCTCCCTGGCTGACTTGGTGTCTGGTTTTGTTCCAGAGGTGCGACCACATCTCACATGAGAGTGGTCGCACCTCTGGAGCCGTCTGACCAGCGGGGTCCGACCCAACCGGCTTAACTCTCCGTTACGCGATGATCGGGGTTCGCGCCTGCCGCTGCCTCGATGACTGTTGCTCCCGTTGCTGCCCCGGCCTACGACCGCGCTGATTGGGCCAGCGCGTTCCGCAATGTGGGCGTGGAGCTCGAGGGTGTGGAGCTCACCGCCGCCCGTGGTGCCATCCCGGCCGAGCTGGTGGGAACGCTGTATCGCAATGGTCCCGGCCGATTAGAGCGCGGCGGCCAGTGGGTGCATCACCCCTTCGATGGCGACGGCATGATCACCGCCCTGCGCTTTGCCGGCGGCAAGGCCGAGCTGCGCAATCGCTTCGTGCGCACCGAGGGCTGGCAGGCCGAGGAGCTGGCAGACAAGTTCCTCTACCGCGGCGTTTTTGGCACCCAAAAGCCCGGCGGGGCGGTGGCCAACGCCTTCGACCTGCGCCTCAAGAACATCGCCAACACTCACGTGGTGCGCCTCGGCGATCAGCTGCTGGCGCTCTGGGAGGCGGCTGAGCCCCATGCCATGGATCCAGACACCCTTGAAACCCGCGGCCTGAGCCTGCTCGATGGCGTGCTCAAAAAGGGCGAGGCCTTCAGCGCGCACCCCCGCTTCGATCCCGGCCACCACGGTGCCCCGCGCATGGTGACCTTCGGTGTGAAGGCGGGCCCGCGCAGCACGATCCGCCTGATGGAGTTCTCCAGTGCTGGCGAGCTTCTGGCCGACAGCCGCCACAGCTTCAAGGGCTTCGCCTTCCTGCACGACTTCGCCATCACCCCCAACTGGGCGGTGTTCCTGCAGAACGCGGTGGCCTTCAACCCCACCGGCTTTGTGCTCGGTCAGAAGGGTGCGGCTCAGTGTCTGGCGTCGAAGCCCGGCGAACAGGGGCAGTTCTGGCTGATTCCCCGCAGCGGTGAAGGCAAGCCCCTGCAGATCCCTGCGCCGGAAGGTTTCGTGTTCCACCACCTCAATGCCT
>Ga0194123_10002782_pt1 | contig 22125 bp, 20 predicted proteins | sample TA2MahsurfametaG_5_FD_155479 | JGI IMG/M metagenome (GOLD analysis project Ga0194123, IMG submission 155479) | Freshwater microbial communities from Lake Tanganyika, Tanzania - TA2015023 Mahale A surface | ecosystem: Environmental > Aquatic > Freshwater > Lake | place: Tanzania: Lake Tanganyika... | reverse complement strand
CGCTCCGATGCAGGCGTTCTGAACCGCTGAATCGCTGACAACCAGCCCGCAGGGAGCACGATCAGCTCTCAGGAGGGAGAAACGTGCGTTCTCAGGCGGTTTTTCCGCAAACTCCTAGTGCACACCCTGCTGGGGCTCGACAGCGCCGATGCTGTGCTTGGCCATCCCGTGGCCGGCGCCAGTTGGGAGGGGTTTATGCTTGAAACCCTGCTCACCGTGATGCCCCAGCGTTGCCAGGCGTTCTTCTATCGCACTGTCGGGGGCGCCGAAATGAATCTGGTGATCGACCACCCGGGCGGTGAACGCTGGGCTATTGCGGAGAAGCGCAGCCTTACACCCACCCTCAGCCGTGGCTTTCACCAGGCCCGCGCCGACCTCAACCCCCGCCGCAGTTTCGTGCTGATTCCCCGCGAGGGTCGCTTCCCCCCGGCGCCAGGAGTGGAGGCCATTGGCCTCGCCGAACTGGCCACTCAAGTGGCTGGATAGCTGCAGCCCGCCTTCCATCACTGACAGCTCTGTTCAAAGCTTGGTGGGAATTTGGACTAGACACCACTAACTCTCCACCCATCTCCTCCTGCAGATAACCCAGGCAATCGGCCAGCACCACATCGTTGCCGCCGCGCTTGTTGATCGAGAGAAAGAGGGTCTGGCCGATCGGCTGGCCGGGCACCCCGCGCTTGAGAGCCACGCCCTGGCTGCTCAGCTCCACGAACTGCTGGCTCATGTTGTGGTGCAGCAGCACGCTCGGCGTGGCGGTGAGCAGGGTGTGGGTCTTGAACCAGAGGTCATCGGCATGGCCGGCGATCGCCAGGGCCCGCTCCACGTCGCGCACCCGCCAGTCGAGCTGGCTCAGCCGATAGCAGATGCCGTCCTTCCCCGTGGGCACCGTGAGCAGGCTGGGCTGCAGCAGCCGCTCGTCGTTCACCCGCCAATCCCGGTAGGGCACCACCTCCCCCTCCTCCAGCACCATCTGGCGCCCGCGGAAGGCCACCACGCAGCCCCAGCGCTCCTGGGCGGCCACCAGCCGCCGCAGCCAGTCGCGCGGGTAGAGGGTGTCGTCGTCGGCGGTGAGCAGCAGCGGATCGAGCGCCTGCTGATCCGGCGTGAGCCGCTCCAGCAGCGGCAGCAGTTTGCGGTAAGGGCCCCAGTTGGCCGTCCAGTGCACTTGCAGGCGCAGGCCCGGGCCCAGCCGCGAGCGCCAGATCCGCCGCCGCAGAAAACCCGGCAGGCTCGCGAAGCCCCGATCGAGCAGGTAAGGCTCTCGCGAGAGAAACAGGTGCAGCTCCACCGGCCGGCCGCCCGGGGGCAGCCGCTGGGCCAGCAGGGAATCCAGCGTGCGCTTCAGGGCCCCCTCACGGCCGCGGATCGAGGTGAGGCCGATGAACACCGGGGCCGGCTTGATCATGGCAACAGGCTTTTTCACGGAAGCAGCCCTTGCCGCATCAGCCGCCGCCAGCTTGGCAGGCCCAGGCTGCAGCCGTATTCGTAGGCCGACGACACGGTGCTTGCCGAACCCCGCATCAGATAGAGCGGCTCCTCCAGGCGCACCACCTTGGCCGCCCCGTAGCGCTGCTCCAGCCGGCGGCGGAAGTCCACATCACCGCGGGAGCGCACCGGGTAGAAGCCGCCCAGCTCCAGCGCTATGGCGCGGCGCAGCAGCAGGGTGGTGATGCCGTCACCGAAGAAACCCCCGTCATCGCCATCGGCCTGGGGGGCGCCGCTGGCCTCATCCAGACGCACATGCCGGCCGTACACCGCCGCCGCCCCCTGCTGCAGCGCCTGCCACTGCAGCTCCAGGCGCAGGGGGTGGGAGAGGTCGTCGTCGTCGTGGATCGCCAGCACCTCGCCGGTCATGCGTTCGATCGCCAGGTTGCGGCAGGCGTACTGGCCCTGGTTGCGCTCCTCGCGCAGCAGCCGCAGCGGCAACTCCAGCTCACCAGCGGCCTGCTCCAGCAGCGCCGCCAGCGCAGCCGCCTCGGGTTCGGGCGTGCCGTCGTCGATCACCAGCACCTCCGCCATCGCCACGCTCTGCAGGGCCAGCGATTCCAGGGCCTGGCGCAGCAGCGCCAGCTGGGGACGGTGGCAGGTGAACAGCACCGTGATCGGCAGGGTGGGCCGCGGGGCCGGCGGCGGCAGTTGCTGGCGCCACAGGGCCAGGCAGTCCGCAAACACTGCCTGCACGCCGACGCCCGTGGGCAGCAGCACGGGCAGCAGCTCCGGCACGCCGGCCCGCTCTGCCGCCAGCCGCGCCAGCCCCACCGCCCGGCTCGGCAACCCGGCGGCCACCGCCAGGGCCAGGGCCTCCTCGTCGTCGCCATCGAGCAGGCGCAGCAGGGGCGTCTTGCCCGCCGCCCCGGCCAGGCGCAGCAGGGCGCCACGCTCCTCCTCGCCGCGCACCAGCCGCAGCAGCAGGGTGAGCTGCAGGCGCAGCAGCCGGCGGGGGTCTTCCGGTTCACCGGGCAGCTCCTCCGGCGCCAGGGGCCGCAGCTGCAACGGTTCCGGACCGTTGTATGGCGGGGGCGGCGCCACGCCGCGGCTGTGCAGGCGCACCAGGGCCGGGAGCAGCTCGGCGTTATCGGCCTGCAGCCAGGCGGTGTGCAGCGGGAAGCGGCGCAGATCGTGCAGCAGCTTCTGCAGCAGATCCGCCTGCCACCAGATGCGCGGCAGCCCCCGCTCCAACAGCGCCAGCAGGCCCCACCGCCAGGGCCGGTCCAGCCGGCTGATCGCCGGGTCGCCCAGCAGCAGCACCCCCTTCACCAGCACCAGGCAGGCGGAGGGAGGCAGCAGGCTGGGCAGGCGGTAGCCGCTCTCTGGCGCCAGGGCCGGCAACAGGGCCTGCAGCAGCGGCAGGTTGGTGGCGCCGGCGAGCACGGTGGCCTCCAGCTGGCGCTGCAGGGCCCGCTTCTGCTCCTTATCGCCCGCGTCCGCCGCCGTGCCAATCGCCGCCACCAAGGCATCGATGGCCGCCGCCAGGGCCTGCAGCCAGGCCGGTTGCTCCTGGGCCAGCGGCGCCTGCAGCAGGCGCATCAACGCCAGGCCCCGCGCACCCGGATCCGCCAGGGCTGCACCCCGCGCCAGGCCCGCCCAGCGCAAGCGCTCAGCCACGGCCACCAGCTGGGGCTGGCGGCTGTTCATCCCGCCCACCAGCGCCTCCAGCAGACGAAGCCAGGGCAGCGGATCGGCCTGCTCCAACCCCGCCAGCAGCAGGGGCTCCAGCGCTTCGGCGTAGGCAGGTTGCTCTGCCGCCGGCAGCAGGTGCAGGAGCGCCACCAGCTGGTCGGCCAGGCGTTGCAGGGCGGGGGCTTCCGCGGGCAGCTCAGCCAGCCAGCGGGCCAGGGGCAAGGGGCGACCGAGGGCCTGCGGGGCCGGCCAGCAAGCCGGGGCAAGCTGGCGGCGAAGCTGGCGCTCCAGCTGCAGCAGCTGCAGGGCGGCGGCGGGCTCGAGGGGTTCGCTGGCCCTCAGCAGGGCGCGGTAGGGGGCCAGCAGAGCCGCCAGGGCGGAGGCGGGGGCCGGTGGGGCGGGTTCAGCGGGCGCAGCCGGCACAGCCCCTGGCCAGGCCTCAAGGGTGATGGGAGTGGCGCCGGCCACCTGCAGGGCCTGGAGAGAAGGCGCCTCGGCTGGCCCCACCAGGCCCCGGCTCCAGGCCAAAGGTAAGGCCAGCAGAAAGCTGGGATCGGCGGCAGCCGCACCATCCAGCGCGATCAGCGCCTCCCCCAGGAGCGCAGACCAGCTGCCCGCCTGCGGCGCCCGCAGCAGCTGGGCCTGGTCGCAGCCGCCCACAAAGCCATACACGGCCACCCCGGGCAGCGCGAAGCGCTGGCACACCACCTGGCGCCGGTTCAGATCCCGGTGGATCCGCAACCCGGCCTGGAGCGGGGGCGGCGGGCTGGGCTGGGGCGCAGACGTGTGCGGCATGGCAACCGGGCCAGGCTGGAGAATAGGCAGCAGCAGACAAGCCGCTCCCCATGGTTCAGCCGATCCCAATCTTCATCGGCTTCGATCCGCGGGAGCGCGCCGCCACCAACGTGCTGATCGACAGCCTGTATCAGCACAGCAGCATGCCCCTGGCGATCACTCCGCTGGTGACGCCCCAGCTGGAAGCCCAGGGCCTCTACTGGCGGCAGCGGGATCCGCGCCAAAGCACCGCGTTCTCCTTCAGCCGTTTTCTGGTGCCCAGGCTGATGAACTACGACGGCTGGGCCATCTTCATGGACTGCGACATGCTCTGCCGCAGCGACATCGCCGAGCTCTGGGCACTGCGCGACGAGAACTACGCCGTGATGGTCGTGCAACACCAGCATGTGCCCAACGAGGAGGTGAAGTTCCTGGGAGAAGTGCAGAGCCGCTACGAAAAGAAGAACTGGAGCTCCCTGATGCTCTTCAACACAGCACGTTGCACAGCCCTCACTCCCGACTATGTGAACACCTCCACGGGCCTGGAGCTGCATCGCTTCCACTGGCTTAACGACGACAACGCCATCGGTGCCCTGCCCCTGGAGCGCTGGAACCACCTGGTGGATGTGCAGGATCCCTCCCTCGCCCCGGGCTCCGCCCTGCTGCACTGGACCCTCGGCGGCCCCTGGTTCCGCGACCAGCGCACCATGGGCGGCCCCTTGGCAGCCGAATGGTTCAGCGCCCGAGACGACATGACCCGCCTGTGGGACTGAACCGCAAGCATGGGTCATCTCGACCTGCTGATCGCCGCGCCGTCTGATCCCGAGGCCCACGCCGGCTGGGGCGATGTGCACTTCGCCCGGGGGCTGCAGCTCGGGCTGCAGCAGCTGGGTGTGACATCCCGCCTGCTCTACCGCGACAACCACGGCAAGGCCCCACCGCCACCGCCCGGCAGTTCCCTGCTGGTGCTGCGCGGCAAGTACGCCCCACCCGCCAGCTGGCTCGCCCGCCAGGCCTACGCCTGCAAGGCGCTCTGGCTGATCAGCTGGCCCCTGGATCCCACCGCCGCCGAGCTGGCCGCCTACGACCGGCTGTTCGTGGCCAGCACCCAGGACACGCCCCGCATCGCCCGCCTCAGCGGTCGCCCCGCCAGCCCCCTGCTCCAGGCCACCGGGTTCTGGCACGTGGGGCGGCCGGAGCCGGCGAGCGGCGGGGTGCTGTTTGTGGGCAACACCCGCGGAGTCAGCAGGCCGATCGTGCGGGCCTTCCACCGGGCCGGCCTGCCCCTGGAGCTGATCGGTGCCGGCTGGGAGGAGCTGGGCCTGCAGCCCGAGGCCAGCAGCATCGCCAACCACAAGCTGCCGGCCCGCTACCGCCGCGCCCTGGCCGTGCTCAACGACCACCACCAGGCGATGGCCGACTACGGCTACCTGAACAACCGCGTCTTCGACGTGCTCGCCTGCGCCGTGCCGGTGATCACCGACATAGCTCCGGGCTGCCCGCCCGACTTGGAAGCCGCCGTGGTGCGCCACCCCGATAGCGCCGATCCACGCGCCAGCCTGGAGCAGGCCCGCGCCCTGCGGGCCCAGCCCCTGCTGCTCAGCCGCGTGGCCCGCTGTGTGCGCCAGCAGCACAGCTTTGTGGCCCGGGCCCGCCAACTGCTGGCCGGTCTCAGCCCGGACTGAACCAACGGGCAAAGGGTGCCAGGAAGCGCTTCCGCTCCTCCTCGTCGCGCCAGGGCCGCGGCACAAACCCCCCAGCCCCCTGCAGCTCAGCCATCACGGCCGCATTGCGGGCAATCGCATCAGCGTCCCGGTTCGACACCGACTCCTGAAACGCCAGCCCGTGGGGCAGCGATAGATAACTCCAGCGGTGCTCCCCCCGCTGACGGCCGCCGTGGCCGGCCAGCAGAAAGCGGCGGGTCCACTCGATGTGCTCATAGCCATAGCCCCGAAAGCGGGGATTCACGTACCCCACCCGCTGACGCAGCACCGCCGCATCACAGCCGCAGCAGGCACCCGAAACAATGCTCCAGCGCTCCGGCGATCGGGCCGTCGCTTTGCCCCCCAGCAGCCGGCCATGGAACTGGGGATTGTCGCGGGGCCAGCGGGGCGAACTGAAATTGATATGGCCGTGGCGCCGGATCGCCCGGCTCCAGAGGCGCAACCAGCGCCTGCTGGTCACCACCACATCGTCTTCCAGCAGGATCAACTGCTCCACCGGACGCAGAGCCAGGAAATAGAACAGGGCCCGGTTCTTGTTCACCGGTATCCCCCCGTTCGGGGCCTCCAGCACCATGTCCACCAGTGGTGCCACGGCAGCAACGGAGCCATCCCGACTGCCGTCGTCAAACACCGCCAGATGCACAGGCCTGGTGCAGTGCTCGCGGATGCTCTCCACGAGCTTCAGCAGCTGCGCGCGGCGGTTGTAGGTGGTGATGGCAATGCCGATGCTGGCCTGGGGCATGGGCCCCTCAGGCGGCCGGCTTCAGGCCCTTCCCTTTGGCCGCTTTGGCCTTGCCTTTGCGGGCCTGTCGCTCCTCCGGCGGCGGCGGCGCACTCAGGGGCGGGATGCCAGCTTTGTCGAACAGCTGCTCCAGCTCATCCACGTAGGCACTGAAGGCTTCGAGCTGAAGGGCCTCCTGCTTGAGATCCTTCGGCAGCTCGGCCCAGGGGTCCTTGCGGCCCGCCTTGATCCGCCGCTGGCGGCGCTGCTCCACGGCCTTCTTCAGGAGCTCGTGGTAGGCGGGGTGCTGGGGGTCCTCCAGCAGGGCGCGAGTGAGCTTCTTGATCGCCGGCACGGGCTGCTGCTCGGCGAGGTGGGCCTTCACCTCGGCAGTGGTGCGGCGGCGCAGCTCCTTCCACTGGGCCAGGGTGCGCTTCTGGCCGCCACCGGGGAGCAGGGCCGCACGGGCTGAGGGCTTGCCCTTGCGGGGCTTGCGGCCGAGGCCAAGCAGCCGCTTGAAGGGGCTGGCCAGGCGGCTCAAGAGGCTGGGCCTGCGCTTACGCGAGGCGGGCTTCTGCGGACGGGAGCGCTTCCCCTTGGGCATGCCGGCACCGGGATTTGGCCAATCCTACGGGCCGTGCACAGGGCCGATGCCGGCGGCCGTGAGGCGGCGGCGCACCGCCCGCTCCAGAGCCGGCAGCAGCGGCTCGCTCCAGGGCTCGAAGCCCCCGCTCCAGGCGCCCCCCTCGGCGATCAGGTCGTCGCCCGCGGCCAGGGAGGGGCTGAAGGGTGCCTCGATCAACAGCCAGCGCCACTGCGCCCCCGCCGGCAGGGGCAGGCCCCGCAGCGCCGGCTCCCACTCCAGGGGTGCCCAGAGCTGCAGCGGCATCTCCGAAGAAGCCAAGGCCTCGAGCGCCGCAGCCCAGCCTGGGGGCCACACGGGCTGATCGGGCCAGCCCGGACCGAACAGCTCGGGCTCAGCCAGCAGCAGGTGGCGGCTCCCGTCGGGCGCGGCGGCCAGGGCCCAGGGGTCGGCCGCCAGCCGCGCGGGCCCCAGCGGCAGCGGCGGCGCTGCGGCCTGCAGCTCGGAGTGAAGCCGCAGCCGCCAGGCCATCAGCTGCTGGCGATAGTGGCGGTTCCAGAACAGGGGATCCCCCACCGCCCCGGGGCGCTGCTCACCCAACTCCGGCTCCACCCAGGGCCAGGTGAGCCAGGGCTTGGGCCCGGCGAAGTGCACCACCGAGAGCCCCTCGGCGCAGCCCGCCAGGTACTGCACCAGATATTTCACGTTGCAGTTGAAATTGAGCGGCAGCAGCTCCACAGACTGATCCGCCAGCAACTGGTTCCACACTTTCTGGTCGGCGAAGCGATCGAGCAGTGGGCACACCGGCTCGGCGGCCCGCCGGATCAGCGCCTCCATCCGCCCCTCCCAGGCCGCCGTGAGCGCCCAGCCGGGAACCGACACCACGCCGGAGTTGAGCACCGGCCGGCCGGTGTGGGGCGACACCGCCGCCCAGGGGCGATCGCCGCAGTCGGGCACCGCTCTGAAGGCCTCCCCAACCTCGCCATCGGCCCAGAGGGGATCGAGGGCACCGGTGATCAGCAGGTCGGAGTCGAGCACCAGCACCCGCCGGTAACCGCGCAGGCTGAGGGCATGGCTGTTGAGATAGCCCAGCAGGCCGATCCGCCGGCGGTTGTGGGAATCGCTGGGCAGGCTGGCGGCCCAGGCCGGCTCGGGCTGCACAAAGGTGAGCAGGGGATGAATCGCCGCCAGCCGCCGCTGCAGAAACGGGCCGAGACTCCCTTCGTGGGCTACCACCACCGGCGCCGTGAGGGTGGGATACACCGCCCGCAAGCTAAGCAGCAGGGCTTCGAGGCCGCGGGCGAAGCGGTCATTGGCCACCGTGAGCAGGGCCACCTCCGGCCCCGGGTCGTGGGCCTCGAGCAGAGTGTGGTGGCGCTCGGGCCAGTGCAGCGGCCCCAGCAGCTCCAACTCACTGCGGCGCAGGGATTCCGGGGGCCGACTGGCAGCACGCAGATGCTCAGCCTGGCGCTCCGCCTCCGCTTGCAGCTGAGGCCGGTTGAGCCAGCCGTAAGGGCCCTCGCTCAACGGCGATCGACGATGCCCAGGGCGAAGGTGCCCAGGCCCCAGAGCACCACCAGGATCCCCAGCACCGCCAGGAAGCCCTGCCAGCGCCAGTTCACGTTCTGCATCTGGGGCACGGCGGGCTCCGCCAGGCGCACCAGGAACTTCACCTGCTGCTGGGTGCGCTGGCGGTTGTTGTTGGCCGAGTTGATGGCCGACTTCAAGGCCTCGGTGGCAAGGGTCACCTCGGTCTCCAGCTTGGAGCCCTCGGCCACGATCGTGTTGAAGTCCTTGCCGTCAGGCCCCACCAGCAGGGCCCGCTCCTCGCTGATCTGCCGCTCGAGTTCGCGCACCTGGTCGGTGACCGTGGCCACCTCCGGCGAATTGGGATCGAGGAACTGGCGCTTGAGGCTGGCCTCCTCCACCTTGAGTTCCACAAGCTTGCTTTCGAGCTGGGTGAGGTAGTTGCTGGCACCTTGCGCAGACAACGCCGGGTTCACCTCGCCGTACTGGTTCTTGAAGGCATTGAACGCCTCGGTGGCCTTGTCGAGGCGCTGGCGCGCACGCACCGTTTCCTGCTCGGAGAACGACTGCTGGTTGGCACTGATGCTCTGATTCACCCGGTTGAGGAACTGCTCGGCCTCATCCAGCAGCAACCGGTTGAGCCGGTAGGAGGGTTCGGGTGCCAGGCCCACGGTGGTGAGGTTGATCACACCGGTGAGGTCCTGGGGCACCACATACACCTGGCGCCGGAAAAAGGAGAGCTGCTGGTCGAAGTTGGCGCCCTTGCGCAGGCCTGCGAAGGGATCGGGGGCCCGCTTGCCCCAAGTGGATTCCGGCTGGAGCTTCAGGAACACCCGCTTCATCACCTCGGGAGAGGTGAGATACACGGCGAGGAAACGACCATCCTCCAAAGATCCAAGCATCGTGGGGCCTGCCAGGGTGGTGCCCAGCAGGCTCGAGCCCGAGGCCACCGGTGCCTCCGGCAGACGCACAATGAAGCTGGAGGGCACTGTGTAGCGGTTGCGGCCGATCCCGAAGAAGTAGAGCGCCGAGCCGAGTACCACCACCCCAGCCAGCAGGGCGGGCACCGGCAGGCGCAGCATCGGCTCCAAGGGTGCCCTCAGGCGGCTGCGCAGGCTGGTAGAGGATCTGCGATCGCTGGCAGCATCCTCGGCTCCGACCTCTTCACCTTCAGCCGAACCAGGGAAGGCCACGATGGCCACCACCCGCTGCCCCAGTTCATCGGCCCACTCGCGCAGGCGCTGCAGCCGCTCGCCAGCCCTGCGCCTGCGGGACAGGCTTCGCCCCGAGGGGGAACGGCCAGCCTGGGCGAGGGAAAACTGCGAGCGGGAGGGCTGGATCAAAACCTAACGACCGAACGCTGTGGCGCAAAGCTTATCAGTGGCGCCAAGGGGCATCAGAGGGACGCTGGAATTACGCCCGTCTCAACCGTCGTCACCGTCGGCGAGTGCAGCCTCGGGATTCTCAACACTGAACAGCAATTCCTCGTTATTGCCATAGATGAACAGCCCCACACCCAGTGAAGCGATCACCCACACCCAGAAATAGGTGGCACTCACCCCGGGGGCGGGGTAGGCCGGATTCACGGCCATGCGCAGCAGTTCCACGCCATGGGCAATCGGATTCCAGAGAATCCAGGGCCTGAATACATCCGGAACGATGCTGATGGAGAAGAAGATGCAGGATGTCCAGAGCAGGATGCGCCGCAGGAACAGCTGAATCACCCAGGCCACCACGGGCAGCCTCTTCCCCAACACCAGGGTGGTGAGACCGACCCCGAAACCCACCAACGCAATCCCCACAAAAACAAAGATCACGGAACCGAGGTCCACGATCGGAAACCGCCATTCCCACGCCGACACCCCCACCACAAACAGCAGCAGCAGGAACCCGAAGATCTGGGCCAGCACGAGGGCGTTGCCCATCAGCGAGTCCAGGGGCCGCAGGCGGCGGTAGAAGTAAAGCTCGCTGTTCTTCTCCACGCCGCCGATGGCCTTGATGGCGATGTCGGCAAACATGAAGAAGGGCACGAAGCCCATGGCCAGCCACAGGGCGATGTTGATGTAAGTGCCGTCCCCAGCCCCCCGCAGGAAGATGCGCAGGGCCAGGAAGGTGGCGATCAGGGCAAGGGGCTCCAGGAACACCCCCACCAGACCGAACAGCCCTTTCGCGGCGCGCAACTGCAATTCCCGCCGCGCCACGGCGGACACCACCCGCACCTGCAGCAACAGCTGGGCCAGCACAAACCGGGGAGTGCGGCGGGGCATGGATCAGGCCGAGCGTGTGGGAGTCATGGTAAGGGGGGTGTTTCGCAGCGCCTTGGCCAGACACCTGTTGCCAGCGGCAAGATCGGCCAGGGCCTGATCCACCAGCCGCTCCAGCGCCTCCCGCTCGGGGCCCCCGGCCGGGGGCTCGTACTGGCGCCGGTCCATGGGCACCACCGGAACCCGGTCCCGCCAGCGGCAGCCCCACACCCGCTGGGCGAAGGCGTCGTTGGAGGCGCTGTAGTGGGAGGAGACCGCCTCGGCCGCCGCAGCGTCAAAGCCGCAGTAGCGGTCGTCCTGCCAGCCCTGGGCCTCGGCGATCCGCCGCACCGCGGCGCCGGTGTTGGCCAGGGCACGGCCCGGCACCCCCAGGGCCTGCAGCCGCTCACCCACGGCCCGGGCCAGCCACACCCCCCGGCAGCCGGGCTGCACGTTGCCCTTGCTCGGATCGGCCGCGGCCCATCCCTGCGGCGGGGCCGTCACGCCAAGCGCCTCCAGCATCCGTTCGAAGGGATCCCCGAAGGCGGAGCTGTAGGGCAGAAAGGTGCACCGCACCCCGGGATGGCTCAACAGAGGGGAGAAGAGCAGGCTGTAGTCGTAGATGTGCTGGCGCTCAGCCAGTTGCACCTGCACATAGGTGTCGAAGTCTTGGCAGTGATAGAGCCGCCGGCTGGAGTGCACATAGCGGGCGTTGATGTAGTCGGGCTGATCGCGCAGGAAACAGAGCACATGGAGACGGAAGCCCGCCTGCTCCAGCAGCTCGACGAGCGCCGCGAGGCGGCGGCGTCTGACCAGAGGCTGGGTGAACTGCTCGGCGCTGAGCAGCACCCGCGGAGTCTCGGCAGGCAGCCCGCGCAGATAGCGCCTCCACAGGGGCCAACGCTCCTTGGCCAGGGCCGCGGCCAGGGGCTTGTGCTTCCGTGACGGCGGGCCGGGATAGCGAACGATCACACCCCCCTGGCCGAGCTGCTCCTGATTGGCTGCCAGCCTGCTCTGGATGTAGGAGCTGGCCGTCTTGTGGGTGCCGGCGTGGATCACCAGCTCCCGCATGCTCGCCTCAGGCATGCCCGGGAACCTGGGAACCGCTGCTGCCGGCACCGACGATCAGCACCCCGTTGCCGCCCGATCGGGACGTGGAATCATCGGCAAACCCCTCATCGCCGAGGTCGTCACCCAGCTCATCATCCCCGTCAGCGGCATCCGGGTCGTCAACACCGACGAGACTTGAAATCCGTCGGTTGATCCGCTGGCGACGCTGTTGCTTCTGGCGCTTGGCCTCTTCCTTCACCAGCTCCAGACAGATCTCCGGATCCCCCTCGTAAACGACCAGGCCATCGACCAAGGCCAGACCACGCTCGCAATAGTCGAGGGCAAATCCATTCTGGCCATTGGCACACACCACGAGGGTGCGGCCATCGATCCGCTGCTCAAAGCACTCGCGGATGCGCACTGCCCGGGGATGAATGGCGCGGTGATCCCACCCAGCGAGCCGCGCCACGGTGACCACATCAAAAGCAAAAGCCAGCGATACGGCCAGCCGGAGGGAATCCTTCAGGGCCGCCGGCCAATCGCCAAAGGGCTTGTGATACACCGTCTCCGGAATATCGGCCAACTCCTGAATCAGCTGCAGGTCTGCCTCGATCTCCCCCGGCTGGCTGTAAACCTCGGCCGCAAAGCGAGCATTCACATACCCCGACAACTTGCCGGAGAAGGCATCGTTGGTGCCCATGGGCCAGGACACCGATCCCCCCTGGTCCAGGCTGCCCGAATCCAGGGGCTCCACCCCACTGAGGCAGGCCACAAGGGATCGGGCCTCGGCGCCATTCACCCCGAACACCGCCAGGCGCTCCCCCGGGTACACCTTGAGAGAGAGGTTGCGGAACGCCGGGAAGGTGCGATTCACCCCTTCCACCACCACTTTGGAGGCGTCGCGCAGGTCAAGGATCGGCTCGAGGTCCTGCGGGGGCGACAGGGAGGGCATGGGCGCGGGAGCCATCCAGATCCTGGCGCTCACCCTACCGTGGGTGACCAGGCCTGATCCCCATGGGACCCCTCAGCCGCCGCCAGCTGTTGGTCGGCCTCTCCACGGCCAGCCTCGGCACCCTGCTGGCGGCGGAGTCCAGGGCCCGCTCCGCCCCGGGGCGCCCGGCCGGCGGCGACGGCGGCAGCGATGGCCGGCTGGTGAGCGATCCCTTCATCGCCGGCGAGGGGGGCTACAGCTGTTACCGCACGCCGGGCCTGGCGATCACCCAGGCCGGCACGGTGCTGGCCTTCTGCGGCGGCCGCGTCGACAACTGCAAGGACGAGGGCAACATCGACGTGGTGCTGCGCCGCTCCAGCGATGGCGGCCGCAGCTGGGGTCCCCTGCAGGTGCTGGCGAACGACGGCCCCAACCCCTGCAAGATTCCCCTGCCGGTGGTGCTGCCCAGCGGCCGCATCCTGCTGCTGTGGCTCTGGAATGCCTCGGTGAAGCGCGAGGCCAACCGGGGCAAGCGCTACGTGCGCATCACCCACTCCGACGACGACGGCCGCAGCTGGGCCCCCAGCCGCGACATCACCGACCAGGTGCGGCTGCGGGGCTGGAAGCCCTGGTATGGCATCGGCCCCGGCCACGGCATCGTGAAGCAGCTGGAGCCCGCCGCCGGCCGTATCGTGGTGCCCGCCCGGCACGGCCGCCGCGGCGGCGGCAGCGCCTCCCACCTGCTGCTCTCCGACGACGGCGGCCAGAGCTGGCGGGTGGGGGCGGTGGCCAGCTACAGCCCCTCGAGCGAATGCACGGTGGCCGAACTGGGCGATGGCCGCCTGATGCTCAACAGCCGCAGCAACGGTGGCCGGCGCATCGTGAGCATCAGCAACGACGGCGGCCTCACCATGGCCAGCAGCGGCCCCGACCCCCAGCTGATCGAACCGCGCAACGGCTGCCAGGCCAGCCTGCTCACCTATTCCTTCGGCGCAAACCGCCAGGCCACCCTGCTCTTCTCCAATCCGGTCGACCTGCAGCAGCGCACCAACGGCCGGCTGCGGCTCAGCCGCGACAACGGCCAGACCTGGAGCCGGGGTTTTGGCTATGGCGACGGCCCCGGCAGCTTCAGTGGCTACAGCGACCTGGCCCGCTTCGCCAATGGCGATGTGGCCCTGCTGGTGGAGGCCGGCGCCAGCGCCGTGAAGGCGCGCGGCCGCCGCCGCCACGACGGCATCAGCTTCCAGCGCATTCCCTTTCCCTTGGACGCGGCGACTTAAGCCCCAGCGCCTTCACCCACAGCGGCCTACCCCGGAGAAGCCCCGCCCAGCCCCTCCGCCAGCAGCCGCTCGGCCACGGCCAGCAGCGCGCGCCGCTCCGCCCGATCGCGGGGGGCCTGGGGGCTGGGCTGGGGAACGGGCCGGGGGAACAGCTCCCGCCAGCTGCAGCCCCACACCCGCTGGGCGAAGCGCTCGTTGCTGGCGCCATAGCGCTCCTCCAGGCGGACGAGCAGGGGCTCGTTGAGCCCCTGGAAGGGCTCGGCCTGCCAGCCCTGCTCCTGCGCCAGCCGCTCGAGGGCCTCGCGGATGCGGCGCTTGCAGATCGGGCTGCGCCAGGCCTGGGGATGCAGGTCGCGCAGGAGGCGGGCCAGCCGTTGGGCAATCCACACCGCCTGCCAGCCCGGCTGGGCATTGGCCCGCTGATCCAGCGGCTGGAGCCCGGCGCAGCTGCTCAGCCCCACGGCCTGCAGCAAGCGCTCACAGGGGTCGCCATCGCCTGAGCGGAAGGGCAGAAAGCTGCAGCGCACCTGGGGGCTGGCCAGGGCCTCACCGAACAGCTCCTCGAAATCGCAGGCACTCCCCCCGCCAACGCGCATGGTGTGGGCCACGTAGCGCTCGAAGGAACTGGCGAAGTAGAAGCGCTTGATCAGCTGGGTGTAGCGGGAGTTGAGGTAGGCGGGCTGGTCGCGCAGGAAGGCCACCAGCTCCAGCTCCACCCCGCGCGCCGCCAGAAACCGCAGCAGGTCCGTCAGCACCGTGCCGCCCGGGGCGCTGCGGCTCGGCTCCGCCAGCACCAGCGAGAGGATTTCGGCCGACACCAGCGGCTGGCAGCCCTTGCGCTCGGCCCGCTCCAGCAAGTTGCCCCAGGGGCGGAAATTGCCCTGGCGCAGGGCCTTCACCAGGCGCAGGTGGTCGCGGCGCTTCTTGGGGTAGAGCAGCCCGTGCTGGCGCAGGAAGGGCTGGTTGCGCTTGAGCCGGTGCTGGATGTAGGTGGAGGCCGTCTTGTGGATTCCCACGTGCAGCACCAGGGTGGACGGGGCCAAGCGACGGCGGGAGGGCGGCTGCGCAGCCTACGCGGCCTGGACCGGCCGGCTCATCCAGGCCTCGGCGCGGCGGCGCAGCCCCCGCTGGCAGCGGCGCTCCAGGCGATCGAGGAGCTGCTGCAGCGCCAGCCGCAGCACCGGCGCCGCCAGGGGAGCGGCCGCGGCCGGCACCTCCGCCCACACCCGGGCCTCGGCCTGGAGAACAGCTGCCTCCAGGGGGCGGATGGTGGCCACCAGGCCGAAGTCGAGCCGATCCTGCCAGTCGCCCAGGCCGTCGACCCGCGCCTCCAGCTGGCGGATGTGGAGCTGCTCCCCATCCCAGCGGGCCTCCAGGGTCACCTGGGGCTGCAGGGTCCAGCCGGCGACGCCATAGGGGCGGGAGCGGTACAGGTAACGATCGCCAGGGGCGGCCTGCAGGCGGGCGGGATCCAGCAGCCCCCGCAGCGGCCGTAGGGGTCGGGCCAGAAAGGCCTCCAGCGCCTCCAGCTGCCCGGCCGTGGATGCAGGGCTCATACCAGGCGCAGGGGTCACGCCATCAGCCCGACTCGCATCCAGGGGCACCTGGATCCGCCGCTGCTGCTCCAGCCTCACAACGGCACCGCCAGCGTCATGCCGGATCGCTGTGGGGGCTGGCGAAGGCCGGGCCGGCGGGCGCCAGATCCTCCAGCTCACACACCGGGAAGCGGTTGATGGCCTTCAGAGCCCGGCGGGCGTTGTCGCGCAGCTGCTGGCTCACGGCCTCGCAGTAGGGGATCTGGGCCAGCAGGTCGACGGTGCGGCGCAGCACGCGCACCACATCGCCCTCATCGAGCGAGGTGTTGGCGATCACCTCACTCCAGCTGGTGCCGCTGGCCCAGGCATGCACCAGACCGGTGAGTTCGGGCTCCCACCAGATCGGGAAGGTGACCCGGGCCCGCTCCTGCTGGCGATCCAGCTGGCGGCGGATCGAGCGCAGGTCGTGCAGGGCCTCCTCCACCGCCGGTGGCGGGCCCCAGGCGGCCCAGAGGTCGGGCCGGCTCACCTCGGTGGAGATCGCCTCCAGCGCCGCCGCCAGTTCAGCGGGATCGAGGGCATCGAGATGGCCGCTCATCAACGCCAGCCCCAGCCATAGCTCGTTGTCGCCCCGCAGGGCGGCAACGGTGCGCCCCACCTCGGTGGGCTCCAGCCCGTCGGCGCCGTCCAGGCCGCCGAAGTGGCGCAGCACCTCAATCAGGGCCAGGAAGGTCTCCCAGTGGCGGTTGGCCCGGAAGTGCAGCAGCCGCTGGCGCTCTTCAATTTCGGCCTCCAGCTCCTCCATGCGCCGGCGCACCTTCTTGAGCTGCTTGCGATCGCCCCAGCCATGGGCGGGATGAAGCTCCAGGGCGTCCTCCAGCTCGCGCACCAGCTCCGCCTGGGCACGCACCTCGCCGGCCAGGTCGTACTGGGGGGTGGCCATGTCGTAACGGCGGGCCATCGAGGCCACCGCCAGGGCGAGGCCGCCGCTGGCCTGGTCGCCATGGTGGTGCTCGCCGATCCGGCGCAGCTCCGGGGCCTCGACCTGGCTCACCTGCAGGCAGCTGAGCTCGGCGTGCAGGCTCACCACCGCGCTGCAGGGCACCAGGATCCAGAGGTTGTCGTCGGTGAGGCAGAGGAGCAGGGGGAACTGCCCCGGCCCCGGCACCTTCTCCACGATCACCGCCGGCGCCACCCGCCCCTTGAGCTGGGGCGCCTTGAGGCTCACCAGCGACCCCTCGCTGGCGAACTGCAGGGCCAGGGTGAGCTCGTGGGCCAGGGTTTCCTCCGCCTGGTGCTGCAGAGTGCGCAGCAGGCGCCGCTCTTCCCTCAGGCGGCCGCGCTGCTTCTCGTAGTCCTCGAGCTGGTCCCAGGGCTCGGGCTCCTCGCCGCTGTCGGCCGCCACCAGGCCGCTGCTGGCCTGCAGGGCGGCCAGCTGGCACTGCAGCTCGGCGATGCGGGCCTGGTCGTCGGCCAGATCGAGGGTGGCCAGGTAGCGCCCGAAGCTGCGCTCCACCAGCTCCCGCGCCTTGGCCAGGTCGTAGCGCTGGAGCAGGTTGAGCACCATGCCGTAGCTGGGGGTGAACTGGCTCACCAGCGGATCGGCGGGCGCCGTGGCGAGCTGGCCCGCCTCCCGCACCCCCTCGAAGCGGCTCTGCACGGTCACCACGTAGCCCTGGGAGTCAAGCCCGCGCCGCCCGGCCCGGCCGGCCATCTGCAGGAATTCACTGCCCATCAGCGGCCGGTGCCCCCGCTCGGTGCGCTTGGAGAGCGCCGAGATCACCGTGCTGCGGGCCGGCATGTTGATACCGGCGGCGAGGGTTTCGGTGGCGAACACCACCTTGATCAGCCCCTGCTGGAACAGCTCCTCGATCAGCTCCTTCCAGGCCGGCAGCACGCCGGCGTGGTGGGAGGCGATGCCGCGCAGCAACGGCTCGGCGTGCCCCTCGCGCACGGCTTCGGGGCTGGCGTCCGCGAAGGCCTCGAGCCGCTGGCGAATCCGGGCCTGCTCGTCGGGCGTCACCAGGCAGAGCTTGCCCAGGTCGCGCACGCCCTTGTCGCAGCCGCGGCGGCTGAAGATGAAGTAGATCGCCGGCAGCATGTCGCGCTCGGCCATCTGGGCCACTACGAAGGCCAGGGGCGGCGCCTCGGGCTGGGGCGGTTTGGGGATCTTCGGGCCCTTGCGGCGGTTGCCCTTGGGGGCGCGCCACACCTTGCAGTTGGGGTGCAGGTCGGTGCCGGCCTCGTTGAGCAGCGGGTGCAGGCCCTTGGCGCTGCAGAAGCTGAAGGCCAGGGGCACCGGCCGGTGGTCGCTGTGCACCAGCCGGGTGGGGCCGTGCACCGCTTCGATCCAGTCGGTGAGCTGGCCGGCGTTGGCCACCGTGGCCGAGAGCGCCACCAGCTGGATCGAGGGCGGGCAGTGAATGATCGACTCCTCCCACACGGTGCCCCGCTGGGAGTCGTTCATGTAGTGGCACTCGTCGAGCACCACCGCTTCCACCCCCTCGAGCGGGTCGTTGTCGGGGTGGTCGATCTCCGCGTAGAGCATGTTGCGGAAGATCTCGGTGGTCATCACCACCACCTGGGCCTCGCGGTTGAGGCTGAGATCGCCGGTGAGCAGGCCCACGCGCTCGTGGCCGAACTGCTCGCGGAAGTCGCGCAGCTTCTGGTTGGAGAGCGCCTTGAGCGGCGTTGTGTAGAACACCTTGCACCCATGGGCCAGGGCGCGATGGATGGCGTACTCGCCCACCAGGGTCTTGCCGCTGCCGGTGGGGGCACTCACCACCACCGAGTGGCCCTGGTTGAGGGCATCGATCGCCTCGAGCTGGAAGCCGTCGAGGGGGAAGGGGAAGAGCGTGGCCAGATCCAGCGCCTGATCGGGCGTGCTGAGGGCGGCTGGGGTCATGGGGCCATCCTATGGGCGGCGTGGGTGAGCGCTCAGGCCAGCTCCAGCCACTGGCGCAGCGCCAGCTCCACCCGGGCCAGATCCCGACCATCGAGGGTTCCCAACACCCGGCGCACCTGGCAACGGGGCGGCCGGTCAGCAACGACCCGGGGCAGCGGCCGTTGGGGGCGACGCACAAGCCAGGTCGCCCACCCGAACCGACCTCACACGCCCCGGCCTGACAACCTGAGGCGAGCTCACCGCGCTTGAACGCGTCCCGATCGGGATCTGCCGCCTGGCCATGCCTCCAGACCACCCCGAAGCCGGCCACTGGCGTGACGCCCTCAGCCGTCAGCTGGCGGCCATCCCGGCCAGCCGCCGGCGCCGGTTGCGGGGGCTGCAGCCCGGCCCCGAGGCGGCGAGCCTCGAGGAGGCAGACGACTGCACACCCGCGGGAACGCCTCGCCCCCTGCTGGATCTGGCCAGCAACGACTACCTGGGCCTGAGCCGGCACCCCGCCGTGGTGGCCGCCGCCCAGGCCGCAGCGGCCCGCGAGGGCACCGGCGCCGGCGCCTCGCGGCTGGTGAGCGGCACCCGGCCGGTGCACACGGCCCTGGAGCGGGAGCTGGCTGCCTGGCTGGGGCGGGAGCGGGTGCTGCTCTTTCCCAGCGGCTTTCAGGCCAACCTCGCCGCGGTGATCGCCCTGGCCGATCGCCACACCCTGGTGCTGGCCGACCGGCTGATCCACGCCTCCCTGCTCACCGGCGTGCGCGCCAGCGGTGCCCGGCTGCAGCGCTTCGCCCACAGCGACCTCGCCGATCTGGACAGGCGGCTGCAGGCCGCCCGGCGGACGGCGCCACAGCGGCGGTTGCTGGTGCTCAGCGAGAGCCTGTTTTCGATGGAGGGCACCAGTCCGGAGGTGCCGGCGCTGGCGGCGCTGTGCGCGCGCCACGGCGCCGCCCTGCTGCTCGATGAGGCCCATGCCCTCGGGGTGCTGGGGCGCGGCGGCCGCGGCCTGGGCCATGGCGAAGCCAGCATCGCCCTGATCAGCGGCACCTTCGGCAAGGCCTTCGGCAGCGGCGGCGCCTTCCTCGCGGGGGATGCGCTGGTGGGGGACTGGCTGCTGCAGAGCAGTGGCCCCTTCCGCTACACCACGGCCCTGGCCCCGCCGCTGGCGGCGGGTGCCCTGGCAGCCCTCCAGCTGCTGCAGGAGGCCGAGGCCGCCGGTGCACACCCGGGAGCCGCGCTGCAGGTGCGGGCGGGCCGCTGGCGGGATCGGCTGGAGACGGCAGGCTGGCCGCGGCCCCCGGGGAGCGGACCCGTGCTCGCGCTGCTGGTGGGCGACGATGGGCGCAGCCTGGCCCTGCAGCAGCGATTGGAGCAGGCGGGGCTGCTGGTGGTGGCGATCCGCCCGCCCACCGTTCCGGAGGGCACGGCCCGGCTGCGGCTGGTACTGCGCCACGATCTACCCACCGGCAGCCTGGAGCGGTTGCTCGAGGCCCTGGGCTCGCCCGCGGCCCTTGCCCCGACCACCCTCCCCCCGATCACCCCCACCTGACGACCGCAGCGGATGACCCAGCGCCCACCCACCCAGGTGATCGCCATGCATGGCTGGGCCGGCGACAGCCGGGGGTGGGAGCCGTTCGCCGCTGCGGCGGCACCCCTGGGCTGGCAGTGGCTCACCCCCGACCGGGGCTACGGGATTCAGCCGGCCCGGGCCGCCGCCTGGGATACCAGCCTCGGGGCTGGCCTGGAGAGTGGCCTGGGGGCTGGCGCAGACGCCGGCGCCGGGGGGAAGCCCCGGCGGGTGGTGATCGCCCACTCCCTGGGGCCGCACCTGCTCCCAGCCGCCGTGCTTGCTGAGGCGGATGCGGTGGTGTTGCTGGCCAGCTTCGGCCGCTTCCTGCCCGATGGCCGGGAAGGCCGCCGGCTGGAGACGGCCCTGGGGGGCATGCGCCAGGCCCTGGCCAGCGAGGACGCCGCAGCGATGTTGAGCCAGTTTCTGGCGGAGGCCGCCGCTCCCCAGGTGCTCGAGCAGCTGCCCAGCACCATCCTCGACGCCCCGCTGAGCCAGCGGGGGCGCCAGCAGCTGTTGGCCGACCTCGACCTCCTGGCCAGTCGCCGCGGCCTGCCGGAAGGCCTGCCGCCGGCCACGCCCTGCCTGATCGTGGAGGCGGGAGCCGACCGGATCGTGGTGCCGGAGGCCCGGGCCCTGCTGCGCCAGGAGCGCCCTGAGGCCCAGGTGCTCACCTACCCCGAGGCGGGCCACAGCCTGCTGGGAACGCCGCTGGTGCGGGATGTGATCGCGTGGATCGACGCCCTCTGACGCCGCAGCCAGCCCCGGGCAGCACCGCCGTGCGGGCCGGTTTCGGGCGCCGGGCCGCCGACTACCACCAGCAGGCGGGCCTGCAGCGGGCCGTGGCCTGGCGGCTCGCCCACCACATTGCCCCCCTGCCGTTGCCGCCGGGACCGGCCGCCGACCTGGGGGCCGGCACCGGCCTGCTGGGGGAGGCGCTGCAGCGGCAGGGCCTGGAGCGCCCGTTGCTGCAACTCGACCTCTGCCCGGAGCTGCTGGCCCACAACAGCCTCGCGAGCAAGCACGGCCACTGCCTGTGGGATCTGAACGGGGGCCTGCCGCCGCAGCTGAGGGGGACGGGGCTGCTGGGCTCCAGCTTCGCCCTGCAATGGCTGGGCGAGCCGGCCGCGGCGCTGCGGCAGTGGTGCCAGGCCCTGGCCCCCGGGGGCTGGCTGGCCCTGGCAGTGCCCACGGCGGGCAGCTTTCCCCAGTGGCACCGGGCGGCCCGCGCGGCGGAGGTGCCCTTCACCGGCCTGGCCCTGCCGCCAGCCCCGGCCCTGGCGGCAGTGGCCCACGAGGCCCTGGCCGTGCGCCACTGCCGCCAGCTGCGCTTCAGTCAGCGTCCCCTCGACGGGCGCCGCTTTCTCGGCTCGTTGCGGGCGATCGGGGCCCTGACCAGCCCGGCACCGCGGCTGCCCGGCGATCAGCTGCGGCGGCTGTTGCAGCATTGGCCGAGCGACGAAGGGGTCACATGGGAGGTGCTGATGCTGGTGGGACAACGCCTGCCCTAGGCCTGCCCCGGCGGCTGGTGGTGTGCGGCACTGACACCGATGTGGGCAAGACCCTGGTGAGCGCCTGGTTGGTGCAGGGGCTCGGCGCCCACTACTGGAAACCGGTGCAGAGCGGCCTGGAGGGGGGCGGCGACCGCCAGACCGTGCAGCGGCTGCTCGATCTGCCGCCGGATCGTCTGCTGCCGGAGGCCTACCGCCTGAGCGAACCGCTCTCCCCCCACTGGGCCGCCGAGCGCGATGGCGTGACAATCGCGCTGGAACACCTCGCCCTGCCGGCGATCGAGGGGCCCCTGGTGGTGGAGACAGCCGGGGGGCTGCTGGTGCCCCTCCGGCGCGACTGGCTGCAGATTCAGCAACTGCAGCGCTGGGGACTGCCGGTGCTGCTGGTGGCGCGCAGCGGCCTGGGCACCCTCAACCACACCCTGCTGTCGCTGGAAGCCCTGGAACGGCGGGGCATCCCCGTGCTGGGGCTGGTGCTGAACGGGCCGCCCCACGCCGACAACCCCCGCACCCTCGAGCAGCTGGGCGGCGTGCCGGTGCTGGCCCAGCTGCCGCCGCTGCAGCCCCCGAGTGCCGCGGCCCTGGCCCAGCAGTGGCAGCAGCAGCTGGCGCGCCACTGGCCGGCACCCTGAAGACAGGTCGCCCTAAGGTCTGGGTACGTCTCCG
>Ga0194123_10002778_pt1 | contig 22148 bp, 24 predicted proteins | sample TA2MahsurfametaG_5_FD_155479 | JGI IMG/M metagenome (GOLD analysis project Ga0194123, IMG submission 155479) | Freshwater microbial communities from Lake Tanganyika, Tanzania - TA2015023 Mahale A surface | ecosystem: Environmental > Aquatic > Freshwater > Lake | place: Tanzania: Lake Tanganyika... | reverse complement strand
TGTGTCGGCGGTCAACAAGGTTCAGGAAGGTCGCCCACACGTGGTTGACATGATGAAAAACGGTGAAATTGCGTTGGTCATCAATACCGTCGAGGAAAAGCGCGGGGCCATTGCCGATTCCCGCTCGATCCGAACCACCGCGCTCGCGCAGCGGGTCAGCTACTACACGACGATCGCGGGAGCGAGTGCTGCTGTCGAGGGTATGCGGCATCTTCGCGATCTCGACGTTTACAGTCTCCAATCGCTGCATGCTGCGCTGACGGTTTGAGTTGCTTGCGCGTCAATCGCCCGGCGCGTGCTGCTTTCTGACAAGGTATATCCATGCCCACGATTCCTTTGACCATTCGCGGCGCCGAACTGCTGCGCGAAGAATTACAGCGACTGAAACACGTCGAAAGGCCCTCCGTCATCACCGCAATCGCCGAGGCGCGCGCGCAGGGAGATCTGTCTGAAAACGCCGAGTACGACGCGGCGCGTGAGCGGCAGGCTTTTGTTGAAGGCCGGATCGCTGAAATCGAATCGAAACTTTCAAACGCCCAGATCATCGATCCCAGGCTGGTCGATGCCGACGGTCGCGTGGTGTTTGGCGCAACGGTCGACCTGGAAGACGTTGAGTCCGGCGATAAGGTCACCTATCAGATCGTGGGTGACGATGAGGCTGACATCCGCGCCGGAAAAATCTCGGTATCGAGTCCGATTGCTCGCGCGCTCATCAGCCGTAGCGCTGGGGATATGGCAAAGGTTGCCGCGCCCGGTGGCACGCGCGAATACGAAATTCTCGACGTACGGTACGAGTAGGGTGCCAGGGCTTGCGCTGGAGGCGCCGCTGATCGGCGCGGCGCAGCGCGTGCGGAGCAGCCCGGCCTGGTGCTTCCGGCGCCTCCCGGGTCAGCGCTTGCGGGGCGGCGCGCGACGGCTGGGCGCTTTGCCGGCAGCGGGCCTGGGGGGACGAGATCCGCTGGTGGGCCGTGGCGGCGGCCTTGATTCGGTTCGGTCAGCGCGCGGCCCCGACGTGCGCACGCCAGCGCCCCTGCCCGATCCGCTTCGGCTGCCGCCAAACCCGGTGCCGTCCGCCGCGCGCGCGCGGTCGTTTGGCCGATCGCCTCGAATTGACTTGGCGCCGGTTTTGGATGCCGAGACTCTGCTCGGCTTCGCGCCCCATTTCGTTCCCCCTTTGGCGTCCCGTTTCGCGTCCCGTTTCGCCTCCCCTCTCGCGTCCCCTTTCACTCCCCCTCTCGCGCCGGCGGGCTTCGCAGCGGTCCGTGCTGAGGCGGGTCGAGTGGGTTTTGCAGGCGCTTTTGCCGGCGAGGACCGCCTGTTGGCCGTCGAGCCAGGCTTCTTGGCAGGCGCCGCTGCGCGTCTTGCCGCCTCTTTCTTGGGGACGAACACGTCGCTTTTGGGGGCGGGGGGCGCAGGACGCCAGATCACCAGCAGCTTGCCGATCATCTGCACCGACGCGCAGCCCAGCGCGCTGCACAGCTCTTTCATGATCAGGGCCCGAACCTCGCGGTCATCGCCAAGAACTCTGATCTTGATCAACTCATGTGAGTTCAACGCGCGGTCGGCCTCGGCCACCACCGCCTCGGTGAGGCCGGAATCGCCGATCATGACCACCGGGTCGAGATGGTGCGCATCGGCACGCAGCGCCCGCCGTTGCGCCGAGGTGATGACCAGCGCGGCCCGAGCAATTGTCAGTTCGGGGACTGAAGGCTGTGCCGCGGCTGGACGGGTACGGGACGGAGAAGTGGAGCGAGGCGCGTTCATCGGAGATCCGGCGATAATGACCGCCCGCATCCTACTGGCTCCATGAACAAGCGCAAAGTCAACCGGGCATGGCTGGCCCGTCACCTCAACGATCCCTACGTCAAGCTTGCGCAGAAGCACGGGTACCGCTCGCGCGCCGCATTCAAGCTCTCCGAGATCGATGCCAAAGACCGACTTATCCGCCGTGGTATCACGGTGGTTGATCTTGGAAGCGCCCCTGGGGCGTGGTGTCAGGTATTGCGTGAACGGCTGGTGCGACCGGCCGGGGCCGGGCTTGATGGCCGGATCATTGCGTTGGATCTGCTGCCGATGGATCCGGTGGCCGATGTTGAGTTCATCCAGGGCGATTTCCGCGAGGACGAGACGCTGGAGCGGCTGAGGCAAGCCCTGTCTGGAACCAAGGTTGACCTTGTGGTTTCGGATATGGCCCCCAACTTAAGCGGGGTGGCGTCGGCCGATGCCGCCCGAATGAGCGACCTTCTCGAGCTTGCGCTTGAATTCTCAGCAGAACATCTCCGCCCGGAAGGGGCGCTGCTTGCCAAATGCTTTCACGGCAGCGGCTACAGCCAGACCGTTGAGCGCTTCAAAACCGTGTTCCGGCAAGTTGCGGCGAGGAAACCTGGTGCCTCGCGTGACGAATCCGCTGAAACCTACCTGGTTGGTCGAGCACTCCGAGGCGGATCGGAATAAAATCCAATTTGCGGCAAGGCGTCCCGGAAATCGGGAGGCCGTGCTGCAACGTCTTTTGACTCTTTTGCAGTATCCGCGACTTCCCGTGGGGGTTCACCCGTGAACAATATGTTTTCGAAGGCGGCAGTCTGGCTCGTGATTGCGCTGGTTCTGTTTACCGTCTTCAAGCAGTTCGATACGCGTCAGGGCCGGGGCGGCGACATGCCGTACTCGCAGTTCATGTCCGAGGCGCGTGAGGGCCGCATCGAAAGCGTTCACGTCGATGGACGTACGCTGCGGGTCCGTTCACGCGATGGCCGCACCTTCACCGTGTATTCGGCGAGCGACATCTGGATGGTGGGTGACCTCATGAAGTTCGGCGTTCAGGTCAACGCCAAGCCAGAAGAAGAGCAGTCGTTGCTGCTGAATATCTTCGTGTCCTGGTTCCCCATGCTGCTGCTCATCGGCGTCTGGGTGTTTTTCATGCGCCAGATGCAGGGGGGCGGACGCGGCGGTGCGTTTTCGTTCGGCAAGTCGCGCGCGCGAATGCTCGACGAAGGCAACAACAGCATCACCTTCGCCGATGTGGCGGGTTGTGACGAGGCCAAGGAAGAAGTGCAGGAACTGGTTGAGTTCCTGCGTGACCCCAGCAAGTTTCAGAAACTTGGCGGTCGCATTCCCCGGGGCGTGCTGATGGTCGGTTCGCCGGGCACCGGTAAAACGCTGCTTGCCAAAGCGATCGCCGGTGAGGCCAAAGTTCCGTTCTTCTCGATTTCAGGTTCCGACTTTGTTGAAATGTTCGTGGGCGTGGGCGCTGCGCGGGTGCGCGACATGTTCGAGAACGCCAAAAAGCATGCGCCCTGCATTTTGTTCATCGACGAAATCGACGCTGTGGGTCGCCAGCGCGGCGCCGGTCTTGGCGGCGGCAACGATGAGCGCGAGCAAACGCTCAATCAGCTGCTGGTTGAGATGGACGGCTTTGAAACCGGTCAGGGCATCATTGTGATCGCCGCGACCAATCGTCCCGACGTACTCGATCCGGCGCTCTTGCGGCCGGGCCGATTCGACCGACAGGTGGTGGTGCCGCTGCCCGACATTCGCGGACGCGAGCAAATTCTCAACGTGCACATGCGCAAAGTGCCCATTGGTCAGGATGTCCGGGCTGACGTGCTGGCCCGCGGTACACCCGGCTTCTCGGGTGCTGATCTTGCCAACCTGGTGAATGAGGCGGCTTTGTTCGCGGCACGCCGCAGTGCGCGGGTGGTCGAAATGATCGATTTCGAGCGCGCGAAAGACAAAATCCTGATGGGCGCCGAGCGTCGTTCCATCGTCATGCCCGAGGAAGAGCGTCGCAACACGGCCTACCATGAGTCGGGTCACGCCATTGTTGCGCGGATGCTGCCCAAAACCGATCCGGTGCATAAGGTCACCATCATCCCGCGCGGGCGGGCATTGGGCGTCACCATGCAACTGCCCGAGCAGGATCGTTACAGCATGGACCGCGATCGCGCTCAACACGATCGCGGTGCTGTTTGGCGGCCGAATCGCTGAAGAAATCTTCATGCATCAGATGACCACCGGCGCCTCGAACGATTTCGAGCGCGCCACCTCGATCGCCCGCGACATGGTCACCCGGTATGGCATGAGCGACTTGCTGGGCCCGATGGTTTACGCAGAAAATGAAGGCGAAATTTTTCTGGGCAGGTCGATCACCAAGACGACCAACATGTCCGAAGAAACCATGCGCAAGGTTGATTCCGAGATTCGCCGAATCATCGATGAGCAGTACGCGGTGGCGCGCACGATCCTCGAAACCAATCGCGACAAGGTTGAAGCAATGGCGAAGGCGCTGCTCGACTGGGAAACCATTGATGCCGAGCAGATTGAAGACATCGCTTCTGGCCGTCCGCCGCGGCCGCCGAAGCCGGGCGGATCGCCTGGCGGCAGTGCCGGTGGTGCAGGCTCGTCGCCCAGCCAGCCGAGCCCCTCGTCGGGTTCGCCTTCGGCTGAGCCGGCCGCGTAAGCGGTACATGGGCCCCGGTCCGCTCGGGGCCCCAGTCAAGATGAAGGCCCGCATGGCCAAAGAGTGGGCGTGCGGCCGCTTCCGGTTAAGCCTGCAGCGGCCGTTGATCATGGGAATCGTCAACGTCACGCCCGACTCGTTCTCCGACCGCATTGATCGAACCGACCCGGTCGAGGCGATTGCCTGGGCGCGGCGGCTGGTCGCCGAAGGCGCTGATCTGCTTGATATCGGAGGCGAATCCACCCGCCCTGGCGCGCCCGCTGTTCCCGCCGCAGTGGAACTCGATCGAATCCTTCCGGTGTTGGAGGCGATGCGCGATAGCGGCGTGCCGCTGTCAGTCGATACCCGAAAACCCGAAGTGATGCGGGTTGCGCTGGCGCATGGCGCCGATCTGATCAACGACGTTGGGGGGTTCACTGCGCCGGGCGCGATCGATGCGGTGGCCGCCACCGACTGCGGCGTCTGCGTGATGCATATGAAAGGCGATCCTGCCACGATGCAGCATGCCCCCGAGTATGCCGAGGTGCTGAGCGAGGTGGCGGCCTTTCTTGGCGCGCAGCGTGATGCGCTCGAACGCGCGGGGGTTGCGTCCGATCGAATCATGCTTGACCCTGGCATCGGTTTTGGCAAGTCGCTCGAGCATAATCTGATGCTGATGCGCGGGCTTGCAGCGCTGCGCGAACAGGGTCCGCTGCTGGTTGGCGTATCGCGAAAATCGGTCATCGGTCGACTGACCGGGCGCGAAGTCGGTGAGCGATTGCCTGGCAGCCTGGCTGCGATGCTCGCTGCGGTACGCGAGGGGGCATCGGTCGTTCGCGTTCATGATGTCGCGGCAACGCGCGATGCGCTCACAGTCTGGCGCGCACTCACGACGGAGGCACTCAATGGGGCGTAAGTATTTCGGCACAGATGGCGTGAGGGGGCGGGTTGGCGAGGCACCCATTACGCCCGACTTCGTGATGCGCCTGGGTTACGCTGCCGGTCGGGTGCTGGCTGGGGCAGGGCGTAAAACCTCGGCTGCTCCAGTCGACAACGCCGCATCCGCTCAGCCGGCCAGTGCGGGGGGACGCGCCAGTACCCGACCCGCTGTCATCATCGGCAAAGACACCCGGATCTCGGGTTACATGCTCGAAGCCTCGCTGGAGGCGGGTCTGTCAGCGGCGGGGGTCGATGTCCTGCTGTGCGGCCCGCTGCCCACGCCCGCAGTGGCGTATCTCACCCGGGCACTGCGCCTGTCGGCGGGGATCGTCATCAGCGCGTCGCACAATCCGTTCGATGACAACGGCATCAAGTTTTTTTCCGCTGATGGCGACAAGCTGCCCGATTCCGTTGAGATCGCAATCGAGGCCGAGCTTGAGCAGCCCATTGGCTGCGTGCCGTCCGCAGCACTCGGACGCGCCCGACGCGTCAATGATGCCGCAGGCCGCTACATTGAATTCTGCAAGCGTACCTTTCCCGCGAACCTCGACCTGAAGGGTTTGCGGATGGTGGTCGATTGCGCAAACGGTGCGGCCTACCAGACCGCGCCGCATGTGTTTCACGAACTGGGCGCCGACGTCATTACCATCGGTGCCTCGCCCAACGGCTTCAATATCAATGAAAAGCTGGGGGCCACGCATCCGGCCACGTTGCAGGCGGCCGTCCGCGAGCATCGCGCTGCGCTGGGTGTCGCGGTCGACGGTGATGCTGATCGGCTGATCATGGTCGACGCAGACGGTCGGCTGTATAACGGCGACGAACTGCTTTATCTGATCGTTCGCGAGCGATTGCATCACGGGCCCGTGGCTGGCGCGGTCGGCACCCTGATGTCAAACCTGGGGCTCGAGCAGGCTCTGTCGCGGCTGGGTGTGGGCTTTGAGCGCGCGCGCGTCGGCGATCGGTATGTGCTTGAGATGCTTCGCGAGCGCGGCTGGTTGTATGGTGGAGAAAGCTCCGGCCACCTGCTCTGCCTGGATCACCACAGCACCGGCGACGCCACGATCAGCGCGCTACAGGTGTTGGCCTCGTTGCAGCGCACCGGGCGCACCCTGGCCGAACTGACCGACGGGCTTCAGATGATGCCGCAGACGCTGATCAACGTCAGGGTTGAGCGGGGGTTTGACTGGCAGTCGCACGCGCCGCTGGCCAAGGCCAAGGCGGAAGTCGAACGTGAACTTGCCGATCAGGGCCGAATTCTGATTCGGGCGTCCGGCACCGAGCCGTTGCTGCGCGTCATGGTGGAAGCCCGATCGGCGCAGCTTGCCGAACAGGCCGCGCAACAATTGGCCTCGTCGCTTAAAGCGGCTTGACCGCGCGAAACAGCGTCCAGGGAAAGCGCCAGTAGGGCCAGTCGGCCCGCGTGGCGCCTTCGGTTTCGGCAAACGGCTCGATCGCAATATCAATGAAGCCAGCGTCCTGCATGGCTGCAACCATGTCGAGGCGGTTGAACGCTGGCATGAAGCCCTCGTTGTTTCGAACCGCATGGCCGTCCAGCAAAAACTCCATCCAGCGGCCCTGCGGACGAAAATCAAGGTGCATCACTTCGCCGCCTGGCTCGAGCAGCCGAAACGACTCTTGAAGAACGAGCCGGATATCGTCGACCGGCAGCTCGTGCAGCAGCTGCGTGGAGGTGACCAGATCGAAGCTTGCGTCGGCGTAGCCCGACCTCAGGGCATCGCGCTGCGCGAGGCGCACGTTTGGCAGCCCGGTGTCGGGCAACGTGGCTGCAGCCAGCCGCAGACAGGGGGCTGACAGATCAATGCCCGTGACGATCGCCTCGGGCAGTCGGGCTGCGATGGGAAATGTGCACTTGCCGAATCCACACCCCATGTTCAGCACGGCCTGAAACCGCCGCCGGGAGAGCACCCGATCACCGAACCGCTCATGCGCTTCAAAACGGCGGGTGTTGGGATGGATGGACGTGGCGCTGGCCTGGTACATCAGGCCGTCGTAGTCAGCGCCGATCAGATTGCCTGGATGCTGATGGATATCGATTTCGCGGTAATAGGCCGGAATCGGAAGAGTCGGATTGAGTTCGAGATAGGGGCTGGACTCAGCCGCCGCGAGCCGCTCCCGAACCCACTCGGGGCGCGACTCGAAATTGGCCGCGAGCCCCCAACGCGGGTCCGAGTACTTCATCCGCTGATAGTGGCGCTCGATGAAGGCGAACCACTGGTAGAGGGGCGTCTGGCTGATTTGGGCGATGGCCTGGTCGGCCATCGCGGGGGTGGCGCCGTGGTCGATATTGCGATAGCGCTCGTGAAGTGCCGGGTACAGTTGATTGGCCCAGTGCTGCCGCATCGAGCCAATCAGTTCCTGAAAGGCCACCGTTGCGCGAAGCGGTGTGCTCATGATCGCGTCTCCTTCGGCGAGTCAGACGGAAATCGGCCGCTGGTTGATTTGGCACGGCCATCGATGACCTCGAGCAGGTGCGCGACGAACGCATCACGCTCGCCGGCAAGTAGCTTCGCCTGTGCCTCATCAGGCTGAAAGCGATCGAGCGCATTCAGATCGAGTTGCCCCTGGTTGGCCAGCATGAATTCGAGGCATCGCACGCGATCACGCAGCACATGCAGTTCAGAGGCCATGACCCAAACCATCTGGGCAAGCCGGTCGACGCTGGGCGAATCAAAGAACGTCAGCTCCGGCTCATCGCGTTTGCCGGTTTTGGCAGCGTTCACGGGGGCAGCGCTCATCGACGAGTCCTGATCAAAGAAAAAATGGCGTGGCAGCGCCTCAGGGCAAGGCCACGGTGCCGGCGGGCAGTCCTGCGACATGGTCTGCAATCTGCCCCGGGGTGGCAAACCAGACTCGCGAGCGCTGCGCGGTGAGGTGCGCGAGCATTCTTGCCAGCTGGCGCGCCCGATGCGGGTGACCCATCAGGAAAGTATGAATCGAGATGCAGCACACCAGAGGCCAGCCGTGACGGTCGCTGTCTTCCAGCTGCTGATCGAACGCATCGATCACCATGCTGGTGAACTCGGTATCGCTTGCGCCACGATTGATGAACGCAGGCAGATCGTTCAGTTCCATCGATGGATAAGGCACTGCCAGAATCGGGCCGCGGCCGGTTCTGAACCATTGCGGCTGCTCATCGAAGAACCAGTCAAGCATGTACGTGAAACCCGCCTCGTGCAGCAGTTCGGGTGTGTTGGCGCTCTGCGAAATGAACGGGCCTAGCCAGCCCTTGGGCGCCTTACCCTCTTCCCGTGTCAGACGATCGCGAACCTGGGCGAGCATGCGGCGTTCGGTGTCGACATCCATGTCGGCCTGGCGTTCGGAGTTGGTGCGCCCGTGGCCGACGAACTCATCGCCCCGCTCGCGAAACGGCACCAGAATTTCCGGGCAGACGTCGTAGACGCTGGCATTGACCAGAACGGACAGCGGAACCTGCTGGCGCTCAAACAAGTCGGCGATGCGCCAGATGCCGACCCGGTTGCCGTAGTCGCGGTAGGCATAGCCGCGATGAAAGGGCGGACTGGGCATCGACGTGAAGTCGTTGCCAGGATTGCGGCCAAATTCAAACGCCTCGACATTGAGCGCGAAGTAAACGGCGAGTCGGGCGCCATTGGGCCAGGTGTAGCGCGGCCGGGACGGCAGCGCCGAGAACCGGTAGCGATCAAATTTATTGTCAAAGCGCTCCATGGGGTTCACCGTGTGGCGGGGCCAAGTGCCCGCAGTTCGGCCATCACATCGGCCACCGGCTTCACGTCGGCATATTTGGCCGCCATGTCGAACAGATTCACAGCGTGGCTGGTGGCGCTTCGATCGTAGACGCACTCAATGGGCACCGTGCAACGGAAATTGTAGGCAAAGCCATCGACAACGCTGCCGCGTACACAGCCACTGGTGGTGCAGCCGGTTACCACCAGGCTGTCGACCCCCAGATCAACCAGGTAACTGACCAGCGGCGTACCGAAGAACGCGCTGGGATGTTTTTTGGGCAGCAGGATGTCCTGCTCGCGCGGCGCGACCTCGGGCACGAACTGATAGCCGTTTGCTGCCACCTTCATCAGCGCGGGCACTTTCTCGGCAAGACGCCCGACATCGAACGATTCCTTGGGCGATACATACGGGTAAATGACGGGTAGCTGCAGTTCGCGGAACAGCTCAAGCAACGGACGAATGTGGTCAACCGCGCGCCAGCCCACCTCGCCGCAGGCTGTCTTGAACTCTTTGATGGCTTCCCAGAATGGTTGGCGTTGGGTGCCAACCGTGCGGTATTGAACGTCGATGATGAGCAGGGCAGGGCGCTTGCCCATGCCCTGCGGACGACCAAAACCGGCCGCCTCATAGGCTGCGATCTCGTCGGCGGAAACAATGCCTGCCCAGGGTTGTGCCATTGATAGGACTCCTGCTATTAGTTGTTGAACATCACCGAGGGCAGCCAGGTGACGATGCCGGGAAATGCCCAGATCAGCCAGCAGGCAAACGCCAGCGCGATGAACGACGGAATGGCACCCTGCGAAATGAACAGAATGTCGCGCTTGGCGAGCCCCTGCAGCACAAACAGATTGAAGCCGACCGGCGGCGTGATGGTGGCGATTTCAACCACCAGCACGATGTAGATACCAAACCAGATCGGATCGATCTTGGCGGCATGGATCATCGGCATGACCACCGACAGCGTCAGCACGATCATCGACACGCCGTCGAGAAAGCAGCCCAAAATCACGTACAGGATGGTGAGTACGAAAACCAGCATGCCAGCGCTCAGCTGCCAGTCATTGACCAGCGCTGCGAGGCTCTTGGGGATACCGGTGAAGCCCATTGCCACTGTGGTGAACGCCGCGCCTGCCAGCACAAAAGCCAGCATGCACGAGGTTTCGGTGGCGCGAAGCAGGCTTTCAACGAAACTTTCGCGGGTGAGTGTGCCTGTGGAGGCGGCCAGAATCAGCGAGCCCACCACACCCACCGCAGCGGCCTCGGTGGCGGTGGCCAGGCCCAGGTAGATCGAGCCGATGACCAATACGATCAGCAGCACAATCGGTATCAGCCGTCGCGAGGCATAGAGCTTTTCGCTCAGCGTCATCGCCGGGTCGGGCGGCGGAATGGCGCCGGGCCGTGTCCAGGCGTGAATCATGATGCAAAGCATGAACAGGGAAACCAGCAGGACGCCGGGAATTACCCCGGCAATGAACAGTCGGGCAATCGATACATCGGCAGCCACGCCATAGACGATCATCATGATCGACGGCGGGATCATGATGCCGAGCGTGCCGGCACCTGCCAGCGAGCCCAGCACCACTTTTTCGTCATACCCCCGGCGCAATAGCTCGGGAATCGTCATGCGGCCGATCGTGACCGCGGTGGCGGTGGACGAGCCCGACACCGCAGCAAAGATTCCAGACCCGATCACGTTCACATGTAGCAGCCGGCCCGGCAGCCTGCGCATCCAGGGAGCGATGCCGGTGAACATGTCATCAGACAGACGGGTTCGAAACAGAATTTCGCCCATCCAGATAAAAAGCGGCAGCGCGGTAAGCGCCCATTCAGAGCTCTGGCCCCAGATGGTGGTGGCAAGCAGCTGTCCGACGGGTCGGCTTGAGAACAACGAAATGCCGATGACACCGACGATCACCAGTGACAGCGCAATCCATACGCCCGCCGACAGGAGCACAAACACCGACAGGAGCAATACCGTAATGGCAAGTGACTGTTCCATGGCGGTTTACTCGTGCGCGGCGTGGCGATCTGCATCATCGCCTGAGGCCGTCTGTTGATAAGAAGGCGTGCCGCCCCTGAGCACCACCACCAGATCGTCGAGGAAGGCGATGAACAGGATGACCGCTCCCGTGGCCATCGCGATCTGAGGGATCCATTTGGGAATCGGGATCAGGCCGATGGTGTATTCGGGGAAACGAACGCCGTCGATCACCATGTCGATGGCGTACCAGGCGAAGTAGCCAGTCAGCGCTGTGCCAACAGCAAGGCAGAGCAATTCGGCGATGCGTCGGAGCGGTGGCGCGAATTTTTCGACCAGCAACGCGACGCGAATGTGCGCCCCACGCCGCAGCGCCCAGGCAAGTCCCAGAAACGAAGAGGCCGCCATCGAGAGCCGGGCGAAGTCGTCTGCGGAGGGCACCAGCACATCAAACAACCGACCCACGATCTGAGCGGTCACCAACACCGCGATCATCAGAAGAAAGAAAGCCGAAAGCAGTGCGCTCAGCCGGTATAGAGAGTCCAGGGTCTTTCTCATCGGTGATGCAGTCCGGTGGCGGTTCGTGACTAACGGCGTCGGCGGCGAAACGGCCGCCGGGTGGCGGCCGTTTACCGTTCAGGCCTCTGAGCGACGCTCAGTTACCCTTCAGTTTCGAGTAGTACGCATCGGTGATCTTCTTGCCTTCTGGGCCGGCTTTCTTGATCCATTCATCCAGCATCTGGTCGCCGATTTTCTTGAGTTCGGCGGCGAATTGCGGGGTGATCGGGGCGAGCGTCATTCCACTTTGAGCCAGCTGCTTGGGGCCAGCGACGTTCTCGGCTTCGCTCATTTCCCAGCCGCGTTTTTCAGCAATAGCGGCCTGCTCGAGCAGCGCCTTCTTCACCGGCTCGGAGAGCGCCTGGAAGGCTTTTTCGTTGACGAACGCGATATTCTTGGGCACCCAGGCCTGGGTGTCATATACGAAGCGGGTGTAGTCCCAGGCTTTGGTGGTCACGCCCGTGCCTGCGGAGGTGAACATCGTGTCGATGATGCCCGAGGTGAAGGCCTGCGGAATCTCGGTGGCCTGCACCGTGGTGGGAATGGTGCCCATAAGCTGCGCGAGCTTAGCTGTCTGCGCGTTGTAAGTGCGCATCTTGGTGCCCTTCAGGTCGGCCAATGAGTTGATCGGCTTCTTGGAGTAGAACGCCTGTGATGGCCAGGGGCACATGTAGAGCACGCGCAGGCCCTGCTTCAGCATCCGCTGAGAGATGGCTTCACGCGAGACGTCCAGCAGGGCCCGAGCTTCTTTGTAGCCCGGCGCGAAGAACGGGATCGCATCAAGTTCAAATACGGGATCTTCCGGTCCCATGTTGGGCTTGAAGATTTCGCCGATCTGAACCTGGCCGGTCTGCACCGCGCGCTTGATTTCCGGGTTCTTGATCAGTGAATTGGCAGTGTGCATGGTGATGATGAGCTGGCCATTGGTGGCGCGGCGGACATCCTCAGCAAACTGAACGGTGTTTTTGGTGAGCACCTCGCGGTCGGCGTAAGGCGTGGGGAAATCCCACTTGACCTGGGCGGACACGCTTGCGCTCGCAAGCAGGGCGGCGGCGACGGCCGGAATCAATCGGACAGACATGAGCAACTCCTGTTGGGATGGTGCATTGAAGCGGCCGTATTAACGCGCGACCGGTGGGGCGCTGTCAATTCTTACGCAGAGTCCGATAAGGCTAGTAAATAAACGGGATGAACCCGCGCGTACGCGCCTGGTACGCAGCCCAGCCCGGATGAACCTGCGCCATCCAGCGGTCTTCGAAACTGGCCTTGATGAGTAGTGCGCCCAGCAGCGTCAGCGACAGCATCCAGCCGTGGAAGCTGTCGATGATGCCGCCCAGTCCGGCCGACACCAGCAGCAGGCCCAGGTACATCGGGTGACGGATCCAGCGGTATGGGCCATGCGTGATCAGCACACCGCCTTCACGCGGTTCGGGTCGAAAATTGAAGTTGCCGGGCCGATTGACGAGGATCGCCCAGGTGCCCAGAAGGACACCCGCCACGATCAGGCCCAGCGCCCAGCCTGACGGGGCCACATAGTTCAGCGCCAGGCCTGTGAGCAGCCCCTGGCCAGCCAGTGCGCCGAACTGGACCCAAAGCAGAAAGCCGCCGCCGGGGCTACGGCTCATGCGCTGGCCTCATCGAGTTGCACGCGTGACGAATCGTCAAGCGTCAGGTGCAGGCTCGCAACCAGGTCGGCAAGCTGCGCGCGGCTGGTGGCGCTGGCGATGGGCGCGGCAACCGATGAGCGGTCACGAAGCCAGGCGAGCGCAACCGCTGTCTGGGTGGTCTTGTGCTGCCCGGCTACCTGACCGAGCGCAGCCAGAATCCGGACACCCCGCTCGTTGAAATAAGTGGCCACGCGTCCGCCCCGGGCATGACCGGTAGCGTCGTCCGCCGAGCGATGTTTGCCGGTCAGAAAGCCCGATGCGAGTGCGTAATACGGAATGACCGAGACCTGTTCGCGCACGCACAGCGCCTGCAGCTGCGCCTCGAAGGGCTGGCGCGTTACCAGGTTGTACTCGGGCTGCAAGGTCTGAAACCGCGGCAGGCCCAGCCGGTCTGCGGTTTGCAGGGCGAGTTCCAGCCGCTCAGCCGTGTAGTTGGAAGCGCCGATTGCGCGAATCTTGCCGGCGCGGATCAGGTCGGCGTAGGCGCCCAGGGTTTCCTCGATGGGCGTTTTGGGATCGTCGATATGGGCCTGATAGAGATCGATGCAGTCGGTGCCCAGGCGGGCAAGCGACTCGTCGATTGATCGCATCAGATGCCGGCGCGACAGTCCGACGCGGTCGCCGCCCAGGTCCATGCCTGCCTTGCTTGCGATCAGCACATGATTGCGCTTGCCGCTTCGCTTCAACCAGCGACCGATGATGGTCTCGGATTCGCCGCCCCGGTTACCAGGTACCCAGCTCGAGTACTTGTCGGCGGTATCGATCAGGTTGCAGCCGGAGTCTACGAACGCGTCCAGCAGTTCGAAAGAGCGCGCCTCGTCGGCGGTCCAGCCGAAGACGTTGCCGCCAAACGCAAGTGGGACAGCCTTCAGGCCGCTTCGGCCCAGTTCTCGAGTCTGCATCATGGTTGACGGTGCTCCGGTGCGCGCGGCGATGAGGAAAACGCGATCCGATCATGAACCACTACGACGGTCAACCGCAGTCGGTCCACACTCGCCCCGGAACGACGCCCACTGGTCGCAGACCTGGCCAGAGGGAAAGCGGCACGTGCCCCGCTCGCTGCCGTCGGCATTGCGTTCGGTCATGGCTTCACCGCCCGCGCGAGTGCAGGCAACTGCCGCCGGGTTGGGCAGCCCCACGCGGGGCGCCGCACAGCCAGCGAGTACCGCGGCGACCACCGCCATGGCCAGCCCGCGCAGTAGAGGTTGGCAGAGATGTCTTGGGGTCATGGCTTGGCACTGTCCCACGAGAGAACGCGCGCTGCAAGCCAGGGCCACCGGTGGCGGTTGGCGGGTTGAGTCGACGCGGATACCCCGGCAAAGCGCCCGCCTGTCCTCGATTTGCGCGGAGAAGGCCCTACAATCGCTACCGCCGCGCGCGAACACTTTGACAAAGCGGTGCGCGCTTGTCATGACGTTGCCGGAGATGCCCCAAATGAACCAACGCCGTTCCACCCTCGCGCTGCTCGCAGCCGGTGCTGTGTCGCCCCGAATCGCGTTCGCACAGTCCTCGCCGCAGGTGATCCGCCTGATTGTTCCCTTCACCCAGGGCACTGGGATGGACATGGTTGCGCGAACGGTCGGCCCCGGACTGGGCGACAAAATGGGCCGGCCGGCCATCGTTGAAAATCGCCCGGGGGCGTCGGGCAACATTGGTGCCGAGCAGGTGGCCCAGGCAGCGCCCGACGGCAACACCATTCTGGTCAGCGCCAACACCCTGGTCATGGCGCGGACGCTGTATCCCAAGCTGAACTTTGACCCGCTTACCGATTTCACGCCGATTGCTCTGGCCGCCTGGGGCCAGCTGCTGCTGGTCACGCATCCGCGCACCGGCTTCAAGACCGCCGCCGACCTGCTGGCCGCGGCACGCGCCAAGCCCGGCGCGCTCAACTACGCATCGCCGGGTGCGGGCACGCCGCACCACATGTCGATGGAAATGTTGAAGAGCGTCAACAAGGTGTTCATCACGCACATTGCTTACCGCGGCACCGCCCCGGCGGTGCAGGACATGCTGGGTGGCCACGTCGATACGATGTTCATGCCGATTCACGTTGCGCTGCCGCTCGTTCGCGCCGGCCGCCTGGTGGTGCTCGGTCTGGGCGGCGCGTCACGTCATCCGCTGCTGCCTGACGTACCGACGCTCGCCGAGGCAGGCGCGGGCGATGTCAATGTCGCCATGTGGTACGGGTTCTTCGGGCCCAAGGGCATGGCACCCGATCTGGTTGAGCGGCTGCATCGCGAAATCAACCAGCTGCTCGCGAGCCCCGAGGCTGCGCGGGCTTTCTCCACGCAGGGCATGGATGCGGCACCGGTCAGTCTGGCTGAATATCAGCGGCTGGTGCGCGTTGATTCAGAGCGCTGGGCGAACCTGATTCAGGCGCAGCGCATCACCGCGGACTAAGCAGAGATCACGATGAACATTGCGATTGTCGGAGGCGGAATCGCCGGGCTTGCGTTCGCGCTGGGCTTGCATCGGCATGGACTACGGGCAACCGTCTACGACGCGGCACCCGAGTTTCGGGAAGTGGGTGTGGGCATCACGCTGTTGCCCCATGCCTGCCGGGAGCTCGCGGCGCTGGGTGCGCTGGAGCGGCTGGAGCCCCTGGGTATCGAGAACCTCGAAAGCGTGTTCTTCAACCGGTATGGGCAGTTTGTGTACCGCGAGCTGCGCGGCCGGCACGCCGGGCATCCGTTTCCCGAAATCGGAATTCATCGCGCGCGGCTTCACAGCACGCTGCTTGACCTCGCGCGTGAGCGGCTTGGGCCCGACGCCATCCGCAACGGCATGCGATGCCGTGGCTACGCGCAAAACGCGAACTCAGTCACGCTTCAATTTGCGCGTGCCGACGGAGTTACCGAGGGTGTCGAGGCCGACTTGGTCGTGGCCTGCGATGGCGTCAATTCGGCAGTGCGGGCGCAGATGCATCCCAGCGACAGGCTGTGCTTCGCGGGTATCAACACCTGGCGGGGCGTGAGCGTATTCGAGCCCATTCTTACCGGGCGATCTTACCTTCGTATCGGAACGATCGCGACAGGCAAGATGGTGATTTATCCCATCGTTGGCCGGTACGACGAGCAGGGCCGGCAACTTGTAAATTGGGTTGCCGAGATCCAACGCGACGATGCGCCGATGAACGACTGGAACACCCGGGCCGACACCGCTGATTTCATGCCGGTGTTTGAAGACTGGCGCTTTGATTGGCTTGATGTGCCGGCGCTGGTGCGCGCATCCATTCAGATGCTGCAATATCCGATGGTTGATCGCGATCCGCTGCCATTCTGGCGAGACGGTCGGGTGACGCTGATGGGGGATGCGGCACACCCCATGTATCCGCGAGGCTCCAACGGTTCGGCGCAGTCGCTGATCGATGCTCGAACGCTTGCCGAGACGCTGGCGGCATCGGCCGATCCGATTCGTGCACTGGACGATTACGAGGCTGCCCGCCGCGAAGCCACTGCGAAGGTGGTCACCACCAACCGCAGCCAGCCGCCCGACTTCATCATCATGAAGGCCGACGAGCTATCGGGCGGCAAGCCCTTTAATCAGATCGATGACCTGATCAGTCAGGACGAGTTGCGCCAGATCGCTGCCCGCTATGAGCGGGTGGCGGGGTTTGCCCGCCCCGTTGCCTGAGCCATCAACCAGTCGAATGGTGGGAGACGTCAGCCGATGTGGAATCGAACGCTGAGCGTGCTTGGGCTCATCGGTCTGGCAGCGCCCGCCGCCGCATCGGAGCCTGAATCCTGGTCATTCAAGTTCACGTCGGCGCTCTATTCGGAGCGGGCGACACCGCTGGCCCACGACCAGAATCTGCGCGGCAATCTGGGCGAACACACGACGTGGATCGGACACTATCAACGGGGTGGTCAGTTCGAACAGACCCGACTGGGTTATGAATACACGTTCAAGCTGCCGTTTGGGCAGGTGATCCCGTCGCTGCAGGTTGCAACCCAGGGATTTGTGGGTGGGGCGGTGACGGGGCAGGTCGGGTCCGAATCGGCCTGGGCCATTATCGGATTCGGCCGCACCAACCTGAAGCCCTACTACAACCTGAGCTTTGATCCCAATGATTCGGTGGTGCTGGGTGCGGCCGTCCGACTGCGGCCCCAAGGGGTTTTGTCGCTTTTCACCGTGGCTGACGATCGATTGGGCACCGGTCAGAAGGTCACGCACCTGGTTTGGCGCGAACGCTTTGCGAAAGAGCAGCGGATCACGATCGATTTCGTGCACAAGACTGGCAGCCCCGAGGCGGGACTCCCAGGGCTGCCGGGCAAGGGCCTCACTGTCACCTACGACTACGGCAAGTTCTTTGGCCGCGTCGGGCGCGAGCAGAACGTCAACTTCACCCCAGGCGACCAGACCCGGATCGCTGGCGGATTCCGGTTCTGATCGCTCGCCGGGCATGGCCAGCGCGGCTGAGCATGCCCTTACTGTTTCTCAAGCGCGGTGATTCGGTAGCGCGTGCCGTCGGCAACCACCTTGAAGCGAATCCGGTCGCCTGGTGCGAGTGACTCGAGCATCGACGGATTCGCCACCTGGAACACCATCGTCATGGGCGGCATGTCCAGACTGCGGATTTCGCCGTGTCGCAGGGTGATCCGCCCCTGTTCACGATCGATTCTGCGAACCTCGCCATCAGCCCAATCGGTTGTGCTGGCGGAGGTGGCGGCCGGTGTGCCTGGCTGCGAGGGCGTTGGGTGGTGATGTCCATGACCGCTGTGCTGCGCGAGCGGCTCGCGCATGGGCAGCGACACGGCCAGCATCGCAAGCGACAGTGCAGTGATGCGTACATGCTTCATCGGTAACTCCAATCAAAAGAAATTTTGCGAATGGTCAGTGCGAGTGGCCACGCGAGGCGCCGGGCTTTTTGATCTGCACTTCAACGGAACCCGAGCGCGAAGCGGGCGCCTCGCCCGGTGCAGCCCGAGCTGGCTGGGGCAGTTCGCCGGTGAATTCGTAAGCGACGGTGCCAGGTGGATGCTTGAACCATCCCGGATCGCGGTAGTCGCCTGGCTTCTGGTCGCGGCGCACCTTGAGCACGCTGAACATGCCGCCCATGCCCAGCGCGCCGAAGGGGCCCTGACCCGCCATCATCGGCGCAGTGTTGTCGGGTAAGGCCATGTCCATCTCGGTCATGTCTTTCATCCCGCGTTCGCCCATCACCATGTAGTCCGGGATCAGCCGCATGATGCGACCGGCGACACCACGGTGATCCACTCCGATCATCGTTGGCACGCCGTGACCCATCGCATTCATTGTGTGATGACTCTTGTGACAGTGAAACGCCCAGTCGCCTTCCTCGTCTGCGATGAACTCCATCTGTCGCATCTGGCCCACTGCGATATCCACAGTGACCTCGGGCTGACGAACGGCAATGGGGACCGGGCCGCCATCGGTGCCAGTCACTTCGAACTCATGGCCGTGCAGATGGATGGGATGGTTGGTCATGGTGAGATTGCCGACCCTGAGTCGCACGCGTTCGCCATGACGCGCGACCAGTGGGTCAATGCCAGGAAATATCCGGCTGTTCCAGGCCCAGAGATTGAAATCGAGCATGGTCATGACGCGCGGCGTGTAGCTGCCAGGATCAATGTCATAGGCGCCGAGCAGGAAGCAGTAATCACGGTCAGCCTCAGCGATGAGCGGGTGACGGTTCTTCGGATGCGTGACCCAGAACCCCATCATGCCCATGGCCATCTGCACCATCTCGTCGGCATGCGGGTGGTACATGAAGGTGCCCGGGCGGCGTGCCTCGAATTCATACACAAACGTCTTGCCAGGCGGAATGCCGGGCTGGTTGAGGCCGGTGACGCCGTCCATGCCGTTCGGAAGCCGCTGACCGTGCCAGTGAACGCTGGTGAGTTCGCCCAGACGATTGGTGACGAAAATTCGAACCCGGTCGCCTTCCACCACCTCGATGGTGGGTCCTGGACTCTGGCCGTTGTAGCCCCACAGATGGGCCTTGAAGCCTGGCGCCATTTCACGGACGACCGGCTCTGCGATCAGATGAAATTCCTTGACGCCATTGCGCATGCGCCAGGGCAGGGTCCAGCCATTGAGCGTGACAACCGGTCGGTAAGGGCGCCCGGTGGCGGGCTCAAGCGGCGGCATCGTGGTGGCATCGGTCTGGATCACGGGCTCGGGAAGCGCGGCAAGCGCAACGCGACTGACTGTGGCGGCACTGACCGCAGCGCCTGCGATCGACGCGCTGCCGAGAAATTTTCGTCGGGTGATCATTTTGAAAAGTTCCTTGGATTGTTCACGGGCGGCTCAGTGCGGTCGGGCATGGGCGGGTGCGTCGGCTGCGCGGCCCGGCGATGGCGCGGCGAGCGTCTGCGCTGGCCTTCCGATCAGCGCCATGTCGAGATCGGCCTGCGCCAGCCAGAAATCGCGCAAGGCTTCGATCGCAGCATTGACGCTCGCGATCTGCGCACGCGCGTCGGCGAGCAGTTCAAAGACGCCGATCAGCATGCCGTTGTAGCGCAGCATGTTCTCCTCGGCGATTCGCTGGCGAAGTGGAACGATGTGTTCACGGTGATAGCGGGCGATCTCCCAGGTGCTTCGTGAAGCCGACCATGCTTCGCGAACCTCCGAACGCGCGGTGATTGCGGTTTCGGCGGCACGGTTGAGTGCCTGGCGATAGACCGCCTCGGCGCGTGCGAGCCGGGCGCTGCCGGTATCGAAGATGGGCAGTTCCAGACTGATCTCCCAGCCGGTTTTGTCGGGCGCCTCGTTCGAGCGTTCGCGCGAGGTGCCCACCTCGAGCACGTTGATGAAACGGGTGGCGCGGGTCAGTCCCAGACTGCGTGCGGTGCGTTCGGCGGCAAGCTTCGCGCCCTGCACATCGAGCCGCTGGGCGATTGCAATCGCCTCGAGTTGAGTGCGGTCATCGAGCCGGGCAGGCGGGTCGGGCAGCCGCTCGGGCAGGGTGAAAACGATCTGCCCGCCCCACAGGCCCAGCAACCGCGTGAGCCGCTCGCGGCTCGTGGTCTGCCATTGCTCGGCGCGCGCGAGGTTCAGTGCGGCATCGGCCTGAAAGGATTGCTCGCGAGCATGCTGCAGCTTGTTGAAATTGCCAGCGGCTGCCATCCGTCGGGCGAGCTCTGCGCTGACCGCTGCGGCCTCCATGACCTGCCGCGCATACCGAACCGACTCGACGGCCGCGACCGCCTGTACCCACGCTTTGCGTACCTCGGTCGCAAGCGTGACCGCCCTGAGTGCGGTGTCCGCCTGCAGCTGTGCGATACGACTCGATTCCACCTCAGCAACCAGTGGCAGCGTCAGCAGGCGGGCGAGATTGAAGTGCAGCGACAGTTCGCTTTCGAGCTCGGCGGCCCGGCGGGTTCGACCGACACTGATGCCAGGGTTGGGCAGACTGAGCGCGCGCGCCCGATCGGCCTCGGCAATCCCGAGCTCATCGAATGCCGCCTGCAGGCCGCGATGGTTCAGCAGCGCCAGCTGCGTGGCGTCGTCGACAGAAAGAGGCTTCGCCAACAGCTGCGTGACGCGATCGTCGATCAGCTTGCGGTCCTCGTCGTTTCGGGCCCAGCGCAGGTCCTGATTCAGGTGCTGTCGGACGGTGCGATCCACTTGTTCGAAACCGGCATCGGGGCGAAGCTGCGCGCATCCGGAGAGCAGGACGCTGATCAGCGTCGCCACGCCAAGTGCTCTGCCGGATGGTCTCTTGAGGGGTGTTGGGGTCATCACGGCCTCCGTAAACATCAATGCCGACCGTGCGGCGGGGGCACGGACACCGGGGGTTGCGCGCTGTTGGGCGCGGCTGGCACGGGTGCCTGAGGGGGCGCGCTGACCGGGCTGCGCGGTGCCTCGCGCGCATAGGCCCGCCAGCCGCCGATTCGGTTGACCGTGTCGTTGGCGTCTCGCCAGGAGCCCACCGCAGTTTCGCCAAGCGGGAGCGGTGAACTGAGCGACGATTGGCGGGACAGGGGAGGCACGGGCGCGTTGGGGTCGAGTGGATCGGGGCGTGCCTGGGATGGCATGGGGGCCAGCAGGGGCACGACGACTGCCGCAAGCGCCGCCCATCGCAGGGCAACATGTGGCGCAAGCAGAGCGCGTTCAAGGGTTGAGCGGACAAAGGTTTGCCGGATGTTCATCGGCGTCTCCGGATAGGGTCGGCGTGGTGCAGTGAGCGGTTTCAGCGGCGGCGCAGCGACCTTGCGCAGGACGGCGACAAGGGACCGCGTGACGGTATCCGCCGGACGGCGGCTATGCGGGCAGGAGGAAAGCGGCTCGAGGCGGCCGTTCGAGGCCGCGAAGCGCGATGCTGCGGAATCTCGATTCCGCCTGAACGGGTGAGGTGCTGGTGGCGACTGGAAGCGGTAGTGCCCAGGCAGCGGGGATCAGCAGCATGCAGCAGAACGAGCAGGCGTTGCAGCGCGAACTGTCGGGGAACTCTTCGCGATCGCTCGACCGGTCGGTGGGTTGAGCACAGTCGCTGCACGCTGTGGCGGCCCCATGGTGTGGGCATCCAGTTTCGGCACTCGCCTGCCCGAGGGCGTGATGTCCGCCCACTGGGGCATCAGGCAAACGAACGATACCCGCCAGTGCCTGAATGGGCAGGACCACCGTTAAAAGCCAGCACGCGATGAGATTGGCGAGAGGACGCATGGAAGGTCAATGCATGTCAGCGCGTCTAGTCTAAGCCAAACCCGATTCCGCGAAGGATTGGCTGGTTCAAACCAGGGTCGGGCGCTATAATCGCCATCAACAATCATTAGGCCTCTAAGTATTATGGCGTTGACAGCCGCGTCCGCCGCGCGCGGCCCCGGCCGTCCGCCACACCCTCTGATTCGGGAGCCGTTGCCATGATGACCGCTGAAGACAA
>Ga0194123_10002775_pt1 | contig 22156 bp, 33 predicted proteins | sample TA2MahsurfametaG_5_FD_155479 | JGI IMG/M metagenome (GOLD analysis project Ga0194123, IMG submission 155479) | Freshwater microbial communities from Lake Tanganyika, Tanzania - TA2015023 Mahale A surface | ecosystem: Environmental > Aquatic > Freshwater > Lake | place: Tanzania: Lake Tanganyika... | reverse complement strand
TGCTCAAGTTCTTTGAACAAAGTCTCTGAAATTAAAGTAGTTGGAGGAGTTAAGAGATTTGGAAATACAAGTGGTGGCAAACTAACATTTTCTTCAGTTTTATCCACTCCTGACACTTCTTTTTCTTCTAAAGATGGACGCTGTTTTCCTCTTCTACTTCTTCTTCTATCTCTTCTTGCCGCTGTTGTAGGCTGCGCGGTAGTTTCTTGAGAAACTTTTGTCTCTTCGACTAAAGTCTCTTGCACCTCTTGAACTACAGCTTGTTTATTTTGCGGTTTAGCTGCTTGTTGCTGAGGCTCTTTACCACCTGCAATTTTAATCAATTTATCGATTCCAGGATTTTTTACAGCAAGACGTACTTCTTTAACTTCTGCAAGCTCATAATCACTTACTGGCAAAAGAAAAGACTTAGGACGCTCTAAAGATCTGTAAAAAAACGTTTGGCCAAAAGAGATCACTTCAACAGCATCAACTAGATACTCTTCTAAAGCTGCCCCTTTACTGCTCTTTATCGATAATTTATACCCCTCCTTTGGAGTAATGATAGTCTCTATAATAGGATCGCGTGTAAAATGCACGGTACTTTTCCATTGTTAAACGGTTAAACATCAACGTATCCTTATCCTCTTTGAGCCATAAATAAAAGCAAATCGACTACGCGATTTGAATATCCCCATTCGTTGTCATACCAGGATACGAGTTTAAAAAATTGTGAGTTCAAGGCGATTCCTGCATGTCTATCAAAAATACAAGAATGGGAATCTGAAATAAAATCAGACGAAACAACTTCGTCTTCTGTATACGCTAAAATTCCCTTCATTGATCCATTTGATGCTTCTTTCATGGCATCACAAATCGCCTCGTAGGTTGTTGGTTTTTCTAACCTAACAGTTAGATCAACAACTGAAACATCCGCTACAGGGACTCTAAAAGCCATTCCGGTTAGTTTACCTTGTACTTCAGGTATCACCTTCCCTACAGCTTTTGCGGCTCCTGTACTTGACGGAATAATATTAAAACCTGCCCCTCTGCCGCCGCGCCAATCTTTTCCAGATGGACCATCAACGGTTTTTTGGGTGGCAGTAACAGCGTGAATTGTGGTCATCAATCCTTCAGCAATTTGCATATTATTGCTTAAAAGAACCTTCACCACTGGAGCTAAACAGTTAGTCGTGCACGAAGCATTAGATACAATGTGATCACGACTCGGATCGTAAAACTTTTCATTCACACCCATAACAAACATAGGTGCATCGGTAGAAGGAGCTGTAATAAGCACTTTTCGAGCACCTGCTTCGATGTGTTTATTTGCAGCTTCTTTAGATGTAAAAAGTCCGGTGGCTTCTATTACGTAATCTATTTCTAGTTCACGCCAAGGAAGCTTTGCCGGATCTTTTTCTTTAAAAACTTGGATTTTTTTGTTGTCTACTATAAGCAGACTTCCTTCTACTCGGACATCTAGAGGGAAGTGTCTATGGACAGAATCATACTTGAGTAAATATGCGAGGAGGTTTGCCTCGCAAATATCATTTACAGCCAGTATATCTATTTTATCACTGTGGTGCTGGGCGATCGCTCTGAGCGCCAGCCTCCCGATACGACCAAAACCATTGATTGCTACGCGTATCGCCATATTCTACCTCCCATTCCTTGCAGAAGGATACCTCAAATGCGAGAGGATGTCAATCTGCCAAGTACTCTATAATACATTTTTCAGCAGCATCGCCAGCTTGAACTTTCGCCAAGCGAACAATTCTGGTGTATCCGCCTTGTCTATTTACAAAGCGCGGCCCGAGTTCTGAGAATAATTTCTTTAGAATTGTACGGTCTGTATTATATGCTGATGTATCACCACTCTTCACTTCACGTGCTTCTTTTGTTGTAAGAACGTTGTGTCTAAGAGAAAGTTTTGCTTTCACTTGTCTTCTTGAGTGAAGTGTATCGTTTTTAGCTAATGTGATCAGTTTCTCTGCATAACGTCTGAGTTCTTTTGCCTTAGGCACAGTTGTCTCAATACGCTCGTGCTGTATCAAATTTTTGCACAAATTTTTCAGAGTCGCTTCTCGGTGAGCCGAATCACGGCTTAATCTTCCTGAATGATTTCTATGTCTCATGGCTTATCCTTTTTCACTATGTGCGAGAGTCGCAGCTAAATCTTTTACGTTATCTTTGGTAATGCCATATTTAGAAAGGTCCATACCGAGATATAGTCCCATTTCTTCTAATTTAGCTTTGATCTCGTTTAGAGATTTTTTACCAAAGTTGCGGAATTTCAACATGTCAGCTTCGTGCATGATGACAAGTTCTGCGATCGTATCGATATTTGCGATCTGCAAGCAGTTTGTAGAACGAACAGAAAGTTCTATTTCACTAATTTTTAAAGACAATTTGTGAAGGATAGAATCTTTGTCCGAAGAAATCTCCTCTTCATCTGTATCGAAAGAAATCGTTTGGAAATTCAGCTCATCGAAAATAGAGAAGTGGGTATTAATAATCTGCGATGCAAAGCTCAATGCTTCTTTTGGAGAGATTCTTCCATCTGTTTGCACATCAAGAATTACTCTGTCCATGTCTGTTTGTCCGCCAACGCGCTTGTCTTCTACAAAGTAGTTAACTAGACGCACTGGAGAATATAGAGCATCGATAACGATCTCATCATTCACTTTTTCAAACATTCCTTCGATTCTTTCTGAAGGAACATAACCGCGTCCATAACCTACGCGTAGTGTGACTTCCTTGGTCATCGGCATTGTAACAGTGAAAATCACATGATCAGGATTGACTACATCGAAAATTCCGTCTTGGATGATGTCTTTAAGACGAACTTTGTATCCGCCTTTTCCTTGCTCAAGCATTTCTGCTGTTACATCTAATTTTTTCTTGAGAACACGCATACCACGAGCATCTGAAATGTCAGTAGTAGGCAGTCTGCGTAGAAGAGCTCCTTTGAGATTGATCACGATGTTTGTAACATCTTCAATGATCCCCTCAACAGCCATATACTCGTGTGGAACGCCTTCTATCTTGATAGAAAGGATCGCAGGAGCTTCGATAGCTGTCATAAGCACTCTTCTTAGTGCGTTTCCGATGGTGTGGCCAAAACCTCTTTCTAAAGGCTCAGCTATGAATCGGCTACGGTTAAGATCATGCTCGTCTTCTTCGATAATGATTTTACTTGGTAATTCAAACTTTTGATATTTGACAATATCAGACATATTGGTCTCCCTTATACTCTTCTGCGCTTTCTTGGTCTACAGCCGTTGTGTGGAATTGGCGTTACATCGCGAATTGCGGTAATTGTCATTCCTGCAGCCTGTACTCCTCGCACAGCGGATTCTCTTCCAGCTCCAGGTCCTTTTAAACAAACTTCTACTTCTTTCATACCCATGCTCATAGCAGTTTTTGCTGCTTGAGTTGCAGCAACGCTTGCCGCAAAAGCAGAAGACTTTCTTGAGCCTTTGAATTGGCTTGTCCCTGCTGAAGCCCATGAAACGACATTTCCTGCCGGATCTGTGATAGAAACAATAGTGTTGTTAAATGTCGCCTTTACGTGAACGACACCGGAAGCGTGGGAAATGAGGCGCTTTTTTCTTACTGGCGCTTTTTTCTTCAGTTGTTGATCTTGTTGTTGCTTAGCCAAGGCTCACTCCATTTAAGTTGTTTTCTTCTTAGTCTGAACAGTTTTTGGCTTTCCTTTGCGGGTACGAGCGTTTGTTCTTGTACGCTGACCTCTTACAGGCAATCCTTTGCGATGTCTATCACCACGATAACTCTTGATAGAAATCAATCGCTTAATATTGTTTTGCACTTCTCTGCGCAAATCCCCTTCAACCGGATAGTTGGTCTGGATGTGCTGTGCTAATTTAGAGATATCGGCTTCTGAGAGCTCAAACGCTCTTCTATCTGGGTTAATTCCAGTTTCTGCCAAAATCTTTTTTGCGGTATGAAGTCCGACGCCATAAATGTATGTCAGGCTAATCACAGTGCGCTTCTTATCAGGTATTTCAACGCCAAGGAGTCTAGGCATAATCGTTTCCTACAATTTAAGTTTTTTCTTTGTCATCAATCCATCATATCGCTTCATGAGCATATGTGACTCAATCTGCTTTGTCGTATCTAAAATCACCCCTACGAGAATGAGAAGAGATGTTCCGCCAAAAAAATGGCTGATTGAAGAATCGACGGATAGCAATCTTCCCACTAACGTCGGCAACACGGCAATCAATGCCAAGAACACTGCCCCTGCAAACGTGATTTTATTCATCGTTGATTCAAGAAAATCCTGTGTAGGCTTTCCTTGACGTATCCCAGGGATAAATGCCCCATTCTTTTTCATATCTGAAGCAATCTGCTCCGGATGAAACTGTGTGGCCGTCCAAAAATAAGTGAAAAACAGTATAAGCAATACGTAGATAATTGTATAGACCCAACTTCCAGGGGAAAGCCAACCAGAGACCACCCCAAACCAGTTTCCTCTACCAACAAACTGTGTTACGGTAGCTGGAAACATGAGAAGAGAGGAAGCAAAAATTACAGGGATAACCCCTGCATAATTAATTTTTAAAGGGATGTGAGCACTTCCACCTTGCACTTCTCTGCGGCCTACTACGCGACGCGCATATTGCAAAGGAATTTTTCTAACACCCTGAATGATCAAAATAGTTCCTACTACGATTGAAACAAAAACAGCCATTAAAACCACTAAAGATGAGAAGGTAAGTTGACCTGGCTCTTGTGATTCCAAGTTGAGCTGCTTGATGATTGATCCCATTGTAGAAGGTAATGAAGAGAGAATGCCGACAGTGATAATCAAACTGATACCGTTTCCTATCCCTTTTTCAGAAATCTGCTCTCCAATCCACATTAACAAAACGGTACCTGTAGTCATAGTTGCTACAGCTAAAAGATAAAATAGCCAAGGTGTGCCAAAAAGTTGCACATTCAGCACCTCCTGAGCAATGATTCCCGGTGAAGACATATTCATTCCGATTACATATTTAGCAAATAGTGTGGAATGAAAAAGAGCCATGATAATGGTAAGAAAACGCGTTCCCTTACCCATTTTTCTACGCCCTGCATCCGGGTTTTCTTTGATCTCTCTTTGCAATGAAGGCACAATTGCAACAAGAAGCTGCATGATGATCGAAGCGGTAATGTATGGCATTACCCCTAAAGCGACCACAGTCATCTGTGCAAAGGCGCCCCCCGTAAAGATGTCTACGAGCTGGAAGAGATTCTGTCCCCCTCCGGTCGAAAAGTTAAAGAGCCTGACCACCTCGTCTGTGTTGATACCGGGGACTGGTATATAAGCCCCAATTCGGCACACGACAAGCATGAACAGAGTAAAAGATATCTTAGCCTTCAAATCTTCAACAGAAAGTATACGACGAATCGCTTCTATCATTCTTAGACTGCCTTAGTTACTGTTAATGCTATTCCTGCGTTTCTAATTTTTTCTGCCGCAGAAGCAGTTGCCGCATCAAGTGAAATTCCTCTTAATTTCTTTTGGATTTCACCTTGGCCAAGAACTTTAATTCTTTTGCCGCGGTTGCCACTAATGAGTCCCTTGCTAACAAGAGTTTCACGTGTGACTTCTTCGCCATCTTGGAATACGCGATCAATTTGATCTAAGTTGATTCCGATGTATTCTACCTTGAATGCTGCGTTTGAAAATCCTCTTGTAGGAAACACTTTATGCGGAGGAGCTCCAGCACCAGTGTAATAAGGACGTGTCTTGTATCCAGAACGGGATTTATCCCCTTTGTGACCACGGCCACAAGTTTTTCCTTTACCAGATCCTACACCTCTACCTACTTGCTTTTTAGGATTTTTGCGCGGATTCAAGTCTTTCAAGTTCGATAGAGTTATCATGATTCACCAAACCTTAAAGCTAGAGATTTTTTTCTATTCGTTAATTTTTTAAATGCTAAAAGGGTTGCACGAACCTGGTTGCCTGCATTTGTAGAACCTAAGTTCTTTGCAACGCAATCTTGAATTCCCGCTAACTCTAGCATAGAGCGAACGTGAGATCCTGCTACGTTTCCTGTACCAGGACGAGCCGGCTTGAGCATTACGTGTGCTCCATCTGCTCTTTCTGATACTTCATGAGGAATTGTGTTATTCTCAATTTCAACTTGGAATAAGCTTTTGCGAGCGCTTTCACTTGCTTTTCTAATCGCATCAGGTACTTCTACCGCTTTTGCAAAACCCACGCCAATACGTGATTTTCTATCGCCTACAATTACGAGAGCTGAAAAACTGAATTTTCTTCCCCCTTTGACGACCTTTGCGCAACGGTTAATGTATACTACTTTTTCTTCCAAGTCACTTTTGCTTTCTTCTTTTTCCTTACGAGGTCCTTTTTTGTCTGCGGTCATGACTCACCTAATTTCCTTAAATTTTTAATCCAGCTTCGCGAGCACCGTCAGCTAGCGCACGGACTCTACCGTGATACTTGTAACTTCCTCGATCAAAGACAGCTTGCTCGATTCCTTGTTTTTTTGCTTCTTCAGCTAAAATTTTTCCTACGAGAGCTGCCTGTTCAATGCGACCTGCATTTGATGCTTTTAGAGCTTTAGATTGGGATGAAACACCCAAGATTACTCTTCCATCAGGACCATCATCTACAATTTGTGCACTGATATGCTTCAGGGAACGGGTAACAACAACCCGATGGCTTATGCGAGCGTTGAGTTTAACGCGTCGTCTTACGCTGAGTTTTCTTCTCGCTTTTCTTTCCCCAGCTTTCCTAATATCGCTTTGCATGTGTATTACCTATCCTAATTACTTCTTAGCAGTTTTTCCAGCTTTCTTACGGACGAATTCGTTTTCGTAACGAACACCTTTTCCTTTGTAGGGTTCTGGTGGTCTTAGTGAGCGGATAGTCGCTGCTACTTGGCCAACAGCCTGTTTGTCATGTCCTGAAATGATAATCGATGTACCTTTTTCTATTGCTATTTGAATTCCTTGCGGAACTGGCACTAGACAAGGATGCGAATATCCAAGGGCAAGTTCAATTTGGTTCCCTTTCATTTGCGCTTTAAATCCAACGCCGATGAGAGTAAGACGTTTTTCAAAACCTTTCTCTACTCCCGTTACAGCATTGGCCAATCTAGCTCTGATCAGACCGAGATACGCATACTCTTTTAGGGCATCATTTTCTTTTACCCAAATCTGATCACCCTCAATAGCAACGTCTACACCAGGCAACAATTCGATATCGATGTGTCCTTTCGGCCCTTTCGCAGACACTGTGCCAGCGTTTACTTTCACTTCTACATTCTTCGGTCGAATGATCGCTTTTTTAGCTAGTCGTGACATTTGTTGTTCTCTCCTCTATACCTTTCGTGTGTTTACCAAACGCTGCAGAGCAGTTCGCCACCCGCATTTTCTTTGCGAGCAATTTTTCCTTGAAGGACCCCTTTAGAGGTAGAAAGGATAGCAACTCCTAGTCCACGTCTGATCATGGGTATTTCTGTCGCACTAACGTATTTTCTTCTTCCTGGTGAAGAGATTCTTTTTAATCCCTTAATCACAGGTCTTCTTTGCTCGTCATATTTTAAATATATGCGAGTTTTTCGAAGCTCAGCATTTTGTACAAATCCATTTACAAAGCCAGTTTGTACTAGCACGTCAACTATCGCCGTACTCATTTTGCTAGTGGGTACATCGACATACTTGTGCTGCGCAGAAAGGGCGTTGCGAATTCTTGTAAGTAAATCAGCTACTGGATCGTTTAACATCCTATCCTCTTATTAAGTTTTCTTTTGTCTAAACGGACAACCTAAAGATGAGAGCAAAGCAAAACATTCTTCGTCCGTTTTTGCCGATGTAACGACGGTAATATTCATCCCCTGTACATGTTTGGATTGATCCAAATTGATTTCAGGGAAAACTTGTTGCGTATCTAATCCAACAGAGTAAGACCCTCTTCCATCAAACTTAACCTTTAATCCTCGGAAGTCTGGCAAAGTTGGGCAAACAATGTGGAAAAATTTGTAGAGAAATTCGTACATACGATTTCTACGCAAAGTTACTTTTAAACCTACTTCTTGACCTTCTCTTAGTTTGAAGTTAGAAATAGATTTCTTTGCTCTAGTTATTACCGGCTTTTGTCCAGAAATCATCATAAGATCTTTTGCACAAGCTTCAAAAACATGTTTGTCTTTTTGCTTAGCTGTTCCCATGCTGATCACCACTTTCTTCAAAACTGGTACTTGATGATCGTTTGTAAAATTTAGCTCTTGCTTAATCTCAGCTTTTGTCTTCTCGAGATAAAGCTGCTTTAACGGAGGTATTACGGCTTTCTGTTCTTTCATATAGCGTCACTCTTTAATATGTTCGATGCACGACTAGATTTTTAGATTGGTCTAAATAATAGACTTCTTTCTTTCCATCTTTCTCGCGGCATCGGAGTTTCGTTGCATAAGTCCCATCAGGAGTAAAAGCAACGTTTGAAATGTGCATAGGCGCTTCAGCTTCAATGATCGTTGGCTTTTTATCCTGCACTTTTCTGTGTCTTTTACGGATATTAAGGCCTTTAACGAGAACTTTCTCGCTACTTTTTGCGAGCACTTCGCCTACTTTTCCTTTTTCGTTCCCTGCAGTGACAATTACTTTATCACCTTTTTTTAAGTACTTCATCATAATAATTACGTTCTCCTAAACCACTTCTGGTGCAAGCGAAATGATCTTCATAAAATTCTTTTCACGCAACTCTCTAGCTACGCTTCCCATCACTCGGGTTCCACGAGGATTAAGCTTGTCATCGATAAGAACACAAGCATTATTGCCAAAAGATAGCGTTGAGCCATCAGGGCGTCTAATGTCTGACTTGATTCTCACGATCACGGCTTTCACAACTGAGCCCTTCTTGATAGCGGATGTAGGAGTCACTTCTTTAACGGCACAAACAATGATGTCGCCAATTGTTGCATATCTGCGTCTTGTTCCACCCAAAACTTTAATACAACCTACGCGCTTGACGCCTGAATTGTCTGCTACTTCTAATTGTGTTTCTTGTTGAATCATCTTCTATCCCGTATTTGTTAACTGCACACTCGCCATCTTTTCAACTTAGAAAGAGGTCTACACTCAATGATAGATACCTCATCTCCCATATTCAAGGGCTTATCAGTGTGGGCATAGTATTTTTTCTTTACCTTTACAACTTTCTCGTAACGTGGATGTCTTATGGCGTTTTGTACAACAACCACAACCGTCTTATCCATCTTGTTAGAAGATACGACACCTTTGACTATTTTCTTTGTCATTCAACCCTCATATTTTTCTTGGATAAAGGTTTTCATCCGAGCAATTTGTCGTCTTGTTTCTCTAAATTCGTGAGGTTTGTCAGCTTTTTTTTGCAAACTTTTGGTTGTATGCAAATGGAATAGCTTTGTTCTAGCTTCTCCTACGCTCTCTTGGAGATCGTTAACTGATTTTTCTCTCAACTCTTGTTTGACTGACTTCTTCATTCTATTTTTCCTCTATATCGTGTGAAGCCGTTCGACAAACCGAACCGCAATATTGAGTTTGGCTGCCGCTTTACGTAGAGCGCCTTGAGCCATTTCTCTTTGCACGCCCGCTACTTCAAATAAAACTTTCCCCGGCTTAATCACCGCTACGTAGTGGTCTACTGCCCCTTTACCTTTACCCATACGAGTTTCGGCTGGTTTTTTAGACACTGGAGTGTGAGGAAAGATGTTAATGAAAATTTGCCCTTTTCTGGCAAATTCTCTGTTAATTGCAACGCGGCAAGCTTCAATTTGTCTTGCAGTTATTCTTCCGCGCTCAAGAGCTTGCATTCCGTATTCGCCAGTTGTGACAAATCCGCCACGCTTAACGAGTCCAGCATTAGAGCCTTTGAAAGCTTTTCTAAATTTTGTTCTTGTCGGAGACATTTTTGCCATGGTATTACGCTCCTGTAGCTGCCGGTTTTTGCGGGGCTGCTTTCATTTCTCCGCGGTTGATCCAAACTTTGATTCCAATACTTCCGTATGTGGTTTCTGCTCTTCCTTGAGCATAATCAATGTCGTTTCTTAGAGTGTGAAGTGAAACTTTCCCTTCTTTATACCACTCTGTTCTTGCGATCTCTGCACCACCGATACGTCCTGATACTACAATCTTGATACCAGCAGCTCCGGCATCCATTGAGCTTTGGATAGCTTTTTTGAGAACTCGTCTCCAAGCCAATCTTCTCTCAAACTGTGTTGCAATCGCATTTGCAACTAGTGTAGCATCTAGGTCAGGTCTTTTGATCTCTTCTACTTCTAGATAGACATCTTTACCTGTGAATTTTTTCAATTCTTGCTTGAGGACTTCAATTTCTTGGCCTTTCTTACCAATAACCAATCCTGGTCTTGCAGTATGAATAACCACTTCAATTTTATCACTCAATCTTCTTACCAAGAAGCGTGAAGCTCCTTGACATGCACTCTTTTTTGACAAGAACTTGCGTATAGCAAGGTCTTCGTGCAATTGAGTCGCAAACTGAGCCTTCGGAGCATACCACTGAGAATCCCAGTTCTTGCGCAATATTAATCTAAAACCTTGCGGATGTGTTTTTTGACCCATGTTTCGTTTTTACTCCTTTTGCTCTTCGACTCTAACCACAAAATGAGAGGTGCGCTTGAGAATTGGAGCTCTTCCTCCACGGTTTCTCGCCTTCGCTCTTTTCATTACAGGACCTGGATTAACCAACATCTCTGCTACGTAAAGATTTTTGCGATCTTTTCCATCATTATTCTCTGCGTTTGCTACTGCACTTTTCAATGTCTTTGCAATCAGCTTACCCGCTTTCATTTTGCAATGGGCTAGCTGCTGAAAAGCATATTCCACATGCTTCCCACGAATCAAATCGGCTGCTAGCCGAGCTTTGCGTGGGGTAACGCGTACATATTTCGTCACTGCTTTCGCCATGCTTAATGTCCTTTATTTCGGATTGCTTACCAGTTTAAACTTTCTTGTCGGGGCGAACTCACCTAGCTTATGCCCCACCATGTTCTCTGTGACGTAAACAGGAATAAACTGCTTGCCGTTGTGAACATCAAATGTTACCCCTACCATCTCAGGAAGAATGGTAGAACGTCTAGACCAAGTGCGGATTGGTTTTCCTGACTGTCTGTTTTTTTCCACCTTTGTCATCAACTTTCCGTCGATAAAAGGACCTTTTCTCAGTGATCTTGGCATATTATCTCCTACTTCTTCCTACGATCTTGTACAATCATACGGGCTGATTTTTTCTTACGCCGTGTTTTCTTACCTTTTGTCTGGAGACGCCATGGCGTTTCTGGGGTGTGACCTTTATGTTTACCTTCACCACCGCCCATTGGGTGGTCAACAGGGTTCATAGCGACCCCTCTAACAGTTGGTCTAATACCTTTCCATCTGGTTCTTCCAGCTTTACCTTCTTTGCGCAAATTGTGGCTTGCGTTAGAAAGTTCTCCAATTGTTGCCATGCATGTATCAGGTACCATACGTGTTTCGCCTGAAGGCATTTTTAACATCGCATAGCCTTTTTCCTTAGCAAGAAGCTGAGCACCTGTTCCTGCAGAACGTACTAGTGCTGCACCTTTACCAGGATGCATTTCTACTGCATGCACCGTTAAACCCACAGGGATTAACTTTAGTGCCATTGCATTACCCACTTTGAAAGGAGCTGTGTCGCCAGAAATGACTTTCTGACCAACTTGAAGATCTTTAGGAGCGAGGATGTATGCTTTTTCCCCATCTACGTAGGAAATTAGAGCAATAAACGCACTTCTGTTTGGATCATATTCAACAGATTTTACTGTCCCTTCAATTCCAAACTTTGCACGTTTGAAATCAATAACACGATACTTTCTCTTGTGCCCACCACCACGATGTCTGTTCGTGATGTGTCCCATATTGTTTCTGCCGTTCGTTCTTCTTTTTGGAAGAAGTAATGACTTTGTAGGCTTAATTCTAGCCCCTGTAGCATCTCTTACTGTGAGCTCTTCGGAGATCGGCAATACAAGTCCTCTTCTAGCAGAACTCGTTGGGTTGATTTTTTTATATCTCATAGATACCTTATTCTCAAACTGTTAGATCGATTGTTTCGCCTTCGCGCAGGGTAATTATAGCTTTCTTCCAACTTGAAGTTCTTCCCATTCTACCACGAACTCTTTTTTGCTTTCCTTTGCAATTGATCGTGTTGACACTAGTCACATGAACATCTTTGTAAAGCTCTTCGAAAGCTTTTTTGATCATGTGTTTGTTAGCATCGCGATCTACGACGAAAACATACTGTGATGTTTTGCATCTTGCCAAGCATTTGTTGCTTGTTGCATTTGCTAGGTTAACAAGCACGTTCGTTTTTTCTGTTACGTGTACATGTTTGATAATGGTTCGCTGCTGCATAATCCTTCCTAAGATTGGAATATCTGTTTAAGTTCATTGACCGCTGTATCAAAAACAACAATGCGGCTAGGAGCAAGCAGATCATATCCGCTAGCATTAATCAGTAACTGGAAATAAGAATTTGGAATGTTGCGCAAACTCTTTGTGAACACTGAATAGTGCTCTGCTGGAGATGCAACCATTTCCCCTTCCACTGTTGTTGGCATTGCGCCGAGGAAGAGAACTCTTTTTCCGTCACTATTTACCGCTTTTAGGAAATCAGCAACAACTTTTGTTTTTGGTTGCTCAGGTAGATCTTCTTGTACAAACACGAGATCACCTTTTTCGATTTTTTCAAGCAGGATCTGACGAATTACAGATCTTTTTTCTTTTTTGTTAATTCTTACAAATTGATCAAATTTAGGCTTAGGAGCAAAAACACGTCCACCCCCTTTGTATTGAGGCGCAGCTAAACACCCTTGACGAGCGTTACCTGTACCTTTTTGACGGTGCGGTTTTTTCCCTGTATGATTAACTTCGCTACGGCCTTTTGTGTTGGCTGACCACTGGCGCAGGTTGTGGCGGATAGCGACAATATAATCTTTAATCATTTGTATATTCGCCGGTTTTTCAATCGCGGTGTCGATAAATACTTCGCCCTGCTCTTGACCTTTGAAATCGTATTTCTTTACGTTAACCACCAAAACCTCACTTTTTCATCTTACGGGCTTGTCTTATGGACACTCTTGCTCCTACAGGACCAGGAACGCTTCCCTCAACGAGGAGAACGTTTTTAGCAGGATCCACGTGTACAACTTTCAATCTTTCAACGGTAACTTGTTCATCACCCATGTGACCCGCTTGGTGTCTTCCAGGCAAGCATCTTCCAGGGCTTGTACGATTTCCTGTCGATCCAGGATGGCGAGCTGTAGGACCCGCTCCGTGGGAGCCTCTACCCCCTCTATCGTTGTACCGCTTCATGACCCCCTGGTATCCTTTTCCTTTGCTGATTCCAGTGACGTCAATAAGTCCATCTTCTTTGAAATATTCAACGGTGAATTCTTGCCCGAGTTCGAATCCGTCAAGTGATTCCACTCTGGATTCTTGAGCAAATTTTTTCGGTGCAATATTTTTTGTCTCGTAATGACCAATCAATGGTTTGCCGAGACGTCTTTTTTTAGAAGAGGAAACAGAAACGGACGAAAGTTGAATGGCTTTATACGAATCTTTTTCTAAGGTCTTGATCTGGCTGATTACATTAGGCGCCATTTCAAGTACGGTGACGGATATGAGTTCGCCTTTTTTATTAAAAAAGCTCATCATTCCAGCTTTCTTTGCTATCATCTGCAGAGACATACTATTCCTTCGAGTTAGCAGTTTCTCTTATTGTGAGTTTTTCGAGTCAGTTCTCAAGAATGATCCGAATTCCTCTCTGGTTAAGACTCATGCGGGACAGATTAACAAAAGGCTTCTTTTTTCCACAATCAATATTTTGATCTATTGTGTAAAAATCTCACGCTTTGTCTCTGATACTACGAGGTTTCTAATTTTTTTTCTATTATAAGTAGTTGTTAAGAAAATGGCAAAAAACAGCAGAAAAACGAAGAAAAGCATGCCCCATTCCGCTTTTTCTAACGATTTTTTAATAGGTGTAGTAGGTGTACTGTTTTTCCAAATCATGACTTTTTAAAATATTTAGAGCTTTTTGCTCCTCGCCATTTCCTATCTTCATAAAAACGGCAGAAAGACCCATTAAAAAGCTCCCAAACAAGAAAGCGAAGCTGATTAAGGGAAATACAGCATTAGCCACTATAAGTGAAACAATGCCCATTACACAAAATCCTGCGAAGAGGATATGGGATATGTAATTCAAAACTTCAATAACTTGTGCGTTAAAAAACTGACTAGGCGGTGTTTCTTCGATTTTTTCGCCAATTTTTTTTAATCGATCGATTTCACTCAACTCTTCTAGCGCACCGAAAGCTTTAAATCCAGCCGTGACTATACCTACTCCAAATCCTATTCCTGAAAAAACACTTGTCGCATGAACTCCACCTGCTTGCCAAAAAATCTCTTTATGGACCCACCCACTAAATCGAGCAACTGAACCTGTAAGAGCAAAACCTGTAGCGACACGATTCGCTAGAACCGAACTCTCTTCTTTTTTTTGATGAAGCCTAGTAGTAAGTTCTGGCTCACTAAATGTATGCGCAAAACTTATACTAGAGGCTATGAGGCCAATCCCTAAACCTATACCGATGGATGTGCTAATAGGCTTAGAGGATAGCTGCGCAACAGACTCTGAAGTCTTGCTCCAAAAAGTATTTTGAGACGGTGTAATTTCTGTCTGTATTTGAGAAACACTCATGCAATAAGATCATATCACATGCAAAAACGATCATCTAGAAAAGATTAAATTTTAACACCCCCGCCATGTAGAAGGAGGGGGCTTAAATAATGATTAGCTAGCTAATTGAACATTGATTTTATGAATAATGTCGCTTTGCTCAGCAGCCTTTCTATTGTCTGAGATGAAGTATAGAGCAATAGATGTGATGAGAACTGCTGTACCGATCACAAGAACTACTGGATTAAGAATAGCAACACCTAGCGCTATAGCTAAAATGCTAATCACGTGAAGAGCTAATCCTCCTACATTTTTTACCATTGAGAGCCAGGATTCATGCACTTTCATTTCATGAATACTCTCTTGATTAGGAGTCAAGTTGCCATCAGCTCTTGCCTGCTCTACTTTTCCTGAACTTTCCGAAATATCGATGATTTTGAATACAGAACCCACAATACCGGCAACATCAGCAACAATTTTTGCCGATTGCGTTGCAATACCAAGCGCGAATGTATCTGGAACAAATGCTTGCATTTTTGCTAAAGCTTCAGCAAATTCTCCAGCTGAAGAAGTAGCTTTTGCTAAGTTTTCAACTGCACCTACTGTTGTAGTTGTAAGAGCTTTGACTGCTCCATCTTCACTGTTTTGAACTTTTTCTGCACTCTTGATGATTTTAGGAATTGCATTGATGCATGAACCTAGGGAATTCATTCCATCTGGAAGAGCGTTGATTTTCGCTCCTAAGTTACAAGCGCTACCAATTTTGCTCGCTGTGTTCGCTGCTTCTAGAGAAGAAGAGCTACCGATGCAAGCACCTGCAAACTCTGCCCACCCACATGCAGTTTGAGTTGTCTTAAGCACCAATGTAGGCTTGCTTCCAACATCAGAAAGCAAATTTCCTACCATATTTCCTTCTGATCTAATCGATACAACGTTTGCGTTAAATGCAATTGACATATTTACCTCGGATTTAATTGTGTAATGATTTTATCTAATACATGTGCATTTTCATATTTTTGCTCTTCTCCTTGCACCCAATAAAGCGCCACTGATGCTGCAAAAACAACAACAGCTACAGCCGCAACGATCCATGCGCTAAGAGCTAAACCCGCTATAACAGCAGCAAGACCTACGATGCTACCAATGCAAGATGCACTGTTTTTTACAAGCTGCCATATATTGACATGCGACGAAAAACTATCTTTTGTGATTTCGTAAGGCGTTCTTCCTTCTTCTTGAGATCTCTCAGCGATTGTCATTAATGAAGCGACGTTATCGATAATATTGCTTGTGGTTACCAAGATGTTAAGCGCATCTTTAGTACCATCAATCAAAACCTCTGACTGCTCAGACAATGCCACAACTTCTAACTCAGCTAAAAACTTAACAGCACTTAGATTTGTTGATGTAAACTCAAATGTTGAACCGATCAATTCTCTAGCAACTTGCCCTTTTTCTCTATTAGAAGAACAAGGCGCTGAAAAAATCTCTACACACTCACCTGCAGCATTAGCAACTTCTCCTAAGCTTGCCAATATTTCTGGAAAAACTAGAGAGTCAGCAGCAAAATCAGCAACTTTTAAGACTGTGTCATTGCCGAAAACTTCAGCAAAAGCACCAGTTACTTCCCAAGCACCTGCTTGATTTTCTGAAGCAAAATTGGAAATTTCTTGATAGATATTTGTATCAAGAGTCGATCGCAAATCGTTAACTAAAGCCATATCACACCTTCACGTAATCTTTATATATGATGATAATATAGAAGGAGAGCTCTTATTTGTAAACAACCAAAAATGAAATTGTTAGGGTTTTTGAATTTTAAAATTCATAATAAAAAATCATTTTATTTTTGTTTTTTATTAAGAAAAAGGGAGTGAAAGATTTAAACAAGAAACGAAAGATCTTTTTTAAGTGTTTTGTTAAGATTGAAAAACTGGTTCACTAATTCCATTCATAAAATCTTTAATATTCATAGCGCGACCCCCTTCAGGTTGCACCTCTAAAATTTTTAAGCCTAGATCCTTACATGAGAGGACCCAGCCTTGATTTTTGTGAAAAAAAATATTTTTCCCAGGCGATGTTGCAGCAATATCGGTAATATGCGTGCGTAAAATTTTAATCCGTTTTCTTTTCCCCTGAATATCAAAATAGGCATAAGCCCCAGGCTGATAAGAAAACGCCCTAACTTTGGCATGGACATCTTCTGCTTTTTGTGAAAAGTCTATGACGAGATCTTCTGCTACAGTCTTTTTTGTTAAATTCATCAGATGATGTGATTGAGATTTTGCCTCTAATGGAAGATGTGATTGCATTTTTTGCAAAACTTCCATGATAAGACGGCATGAAAGGTTCAAAAGATGGCCTTCAAGTTCCGTGAAAACCATATCTTCCGGGATCACGAATTCTTCTTGCATCAAGATATCGCCCGCATCCATTTCAAGAACCATCTTCATGATAGTAACGCCTGTCGCTGAATCTTTATTCAAAAGAGGGGCTCTTATAGGAGATGGACCTCTATACAAAGGAAGCATAGAAGGATGGATGTTGATCGGCAAAATTTTAGCAGCATCTAAAAGGTTTTGCTTAAGAATCTGCCCATAAGAAACAACCACAAATACATCAGGATTGTACGTCTTTAATTTTTCAACAAACTCTGGATCTGAAGCTTTGATAGGCTGAAAGACAGGAATCGATGGATAACTGTCTTGCATGAACTGCTTTACCTCAGTAGGCTGCAGTTTTTGCGATCTGCCGCGAGGTTTATCTTGCCCTGTAACAACTGCTACAATATTGATGCTATGAGAGAGAAGATGCTGAAGAATTTTTTCTGCAAATTCAGGTGTTCCAAAAAAAATGACGTTCATTTTGTTTCTAGAAGCTCTTGATCTTGCCCTTCTTTATCTTCTTCTAGAATATGTCTTGTAATCCCTTCCATACAAATTAGACCTCTTTTGGAATCTTTGCAAAATTCGACCCAATGATCGATTTGCTCTGAAGAGGGAATATCTATTTGAATCTGCTCAATGGCTTCTTGAAGAGTTAAACCGTTTCTGTAAGTAAGTTTGAAGGCGCGAGTTAAATTTTTACGGATATCGAATGAGAATTTATGTCTTTTTAATCCTACAATGTTGAGCCCGCCGAGCTTATATGGAGCCCCTCCACCTATTGTAAATGGTGGTACATCCTTAGTTACGCGGCTCATGCCGCCTACCATTGCATATTTGCCGATACGCACAAATTGATGTATCGGTGTCATGCCGCCAATAGTTGCAAAATCTTCTACTGTTACATGACCTGCTAGTGTAGAATTGTTTGACATGATGACGTGATTACCAACGATGCAGTTATGTGCGATGTGGCAATATGCCATAATAAGGCAGTAATCACCGACGACTACCTCTGTTTCTTCTCCACAAGATGCGTTGATAGTGACGTATTCACGGATTTCGGTATGCTTTCCGATCCTTACATAGGTTCTTTCACCTTTAAATTTCTTATCTTGCGTTTTTGTACCTATGCAAGCAAAAGGCCAAATCACTGACCCTTTTCCAATTTCTGTATGTCCATCTATGTAAGCATGAGACTTGATCACTACATTGTCGTGCAAAATGGCATTACCCTTGACAATTGCATATGGCTCGATAACCACATTTTTTCCTATTTTTACTGTAGGATCAACAACTGCTCTTGGATCAATGCCTTCTGTCATACGACCTCTTGGGGTTCATTTGTTGTTAATAGGCCAAATACAATTTCTGCTTCTGTAGTGACTTTGCCATCTACTTTAGCAACTCCTTGTACTTTCCCCCCTCTTTTAGAAAGGTGAGAAGCCTCTACCTCCAGAATCAAACTATCCCCAGGACGTACGGTTCTTCTAAATCTCGCTTGGCGGATTGTAGTAAGCACTTTGATCTGTTGAAATCCTTTTTCAAACATCAAAATGCCACCTGTTTGTGCTAGAGCTTCAAGAATGAGCACTCCTGGCATTATCGGTTCGCCCGGAAAATGCCCCTGAAAGAACTGCTCGTTCATTGATACACTCTTTAAAGCAACAATCTTATTATTGTCGAGATCTAAATTGATAATTCTATCGACTAACAAAAATGGATATCTATGAGGAAGTCTTTTCAGAATATCCTTGATATCTAACTGATAACCGCTCATCTCTTGCGTTCCTTTTTAATCAGATCAGCAATTTCTTTGGCAAGACAGGTGTTAGAATAATGGCCTGAGCGTATGGCTACAATATGAGCGAAAATTGGAGTTCCAATGAGAGAAAAGTCTCCAATGAGGTCCAAAATTTTATGCCTAACCATTTCATCAGGAAAACGTAGTCCACCTGGGTTGAGCACTTCTTTACCTCTTATAACTACTCCATTTTCAAGACTGCCACCTTTGATGACTCCATTTTCAAGAAGAGGAAGAATTTCCTCATAGAGTGAAAATGTTCTAGAAGGGGCAATTTCTTCTGCATACGTCTCTGAGTCGAAAACATAAGAATAAAACTGGGAATTAATCAGAGGATGATTTGGATATGAAAGTGTGTAACTGATTCTAAATTCCTTTGAAGGCAGCGCTACTAAATAGACGCCGTTTCCACTCCAATAGATAGGATCAGTGATCGCATACGGCTCGACAAAACCTTTCTGCTTGAGTTTTTCTACAGTGCGCAGCAATTCAACAAAAGCAATAGCACTTCCATCCCCTACCGGCACTTCAGGACCACTTAACTCTATAAGCAAATTATCGATTTCAAAAGCTTTTAAAGCCGATAGAACGTGTTCAACGCTCTGGATCACGCAGCCATCGCGCCCTATTATCGTGCAGCGAGGAGTTCCGATGATATAATCTATAGATGCTGGTATTACAGGTTGATTTGGAAGATCGATTCTTTTAAAACGAATCCCGAATCCTTCAGGAGCGGGATGAAATCGCATTGTCATGTCAGCGCCGGTAAAGAGTCCTTTACCAACTAATTCTACCGATTTTTCAATAGTTTGCTGATTTCTTATAGAAGATGAAACTCTCTCTTGCTCTAAGACTTTGGTATCGCATGACGACAACAAGAACTACTCCACAAAGGCGCTATTTTAATTAGAATGTACCTAAACCTTTCTTTTCTTCACAAGCGATATTTTTTTCTCTTCATGAAGAAAGTTGAAAGGATGCATAAACTAGAAAAAAGTACAGGTGTATTTCCTACTCGCGAAAACAATGTTTTGTAGGTGTAGCAAGGAACTTTAACAACTAAAACATCCTTAAGCCAATCTGAAGAATCTTTTTTTTCTTCTAACTTTTCTATGATTTTACCAAAGGGATCTATTGCCGCTGTTACCCCTGTATTGCATGCTCTTACCAAAGAAACACCATTTTCTACAGCTCTCAGCCTTCCTAAATAAAAATGCTCTTTAGCAAGTCTTGTATGGGGAAACCAAACATCATTAGAGAGATTGACAAACATTTCTGCCCCTCTTTGCCTTGCGCTTCTTAATATATGACTAAAGCACTCCTCATAACAGATTGTAGGGGCAAAAATTTTTCTCCCGTAGAACACGTTGCTTTCAAATCCAGGTGTAAAAAAAGAATCAATGCCATGCTTAGATAGTATCGATTCTATAAATGATAGCGGCAAATACTCAGATAGAGGAACTAGAATTTGCTTATGGTAAAGCTGACAGCATTTACTATTTTTAGAAAAATGTGCGGCTGAATTGTAAGACAAATCCTTATTTTGATTTGTGTAGAGCGCACCTATGATCACATCACTTTTAAAGTGGTTGCTTAAAGCTTGCGCTAATTCGGCAGAGGAGAAGCTTTTTGTTTTATCTAAAGAGATACGATGAGCATTGGAAACACGAACCTGTTTTTCATAAAGCTCAGCTGAAACAGTCGCTTCTGGCATTACAATCAAATCTACATCTGTTTTGATTTTTTCTAGCAAAAGGTCAATAATGTTCTCCCATTGCTTCTCACAAGAAAGAAAGGCACTTTGACGGTTTATAAAGAGGTTTTTTTCTTCCGCATATAAACCTGTTTGCACTAATGCGACCTGTATAGATTCACTAGACTCTGCTCGATGCTGATGGGTTGTTAAATTCAATGAGCCAAAAAAATAGGGAGCTGTAAACAAAATAAAAAATATCGCTATTGAATGAAGAGAAATTCTATTGATTGCCCTATAAAGAGAAAGATTGGTGATTAAAACCCAAAATGACATCCCTAAAATCCCTATGAGACTTGCCATTTGTAAAGAATAGATCGAAAACCCAAGCGACTGTCCTATGGGATTGAAAGGGAATCCAGAAAAAACGAATACGCGGCTATATTCAAGAAAAACCCATAAACTTGCGACTGCAAGCAATCTACAATAGCCGGCATCTTTTTTGAAAAATAGACAGACAAGCCCCCACTGGCTTGCAAGCCAAAGAGCTAAACCCACATAGGGATAGTAAATATCTGTTCCATGATAATAAGGAGAAGCAAACCAACTAAGCTGGATCAACTGGATCATAAAGTACCAGATGAATCCGATTTGAAACCGCTTTTTTCTTGAAGCGATCTCTTCTATAGCAATAAAAAAAAGAGCATATCCTAAGAACGTTGCAATCCAGGCAAAAAAGGGATGATCAGGTTGACTAAAAGCAACTGTAATTAGACTCAGTGCGAAAAGGGTTTTATTTTGAATCCAGCCCAATGTCTTTATTTTTTGCATACCCTTTACCTAGAGCTAAAACAACAATCAAACCGCCTATAACCGCTAAATTTTTTAAAAAGACCACTAAGGCTAACGATTGTTCAGGTCCTGATAGAAACCAAAATGGATGGCATACTATCGTTACAGGTATAAGATACATGAGAAGCAAAAAAGCTGCCAGTCGTACGTAACAGCCAAGAAAAAGGAGTGCTCCGCCAACAAGCTGCATTGCGACTAAAATAGCCATCAATACAGGAATTACTGCTACCATGTGCCCTGTGTATGCCTGCCACAAAGATAAAGCTCTTGCCATATCAACTTCAGCAACTTGCCAATTATAAACATTTGCAGCGCCCATGATAAGAAAAATCAAACTAATAAAAATTCTTCCAATAGCAGCTAAAAATCTTAAAGATCTATTCATGTCTTTCTAATACTCTTTTTCTACTTTCTGTGCTACTCTATTTTCATGAAGAAATTCCATCAATTCCATATAGAAAAAATTTTCTCTTCGTGGGATGAAAAAACTCCATTTGATCTCACCTTTTCACGTTATGCAAAAGAGCATCACCAATTAGGCTCTAAAGACCGAAAAGCAATATCAGAGGCTTGCTACCAAATTATCAGGTGGGCTTTACTTTTAGACTATGAGCAAGAAGAGTGCTCTTGGCTAGCTCGCGTTAAAAGATTTTTTGATGTCGATGTTGAGATCTTAAAACAGACCCCTAATCTACCCCTTTATATTAGATGCTCTA